>Ga0307379_10005172_pt1 | contig 18305 bp, 19 predicted proteins | sample UN2MG_FD_202237 | JGI IMG/M metagenome (GOLD analysis project Ga0307379, IMG submission 202237) | Soil microbial communities from Risofladan, Vaasa, Finland - UN-2 | ecosystem: Environmental > Terrestrial > Soil > Coastal area > Acid sulfate soil | place: Finland: Risofladan, Vaasa | collected... | reverse complement strand
ACCATCCTATCCTCGGCTCAGAAAAACGGTGCTCAGTTGATAGCTACGAACTGCCCCCTTTGCCAGTTCAACCTGGACAGGCAGCAAGCAGAGATAGGTCGGCGACACACCCGCCATCAAGCTATACCGGTCTTGTACTTCAGCCAACTCCTGGGGATTGCTCTCGGCCTTGATGCAGACGACTTCGGCTGGGAGAAGCATAGCGTAGATCCACGGCCTGTGTTGGAACTGGTCGAGCCCCGATAGCGCTCAACTGCCATTCGTGAATTGAAGGCCTACCTGCCCATGCAAGACAAAGAACCGATCACCAGGGCTCTGATCATCGGCGCAGGCATCGCTGGGATGCAGGCGGCACTGGACATCGCCAACTCAGGCTATGAAGTCGTCTTGGTGGATAAGCTGCCTTCCATTGGAGGTCGCATGGCCCAGCTTTCGGAGACGTATCCCACGCTGGACTGTGCGCAGTGCATCCTGACGCCCCGCACCGTCGAGGTAGGTCACCATGACAGAATCAAGCTCGTGACTTACTCCGAGGTCGAGGAGGTCACCGGCCAGGTAGGCGGTTTCCGGGCACGTATCCGCTGTCATCCGGCCTACGTGAACTGGGAAGCGTGCACCGGCTGCGGCCTCTGTCAGGAGAAGTGCCCTAAGCGGGTGGTGTCGGAGTTCGAGCGCGGATTGGGGAGGCGAAAGGCCATCTACACCCTCTCGCCCCAGGCCGTGCCCAACAAGCCCGTACTCGATCGCGAAAACTGCCTCCACTTTCAACGAGATCGCTGCAGAGTCTGTGAGAAGGCCTGTCCGGTAGGAGCCATCGATCTCGAGCAGGAGGGGAACACCATCGAGGAGCGAGCGGGGTGCATAGTCGTGGCCACGGGCTACGATCTCCTCGCGATGGAGAGGTTGGGCGAGTACGGTCACGGAGACCTCGCTAATGTGATAGATGGTCTGGCCTTCGAACGCATGCTGAGCGCCTCCGGGCCCACCGCCGGCAAGATACTGCGCCCCTCGGATGCTGCGGAGCCCAAAGAGGTGGTCTTCGTTCAATGCGCTGGCTCCCGTGACCCGGAACTGGGGGTGCCTTACTGCTCCAAGATATGCTGCATGTCTACCGCCAAGCACGCCATGCTGTACAAGCACCGGGTCCCCGATGGGCAGGCCTACGTCTTCTACATTGACGTCCGCTCGGCCGGCAAGCACTATGAGGAGTTCGTAGTACGAACGGTGGAGGAGAACCGGACGATCTACCTGCGGGGCAAAGTCTCCAGGGTGTTTGAGGAAGGCGACAAGGTGGTGGTCTGGGGGGTTGACACGCTGAGCGACAGACAGGTCGAGATACCGGCTGACTTGGTGGTCCTCGCCACCCCCATGATCCCTGGTAGCAGGACCGTGCAACTGGCGAAGATGCTAGGCCTGCATACGGACGAAGCGGGCTTCTTGAGCGAGCTCGACGCTAGTATGCAACCTGTGGAGACATCGCGCGCCGGCATCTTCGTTGCTGGGGCATGCGTCGGCCCCAAGGATATACCGGAAACGGTGGCTCAGGCCTCTGGAGCAGCCGCAAAGGTGCTCTCCACCTTCGCACGGTGGAGCAAGGTAGCTGAGGGAGAAGCGGCTGCGAGGGCGGAGGACTTGTGAAGCGAATCGGGGTTTTCCTCTGCCACTGCGGCCTGAACATCGCGGACACCGTGGACATCGAGCGAGTCGCGGAGGAGATAGGGGAGTATCCGGGAGTGACCTACGCTGTAGACTACAGGTACATGTGTTCGGACCCAGGTCAACAGATCATCAAAGATGCTATCCGCGACCACGGTCTTGAAGGGGTGGTGGTGGCTGCCTGTTCGCCTTACATGCACGAGGCGACCTTTCGCAAGACTGCGGCGTCGGCGCAGCTCAACCCTTATCAGTGTGAGATCGCCAACATCCGCGAGCAGTGCTCATGGGTGCACCAGGAGGCGAAGGTCGAGGCCACCGCCAAGGCCGTGGTCATAGTACGAACCGTGGTGGAGAAGGTGCGTTACAACGAATCGCTGGCGCCGCTCGCTCTGCCTTTGACCAAGCGTGCCATGGTCATCGGCGGGGGTGTGGCTGGCTTGCAGGCTGCCCTGGATATTGCCGACGCAGGCCACCCTGTGATCCTTGTGGAGAAGGAGGCGAATCTGGGTGGCCACGCAGCCCGGCTATCCGGTACCTATCTGGGTCTTGACACCTTCCCTGAGATGCTGAATTCGATGATACGACGCGTCCAGGAGCATCCCTACATTCAGGTGCAGACGCAGGCTGAGGTTCAGCAGGCAGCGGGCTTCGTGGGCAACTTCACGGTCGAGGTCCAGCAGCACGACTCATCGGTCGCCGAACATCGCCGCAGCGACCCGGTAACTTACACCCTCGATGTCGGAGCCATAGTTGTGGCCACCGGCTACGAACTGTATGCCAAGGAGAAGCTGGGCGAATACGGAGGCGGCAGGTACCCCAACGTCGTCCAATGTGCAGGCTCCCGCGACCCACAGTTCCACAAGCCCTACTGCTCCAAGATCTGCTGTATGTACGTGGCCAAGCAGGCCATCTCGTACAAGAAGCGAGTCCCTCAGGGCCAAGCCTATGTCTTCTACATCGACATCCGCTCCGCTGGGAAGAACCATGAAGAGTTCGTGCAAAGGGCCATGGAGGAATACAACGTCCTCTACCTGCGGGGTAAGGTATCCAAGGTCTTTGAAGAAGACGGCAAGGTCATGGTCTGGGGAGTGGATACGCTGACCGGCGTGCCCGTGGAAGTCGCGGCCGACCTTGTGGTGCTGGCCTCGGCGGCCGTTCCCAGTACGCATGCCAGAGAGCTGGCCCAGCGTCTGCGCATCCCCGTAGACGAGCATGGCTTCTTCACCGAAGCTCATCCCAAGCTGCGACCGGTGGAGAGCCTTACGCCCGGGGTTTTCCTGGCTGGCGCTGGCCAGTTCCCCAAGGATATTCCGGAGACCATCTCTCAGGCTAGTGCGGCAGCAGCCAAAGTGCTGCAACTCTTCTCCCAACGAGAGATGGTGCAGGAGCCAGTCATCGCCCGAGTCGATGAGGAGCTATGCTCTGGTTGCGGCCTTTGCGTCGCGGCCTGCCCCTATGAGGCACTTGCCATGCACCGGCGCCTGCCTATCGCTGTGGTGAACCAAGCTCTCTGCCAGGGTTGCAGCGCTTGCGTGGCCGTCTGTCCCGATAAGGCCTGCAGTGTACACAATTACGACACAGCGCAGATGCTGGCCATGCTGGAGGCACTGCTGTAGAAACGCGAGAGATGTCATGAGGAGGATGCTGGCGTGACTGAGGAATTGGTCTCCATCTTCATCATGGGCAAGAGACACGTGGTTCCCTCCGGCCTGACCATCATGAGCGCCATGGAACACGCCGGCTATCGCCTGATCCGCGGGGCCGGCTGCCGGGGTGGCTTCTGTGGCGCTTGCGCCACCGTGTACCGCGTGCCGGGCAACTATCGCCTGCAAGTCGGATTGGCCTGCCAGACGGTGATCGAACCGGAGATGCATCTAGCACAGATTCCCTTCTATCCCGGGCACCGCGCTGACTACTCCATCGACGACCTGCAACCGACTTTCGAGGCCGTGGTCACAACTTACCCTGAGTTGCTGCGCTGTCTCAGCTGCGGCACCTGTACGAAGGCATGCCCACAAGACATTGATGTGAAGCAGTACATGGCCGAGGCCATGCGGGGGGACATCGCAGCGGTGGCAGATCGTTCCTTCGACTGCATCATGTGTGGACTATGTGTCTCCCGCTGCCCCGCCGAAGAAGTACAGCCCAATATCGCCATCCTTTGCCGCCGTTTGTACGGTAAGTATCTCGCACCTGGGGCCGAACACCTGGCGAAACGGGTACTTGAGATCGAAGAAGGGAAGTTCGACGACGATTTGGCGACGATGAAAAGCCTCGGGGAAGAGGAGTTACGCAGGATGTACAACGAGCGGGACATCGAGCCCGAGTAGGACCCAGGGAGGGATCATGAGCTATACACCACAGATACGCGATTCCCTGAGGAAAGTAGAGAATACTCGGCAAGCTCGCCTGCACGAGGCCTTCCCGATGATCGAGCCACAGGAGAAGCGGACCATCTTGGAGAAGTACCATCCCGACTACAAAGCGGAGAGTATGCGCGAAATCCGGGTAGGGGTCAGCAAGGGGCAGCGTATGCCTCTAGAGTTAGCCGACGTCATGGAGGGGGCGAGCCACCTGACTTCCGACACGCTCGACCTGGCGCAAGTCGATTACGATACCGACGTATTGGTCATCGGGGGAGGGGGAGCGGGTTCCTCTGCTGCGCTGCTAGCCCGCGAGAATGGGGCCGAAGTCATTATCGCCAACAAGCTCCGTCATGGCGATGCCAACACCATCATGGCCCAGGGCGGGATTCAGGCCGCTGACAAGCCCGGCGATTCGCCAGATATTCACTATCTCGACGTCGTGGGAGGCGGCCACTTCGCCAACCACCCGGACCTGGTGGAAGTCCTGGTCAAAGATGCGCCGCTGGTCATCAAATGGCTGGAAAACCTGGGCTGCATATTTGATAAAGAGCCGGACGGGACGCTGAAGACAATCCATGGCGGAGGCACGTCGCGGAAGCGGATGCATTCTGCAAGAGACTATACCGGGGCGGAGATCATGCGCACTTTGCGAGATGAGGTGCGCAGCTACCCGCACGAGATCACGGTCCTGGAATTCGCCCCAGCTATCGAGCTGATCATGGACGACAAGGGGCGGGTCGCTGGCGCGGTCTTGCTGAACATCGAAACGGGCGAGCACCTGGTTGTTCGCGCCAAGTGCACTGTCCTGGCCACGGGAGGCAGTGGGCGGTTGCACTATCAGGGTTTCGCCACCACCAACCATTACGGAGCCACTGGCGACGGGCTTGTGCTGGCCTACCGGGTGGGAGCTGATCTGGCCTTCACGGATACGATGCAGTATCACCCGACCGGCGCCGCCTATCCCGAGCAGATTGTGGGGCTGCTGGTAACAGAGAAGGTGCGATGGCTGGGGGCGCAGGTCTGCAACATCGATGGGGACCAGTTCGTCCACCCTCGCGAGACCCGGGACGTGGAGGCCTCGGCGATCATTCGTGAGTGCGTGGAGCGAGGCAAAGGTGTAGCCACCCCATCAGGCAAAGTCGGCGTCTGGCTTGACTCGCCCATGATCGACATCATCCATGGCCCCGGCACCATCGCCAAGGCGTTGCCGGCGATGGTACGCCAATTCGGTCGCTTCGACATAGACATCGTCAAAGACCCCATACTGATCTATCCCACACTCCATTACCAGAACGGCGGGATTTCGCTGAAGCCAGATGGGAGCACCGGCATCCCTGGCCTCTTCGCCGCGGGCGAGATCTCAGGGGGGGTGCATGGCCGCAATCGTTTGATGGGCAATTCTCTGCTAGAGGTCACTGTCTTTGGGCGGCGGGCGGGGGAGGCAGCCGCACTACAATCTCAAGAGGTACAATTGGGAAAGTTGACGTTGACACACGTGAACGGGTGGCGGCAGGAATTGGACGAGGCGGGGATCGAAAACCAGGTGAATTCACCGATTCTACTGCCCGACTACACGCGGGAGTTGCGTTGAGTTTGAACATCAGCGATGCGGGACCAGGATGGAAGCGCCGCCGCTGACATGGCGACAAGGCTCTGCAGCTTTTTCACATCATCTTCCATGGGGTATCTTGTTTGAATGCGCGCTCCTCTGTCCGCTCGCTGCGGCAATGAACTACAGGGTTCACCACTCCACTCGCCCACTTGACACCACACCACCCGGTTGCTATAATCAGGTTACAAACCCGCTAGCTTATGGCAGGTTAGCAGCAAGATGGAATTTGGACGTGTCCTGGACGATATCGGTAATGAGCAGAGGGCGCTATCGCACTCCAGACTCTACATGTTGTCCGACCTCAACCGAGAGGAGCTGAAGCTCTTTGCTGAACGCTGGTCTGCTATCAGCACCTCGCGGAGGCACCACATCATCGGTTCCCTGGTCGAGATTGCCGAGGCCAATTTCAGTGTGGGCTTCAATAGCATATTCCACCTCTGTCTCTGCGACGAGGATGCGGAAGTCCGTGCCCACGCCGTCGACGGTCTGTGGGAGGATGAAACCCCTGGCCTGGCAAGAGTCCTGCTGGAGATGCTCTCTTCAGATCCCTCCATCATAGTGCGCGCCGCAGCTGCCACTGGACTGGGCCGGTTCGTGCTCATGGCTGAACTTGAGGAATTGGACGAGGAACTGGGGCGTAGCATCGTGGATGCCCTTTGGAAGCTGATTGAGGATCCCGACGAGGCGCTGGAACCCCAAAGACGTGCTGTCGAAGCAGTAAGCTATTCAGGTGAGGAAGGAGTGAGGGACCTGATCGAAGACGCCTACTCCCACCCCACGGAGACGATGCAAATCAGCGCCGTCTTCTCCATGGGGCGCAGCGCCGATCCCACCTGGGGATCCACTGTCATCAAGGAACTACGCAGCAGCAACCCGGAGATGCGTTTCGAGGCCTCCAGAGCATGCGGCGAACTGGAAGTTAGGGAAGCAGTGCCCACCCTGATCAGACTCATCGCCGATGCCGACAGAGAGGTACAGCAAGCTGCCGTCTTCGCTCTGGGGAAGATAGGGGGGCAGGAGGCCCGGCGGGCACTGCGAATCTGCTGTGAAAGCGAAGATGAAGTCATCGCGGCGGCTGGGGATGAGGCCCTCGCCGAGCTCGAACTCGCCGCCGGTCTGTTTGATACGTTCCTCGATGCAGATGAGCGCTAGCGGGGTACAAGGTTGGTCCTGCTAAGTGTCCTCATCAACATCGTCCTTCCCGTGTTCATCATCATCGGTGCAGGGTTCGTCGCTGCCCGCATGCTGACCATCGACGCTCAGACGTTGTCCCGCGTATCTCTCTACGTTCTCGGCCCTGCCCTGGTCTTCTCCAAACTCGTGGAAACCACGGTCACCGGCACCGACTTGGTGCAAATCGTGGTCTTCACAGTCGTGGGAACGCTCCTCGTATTGGCGCTGTCCTGGGTGGTGGCCAGATTGCTGCGTCTCAATCGCTCAACAGAGAGCGCCTTCGTACTCAGTTGTTCCTTCGTCAACTCCGGCAACTACGGCCTGCCCCTGGTGCTTTTCGCTTTTGGTCAAGCCGGATTGGAGCGGGCGCTGATCTACTTTGTCACCGGCGCCTTCATGATGAATACTGTGGCCGTGTTCGTCGCTTCAAGAGGCCAAGCCAAAGCTACGACTTCGCTGCTCAACATATTCAGGGTACCTATGATCTACGCCATCGTGATCGCTTTCGCCATCAGAGCTGCGAACCTGGAGATACCAGGGTTCATCTCGCAACCGCTGGGATTGACGGGGGATGCAGCCATACCCGTCATGCTGCTCCTGGTGGGTATTCAATTGGCGGGCGTCTCGTTTGGCAAGCAGGCTCGTCTGATATGCGTGGCCACGCTGGTCAGGCTCGTAGGTGGGGCGGTTGTGGGCATTGCTCTGGCCACCGTGATGGGTCTGGCGGGAGTCACCAGACAGGCCTGCATCGTCGAACACAGCGCCCCCACCGGTGTCATGACCGGCATCCTGGCCCTGGAGTTCGGCACCGAGCCCGAGCTGGTGACAGGCGCCATTTTCGCCTCTACCCTGGCCAGCATCGCCACCATGACTCTATTGGTGGCCTGGATCAGCTAGGTGGACACCCTCTTGCAGCAGCACAAGAAGACGATCTTCTTCGATCTGGAGACCCAGAGGACCTTCGATGAGGTTGGCGGCCGACAGAACCTCAGCAAGCTGGGGTTGGCTGTGGCGGTCACTTACGACTCCGGGAGTGGAGAGTACCACGCCTACACCGAAAGTCAGGCGCAAGAACTGGTGGAGAAGCTGGCAGCGGCCGGCCTGGTCGTAGGCTTCAATCTGCTGAGCTTTGACTACGAGGTCCTTCAGCCCTACACAGACTACCGGCTGCAAACACTGCCAACCGTGGACATGCTGCGGGACATTCACCAGGCCCTGGGATTCCGCCTTCCTTTGCAGGCGCTGGCAGAGGCCACCCTGGGGGTCGGGAAGTCCGCCGATGGTCTGCAGTCGGTCCGCTGGTTCCGTGCGGGAGAGCTGGAGAAGGTGATCGAGTATTGCCGGCGAGACGTGCAGATCACCATGAAGCTCTACGAATACGGACACCAACGCGGGCATGTCCTCTACTGGGATCGTCAAGGCACGATGAGAAAGGTGTTCGTCAACTGGCAGTGAAGCGTCGTGGCGGCACAATCGCCGGTATCGCAGAATGCATCTTGGCCCAGCCCCGAACACACCCCAGAGAACCACTGATCGTTTCGGCGAGGCTCTCTGGCGGAGACCATGACTGGTACTCCCCTCCCTTTGGCGCCGGGCGTCCTTACTGAAGGCCAGCGGAGCCCGCAATCGCCAACATCCAGAGAGTTTGGTATAATCCTGCGGATACGGATCAAGAGATGCCCGAGTTCGAAGCAGCCTACGTCAAACTACTGCGCACAGGTGAACTCCAGCAACGAGTCGAAGAAGCGCGAAGCATCCTGGAAGAATGTCGGCTCTGCGGACGGGAGTGCGGCGTCAACCGCCTGGAGACCACCAAAGGAGCGGTCTGTCGCACCGGCGACAAGGCAGTGGTCTCCAGCTTCAACGCCCACTTCGGCGAAGAAGACCCGCTCGTCGGCCAGCACGGCTCAGGCACCATCTTCTTCACCAACTGTAATCTCAAATGCCAGTTCTGCCAGAACTACGAGATCAGCCAACTGGGGGAGGGCAGAGAGGTAGAACCCGAGGAACTGGCCGCCATGATGCTGCACTTGCAGGGCCGCAATTGCCACAACATCAACTTCGTCAGCCCCACTCACGTCATACCCCAGATTCTGGAAGCACTGCTCATCGCGGCTGAGAAGGGGCTGCGAGTGCCACTGGTTCACAACTCCGGCGGCTACGACAGTCTAGAAGCCCTGGAACTCTTGGACGGCATCGTTGACATCTACATGCCCGACATGAAATACGCCGACGCTGAGGTGGGGCGAACGTACTCCAAAGTCGAGGACTATCCCAGCGTCAATCAGGCGGGGGTCAAGGAGATCCACAGGCAGGTGGGAGACCTGACCATGGACGACCAGGGGATCGCCCAGAGGGGGCTACTGGTCCGCCACCTGGTGCTGCCCAACAATCTGGCCGGCACTGGCGACATCGTCCAGTTCCTAGCCGAAGAGATCTCACCTGAGACCTATCTCAACGTCATGGCTCAATATCGCCCCACATACAAGGATCACCAGTATCCGGAGATCAACCGTCGCCCCAGCGCCCAAGAGATGGAGAAGGCGGTGGAGCTCGCGCTCGCGGCTGGCTTGACCCGCCTGGACGAGCGCAAAGCCCGCCTGGTCCGGCTGCTCAGATAGGAACGAAAGATGCCCACGCTGATGTGTTTGTTTGCCATAGTGCACGGAAGGGTCCACGGGGTCTTCTTCCGTGATTTCACCTACACGCAAGCCACCGCCTTGGGCCTAACGGGCTACGTGCGCAACCTTGCCAACTGCACCGTGGAGGCCGTTGCCGAGGGGCCGAGCGATGCCCTGGAGAGACTCCTGGAACAGATACGGGTGGGACCCCCAGCAGCGCAGGTTGAGAAAGTGGACTTCCAGTGGCAGGATCCCAGTGGCCAATTCGACCGCTTCGAGGTGCGCTATAGATGAATAGAGCACCCCAAAGGATGGCCTGGCTCGTCATGTTGGCGGCCTTCAGCATCCATTGCGTCCTGGCGATAAGCGTTCCCCTCATCATACGCTGGTATCTCATTAACGCCACGGTCAGCCACGAAGCGACACTGGAGGTAATCGCGGGCACGGTGCTCATCTGGGAGCCCGGAAGGAATACCCCTATCGGAGTGACCAGTAGCACCACAGTGCCCGAGGGAAGCAGAATACGCACCGATTCCTCTGCCAGAGCCTTTCTCACGTTTTTCGACAACAGCACAGCCACCCTCTCTTTCGACACAGAAGTCCGGTTGGTGGCCATGCGCTCCCCGCGCTTCGGCTTGAGCTCCATGTACCAGGCTCTGCATCTGGACATCACGAACGGTCAAGCGAACATCGGTGTAGCCTTGCCTGTCGATGGACCCTTGGAGTTCCAGGCTACTTCGGCACACATGAACGCATTGCTCGAGGAAGGGAGCTACTCCCTCAAGGTCACCACCGACAGTAGCCGGATCATCGTCCATCTCGGCACGGCACAAGTCACCGCCCAGGGGGAGACCGTAGAACTCAAACAGCGCGAGCGGACAACGGTGAGAGAGGGGCAGCAACCTGAGGAGCCGATTGCAGCGGCGCAGAACCTCCTCGTGAACGGGAGCTTCATAGAGGATCTATCGGTAGGATGGCAGGCCTACAACGAACAAGGGGGCGATGGCGGCGACGTTGACGGCGAGATCACCGTCGAGCAGCTCTCCGGCACCGCATCACGGGCTGTGAGGTTCTTCCGCGAGGGAAGCGGCGGCAACCACTGTGAGACAGTCATCAGGCAGGACTTGAACGAGGAGATCTCCGATCTCGCCACCTCCATCAGCCTCTACCTCAAGGTCAGACTGCTCAATCAGAGCCTCTCGGGTGGAGGGTACCTCAGTTCCGAGTACCCCCTCATGATCCGCCTGGAGTATGAGGACGTCTACGGCAGCGAGGGTCACTGGACCCATGGCTTCTACTACCACAATCAGGAAAACAACCCCACGATGTACGGGGAGCGGATCGCCTACAATACCTGGTTCGACTACCCCAGCGGCAACATCCTGGAGACCATCTACCCACGACCCGCGCGCCTGAAGTCCCTTCTGATCTACGCATCCGGCTGGGACTACGAGAGCATGGTCACGGATGTCAGTCTAGTAGTAGAGTAGCAGAGCCATGCTCGAAACCATCTCCAAGGAATGGATTGAAGAGCAGCGCGCAAACATCTACCGCCGGACTCCAGACCGGCGGATCGAGACTCCCCAGGCAGCACTTGCCTTCGTGGACGAGGTGGGTTTCTGCCACTTCTGGCCGATCAAGGGAGCCGAACTGCCCAATCTGTTCCACGCCATCGCGGGCCGCGTCCGCCCCGTGCCCCACCAGCATGATGACCCTGATATCAGCAAATGCTGGCGCTGGAAGGATGCCGCGCTGGAAAGACGCCAGTGGTGCTATGGCAAGCTCTTGCGGAAACGCGCCACCCTTGTCTCCCTGGAGATGCTCCCCTTGTTCTACGCCTCCAGCGAGAATCTGGGCGACCTGGATGATTATCTGGACGAATACCAGGCAGGACTGATGACAGCGGAGGCCAAGTGGGTGTATGAGGCTCTCCTTGAGCACGGACCCCTGGATACCATCCAGCTGCGGCAGGAGGCGCACCTCGCCAGCCGGAATGCGAAGTCCCGATTCGATCGCGCCCTGGTGGAACTTCAAACCGGCCTTAAGGTCCTCCCCATTGGCGTGGCCAGAACGGGGCGCTGGGGATATGCCTTCATCTACGAGATTCTCCAGAGACACTTCCCAGAGCTGCCAGAGCAAGCCCGCGAGATCAGACGATCCGAGGCTCAGATCAAGCTGGTCTCACGTTATCTCGACCTCGTCGTGGCAGCGGACCGGGCGATGGTCAAGCGAATCTTCCGCGTCCTGAGATGGACGCCGGCCGAGCTGGAGCGTACGTTCTCGGCCCTTCTAGATGAGGGTGTCATCCAAGAGGCACAAATCAGCGGATTCTCGCGGCCGCAACTCGTTCCCACTGGCGCACTCGGGTAAAGCGCCCTGGCGATAGCCAGAGCTATCAGAAGGAGGCAAAGCGTGGACTTCTCTTCGTTGATCGAGACGAGATACAGTGTGCGGTCCTACAAGGCGGACCCGATAGAGGATCAGAAAGTGCAACAGGTGCTCGAGGCCGCGCGCTTGGCACCCACGGCCGCGAACCGCCAGGCCATCCAGTTCGTGGTAGTGCACACAGAGGGCCGGGAAGAAGAACTGAAACGCATCTACAACCGGGACTGGTTCGTCCAGGCCCCTGTGGTGGTCTGTGCCTGCGGTATCCCTGCCGAGAACTGGGTGCGCAAAGACGGGAAGAACTACAACGATGTGGACGTGGCCATCGCCATGGATCACCTCATTCTCGCCGCAGCCAACGCCGGTCTGGGCACCTGTTGGATCGGCGCTTTCGACGCCGAAGCCACGCGAGAAGTGCTGGCCCTGGCCGACGGGGTGGAGCCCATCGTCTTCACGCCGCTGGGGTACCCTGCCGATGAGCCCAAGCCCAAGAAGCGCAAGGAGTTGTCGGAGTTGGTGCGCTATGAACGCTGGTAAGGTGAAGTCAGACTTCGTCGACGCCGCGGCGTACGGCGGAGAGGGATGGTCGCCGCGCTCGCAGCCGTTGCGACAGGAGATCGGGGAGGTGTGGGGCCCCTGTGGCGTGGAGACGGAGTGGTCGACGCTGAAAGCTGTTCTGCTCCACCAGCCTGGGGAGGAGCTGGAAGCGCTGGGCGACCCGGACGCCATCCAGATGCTGGCCCCTGTGGACGCTGACCAGGTTCAAGAGGAGCACGACTCACTGGCCCAGGCCTATCGGGATGCCGGGGTCGCCGTCCACTACGTTGAACCCGACGTGACTCCCACGCCCAACCAGATGTTCGTGGCCGACCTGATGTTCATGACTCCAGAAGGGGCCATCGTGGGGCGCCCGGCATCGACCGTGCGGGCTGGTGAAGAACGACGGGTGCATCGGAGACTGGCTGCCCTGGGGATACCCATCCTGCGCTCCGTTCGGGGCAAGGGCACCTTCGAGGGCGCGGATGCCGCCTGGATCGACCCACAGACGGTCCTGCTCAGCACTGGGCTACGCACCAACGCTGAGGGTGCGGACCAGGTGTCCAGCCTGATGGAGGAGATGGGCGTCGAGGTCATCCGCGTGGGTCTCCCGTACGGGGCCATGCACCTCATGGGGCAGGTCCGGATTGCCGACCGCGACCTGGCCATCGTCTGGCCCGGGCGCGTGCCCTACACGGCGGTGGAAGCTCTTCGGGAACGCGGATACAGAGTGCTATTCTGCCCGGATCTCCAGGAGTCCGTGAAGGGTTTCGCCCTCAACTTCGTGACGCTAGGCCCCAGGCGGATTCTCATGTCTGCCGGCAACCCGGTGACCCAGGCCTTCTACGAGGATGCAGGCCTCAGGTGCCACGTGGTCGACATAGACGAACTCATGAAGGCGGCAGGCGGCATCGGCTGTCTGACCGGCATCCTGGAAAGGGAACCTATCGGCTGACGAACCTAGTGGGAAGATCCCATTCTCTCAGCGTCCGCAGGAGGACATCTATGAGCGCGGAGAAACCGTATGCGGTATGCCTGACCTTCGACTTCGATGCCATGAGCGTATGGCTGGGAGGATACCCCGTTGTCACACCAGCGATGCTCTCCAGGGGCGAGTACGGCGCCAGGGTAGCGGTGCCCCGCATCCTGGGCCTTCTGGAAGAGTACGACGTCCACGCGACCTTCTTCGTGCCCGGCCATACCGCCGAGTCCTTCCCGCACGCCGTGGACAGCATCCTCTCAGCAGGCCACGAAGTTGCCCATCACAGCTATGGGCACGAAGACCCCAGCACGCAGACCCCGGACGAGGAGCGAAGCAGCCTGGAGCGGGCCCTGGCGGTGTTGGAGCGGTTCCTGGGCCACCCGCCCGCAGGTTACCGCTCACCCTCCTGGGACTACAGCGACGCCACCCTGTCTCTGCTGCTGGAGCACGGATTCCTGTATGACTCCAGTCTCTTCGCAGGAGATTTCCACCCGTACCGCCCTCGCCTGGGCGACCAGGTAGGCATCGAGGACCCTCTGCAAATGGGGGAAGAGGTAGACATCTGGGAATTCCCCGTGGACTTCACCCTGGACGATTGGCCGCACTTCACGTTCAATTTCGATCCGCTGAGAGTGGGCCTCTCGGCTCCATCCAAGGTAATGGAGATCTGGGCAGGTGACTTCGACTACATGACAGAGCACGAGGAGCGCGGTGTCTTGACCGTCACCATGCACCCCCAAGTCATAGCGCGAGGCCACCGCATGGCGATGTTGGAGCGCTTCATCCAGCACGTCCTCTGGAGCGAATCGGTGCGCTTCGCCCGGATGGGAGACCTGGCCCAGGAGCTGTCGGCAGAGGACGCCGCCTGAGCCCTCTCGCGCCCAAGCGAGTGGGCCAGACTTCGGAGGTCTCCTGCTACACAAGTCCAGAGCTGCCCGGCTGCCTCTTCTTGTCTGCGTTGCGCATTCTCTGTTGACACGCCGTGCCAGCGGTGCTATAGTACGTCATGCGGGCGCGAGGCAGCGCCGCCACATTGGCAACTCCTGGCACCAACCGGCATTCCACCGGGCTCCAGCCTACCTCTGGGCTGAGGTAGCCGATGGCCGGGAGGCGAAATTGGTCGCCGCATATCCCAGGCCCCAGAGGTCTTGAAGACCTCCGACGTCTCAGGCGGGAAGGTGGCGGTGGAGCGCCTTGCTTAATGTTCCTGCAAGTGAGGGCTGTGCAGTGAACGAAAGTCCGGAGCACGACAGAGCGACAGAGGAGGCACTGGTCGCCGAGCTGGAACTGCTAGGCGTCCGCTATCTATCGCGCCAGCCGCGTGCGCCCACCAGCAACTCTGCTGGCTGACCTGGTACGCCAGCCCAGCGCTCGGGTGAGAGCCGCTGTGATCGCCGTCCTGCTCGCTCACCCCGAGTATGGGAACGCCGTGCCCATAGCCCTGGAGCGGTTACCGCCCATGGAGCGACTGACCCTCCAATCCTTCTATGCAGCGGCTGTGCTCCTCCAGCAAGAGTACGCCGATCAATTGCGGGCGCGTCTGGAAACACGCTGGCGGCCGCTGCCGGACCTGCCGGAGGTCACCACAGAACTGAATCTACCGGGTGACGGAACTCCTGCCGAGCGATTGGCCTCGCTCGGGCGCGAACACCAGCGCTGGTCGCAGGCGATGGTGAATTGGGCGGGAAGCTACGAACAGGTGGCCCGACAGTTGATACGCTGCTGGGACATGGAAAGCCGATGGAAGCGGTAACAACTACAACCCTGGAGACCTTTCTTCGCCACTTGGGCGAACGCTCCTCTTGTGCGGGCGCCTTCTACCTGCTAGGAGGCAGCGCCCTTTGTCTGCTGGGCAACCCTCGCACCACCGTGGACGTTGACTATACCTTCGAGGCGGAGGCAGAATCGTTTGAGCAATTCGAGGCCACGTTAGCCGAACTGGCCGCAGAGATGCGCCTTGATGTGGAGGCGGTGCCACTGGACGAGTTCATCCCCTTGCCACCGCAGGCCCGGGAACGGCGGCGACTTGTAGGGCGGTACGGGCAACTGGACGTGTATCTCTTTGACCTGTACAGCATCGCGCTCAGCAAGATCGCGCGGGGGTTTGAAGCTGATCTGGAAGACGTGATGTTCCTGCTGCGCGAGCACCTAATCCAGTTTGGGGAGCTCGAGGCTCACTTCAACGCCATTCTGCCTCACGCATCCAAAGCTGACATTCTCCCCAGCGAGTTTCGTGACTATTTTGAAGAGATCCGCCGTAGACTCGGAGAAGCCGTGACTTGACCACCTTCGCCCACATCGACATATGACGATGTTGGAGCGCTTCATCCGGCACGTCCTCTCTAACGGATCGGCGCGCTTCGCCCGGATGGGAGACCTGGCCCAGGAACTGTCGGCAGAGGACGCCCCCTGAGCCCTCTCTCGCCCAAGCGAGTCGGCCAGACCTCGGAGGTCTCTGAGACCTCCGAGGTCTCGAATCTCAGCACCAGCCGAGATCAGCCATGCCTGTACTATCCCCGCGGGACATAGGAATCATCCTCAGCTACCGCTGCCACAGCGGCTGCAAGCACTGCCTCTACAACTGCGGGCCACGCTGGGAGAAAGAACCCATGTCCACAGAGACGCTGCGCGAGGTACTGGAGGCGGTGACTCTCTTTCCGAGCGCACCCCAGGTGCATTTCACCGGCGGGGAACCGTTCCTCCATTTCCCCCTACTCCTCGAAGGCGTGCGCCTGGCATCGGAGCTGGGCATCCCACGCTACGTCGAGACCAGTGGCAGCTGGTGCATCGACCTGAGTGAGGCCGTAGAGCGCTTCCGCGTCCTCCAGGAGGCGGGGTTGCAGGGGGTCCTGATCAGCTGTTCGCCCTTCCACGCAGAGAGCATCCCACCGGCACGCACCACTCGAACCCTGCGCGCCGCAGTGCAGGTCTTCGGCTCTGATAGAGTGACGCTGTACCTGCCGGAGTTCCTGGAAGTCATCCAGCTCTTCGATACCGAGCGGGGAACGCCACTCTCGCACTACGTCGAGAGGTTCGGGCTCGAAGGGGCCCGCCGGATTCTGTGGCAGGGGTACGGCATCATCTCCGGAGGACGGTCGGGATATGAGTTGGGGCACCTAGCGCCCAGGTATCCGGTGGAGACCTTTGCTGATACCGACTGTGCCATGGACATCCTCTACGCCCACCACTCCCATCTAGACCTGTACGGCAACTTCATCTCCGGGTTCTGCGGAGGGCTGGCCGTGGGAGACTGGCACGAACTGCCACAACTATCAGACGACTTCAGGGCGGGCCGCTACCCCCCGCTCATCGAGATCCTGGTGGAAAGAGGCCCGTATGGGCTCTGCGAAATGGCCCAAAGCCGGTACGGGTACCAGCCGCTCTCGGACGGCTACACCGGCAAGTGTCACCTGTGCGTGGATGTACGGCGGCATCTTATTGAGATTGCAGATTTCGCCGAACTGTGCCCCCCAGGGTTCTACGCCAACTCCTGAGTGGGGCCTCCGCTACGCCTGTTCCAGCGCCGCCCAGCGCTCGAAGAACACCCAGCGTATCCACAGGGATACCTAGGCCAATCCGATGAGCACCGAACCCACCGTCCGCCATCGAGGCGGCAAAGGAGCATCCCGGAGTGCTGGAGGTGGAAGGTTGTCTTCCACAAGGACCCATGCCATAATCACCATCGAAGCGATCATAGGAAAGCGGCCTGTCTGGTTTGGCCGGACACTGGAGGGTCGTCATGAGAAACGGATGTGCACGGAAACAGGCAAGAGGACAGGAGCTGGAGGAGATCATAGCCATCCTGCGCCAATATGTGCCCGAACTCCGCGAGCAGTACAGGCTGAAGTCGCTGGGTGTGTTCGGTTCCTATGTGCATGCGGAGCAACGCAAACGAAGCGACCTGGATGTGCTGGTGGACTTTGAGGAAGCTCCCAGCCTGCTGGAACTCTCCGCATTGCAGCGACACCTCAGCGACCTGGTTGGGGTCAAAGTAGACCTGGTCCTGAAGCGAACCCTCAAACCTGCCATTGGAGAGGTCATCTTGTCCGAGGCAATCTACCTATGAGGCGGAAACGCATCTACACTGACCATCTGCGGGACATCGCACACTATGCTGCGAAAGCTGAGCAGTTCGTGGCCGGGTTGGACTTCGAGCAGTTCGTTGCCAATGAAGAGAAGGGCCTGGCAGTCCTTCACGCCCTGCAGATCATCGGAGAAGCTGCCGCTCATCTCCCTGGCTCGATCAAGCAACGATATCCGGACGTTCCCTGGGCGGACATCGTAGGCATGCGAACTCTGATCGTCCACGGGTACTATCTCATGGACATGGAGATCGTTTGGAAAACCGTTCACCAAGATCTGCCGCCTTTGCGAGACGCCGTCGCCAAAATCCAGGAGAACCTGAATCAGGAACACACTGATGTCTGATCCACGCGCGGTGAGCCCGTCAGGCGGCGCATCATACAGCAGGGTGCCCGTCTGACGGGACCAGGCGGGCCTAGCCTGCAGCACCACCACCTCCTTTGATCCCCTACGCCTGCTCCAGCGCCGCTCGGCGCTCGAAGAACACCCGGCGTAGCCACAGGGCCACGTATACCAGTCCGATCAACACCGGCACCTCTATCAGGGGCCGATGACCGTGGCCAGGGCCTCCTGGGAAGCGATACCGAAGGTCCCCACCGCCACGGCGATGGCCAGCTTGAAGTTGTTGCTGGCCGCCGTGAACGACTGTGTGGTCGCCACCATCACCCAGGCGGCGGTAGCGGAGCCGGCAAGAAATGCCTACCCGCGAGCCCGCTCCTCCTGAATGCTGCACGCGCCGGCCGTATTGGTACGGAACAGCCTCCACTCTAGCTTCTTGGCCAGATAGACGATGGTCAACATCAAGGGCACTTCGATCAGCGGCCCAATCACCGTCGATACGGCAACCATCGGCTGCGACGCGAAGGCGGTCAAGGCGATGGCGATGGCCA
>Ga0307379_10005170_pt1 | contig 18310 bp, 10 predicted proteins | sample UN2MG_FD_202237 | JGI IMG/M metagenome (GOLD analysis project Ga0307379, IMG submission 202237) | Soil microbial communities from Risofladan, Vaasa, Finland - UN-2 | ecosystem: Environmental > Terrestrial > Soil > Coastal area > Acid sulfate soil | place: Finland: Risofladan, Vaasa | collected... | reverse complement strand
ACTATCTGGTACACTCTGGACCACAGTTCGCTCTCCATGCTTGGTCTCCTGAAAAGGGGTTCAAGACAAGCATAAGGGCGAACTGCTTATTGCGCAAGAACTTACATCAATGGCGCAAAATCCTGTTGCGGCCGGGGCTATCTTCAAACGCCCCTGGCGGGGCTTTCGACGCCACAAGGTTCGAACTTTTTCCACCGCCTGGCAAAACTGGGGATGAGTCAGGCTGGCGAGCGGTCCGGCGCGCCGGGACTACCGCGGCGCAACGGATTCGATCTGCTCCAGTGCCGGCAGGACGACTTCCCCCGCGAAGCGAAGCGTTTCCACGAGAAGGAAGACAAAGACGACGACGGCGACCGCCAGCGCCGCGGCGGTGATCCAGTGGTGCGGCCGGAACTGTTTCAGGACCGGAGCGGCGACGGCCAGCGCGAGCAAGCCTCCGATGACGACGACGGCGTCGAAACTGGCCCGCGTCCAGTAGCCGCCGCCCAGATGGAGCCACATCCCGAATTCGTCGAACGTCAGCGCCAGGCCTATTCCATAGACGATCGCGGCGGCGGAGAGTCCGCGTCCGGTCGGCCGGCCCAGCAGCAGATACGCCCCGACGCCCGCCAGCAGAAAGATCCCGTAGTTCAGGTGATGAATGTGCGTGGATCCGGCGTGGACGTACAGGTCCGGAATCCGGCGGGTCATGATCAGGAGCACGACGATGCGCGCCGCAAGAAACGTGGCGACGAAGGCGGCGAAGACCTTTCGGATCACGCGCTGAATAGCAAAGTCCATCGGTGGAATCCTTACCGGGCCGGGTGCGTGAACGGCACGCCGATGTCCGCGAGGACGACCTCGCCCGTGTATTCGGCGGCGCCGGGCTTGCGGAACCCGACCTTCACGGCCGCCAGCGTGACGGTTTTCGTCGCGCGGATCGTCGGGCCGAGCGGTTTTCCCGTGTCCGGGTCCAGGCCGCTCGGAATGTCGATCGCCAGGACCGGCCGCCGCGCGTCGTTGACGGCGCCGATGACGGAGGCGTAAGGCTCGCGGATCTCACCCCGAGTTCCCGTTCCGAGCATACCGTCCACCACGAGGTCCGCCTCGGCGAGCATGGGGCGAAGTTCGCCGAGCATTGTTTCAACCTTGCCTGCGAGGACGCGGACCTGAAAACCCATGGCCTCGAGGACCCGGAGGTTCGTGTCGGCGTCGCCGACGATTTTTTCGCGCGGGGCCAAGAGCGCCACCTCCGCCCGGATGCCGGCCATCGCCAGGTGCCGCGCGACGACGAACCCGTCGCCGCCGTTGTTGCCAGGCCCCGTCAGGATGACGACGCGCGGTTTGGCGCGCCCCGCGAGCATCGCGCGGGCCGCCTCGGCGATCTGTCGGCCGGCGTTCTCCATAAGGACGATGCCAGGCACCCCGAGCGCCTCGATCGCGTAGCGGTCGAAGGCGCGGATTTCGTCGCGCGTCGCGACGGGTTCCTCCATCCCGACTTCTCCTTCAGGCTATCGCGCGGACGAGGGCGAGGATGTCTTCCTTCGTCACGGGCCGCGGCGTCGCCTTGGTCGAACCGCTCGCCAGACTCTCCTCGGCGATTCTCTCGAACGCGTCGGCCCGCAGGCCGTATTCCGTGAGCCGCGCCGGCAGGTCGCACGCCGACAAAAGCCCGCGCGCGTACGCCGCCGGGTCGCCGCCGAGAAGGCTCGCCAGGCAGGCAAACTTCTCCGGTGCCGCCGGGCGGACGAACTCCAGCGCCGCCGGCAGAAGCACCCCGCACACCAGCCCGTGCGGGACGCCAAACCGGACGCCGATCGGGTGCGCCATCCCGTGGATGACGCCCAGTCGCGCGTTCGAGAGCGCGAGGCCAGCCATCGCGCTCCCCCAGGCGGCGCGCGTCCGGAGCGCGAGGTCGTCGCCGCGATGCACGACGCCGGGGAGGGCGGCGGCGAGTTCCTCGACGGCCCGCAGCGAGAGGGCCTCGGTCATCGGCGTCGCGTGGCGCGAGAGGTACGATTCGACGGCCTGGACGAGGGCGTCGACGCCGCTCGCGGCCGTCACAAAAGGCGGGCAGGGGACCGAGAGTTCCGGGTCCACGAGGGCGACGGCCGGCACGAACGAATCGTCGCGGATGCTCGCCTTGAAGCCCCGCGTGCGGTCGCTGAGGACGCCGTTGTTCGTCATCTCGCTCCCCGTGCCGCTGGTGGTCGGGACGGCGATCATCGCGAGGCCCTGGCTCGCGGGCGTCCGGCCGGTGTGGAAGGCGCAGGTCGGCTCCTCTTCGTGGGCGAGGCCGGCGGCGACCTTGGCGACGTCCATCGCGCTGCCGCCGCCCAGCCCGATGGCGACGTCGGCTCGTTCGCGCCGAAGGGCCTGGCGGCAGCGGTCCACGGCGGCGACGTCGGGCTCCGGTTCGACCTCGTCGAACAGGGCCGCGGCGACACCTGCCTTCCGGAGGATCGCCAGGCACCGGTCCGTGATGCCGGCCTTCGCCATGGCCCGCCGACCCGTCACGAGGAGCGCCCGGCGTCCGAAGCGCAGGGCCTCGTCGCCGAGCGACTCGATGGCCCCGACGCCGAAGAGAAATCTCTCGGGGGCACGGAACAGGGCCGCTGTCAACGTCGCCTCCTTTGGCTGGCCCGGACAAGTCCGATTATAAGGCGGCGGACGCCCGCTGCAACTGTTCGCCTTCGGCCCCGTCGGCGAGGGGCGGATTGACAGCCCCGAGGGCCGTGTGATTAAATGGGGCCATGCCGGACAAGGACGAACGCTGGATGCAGGAGGCGCTCCGGGCCGCCCGGGCTGCGCTCGAGGCCGACGAGGTTCCGGTCGGCTGCGTCGTCGTTCACGAGGACCGGATCGTCGGCCGCGCGCACAATCAGCGCGAGATGCTGCGGGACCCGACGGCCCATGCGGAGATGATCGCGCTGACGCAGGCGGCCGGGGCGCTCGAGACGTGGCGCCTCGGCGGCTGCACGCTCTACGTCACGCTCGAGCCGTGCGCCATGTGCGCGGGGGCGATGGTCCTCGGGCGGATCGACCGCCTCGTCTATGGGGCGACGGACCCGAAGGCGGGGGCCGTGGAGTCGGTTTTTCGCCTGCTCGACGAGCCTCGGCTCAATCACAAGGTCGAGGTGACCAACGGCGTCCTGGCGGCGGAGTGCGGGGCGGTGCTGTCGGATTTCTTCCGGACGAAGCGATCGGCCGAGGTGGCCGACGAGGCGGGCGCCGGCGCCTAGCGTCTCGGGCGCTTGCCACGGCGCCCGTGTCTGGTAAAATGCTCGCGGCCGCGGGTCCCGGCGCGCCGGGATCGGCTGTCGGCCGGATGCGGAGAGGTGCCGGAGCGGTTGATCGGACCGGTTTCGAATTACTTTTTCACGCCTTAGCGTAAATCCTTGCACTTGGCCCCATTGCATTTCAGACAGTCACTTACGGCGCGAATTCGCATACCGCAGGAACCGTAGGAAGGCGCACAAACCGCCCCTCCGGTTGTCGCGACAACCACCCCGCCGAATAGTTCGTTACCCCTCCCGCGGATTGCCGAAACAGCGGAGCGGGTGGTTGTTAATCCCGGCGCGCCGGGATTGCAGGTTCGAGTCCTATCCGGGGAGCCGTGATACGATCCTGCCCGTATCGCTGACGCTTGGCCGCCAGGGCCTTCATCCTTTCAATGAACTGGCGTTCGTCTGCATCGTCCTTGGGCTGGTACCGCTGGGACGAGCGGGCCTGGAGAGAGAATTCTACACACCCTTCGCTCGGGGCATCCCAGCCGGCGGCGGACGTGTTCGATGACCTTCCGCCGACCGGCCGGGTCCGTCAGTTTCCCCGGTACGCCGCCGCTTCCTTCAGAATCGCATTGTCCAACGCCTGATCGGCCACCAGATTTTTCAGGCGGGCATTCTCCTTCTGCAGGGCCTTCAGCCGGCGAGTGCAACCAGGGCGATGGCCGCGAGGAAGAGGTGTGCGGCTCGTCGCCCCGGCCGAGGCCGCATGCGTGGAGTTCGTCTCATGGGCAGCGCCTCATCGCTGGTAGATGGGCAATTGGTGGTACGAGACGCTCAGGGCCAGTACGCTCATGGCGGTGGAGTAGCAGGGGCCGGCCCTGTCCTCGTTGGCGCCGCCATGGGGCCAGGAGCCGTCCTTCCCCTGGATGGGAAGCATGATGTCATACATCCGCTGGGCCCACCCCTCCCAGTACTTGTCGCCGAGTTGGAACATCCCTTGAGAGCAGTAGTAAAGGCTGTAGTAGAAGAATTCGGCCTGGCCGGCGCCCGGGGGGAGGTTCTGGAGGATCCATCCGCCGGCCGCCTGGGTGGTCCGGTCGCCGTGCCGCCCGCACAGTTCCAACGCCAAAAGGGCGGTGCCTGTGCGTGCCAAGCCTGGCCCTCCGCCGGGCTGGTACGTAAACCCGCCGCTCTCGTGTCGGCACTTGAGGATGTACTTGACGGCCTCCTCGATGGCCTCCGTAGGGACAAGGGCGCCGTTGTTGCGGGCCGAGCGCAGGGCCATCAGTTGCCATCCGGTGCAGGAGATGTCGCTGTCGTTGCTGGTGGGCTGATAGCGCCAGCCGCCGCGATTGTTATCGTCCTTCGGGATGCCCTGGGCGGCCAGGATGAGTTTGAGGGCCTTGGCGAGGGCTTCGTCAACCCGGGCTTGGCGCGCGGGGTCCACCATGCCGGAAACCTCCAGCAGCATCACCGTGCTCGCGCCATGGCTGTACATCGGCCCGGAGGCGATGGTGTTTTGAACCAGGAGACCGTTGGGTTTCTGGCTGGCCAGGACGGCGTCGATGCCTCGGTTGATGACCTCGCCGTAGGGTCCCTGTCCCGGCGTGTGGCCGCAGGCCAGAAACGCCATGACCGACAGCGACGTGACCGCGGTGTCGTTCTGATCCGCCGGGAAGGAGCCGTCCGGCAGTTGGCTCTTGGCGAGGAACTCCAGGGCCCGGTCCGTGGCCTGCTGGAGGCGGTCCTTGTAGGGGGCGAGGAGGGGCGAGGCCTGATCCGCGCTCGTGGCGCCTGGCCGAACGATCACCGTCACACCGGCCAGCGTCGCCAGCACAACGGCAATGAGAACGCGATGTCCGCTTCGCGTGACAGGTCCGGGCATGGGCTACTTCCTCCCTTCGGGGATGGCGCTGCCGCGGCGGGCGACCTCCTGGAAGTATCGCTGGATGAGCGTGCGGTACTCCTGAGGAGCGCCTTCATCGGTAGCCTGGAGAATCTGGCTGCGAAGCGTTCCCGGCAGCCGCGCCCAGTCGGCCAGCGTGATGCCGAGCGCCTTCAGCTTCGCCACACGCGGGTCCACCGCCTGCAGGCCGGTGCCCACCCGCGGGTCGCCTGACATGCCCGGCACCATGCCCGGCGCCAAGCCTTGGGCGGATGCACTGGTGGAGGCCGCTTGGCTGGCTGCCGCCATGGCGCTGGCAGCCGTGGCGGCCGTCGGCGTGGAAGGAGTTGCGGCGGCCATCGAGGCAGCGCTATACGCGCCGGCCATCGCACTGTCCAAGGGCGTGACGGACGCCGGCAAAGCGGCGGCGGCCAGACTCTCGCTCACCCCGCTCAGGGCTTGGGCGGCCTGCGCCATCGCCTGGGAGGCCGCCTGCTGGGCAGCCTGTCCCGCTTGCTGACTACCTTGTTGTCCCGCTTGCTGACCGGACTGCTGGCCCGCTTGTTGTCCGGCCTGTTGTCCTGCCTGCTGACCGGACTGCTGGCCCGCTTGTTGTCCGGACTGCTGTCCTTCCTGCTGGCCGGACTGTTGTCCTGCCTGCTGACCGGACTGCTGTCCTTCCTGCTGGCCGGACTGCTGTCCTTCCTGCTGGCCGGACTGCTGTCCTTCCTGCTGGCCGGACTGCTGTCCTTCCTGCTGGCCGGACTGCTGTCCTTCCTGCTGGCCGGACTGCTGTCCTTCCTGCTGGCCGGACTGTTGTCCTTCCTGCTGGCCGGACTGTTGTCCTGCTTGCTGGCCGGCCTGTTGTTCCGCTTGCTGACCGGCCTGTTGTCCCATTTGCGAAGCGGCTTGGGAGGCGGACTGGGCGGCCTGTGCCATCTGCGCCGCTGCCTGAGCAGCCTGGGAGGCGCTGGCCGAGGCAAGGGCCTGAGCCTGTTGCCGAATCCCGGCTGTCTGCTGGGCGAGTTGCTCGGCTTGGGCGGCGATGCCCGCCTGTTCCGCAGTCATGGCTCCGATCATGTTGTCTTGTGCGAGGGCACCCATCTGCTCCGCAAGGGCCTCCTGGCGCTGCTGAAGATCGGCCGCCTGTTGCGACATGGCCGCGGCCTGTTGGCCTGTCTGTTGACCGGGCTGCTGGCCGGCCATCTGCGCTGCTTGGGCTGCTGCGGCCTGTCCAGCGGCCTCGGCGGCCTGTCCGGCGGCTTCGGCGGCCTGTCCGGCGGCTTCGGCGGCCTGCCCGGCTTGCTGGCCGGCCTGTTGTCCGGCCTGCTGGGCGGCCTGTCCTGCTTGCTGGGCGGCTTGGCCTGCTTGCTGGGCGGTCTGCCCCGCTTCCTGACCGGCCATTTGCCCCGCCTGTTGGGCGGCCTGCCCCGCGGCTTCGGCGGCCTGTCCAGCGGCTTGAGTGGCCTGTCCCTCGGCTCCTGTGGCCATTTGCCCGGCTGCGGCCTGTCCAGCGGCCTCGGCGGCCTGTCCAGCGGCCTCGGCGGCCTGTCCAGCGGCTTGCGCAGGCTGCCCTGCTTGCTGACCGGCCTGTTGTCCCGCTTGCTGGGCGGCTTGTCCCGCCTGCTGGGCGGCCTGTCCCGCTTGCTGGGCGGCTTGGCCTCCTGCCTGCTGGGCGGCCTGCCCCGCGGCCTCGGCGGCCTGTCCAGCGGCTTGGGTGGCCTGTCCCTCGGCTTCGGCAGCCATTTGCCCCGCTTGCTGGGCGGCCTGTGCCGCTTGCTGGGCGGCTTGGCCTGCCTGCTGGGCGGCCTGTCCCGCTTGTTGGGCGGCCTGTGCTGCTTGCTGGCCGGTCATTTGCCCGGCCTGCTGCGCGGCCTGTGCGGCTTGCTGGGCGGCTTGCGCTGCTTGCTGGGCAGCCTGTGCTGCCTGCGGACCGGCCTGTTGTCCTGCTTGTTGGACGGCCTGACTGGCGGCCTCGGCGGCTTGTCCAGCGGCTTCGGCGGCCTGCCTGGCGGCTTCAGCGGCCTGGGCCGTTGCTTCCTGACCGGCCATTTGCCCGGCTTGCTGGGCGGCCTGTGCCGCTTGCTGGGCGGCTTGGCCCGCCTTCTGGGCGGCCTGTCCCGCTTGCTGGGCGGCCTGTGCGGCTTCCTGGCCGGTCATTTGCCCGGCCTGCTGCGCGGCCTGTGCGGCTTGCTGTGCGGCTTGCGCTGCTTGCTGGGCAGCCTGTGCGGCTTGTTGGCCGGCCTGTGGTCCTGCTTGCTGGACGGCCTGTCTGGCGGCTTCGGCGGCTTGTCCAGCGGCTTCGGCGGCCTGCCTGGCGGCTTCGGTGGCCCACGCAGCCTGACCTGCCATTTGCCACATTTGCTCCACTTCCTGGCGAGCCTGCTGGAGGGCCTGCTGGGCGAGTTGACCGGCCGTTCGTCCGAGTTGCTGGGCCGCCTGCTTGGCGCTCTCGGCGGCCTGGCTCAAGTCGCCGGTCTGGAGTTGGCCTGCCGCCTGCTGGGCGCTTTGGGCGGCCTGCTGACCCGTCGGGGCCGCCGGCGACTGTGCCGTTGCCGCTTCATTCGCCAACTGTTGGGCCTCGGCCGCCAGTTGGGCCTGCTGGGCCTGGAGTTGCTTAAGCATGTCCTGAGCCGCCTGAGCCCGGGCCGCCTCGCTGAGTTGCTCCAACTGTCCGGTATCCTCGGCGAGGTTGTCCTGCTGGGCCTTCAGTTCCAGGATTTCCTCAGCCAGGGCCTTGGCCCGCTCGGCGGCCTCGGCCAGGGCGGCGGCCAGGGCGTCCGGGTTCTGCTGGAGCATCCGCGCCAGGGCCTCGTTGAGTTCTTCCTGGAGCTTGGCCCACTCTTCAGGCGTCATGCCGAATTCGGCGTCATCCATGGCGGCCATTAGTTCCGCCAGCCGCAATTCCTCGATGGCCATCTGCTCCAGGCTTTGCGCCAGGAGCATGGCATTAAGGAGTTCCTCAAATTGTTTGAGCAGTTGCTGGACCAGTTCGATGGCACGGTCAATGTGGGTGTCGGCCTGGCCGGCCAACAGTCCGCGCTGCTGAGGGTTGTCGGTGAGTTTGGTCCGCCCGGTCACATCGTCGGCGGTGCGGATGGTGTCGGCGATGGTTGCGAGGGGCGCGTAAATCGTTTCGTAGGGTCCGGAGAGGACGAAGTTCGCGAGGTCGCGCGCCGTGGCCTCGGCTGTGCCGAGGTGGTTGCGGATGCGGTCAATGCGCTGCACCAGGCCGTCGTCAAGGTCCTGAACCTTCAAGAGGTCACCTTTCAGGGAGCCGGAGTCGTTCTTGGCGGCCAGGAGTTCCTCGAGGATCTTTTGGAGCGTATCGCTGATGTGTTTCTCTTCGGCCGAAAGCAGTTGCTGGGCATAGGAGGCGGCGCTGGTGTCGAGTTCGACCGTGAAGAGGTCCGAGAGGCCCACCTGCGGCCCGTGGAGGTCATCCGGCAGGTTGTCGAGCGTGCGCAGGCGGAACGTCAGGCGCTGGGCCCCGCGAAGAGGCAGGGCGCCGAGGTCCAGGACCGTGTCGCCGAGGATGGTCCGAGCGGCTTCAGCGTCCGATGGCGGCAAGGAAACGGGGATGGCCTCGAGTTTCCGGCCGTCGGATTCCACCTGCAACTCAGCCCGCGAGATGCCGAAGTCGTCCTCCAGCGCGTACTGGATGGGCAGCCGGTCATCCGGCTTCAGGCGCAGGCGGTCCTCTTTGGGGGCGAGAATGTGGGCCGACGGCGGATGGTCCGAAAGCACCTCCAGCGGATAGTCGGGGGTCTTGCTCGTGAAGCCGTACCGGTCCACGACTCGCAGCGCCCAGGTGCCCTGCATCTCGGGCCGAAGGTCCAGACGGAAAGCGCAGGCGGGCGACCCGTCGGGGCGGGTTTCCGCCATGCCGCGCGCCTCCGCCACCGGCTCGCCGTTCACGAGCACCTCGGCGCTGACCAGGGGCTTGTCGAAGACAGCAACGACGCGGACAGCCGTGCCGGCCGGCGCGCTGAGTTTGCCCGCGGGGGCTTCGCCCTCGGCGGGCGGTCGGCCTAGGTAGGCGGGATACTCGTAGCGGGCCTCGATCCTCGCGATGGCGGGCGGCTGGACGACGGTGACGCTATAGTAGCGGGTGAGGGCGTCGCCCGCGCGGACGCGGTACCGGAAACTTTCGTTGACCGACGGGTTCGTCAGGACAAAGCGCGGCTTCTCGACGCCCGGCGCGGGGACGCGAGTCATCGCCTCGGCCTTCTCGGAACCGTCCGGGCCGACCTTTCTCAGTTCGGCGGCGCCGACGGCGTCGTTGGCGACGACGACCTCGATGTCGAGGCTGTCGCCCTGGAGCAGGCGGATGTCGCCGGGGCGGACCGCGAGTTGGTCGGCGGAGACGTTCGGCAGGTTCAGATAGGGCGCTACCGCGCGCTGCAGCAGGCGCCAGGCTTGCGAGGGCGCCAGCGCCATCAGGACCGCCAGCACCAGGACCGTTGCGCCGGCGGCGATGAGGAACGGCCGGGCGGTCCGCAGGGTGATCTCGCGCGTCGGCTGGACGCGGCCGGCGTCGCGGCTGGCCTGCTTGACCAGTTCCGCGATGAGCACCTCCGAGCCACGGATCTGCGGCATGTCGCGGCTCAAGAGGAGTTCGACGGCCGAACTGAGACGTTCCTCGAGTTCGGGGTGGCGCGTTTCGATGGCGCGGGCGATGCCGGCCAGGGTGAAGGTCTTGGCGAGCGGCAGGATGAGGAAATAGATGGCGACGAAGGCGGTCGCGCCAAGGGCCACCAGCGTCAGGAGCCAGCGCGTCGCCAGTGAGAAGAGCATGATGCCGGCGTCAATGGCCATAACCATCAAGAGGGCGCCGACGGCCGTGGCCAGCGTCGCCGAAATCCCGCGCAACAGGATCACCGTGCGCAGGCGCCGGATGAGGCCCGTCAGGGAGTGGACGATGCTTTCGGGGATCGGCGCCCAGCCGTTCGGTCGCGCCTCAATCTTCTTGTCGGCGTTGTCGCGTGTCATGTCAACCCCACTTTCTTTCGGAGGATCCATTCGGCGGACGCCAGCAGGATCATCGCAAGCCATAGGGGCCAGGAGTTCCACAACACGTATTCGTGCTGCTCATATTCCACTACCGTTCCGGGTCCGAGGGCGTCGAGGACGCGTGCGGCATCGGCCGGCTCGGCGACGATGCCCTGGCTCAAGGTGGCCAGTTGGCTCATCAGGCCGCGGTCCGGCGCCAGTTCCGCCGTCTCCACCAGGAACGCCGGGTCCACGCTGAACTGCGTCCACACGGTCTGGAGACCCTCGGAGGCGAGCATGGGCTGGGCGGCAGGGGCGTCCAGTTCCACCCGGTACGTCCCCCCTGGAAGGCCCTTGACCTCCGCTTCGTACATGCCGTTCGAACCCTCTACGTATTTTAACGGTTGGCGGAGGGTTTTTCCATCAGTCGAAAGGATTTTGACAGCCACGGTGTCGCTCTGGACCGGGCTGTAGTCGGTCCGGAGGATCTTGGCGCGGACTTGGACCGGCTGGCCGGTCGGGTAGCGCGTGCGGTCGGTCCCGATGCGGACGAAGTCGGTGCCGGCCGGCAACTTGTTGGCCGTCGCCCACCGCAGAATCTGGCCCCAGAGGCGGTGGTGGTACGTGTCGCCCACGCCGTACCGCAGCCGCCACGTGCTGTCGAAGCCGAGGAACAGGACACGTCCGGCGGCGACGTTGTGGAGCGCCAGGAGAGGGTTCTCGCGCTCGAAGGCCTCGCGGCGGCGGAGCGTGGCCTCATCCCCATCCTTGGGGGCATTGCCGCCCGCTTCGGAGGCGGCGGGTTTGAGAAAATCAGGCGGGGGGATCGGCACGGCATAGGCGAGGACGGTCGCCCCGGGCTTCGTCGCCGTCACGGCGTGGCGCCAGAAGATCGGCGGGAACGATTGCCAGACCTGAACGTTCTCCGTCAGGTCCACCTTCTCGCGCAGGATGGTGTGGGCCTGGCCTTCGACCGTCAGGCCGATGCGAAACACCCGTTCCGGCGACGCCAGGAAGATGCTGTCGCTGGCGTCGCACCGCACGGGGAGGATCTCGGCCAGGGGAGTGTTGCCGTAATGGTGTGGCATGAACTTGGGCCCGGAGACGACCACCAGCGTCCCGCCGCGCTGGGTTACGAACTGGGTGATGGCTTCCTGGGCCTCGGCCGGGAGCATGCTCGGCGCCACGTCGCCCAGGATGATCACGTCGAACTTGTTCCACTCCTCCTGGCTGGAGGGCAGGGCGGTGGCCTGGCTTAGCTCGGGCGGCCGGGCGGCCGACGCCGACATTGCAGGACGCGAGGGCACCTCCGCGATCCGGTCCGGATGGAACAGCACATACTGCAACTTCACCGACACGTCGCGCGTCTCGAACAGGTTCTTGATGTAGCGGAACTCCCACCGCGGCCAACCTTCAACCAGCAGCAGTTTCGTCCGGTCGTCCGTCACGCTCACCGTGGCGGGGAAGGAGTTGTTGGTCGTGAGGACCTCTTTGGGGAGCGGAGCGATCTCAACGCGGTACGCGTGGAGGCCCGCCGTGCCGGGCTGGTCCGCCAACTCGACGCGCGTCCGCAGCGAGTCCGCCGCCACGTGGATGTCCTTGGAGTCCACAGCCTTGTCGCCGTCCCAGAGGGTCACCTTGGCATCGTGTCCCGCCAGGCCGTCGAGTTTCACTTCTGCGGCGACGAGGACCTTGTCTTTGGTCGTGACGGTGTCGGGGGCCTCGAGCGCCAGAATGCTGGCGTCAATGGGGGGATTGCGGCTGCCCATGACGATCGGGCAGACGGGGGCGTGCTGGAGGCCCAGTTGCTTGGCGAGCGGCTCGACCGGAGAGGCCGTGTTGTGCCGGCCGTCGCTTACCAGGACCACCCCCGCCAGGTCTAAACCGGCCAGGTCTGTCGTCACCTTTTCGAGGGCGGCGGCGATGTTTGTCTGCAGGTGCTCGTCCAGGAGGGTGGCGGCCTGCTCGGCCGCAGCAGGTTTCTTGGCCGGGGGCGCCGTTGCGTTCGGGGCGGCGGGCGACTCGCCCGGCGCAGCCGACCGAGCATACGCCTCGCGGTCCACCTTCGTGGGCTTTGAGGCGAACGTGTAGAGGGCGACGGTGTACTTCCCGGCCAAGGCCGAGAGCAGCGGTTCGGCGGCACGCGAACCGGGCGCCTTCACCGAGGCCCCGAGCAGGAGGTCACGCGCCAGGTCGGCACGCGTCCGGGTGGCGACGGTGTCCACGCGCGCCCGGTCCTCGGGCGAGAGTGCGGCGTAGAGCAGTTCGTCGAGGGCGCGGGTGACGTCGTCGACGGCCGGGAGAACCTCCGCCAAGGCGGCCGCGGCGCCGCCGACCGCCTTCTGCAGGCTGTCGTACGCCCCCGCCAAGGCCTGGTCGTTCGGCTGGGTGAGGGTCTGGACGGCCTTCGTCAGCCTCCCCTGAACGTCATCTGTGAGCCGCTTCTTCAGATTTGCGACGGCGGCGGCGGTTTCCGGTTTTAGTGTCACGCTGCCGGTGGTAGCGGCCGCAAGGGCGGCCGTCTGCTGCTCGACGGCGGCAGCGGCTTCGCGCAGCATGGTCTGGAGGGTCTCGCGGTGGTCGGCCAGTTTGGCGGCACGGGTGCTCGGGTCGGCCTGCGCGAGCGACGCAAGCCACTCCGCCTGGGTTGCCAGCAGTTCTCTCACCTGCCGAAGCTGCGTTGCAACCTTGTCTAGGCGGTCCATCCCGTCCGAGCCCGCTGCCCCCAGCAGATTCGCCAAGGCGACCTTCTCGTCAGGGGCCATCTGCGTGTCCGGCACGTCCATCGAGGCGCTGGCATCCACCAGGACGGCGACGAAGCGTTCCTCTCGCCGCTCCTTTTCCCACTGCCATACCGGCTGCGTGAGCATGAGGATGACGAGGACAACCAGTCCGACCCGCAGGACCCCGAGGGCGAGCGCCTTGCCGCGCGATACCGTCCGCCGTTCCAGATCGAACAGGCCGAGGATAACCTCCACGGCCAGGGCGCCCAGCAGAGCCACCGGCCAAATAGACCAGTTGGTCGCCAGGACGATAACCCGCAGGAGGACCTGGGCGACGGCCAAGAGGGCGAGGAACCCGACGAGGGTGCCGGCCGCCATCAGGGCGATTTGCATCTGCCGGCCTGCGGCCCGCCGCTTGAGGCGGTGCAGGCCGACCCAGGCGACGACGCCGGCCACGGCCATCAGGATCACCACGGCCGTGGGGACGCTGGGCGGAAGGACGTAATGTTTCTGGATCGCGAGGATCATCGGGGTTTCGCGGTCGCCTCCGCCTTGGGGGCCGATGGGCTCAGGATCTCCTGCGCGTGCTGACGGAACGTCTGCATGTCGGTGAACTGCCCGCCGAAACGAACGGTCGCGTCCGAGTGGTACTTGCGGCGCGACGCGATCCATCGCGTCAGGCCGTTCTCGGCCACCAGCCCCAGTAGGAGGGCGACGGCCAGGTATTTCCAGAGTTCCTCGCCCGGGATGCCGCCGGTCACGGCCGTCGTCAGTTCGTCTGTCGTCCGTGCCCGAAACATCTCCAGGTGCTTCCGCACCTCCTCGAAGTTCATGTCGGTCAGGGCGGCGAGGCGGCTCTCCTCCGGCTCGCCGAGCATGACAAAGGGGACCCCGCCCCCCGGCGCGAGGTGGATGGCGAACGGCTTGGCGGCCGTGTCCGGCAAAAGGAGACGGTAGAGCCCCGGCTCATAGGTGGCGGTGTAGCGAAAACGGAGGCGGCCGGCCTCGACCGCTGCCTCGGCCTGGACCGTCGTCCCGCCGGGCGTCTGAACGCCGACCGGAAACGAACCGGTGGCGGCGGGGGGAGCGCCCGGCCTGGGCGCCAGGTCCAGCACCACATCGGTTCCTGCCGGAATGTTCCGCTGGACGACGCTCGGCGACGCCAGGTAGTAGACCATCTCGTGGACCAGGGGGACAAAACACTTAAGCGACGGCAGGTTCGAGTCCTGCCGGTCCAGTGCCATCGCTGTTGCCAGCACCAAGCCCTTGCCGACCTTCCGCTCGACGAGGACGGCGTCGTTGGTGTCCAGGAAACCGCCGATGCGGATCGCGGGATCTTTCTCCTGGAGCCCCAGACGCCACCAGGCGCTGACGAGGGCTTTGTCGGTGTCGGACTGGGTGCTGTTGGCGATGACGGCCAGCGCCGGATGCGTCAGCGTCTTCAGAGCCAGGCGCGCAGGCTCGTCGGTCCGAACCTTTCGGGTGACCAGTCCCGCGGGCATGACGGGTCCGCCGCCCGGCGCGGTCCAGGCGTTGTAGAAGGCGGCGTCCGCACGATCGCCGGGGGCGATGAGCAACCCGCCTCCCTCCTGGACAAACTGGGCAAGGTTGTCGGCAAAGTCCTTGGGCAGCATCGGTACGTTCGCCAGGATGACCAGGGAGTAATCCTTCAAGTTCCCGGCGCGCGAGATGTCCGGGGCCGCGAGCACCGTCGGCAGGACAAGGTGCCGCACGAGCGCCGCTGCCTGGGCCCCGTCGGTTTCCCCGGCGGGGGCGGCGGGCTCTTCGCCTGCCGTCCCGGGTGTCAGCGCAATGTCAACGAAAGCCGAGGCGCCTTCGAGCGGCAAAGGCGACGGGGCGCCGTCCACGACGAGGACTTTTAGCACGTCCAGGACCTCCAGGACGCGGGTGTCGCTGTTGTCGCCGGGCAGGTCGTCCTCCGAGACAACCTGGGCGGAGACGACGTGCGGGCCGGGCGTCCGGAAACGGTGCTCGAAGCGGACTGCCTCCTCGGCACCGGGAGGGATCGGGGCGATAGGCTGGCGCCCCACCGCCTCGCCGTCCACCGACAGGTTGACGCCCGACGGTTCGACGCGGACGGTCCCGGAGTTGGTGATTTTGACCTCGATGCTCACGGGCCGGTCGGTTCCCACAACGGGGCGGGAGAACGCCAGGTCGGCCAGGGTCGCATTGTGGAAGGTTCCGGGGAGTTTGAGGGTCCGGCAGAAGAAGCGCAAGGGGGTGGGGAACTTCTTGGCATCGTCGGCGAGGAAGCGCCACCGCGCCTCGTTCTCCACGTTCCATCCGAGCGCCTGGCCGTCCGTCACCAGGACGATCATCTTCGCGGGGTTGGAGCCTTCCTTCAGGGCGGTGACGGCAGCGTCGAGGGCTTCAGGCACTTTCATTGTGCCTCCCGTCGGCGCGAGCCCGGCCAAGGCGGCTTCGACGGCCTTATGGTCGGCCGTGGGCTTCTGGATGATGGGTCGAGGCACGGAGCCGGCCACGAAAAGAGCCACGCCGTCGCCTGGTTCGCAGACGGCGAGGGTGGCCTGGGCCTCTTCGATGGCCCGCTGGAAGTTCGTCTGGCCGTCCAGCGTCAGGGTCATCGAGCGCGAGCCGTCCACCATGATGGCGACGTCTTTCTCGCCGCCGCTCAGGGACCAGTGGCGCGTCTGGAGAAAATGCTCGACGGCGGAGGTGATGAGCGCCAAGGCCACCAGGGCCCCGGCGGCGCCGAGGAGGAGCCGGCCTGCAAGGCGGTGGCTGCGCATTGCCATGCCGACGCCGGCGCACATCGCTGCCGATAGAATCGCCGGCAGGACGATGACCCAGGGGATGGTGGTGCGGCTGGGAATGAACGGGCGAGCCATCGCCAGGGCCACCAACGCCATCGCCAGGCACCGCAAGGCCAACAGGATGATTTCCTCGATGAGGATGCGGCGTTTGCGGCTGGTGAGGGAGTCCAGGAGGAACCGCATGGCGCCCCAGTCCACGATGGTGGCGCGCTGGCGGTTCAGCAGGTGGATGAGGATGGGGATGGCGACGGCGGCCAGCCCCGCCAGCATGATGGGGGTCCAGAAGATCATTTCTTTCGACGCCTTCGCTGAGCCAGGTACATGCCTAAGGCTGCGTCAAAGGACCGTTTGGTGGAGAGCGGCACGTAGTCAATGTCCATCTGACCGCAGCCGGCTTCAATCTGGCGGATGAAGTCGCCGACCTTTTCCAGGTAGGCCGCCCGCACCGACCGCGGGTCCAGTTGAACCCGCCGCTCGTCGAACTCCAGGTCCCGAAACAGGCTCCAGCGTTCGAACGGGAACGTCAACTCCTCCTCCGCCATCACGTGCAGCACGATGACCTCGTGCTTGCGGTACCGGAAGTGGTGGAGGGCCTGGAGGATCTCCTCGGTGTTGTCGAAGAGGTCCGAGATCACGATAATCAGGCCGCGGCGGTGGATGCGTTCGGCGATGTCGTGGAAGATCGGCGCGACGGCCGTCTCGTTGCCCGGCTGGGTGGCGGCGAGTTCGCTCAGCAGGAATCGCAGGTGGTTGACCCGGCTGCGCGACGGAATGTATCGCCGGATGCGCGTGTCGAAGGTGACCAGGCCGGCCGCGTCCTGCTGATGGATCATCAGGTGCGCCAAGGACGCGGCCAGAAACTGGCCGTACTCGAACTTCGATAGCCTTCGCCCGTCGTGCCGCGCCGCCTCCTCCCCCGTGTACTTCATCGAGCCGGAGGCGTCCAGCAGGATCACCACCCGCAGGTTCGTCTCCTCGATGTACTGCTTGATGTAGTAGCGGTCGCTTTTGGCGTACACGCGCCAGTCGAGGTCGCGGATGTCGTCGCCGGCTACGTACTGGCGGTGCTCCGAGAACTCGATGCTGAAGCCCTTGTACGGGCTGCGGTGTCGCCCCGAGAAAAAGCCCTCCACCAGCCCGCGCGCAATCAACTCCAGGCGGTGGATCTTTCCCAGCGCCTCGGGGTCCAGCAGCCGCATGTAGGATGGTTGGGCAACGCGCTCAACGGCCATGGGGTTCGCTCACTCCCTTTTCACGGATGCTTGGCGGCACGGGGCCCGGAGTCTAGGCGATGGCCTGTTCGACGCGCGGCTTGACCTCGGCCAGCAGCCGCTCCACCACCTGGTCGGCGGTGATGCCCGCCGCCTCGGCGTTGAACGTCGTGAGGACCCGGTGCCGAAGGACCGGCGGAGCGACGGCCCGGACGTCCTCGGTCGTCGCATGGTACCGGCCGTGCAGGATCGCCCGCGCCTTGGCGGCCAGAATCAGGTAGATGCCCGCGCGGGGTCCGGCGCCCCAGTGGACCAGTTCCTTGATGAATCCCGGGGAGTCGGCGTTCGTGGGCCGGCTCGCCCGCGCCAGGTCGCGGGCATAGATGACCACATGGTCGGCCACGGGCACCCGCCGCACGATGCTCTGGAGCCGGAGAATGTCCGCCCCCGTCAGGACCGTCTCCAGGTCCGCCTCGTACGTGCCCGTCACCTGCTTGATGATGGCCGTCTCCTCCTCTGCGCTCGGGTAGTCCACCTTGATGTCGAACATGAAGCGGTCGAGTTGGGCCTCCGGCAGGGGGTACGTGCCTTCCTGCTCAATCGGGTTCTGGGTGGCCAGCACAAAGAACGGGTCGGGCAGGGGGTAGTTCTGCTCGCCCACCGTCACCATCCGCTCCTGCATGGCCTCCAGCAGCGAGGCCTGGGTCTTCGGTGGCGTCCGGTTGATCTCGTCCGCCAGGACCATGTTCGCGAACACCGGGCCGTGAATAAAACGGAAGATACGCTGGCCCGTCGTCCGGTCTTCCTCCAGCACGTCCGTCCCGGTGATGTCGCTGGGCATCAGGTCGGGCGTGAACTGGATCCGCTTGAACGTCAGGTCCAGCAGCCGCGCGAACGTGCTGATCATCAACGTTTTCGCCAGGCCCGGCACGCCAACGAGGCGCGCGTGGCCCCGGCAGAAGATCGCCACCAGAATCTGGTCAAGGACCTCCTTCTGGCCGACGATGATACGGCTCAGTTGGTCGGACATTTTCCGGTACGCGCTATTGAGCGCCTTGACGGCCTCGATGTCGTCGGTCTGGCTGATGCGTGCGGCGTCCTTCGGGTCGCTGCTGCGGGATTTGGCTGGCTCGGCCATAGGCTTGTCTCCTGGTGGGCTTCGCTCGGGCGAAGCCCGCGTGCATGGCGGCGGGGTGAAGGCCGTTCCGCGACCCCCGCCCGCCGACCGGTTGTCGTCGTTATCCATCCCTTCAACCCATCATTGGTGCGGTGGTGCCGGGAAAAAAAGTTTTTTTCCACGCACAGATTGCCGACCCCCCGCTCCCCGCTACCCGCCGGCGGAATGCCGGTGACAGCCGAGGCTCCCTCCCCATAGCAGGATTTTGCATCTACGCGGCCTTAGCATCATGAATCAGTGTCCGAATCATGTTGAGGATGATCTTGCCTTGGACCCACAGGCGAACCCGGGGAAGGGTGCGGACCCAATTGGGCAACGGCG
>Ga0307379_10005169_pt1 | contig 18314 bp, 19 predicted proteins | sample UN2MG_FD_202237 | JGI IMG/M metagenome (GOLD analysis project Ga0307379, IMG submission 202237) | Soil microbial communities from Risofladan, Vaasa, Finland - UN-2 | ecosystem: Environmental > Terrestrial > Soil > Coastal area > Acid sulfate soil | place: Finland: Risofladan, Vaasa | collected... | reverse complement strand
CCTCACCAAAACCGCGAGCCCCACAACCTATTCAGCCGCCGGCCAAGTCATCACCTACACCTATGTGGTGACGAACAAAAGAAGCGACGCAAAAGTTGTCGAAGTCGAAATCAACGACGACAAGGTCGCTGCCGTCAACTGTGGGCCTATGGGATCTGTGCCCCCAATGGGGGGAACGCTCACCTGTACCGGCAGCTATACGATCACGGCTGCCGATGTTACCGCTGGCAGCGTCACCAACAAGGCGACCGCGAAGGGAGCCGTCTTATGCGAGGTCACGCGGGTTGGCCCAAGCCACGCTTCTAGTGTGGCGCTGGCTGACAGCAGGACACCCGGTCGCAACCTCTGGGATAAGATTGCCAGCCAGCTGAACCCGATTGGCACGGCTCATGCTAATGACTGTATAAAAGAAGAAGTTACGTCCAATGAAGCGCAGGCCACTGTCACCTACGTCCCGCCTGTCCCGCCTGTGGCCGACAGCAGCATCACCATCATCAAGAAGGCGATCAAGGGTTCCGGCACCTTCACCTTCGTGTCGGACACTGCGGCGCTTGCCTTCTCCCTGACCACGGGCGACACGGCCACCAAGGGGCCGATCACGCTGGCTCCCGGGAGCTACAGCATCCGTGAGCTTCAGAACGTCCCGTTTTTCTATCTGTCGGACATCTCTTGTAACGACCCGGACGGCGGCACGACCACCAGCGTCGATAACGCCACCGCGGTAATAGACCTCGATGCGGGCGAGAACATCACCTGCACCTTCACCAATGTGGATCCACGCCCGCAGACCAAGGCAGTCATCGAGCGCTTCCTCCATCACCGGCTGACCGCGCTGCTCGACGACGAGCCCGACAGGCCTCGCTTCCTGCGGCGCTTTCCCGGCTCAGCCTGGGGCGGAGGCGGCGGAGCGGGCGGCCCGAACAGCACCCCGTTCAATCTCGCCATGAGCGAGGCGGATGGGAAGGCCAGCTTCTCCACCAGCCTCAGCCAGATGGCCAACGCTATGGCAGGGGCCGATCAGGCGAAGCAGCAGCAGGCCATGAGCCTCGGCAGCGCCGCGCTTAATGAGAGGCCAGGGGCTGCACCCTATCGCGGCATCGACATCTGGACCGAGGCGCATTTCACGGCATTCGAGGACGACATCGGCAACGGTAATGCCGACGGCGATTTCGACATTCTCTATATCGGCGCCGACATCCCGCTGACCACCAACCTGCTGGTCGGCATCCTCGGTCAGTTCGATTGGGCGAGCGAGCATACCAAGCTCGATAGCAGCAAAGCCGAGGGCAATGGCTGGATGGTCGGGCCTTACCTCAGCGCTCGGCTCGACGAGCACCTGTTCTTCGACTGGCGCGCCGCCTGGGGCCAGTCCGACAACAAGGTCAGTCCCATCGGCACCTATACCGACCACTTCGACACCGACCGCTGGCTGACCACCGCGCGCCTCACCGGTAACTGGACCTCGGGCAATTGGCGTTTGACCCCGAGCGCGGCGTTCAAATACGGCGAGGAGGAGCAACAGGCTTACACCGACACCAACGGCATCCGCATCACCGGCCAGACGGCCTCCCTCGGCCGTGTCGAGTTCGGGCCAGAGTTCGGCTATCGCTGGGATCTCGCTGGTGGCACCTTGATCGAGCCGCAGCTGGCGCTCTACGGCGTGTGGAACTTCGACGAAGGCGGCAGCTTCCTGGTGGGCGACACGTTCGTCACGCCTGACGACTTCACCGGCCGCCTCGAAGGCGGCGTACTGGTGCAGTTGCCCAAGGGAATGTCGTTCCGCGGCACCGCCGCCTATGACGGCATCTTCAGCAACGACTATGAGGCGGTCACCGGCAAGGTCTGGCTGAACGTGCCGCTCAATTAGCCGCTGCCGCGCCGCCGGCGCTGACGGCCCGGCGCCGGGGTGCCGCCGGCACGGCTTCGGGCGCATAGGTCAGCTGCGGCAGATCGCACAGACTCCCGCCGAGATAGAGGTGATGCCAGAGCTGGGTGGCGACCACGCCGCCGAGACCGAGACTCTCGATCGCGCCGAGCTTGTCGCCCTCGCCACGCGCCAGCAGCGCGCAATCCCGTTCGACCGCGTCCACGTCGAAATAGCCGGTCCGTGCCAAACTCTCAGGGCTCAGCAGATCGCGCACATAGGCGGGCGGATCGACCAGGAATGTCTCCGCCGTGGGCGCCCGGAACATGTTCTTGGGCCGCCAGGCGACGTCGCGCGGCAGTCGGCGTAACGCGGCTTGCCGCAGCAGATATTTGTCCTTGAGGAGTGGGCGAAGCTTCCACCGCGGATGCATGCGCGCGGCGAGCGCGATCACGTTCTCGTCGAGGAATGGGTAGCGCGTCTCCACGCTATTCGCCATCGCGACGCGGTCACCCTTCTGGCTCAACAGCAGTCCCGGAAGATGCACCTTGTAGCCGAGATAGAGCGAGCGGTTGAGCGGATGCCACCGCTTAATGCGTTGGGTGTCGAAGTCGAGATCCTCATAAGCCACATGGGATCCGAGCTCTTCCTTCATGCCGGCGCTGTAATAGCGGCCGCGCGAGCGCGCCACGAGATTGTAGAGAATGGACTGCGCGTGCGGACCGCCGATCATGCCGTCGATGCGCGCGAGCTCGGCGAAGCTTTGATCTCGCGCCGCCCATTTGCGCGCCGCCCGGCTGATCACCGTGCTGGGACGGAAGGCGTCGCCGATGTCGAGCCGCCGGGCGATTTCCCGGATCTTGTACCAGACATAGCCGGCGAAGGCCTCGTCGGCGCCCTCGCCCGTGAGCACCACCTTGTAGCCTTGCGCCCGCACCTCGCGCGACAGCGCCAGCAGTGCGGCGCAGGACGTGTCGAAAACCGGACATTCCGCCGCGGTGGTGAGCGCCGCGTAATTGTCGGTGATGATGCCCGCCCCGGCATCGACCACGGTCTGATGGCCGCCGATAGCGCGCGCCGCTTCGAGCGCGTTGTCCGTCTCGTCGAGACGTGGATCGGGCACCCGCAAGGTGAAACTCGGCAGGGGCTTGCCGGACACTCGCGCCGCCGTCGCCAGCACATAGGCCGAATCCACGCCGCCGCTGAGATAGCCGACCACCGGTACATCCGCGCGCAGTCGCACTTCGACGGCACGTGCGAATGTTTCCTCGAAGGCGTCTATGGCCGCCTCTTCGCTCGCCGGGTCGTCCTCCTCGCCCCAATCGGGAAAGTCGTAGTCCCAATATTTGGTCTCGACCGGCGTGGCCGCTATTTCGTCGCCGCCCCAGGCGACCTTCAAATAGTGACCGGGCGCGAGCGCTTGCACGCCGTCGAACGCGGTGCGGCGCCCGCCCAGAGCAAAGAAGGTGAAGAGATGGTCGAGACCGCGCGGGTCCGCCTTGGGCGTCACCGCGCCCGAAGCGATCAGCGCTTTGATCTCGGAGCCGAAATAGAGGAAGTCCCCCTGGCGCGACCAGAACAAGGGACAGATGCCGACCCGGTCGCGCGCCAGCAGCACGATACGCCGCTTGAAGTCGACAAGCGCGAAGGCGAACTGCCCCGTGAGATGCTCGAGGAACCCCTCGCCATACTCCTCGTAGAGATGGACGATGATCTCGACGTCGCTATGGGTCCGAAACACATGCCCCTTGGCTTCCAACTCCGCTCGCCGCTCGGGGAATTCGAATAGCTCGCCGTTGCACACAATGGCGACACTCTGATCCTCGTTGAAGATCGGCTGCGCCCCATCGCTCAGGCCGACGATGCTGAGGCGCCGATTGGCGAGGCCGATGCCAGGGGCAACGAGGAAGCCGTCATCGTCGGGCCCCCGATGGATCAACGCGGCCGCCATGCGTTCCAGCATAGCCTGATCGGGCTTACGCCGGCCTTTGAGGTCGAGCACACCCGCTACGCCGCACATGGAGCCTCCTTCGCGCAAAAATGCCAGTTGTGAGCTAGCAATGGGGCGCCGCTCTTTGTGGCCACGGTGCCCCGGGGGGAGGCGCCAAACGGTGAATCACGCAGAATACTACCGGGCAGATGCCGGGATGGGTTGAAATTTATCAATCTCAATGCATTGGGCCTACGGGAGGCCGCGCCTTCCCTAGGGGCAAGCCATGGCCGAAGCAGGGCGCTAATCGGGCATAATCACCGCATCGCCCGGCATTTTCTCGAAAATGCTCTCCTTCACCCCGAAATTGGTGGCGAACAGGAGGTCAGGCGTGCCGGCCATCCAGGCGGTGATGGACACGGACTGATAGGTGCCGTTGTTGAGCACCACGATCACCTCGAGATCGTCCTTGCCCGTGTTCCTCGCCTTGGCAAACTGGAAGTCGGCGACCGCGCAATTCGTCGGACCGTCCCACATCTCGGCGCGCCACAGCTCAACGCGTATCGCCAAGAGGTTCGGGTCGTCGGGCCCCGCTCAGCCAGCCATCCTGTTGCCGGCCCCATAGGGCCCGCGCGCAATCGGGATCGCGGCTGACGAAGGTATCGCCGGTGAGCGCCAGATAAACATTCTCGTTGGGGTGGACGAAGGTGAGATAGACCTCAGGACAGATTTCGACCTCCTCGTCCTTCAGCCCACGCTTGTCGGTGAGGAAGTAGATGACGTTCTCGTCCCGCTCGGGCAAAGCCTCCATCGGCCAAACGCGCATGCCGCCGGAGAAATGGGTCGCCATCATGTAGACCCGGGCCTTTTCGATGACAGCCCAGATCCGATCGACGTTCGCCTGCTCGTTGAAGTTCGTTTCTTGTCGGCTCATTAAGAGCAAGCCCCCGGTTTGTGACGGAAGGCCCTGCCCTGAGGGAACCAGGGTCGAAGTGCCGCAGAATCCAAACTTTTAAGTAAATCAATCACTTGCAAGCCCAACGCTGGGTTGCACGCACCAGCCCTGCACGGGAGCAGTCTGGTGGGCAGAACGATAGGACGGGCCATCCGCGCATCGTCCCCCGCTTCTCCTGGCGCGCCGCAATGCCTATGCCTATATGAGGAAAAGGTCTTCACCTAAACCAACGGTTCAGATTGTGCGCTGGTCCCTAAATGTGGGGTCGATCGCCGGCACGGCGATCCGCATCCACATTACCTTTCTGCTGTTTCTCGTCTGGCTTGGCACGGTCTACTACCGCCAGGGCGGCGCTGAGGCCGCTTGGCAGGGCACGATCTTCATCGTGCTCCTCTTCCTCTGCGTGCTGCTGCACGAGCTCGGCCATGTGTTCGCCGCGCGGCGCTATGGCGTGACGACCCGCGACGTGACGTTGTGGCCGTTCGGCGGCATCGCCAGTATGGAGCACATGCCCGAGAAGCCGACCGAGGAGTTGATCGTGGCAGTGGCCGGCCCTGCCGTGAACGTTGCTATTGCTGCGGTGCTGCTTCTTTGGCTTGGGCCCCGCTTCGATCTGGCGAACCTCACGCAAATCGAGAACCCGGCCGTATCGCTCGCAGTGAACGTGGCCGCCGCCAACATCGTCCTCGTGGTGTTCAATATGATCCCGGCCTTCCCCATGGACGGCGGCCGCGTGCTGCGCGCCATCCTTGCCATGCGCATGGGCAATGCGCGGGCCACCGAGCTTGCCGCCACGATCGGCCAGGGTTTCGCCATTCTCTTTGGCATTCTGGGCATCCTCTACAACCCGATGCTGATCATCATCGCCGCCTTCATTTTCCTGGCGGCCTCCGGTGAGGCGACGCAAGCGCAGCTCCGCGCCGTGGCGCAAGGCGCGCTCGTCTCCGACGCCATGATCACCGCGTTTGAGTCCTTGCCCACCTCGGCCACGGTCAACGACGCTGCTGACGCGCTGATCCGGACAACGCAGACCGAGTTCCCTATCGTCGACGGCGACGGGCACTTGCGCGGCGTGCTCACCCGCAACGCCATGGTCAAGGCGCTGAAAGAGCGTGGCCCCGACACGCCCGTGCTGGAAGTGATGCAGTCCGACATTCCCGAAGTGCCATCCCGCGCCAAGCTTGACACGGCACTCCGCTCGCTGATGCAGAAAGGCTGCCCTGCGGTGGGGGTTGCCGACCCGCAAGGAAAGCTCATCGGTCTTCTCACCGTCGAGAATCTAGGCGAGATGATGATGGTCCATGCCGCGCGCCCCCGAGAGCTAGCCGGGGCCGTGGATCAAGGCCCGCTGCTAGCCAAGAAACGCCCTTAACCCAACGGCGCATTGACCTTCCCGCCGCATTGTGGTTGCAACCGAAATCGCTATAGTGCGCCGCACAATGAACAGGCCGTTCAGCGGCTGAAAGAAAATCCCAGAAATGACGCTCAGAAATATCGCCATCATTGCCCATGTCGATCATGGCAAGACCACCCTGGTCGACCGCCTGCTCCAGCAGTCCGGCTCGTTCCGCGACAATCAGCGGGTCGACGAGCGCGCAATGGACTCCAACGATCTGGAGCGCGAGCGCGGCATCACCATTCTCGCCAAGGCCACGTCGATCGTCTGGGACGATACCCGCATCAATATCGTCGACACGCCGGGCCATGCCGATTTCGGCGGCGAGGTCGAGCGCATTCTGAACATGGTGGATGGCGCGCTGGTGCTGGTGGACGCCGCCGAGGGCCCGCTGCCGCAGACCAAGTTCGTCGTTTCGAAGGCGCTCAAGATGGGGCTCAAGCCCATCGTCGTCATCAACAAGGTCGACCGCTCCGACGCACGCCCTACTGAAGTCTTGAACGAGGTGTTCGACCTCTTCGCCGCGCTGGATGCGAACGAGGAGCAGCTCGACTTTCCGATTCTCTACGGCTCGGCCAAGGAAGGCTGGATGGCGGAGAGCCCCGAAGGGCCCACCGATGCTGGCATGCGTCCGCTATTCGATCTCGTCGTAAAACACGTCCCCGAGCCCTCCGTCGAGGACGGCCCGTTCCGGATGCTCGGCACCATTCTCGAGGCCAATCCGTATCTCGGCCGCATCGTCACCGGGCGCATTACCTCGGGCTCCATCGCCCCGAACCAGGCGGTCAAGGTGCTCGACCATGACGGCAAGCTTGTGGAGCAAGGCCGCGTCTCCAAGGTTCTCGCCTTCCGCGGGCTTGAGCGCGTCGCGCTCGACGAGGCGAGCGCGGGCGACATCGTCTCGCTTGCCGGCCTGCCCAACGCCACGGTCGCCCATACCATCTGTGCGCCCGAGGTCATAGTGCCGCTGGCCGCCCATCCCATCGATCCGCCGACCTTGTCCATGACCTTCCGGGTCAACGATTCGCCGCTTGCCGGCACCGAGGGTTCCAAGGTGACGAGCCGCATGATCCGCGACCGGCTGTTGCGCGAGGCGGAAGGCAATGTCGCCCTCAAAGTCACCGAGTCCGATGAGAAAGATTCCATGGAGGTCGCCGGCCGCGGCGAACTGCAGCTCGGCATTCTCATCGAGACCATGCGGCGCGAGGGCTTCGAGATTTCGGTATCGCGGCCGAGGGTTCTGCTGACACGCAGCGACGACGGCACGTTGCTCGAGCCGATCGAGGAGGTTGTCATCGACCTCGACGAGGAGCATTCCGGCGTTGTGGTGCAGAAGCTGTCCGAGCGCAAAGCCGATCTGGTGGAGATGAAGCCGTCAGGTGGCGGCCGCCAGCGCCTGGTGTTCCACGCCCCCACAAGGGGGCTGATCGGCTATCAGGGCGAGCTCCTCACCGACACGCGCGGCACCGGCATTATGAACCGGCTGTTCCATGACTACGCGCCGCACAAGGGCGCCATCCAGGGCCGGCGCAATGGCGTGCTGATCTCGACCGACATGGGCGACGCGGTGGCTTACGCGCTGTTTAACTTGGAAGATCGTGGGCCGATGATGATCGAGCCCGGCACCCGCGTCTATCGCGGCATGATCGTCGGCGAGCACACGCGTGAGAACGACCTCGAGGTGAACGTGCTCAAAGGCAAGAAGCTCACCAATATCCGCACCACGTCGAAGGACGAGGCCGTGCGGCTGACGCCGCCGATACGCATGATTCTCGAACGCGCCCTTGCTTACATCCAGGACGACGAGCTGGTCGAAGTGACGCCCAAATCGATCCGTCTGCGCAAACGCTATCTCGATCCCAATGACCGCAAGAAGGCCGAGCGTCAGCGCGTTGCCGAAGAGGTTGCCTGACCTTCCCCTGCCGACGCAGTAAACGTGGTCAATGGGCTTGCGAGTCATGCGGGAAAACCACGACGATCCCTTTGCCCGGCGCCTCACTCCTGCGCTAGGCTCAGGGCATGTCCGTCGATGTCGCTCACATCAGACCTGCCCGGGCAAAGGACGCGCCAGCCCTCGCCGCCGCCCATGAGGACGCGTGGCGCGGCGCCTACCAGGGCATCATCCCGCATCTTTCACTCGAACGCATGATCGCCCGCCGGGGCCCACGCTGGTGGGAGAGCACGCTGAGCAAGCGCGCCCCGCTGCTTGTGCTCGACTTCGGCGGTGATGCGGCCGGTTATGTGACGTTTGGCCGCTGCCGGCTGGGCCGCGCGCCCTTCCAGGGCGAGATTTTTGAACTCTACCTCCATCCAACCTATCAGGGTCTCGGCCTCGGCGCGAAACTGTTTGACGGGGCTCGCATCCGGCTCGCCGAGATGCGCTTAAAAGGTCTGCTGGTTTGGGCGCTTGCCGATAACGAAGCCGCCTGTGGCTTCTATCTGAGCCTCGGCGGCAAGCCCATCGCCAAAGGCGCCGAGAGCTTTGGCGACACCTCCCTGCGCAAGATCGCCTTCGCCTGGCGCTAGGGCGTTAACGCCTCATTTACTGCAACCGTTGGGCGAGCCTTAGCAACCACTCTCTATGGTAACTGCTTGCTCTTGCGGAATGGGAACTTCGCCGTCGACCAGAAGGCCGCCGCCTCTCTCACCAACATGGCCCTCGCCGTGGTCACGCTCACCACCGTTCTTCTGATTGTCATCGCCATGGACGATTTCGGCACCGGCTATTCGAGCCTGAGCTATCTCCCCCGCTTCCCCGTGAAGAAGATCAAGATCGACCGTTCGTTCATCGACACGCTGGGCACCAGCGAGCAGACATCCGCCATCGTGTCTTCCATCGTCGGCCTTGGCCAGTCGTTGCATGTGACCATCACCGCCGAAGGCGTCGAGACCGCAGGCCAAGCCGCCATGCTCAAGGAATGGGGCTGCGACCAGGTGCAGGGCTACTATTACGGCAAGCCCGAGATGGACGTCACCGACGAGACCGATGCCGCTACGCAGCCCTTGAACCGCCCCCTCGTCGCCTAGTCGGTCTGGCTGCCGTCTGCGCCATAGTGCCGGACGCGGTCGCGCTTGCAATCGAAGCCGCGCGCTTGACGGTCGGCAATCTCCCTGGCGAGCACGTTGGCGTTCGAATTGCCGGTCGCCATGACATAGGCAACATGACACGCATCCGCTTGGCCGAGCTTGGTGACGACGAGCGTCGAGCCCTTGGCCCCGTTGGAGTCCCAGTGGAAGCGGAGAATTGTGGCAAACGGAGTCTTGCGCCCGCCTTCTGCCGCCAGCCGCCATTGCAGCGTTTCGCCGGTCGTATTGAATGCCGGCAAAGTCTGCTGCGCCGCGGTTTGGTTTTCCGCTTCCGGGCCGTAGGACACAAACATACGCAAATCGCCTTCCGCCACGCGCACATCCATGCCGCCATAGCCCTTGCACCGAAACACGCCGCCATACTCGGCCGCTTCGGGCGGCGTCACGTTCTTGCAGTCGTCGAGCTTGAGCGGCGTGTAGACGCTTCCGATCTCCTCGGCGGCAGTCCCGGCCGGCAGAAGCGACACGACCAGGGCGGTGACCGCAAACGTGGCGAGAAGGAGCTGCGACGATTTCGCCATGGTTTTTGACTCAAATCAGATCGCGTTTTCGATCCTTACGGGACTTGTGAGTGGTGCCTCGGCAGCCTAGAAGGTCCGGGGGATCTTTGGAGCCCATTTTATCACTGTCGAGGCTCCATCGCATCAAGGGTGGCCGATTCGCGATGAGTGACATGAGGATCGCCGTGCTGGGCGCCGCTGGGCGCATGGGCCAGGCGTTGACCCGGACGCTTGTAGCCACGCCGGGCTGCACGGCCGCCGGTGGCCTCGAGGCCGCTGGCTCACCCGCCATCGGCCAGGACATCGGCACGTTGGCCGGTCTCGATCCGCTGGGCGTGGCCATTACCGACGACCCTTTGCATCTCTTCACCCATGTGGACGGCGTGCTCGACTTCACGTCGCCGGCCGCCACGGTCGCCTTCGCCGGGCTCGCGGCCCAAGCCCGCATCGTCCACGTCATCGGGACGACGGGCTTTTCCGACGACGACCTCACAAAGCTTGAGGCGGCCGCCCGCCACGCCCCCATCGTCAAGGCGGGGAATATGAGCATGGGCGTCAACCTGCTTGCCGCGCTGACGGCGCAGGTGGCGGCTAGCCTCGGCCCCGAATTCGACATCGAAATCCTCGAAATGCATCACCGCCATAAGCGCGATGCGCCCTCGGGTACCTCGCTGATGCTGGGCGCCGCCGCCGCCAGAGGGCGTGAGGTGTCGCTCGCCGAGCGCAGCGTCAGGACCCGCGACGGGGACACCGGCCCGCGCCGCGACGGCGATATCGGCTTTGCCGCCTTACGCGGCGGCGACGTGGTCGGCGAGCACAAGGTCATTTTCGCCGGCCCCGGCGAGCGCATCGAACTGGCCCATATTGCCACCGACCGGGGGATCTTCGCCCGTGGCGCCGTGACGGCGGCCCTGTGGGCGCGGGGCAAGGCCCCTGGCCTCTATTCTATGGCTGACGTCCTTGGCCTGTGACCCGCCCGTTGATATCTGGTGCATTGCCATTGGCAAGACCACGGTCAAACGCCTAAAACCGGGGACCGCAATGCCGGAAAGTGGCCCTAAAGAGAGGCGATGGTGAGCCTGAGTTTAACCTTCCCCTCCTATATTGATGGCGCGCCGACGAGGCCGTTCGGGCCCGCCGGGCTGCCGGACACGCAATGACAGGGCACCTTCCTAGGGACATGTTGCAAAAGGCAAGTGACACACCCCCGAAAGCCGAGAATGTCCTCGTGCTGGTCCGTCATGGCCAGAGCGAGTGGAACCGGCTCAATATGTTCACCGGCTGGAAGGACGTGGGCCTGAGCGAGGAAGGCATGGCCGAGGCACACCGCGCTGGCGCCCGCTTAAAGGAAGAGGGCCTGCATTTCGACAGCGCCTTCGCCTCGACCCTGAAGCGCGCCCACAACACCCTCGACATCATCCTGGGCGAACTCGGCCAAGGCAAGCTGCCGACCATCAAGGCCGCCGCCCTCAATGAACGTGACTACGGCCAACTCGTCGGCATCAACAAGGAAGAGGCGCGCAAGCGCTTCGGCGCCGAGCAGGTGCATATCTGGCAGCGCTCATACGACATCGCCCCGCCCGGCGGCGAATCCCTGAAGGACACCGCCGCGCGCGTCTGCCCTTTTTACGACCGGTGGATCGCCCCTGAGCTGCAAGAGGGCAAGAACGTCATCGTCGTCGCCCACGGCAACTCTCTGCGCTCGCTGATCATGGAGCTGGACAAGCTCACGCCGGAGGAGGTGAAGGACTACTCGCTCGCCACCGCCGTGCCCGTGATCTATCGCATCAACGCCGATGGCAGCGTGGCCGAGAAGCGCGACCTCGCGGCTTAAGCCGGGTTCGGGCTTCTCGCATCGCTGAGCGCGGCCTTGAGCGCCGTGGCGAACTCCTCGCGCTCCGGGTCGGTGAGGAAACTCCCGAACACTAGCCGTTTGCCATGGCTGACGAGCGACAACTCCGACATGCGGCCGACACGCTCATTAATATGGAGCCGCACCCAGTAAGGATTGAACTGCCAGGATTGCGCCTCACCCGAAGGCGCGATCCGCGTAACCGTCAGCGCCTCCCCGTCGAGCTCCACCGTTTCGTAGACGCGCAGCGCCCGGAAGTTGAGCTTGAAGCAGACATAGACGAGAGCCACGTCGAGCCCCATGAAGCCCATCACCGGCCAGGCGCCCATCATGTAGAACATGAGGCCAGTCCCGAATGAGACCGCGCTGATCGTCCCCATGAACACCATGAAGCCTTTGGGGCCCAACGAGCGGTGCGGCGTCAGCACCGCCTCGAAGTGCGGCTCCGTGCTTTGCGGGTCGTGGCCTGAAGGGTCTTGTGGGGCGGGGCGGGGCTCTGTCATAGCAGTGAAGCTAATACAACTTGGGCGGTAGACAAGGGCCTGTGGCAGTTCGATCGAAAGCCAAGAAACCGGCGAAAGCGCCGCGGCGCAAGCCGGGCGCGCGCAAGGCGGCGAGCGGAAAGACCGCGCCGGGGTCGCTGCTGACCCAAAGCCAGGTGGACGAGATCTTCGCCCGCTTTCAGGCCGCCGACCCCCACCCCAAGACGGAGCTCCGCTACAAGGACAGCTTCACCTTGCTCGTGGCCGTGGTGCTGTCGGCGCAAGCCACCGACGCCTCGGTCAATCTCGCCACGCCCGCTTTGTTCGCCGTGGCGGACACGCCGCAGAAGATGGTCGCCCTCGGCGAGGCCGGCGTCACCGACAAGATCAAGACCATCGGGCTCTACCGCAACAAGGCCAAAAACCTGATCGCGCTTTCGAAAAAGCTCATTGAGGAGCATGGCGGCAAGGTCCCGAACACGCGCGAGAGCCTGGAGTCGCTGCCGGGCGTGGGCCGCAAGACCGCCAACGTGGTGCTCAATGTCGCCTTCGGCCAGGCCACCATCGGCATCGACACCCATGCCTTCCGGGTGGCCAACCGCACCGGGCTCGCACCCGGCAAGACGCCGCTGATCGTCGAGGAGACGCTGAACCGCATCGTGCCCGAGCGCTACAAGCACAACGCCCATCACTGGCTGATTCTGCAAGGCCGCTATGTGTGCAAGGCGCGCAAGCCCGAATGCTGGCGCTGCATCATCTCAGACATCTGCTTGTTCGAGCCGAAGACCGAAGCGCTGGCTTAGTGGCCCCCGGCAGGCCGAAAATATGCTAGTGTATGGCACATTCCTTTTGAAAACCAAGGGGATGACCGTGCGAGACTACCTCATCGGCTTGACCGTGGCGATTGTCATCAGCTTCTACGCGACCTGTAACTTCGCGCCCCACTTTTTTCATTACTGAGTGGATCGCTTGCTGTTCAGCGGCTAGCCCACGACCCGCGACGAGAACCGCCGGCTCCCACGCGCCGCGATCCGCTTAGACATCCGCACCATGAAGCCGGTGGCGAAGAGCGGCGTGACCAGATTCAGGATCGGCACCGAGGCCAGCCCGGCGATGAGCAATCCGCACAGCAGCACGGTGAGCCGGTTCGATTTGCGCAAGCGCTTGGCCTCCGCCGCCGAGACATGGCGCATGGCGGCGAGTTCGAAATACTCCCGGCCCAGCAGATAGCCGTTGCCCACATAGAAAGCGATCAGGTTTACGCCTGGAATGAGCAGCAGGAATAGCGCGACCAGATTCACCGCCAGGACGATGAAGAAGAATCTGACGGCGAGCCAGATGGCTTGCGCCGCCGGCAGTTCGCGGCCCGGCGCATCCGACGGGAAGGCGCTGCGCTCCACCTGGCCCGCGATGTCGTCGAGATAAAGGCCGGCAATGAGCGAGGTCACCGGCGGAATGAGAAAGATCGAGGCGGCGACCAGCGCTAGCCCGCCGAGCCATTGGATCGCGGTCTCGATCCAGCCGGGCCAGGCGACGAAATGGGTGAACGACCACTCCACCGCGAAGATGAGACCGGCGAGCAGCGCCAGGGTGAACCCCACGCATTTGACCATCACCGCGCGGAAGGGCGGCGTGAACAGTTCTTCGAAGGCTTGACCTGCGGCGGCGAGCATGAATTTGTCCCCTGGAATTCCGGCAGGGCGAATATAGGGACGCCGGCGCGCGACACCAGCGAGCGCAGCTCTCCCGCCCGCGCCATCTGCAAATCGCCGAGCAACAGGGGACCCGCGACCGAATGGCTGAAAAAACCTATGACGTGGTCGGCATCGGCAACGCCATCGTCGACATCATCGCCCGCTGCGACGAGGGCTTCCTCACCAAACACGACCTCGACAAGGGCTTCATGCGCCTGATCGATGCGGACGAGGCGGCCAAGCTTTATGGGGCCATGGGCCCGGCCATCGAGCGCTCTGGCGGCTCGGTCGCCAACTCCATCTCGGGCCTGGCCTCCTTCGGCGCCACATGCGGCTTCATCGGCCGGGTTGCCGCGGACCAGTTCGGCGGCATCTTCCGTCACGACATCCACTCGCTCGGCATCGCCTACACGACCGAGCCGGCTACCGACGCGGCGCCGACGGCGCGCTGCCTTGTATTGGTGACCCCGGACGGCGAACGCACCATGAACACGTTTCTCGGCGCCAGCGTCGATTTCGCGCCGGGCGACATGGATGCCAGCATGATCGGGGCGGCGAAAATCGTTTATCTCGAAGGCTATTTGTTCGACAAAGACCCAGCCAAAGCGGCTTTCCGCAAGGCGGCCAAGCTCGCCAAGGCCGCCGGCGCCAAGGTAGCGCTCACTTTGTCGGATCCGTTCTGCGTCGACCGCCATCGGGCCGATTTCCGCAAATTGGTCAGGGAAGACGCCGATATCGTGTTTGCCAACGAGAAGGAGATCACCACGCTTTACGAGGTGAATTCCTTCGACGAGGCGGCCGACGCGGCCCTGCAGGACTGCGAATTGGCCGTCCTGACCCGTTCCGAGGCCGGTTCGGTGATCGTGGGCCGAGGCGAAACCGTCGAGGTTCCGGCCGATCCGGTGGCCAAGGTGGTGGATGCAACCGGCGCCGGCGACCTCTATGCCGCCGGTTTCCTCTATGGCCTGACCCAAGGCTTGAATGTGGAGGCTTGCGGGCGCCTCGGCAGTCTGGCGGCGGCCGAAGTCATCTCCCATATCGGCGCCCGGCCCGAGACCTCGCTCCGCACGTTGGCGGAGGCCCGCGATCTCTTGGGTTAGAGCTCCGAGCGCAAGGGTAGAGGGGCGATCCGCCTTGTGGCCATTCTGCCACGCAAGAGCAAAATCGTATTGTTTCCGATAGAGATAGGTCTGCGGCAAGCGATTCCCCTGGTATCGTATCCACAAGTTTTTGAGATGCGATTTTAGGGGGCGCTTTAATGCCGAGAACGTCATTCATAGTGGCAGCTACTCTGCTCGGAGCCGTTGCGCTGGCGCACCCCGCTGCCGCGCAGGACTTCACCACGGCGACATTCGGCGGCACGACCATCTGGGCTGGCGGCGGCGTCCAGTTCCTGTCACTTCCCGACATCAAATTCACCGGCAAGGGCGGTACGGGCAACTTGCGCCGGCAGAAGAACACCTCGAGCGATTGGCTTGATTTCGGCGGGGCGACGGGCGGCGGTATTGAAACAGCGCTCGGCTATTGGGGTGGCATGCGGGTGTCCGGCTCCGTCAAGGGCTTTTGGGCCAAAGTCGAGGACGATGACCGGACAAAGTGCAGCGGCGGCGCAACCTATTGCGTGGTCATCGATCCCACCGGCACTTTCGTGGGGACTAGCGGGTCGCTCGTCACCAAGGCGGATCGCCAAGCTGATTATTGGGGAGGCCAAGCGGAGCTGAAGTTTGCCACCGGCGCGCCCACCGAGGTGAAGCCGACTTTCTACCGCAACGACTACTTCATCGCCGGCTTTGACGTACGCGGCATCGACCAAGACAACAAACTGCGCAGCGGCACCGGCACCAACTTTGTCTACAAAGAGACCCTCGATACTACCTATGTTGGCGGCTATGTCGGCATCGGCGGCGAATACAGCTTCGGCTTCATTCCCGGGATTAAGAATGTCGGCGGCCTCTACGACCGGCTTGGACTGCGCACGTTCATCAATGCAACAGCCGGCCTCTATAACGCCGAGACGGATTACACGGGCCGGTTCAATTCGGGTGCCTTCGGCTCAAAGCTTTCCAAATCGAATGACGAGCTTGCCTTCATCGGCACCGTGTCGCTGGAAACCCGCAAGCAGATTGGTCCGCGCACCAGCCTGTCGCTATGGAGCGATTACGAATTCATCTCGTCGGTTCCGCAAATTCAATACGCCAACTCCCAGCATGGCACGCGGATCGAGGACGACAGCGTCTTCGCCACGCGCACTATGTTGAGACTCAATATCGGCCTCGGATCGCCTGGCCTCTATCCGGCGCAATAAAGCAGACTAGAGCTTCCTCAGCGCCACGCTTTCCACTGCGTGGCCCGCGCCTTTGCGCAGGATGAGGTCGGCGCGCTGGCGCGTCGGCAGGATATTCTCCGTCAGATTGACGAGATTGATCGACCGCCAAATGGCGCTGCCGGTTTCGCGCGCTTCTTCTTCGGAGAGACTGGCGTAGCGGTGGAAATACGATGCCGGGTCGCGGAACGCGGTCTGCCGCAAGCGCAAGAAGCGCTCCACATACCAATCCTCGACGAGATCCTCGACCGCGTCGATGTAGATCGAGAAGTCGAAGAAGTCCGAGACGAACGGGATCGCCTCGCCGTCCTTCGGCAACCGCGCCGGCTGCAGCACGTTCAAGCCCTCGACGATGACGACATCCGGCTGATCGATCATGAGCGTCTGGTCAGGCAGCACGTCGTAGACCAGATGCGAGTAGACCGGCGCTTCGACGCGCGCCCGGCCCGACTTCACGTCGCCTAGGAAATTGAGTAGCCGCTCCAAATCATAGCTCTCGGGAAATCCCTTGCGCGCCATCAGCCCGCGCGATTCCAGCACGGCATTGGGAAACAGAAAGCCGTCGGTCGGGACCAGCTCCACCCGCGGATGGCTCGGCCAGCGCGCCAGCAGCGCCTGCAGTACACGCGCCGTCGTGCTCTTTCCCGCCGCCACGCTCCCCGCGAGACCAATAATGAACGGCACTTTGCCATCGCCCTTTCGCAAGAAATTCTCGGTCTTGCCGTGCAGGCCTTGCGACGCCTCCACATAGAGATTGACCAGGCGGCTTAAGGGAAGATAGATGTCGACGACTTCTTCAGTGGACACCCGCTCGGTCAGACCTGAGAGATTCTCAAGGTCTGCCTCGCTGAGGGTCATCGGCGTGTCGGCGCGCAGCCGCGCCCATTCCTCGCGCGAATAAGTGGCATAAGGGGAGTACGCAACGGTGGGTCGGGGATTCATCTTCGGGGCCCGGCGCCGGCCTGGTTAGGCCGAAGCGGCCTTTTGCTGCTTCTGCTCGCTCGCGGCCATGCGGCGCTCCAGCTCGCTATAAACCTCGTCCAGCGTCACGTCGCGGGACTCCAAGACCACGAGCAGGTGGTAAAGTAGGTCTGCGGTCTCCGAGATCAACGCGGACTTGTCCTGCGCGACCGCGGCGATCGCCACCTCAACGCCCTCCTCGCCGACCTTCTTCGCCGGCTTGATCGGCTCGGCGAGCAGCCGCTTAGTGTAGGAATCCTCAAGCGTTGCGTTGCGCCGGTCCTTGATCGTGGCGGCGAGCTTATTCAATGCATCCTTGCTCATGTCCTGGCTCATACACCGTGGCGGGGATACTGGGAAGGCGCTGCGGCGCGTTCCTAGGCGAAATAACCCGCCAGGCTTAAGGGTCGAGCCGCATGGGCAGGCCGGCCGCCGCCATGAAGCGCTTGGCCTCGCCGATCGTGTGCTCGCCATAGTGGAAGATCGACGCGGCCAGCACGGCCGAGGCATGCCCTTCCCGCACCCCCTCCACCAAGTGTTCGAGCGTGCCCACCCCGCCGGAGGCGATCACCGGCACGGACACGGCGTCCGCAATGGCCCGGGTCAGTTCGAGGTCGAAACCTTGGCGCGTGCCGTCCCGGTCCATGGAGGTTAGCAGCAGCTCGCCCGCGCCGAGCGCCACCACCTCTTCGGCGTAAGCGACCGCCTCCAGCCCCGTGGGCTCGCGGCCGCCATGGGTGAAGATCTCGAAGCGGGGCGCGGCCCCGTTGGCGCCGACGCGCTTGGCGTCGATGGCGACGACGATGCACTGGGCGCCGAATTTCTCCGCCGCTCTTTTCACCAAGCTGCGGTCATGAACCGCCGAGGTGTTGATCGACACTTTGTCGGCGCCCGCCTCCAGCAGCGTACGCACATCCTCGACCTTGCGCACGCCGCCGCCGACCGTGAGCGGCATGAAGCAGCGCTCCGCCGTGCGCGCCACCACGTCGAGAATGGTGCCGCGCTTTTCGTGGCTGGCGGTGATGTCGAGAAAGCAGAGCTCGTCCGCGCCCGCCTCGTCATAGGCCGTCGCCGCTTCGACCGGATCGCCGGCGTCGCGCAGGTCGACGAAGTTCACGCCTTTGACGACGCGGCCTTGTTTGACGTCGAGGCAGGGAATGACACGGACTTTCAGCATGCTCAGTATTGGCCTGTGTGACCGTGCCGGCCGTAACGCGCGAGGAGAAGCGCCAGTGCTTCTTTAACGTCGAGCCGCCCGTCATAGAGCGCGC
>Ga0307379_10005167_pt1 | contig 18321 bp, 12 predicted proteins | sample UN2MG_FD_202237 | JGI IMG/M metagenome (GOLD analysis project Ga0307379, IMG submission 202237) | Soil microbial communities from Risofladan, Vaasa, Finland - UN-2 | ecosystem: Environmental > Terrestrial > Soil > Coastal area > Acid sulfate soil | place: Finland: Risofladan, Vaasa | collected... | reverse complement strand
AATCCCTTGAGGTTATGAGTCTTACGACAGTCCAAGCCCCGAATTGCTATCGGTACGGATCAGGAATCCTGAAATTGAGACGAAGTTTTGGTATTAAAGGACCTGAATTACACATGAGTATTAAAGGGTGCAGAGGCACTGTTTATGAATTTAAATGGGAAATGTAGGATGGAGCAAGCATGAAGAACCGGAGCTTATTCTTAGGATTAGCGATGATGTTGGGCCTTCTGTGCTCAAACGTCACGACTGGACGTGAGCCATATACTGCCGACTGGAAAGTGTTGGCCGAGCATGAGGAGGCACCGGAGTGGTTCCGGGACGCCAAGTTCGGCATATACTTCCATTGGGGAGTTTACTCGGTGCCGGCATACGGATATGAGTGGTATCCACGCTGGATGCACGTCGATGGATATGTGCGAAATAAGACGCAGGATTTTTACAAGCACCATTTGGAAACATACGGACACCCATCAAAATTCGGTTATCACGATTTTGTCGGTATGTTCAAGGCCGAGAAATTCGACGCCGGGAACTGGGCGGATTTGTTCGTGCAGGCGGGCGCGAAATTTGCCGGCCCGGTGGCCGAACACCATGACGGTTTCGCCATGTGGGACAGTGACGCCACGCCCTGGAACGTCGCCGATATGGGACCTAAGCGAGATATCACCGGTGAGTTGGCCAAGGCGGTTCGCAGCCGTGGCATGAAACTCGTAACGACCTTTCACCATGCGCGCAACCTGCAGCGTTACGCCAACGATAAGGAGCACCAGAATCCAAACGCGAATCTCTCTCATACGGAGCGTTTCAAAATGAGCCACTATCCATACATCGAGGGCATGCCGCCGACCTCGACCGACCCGAAGCTGCGTCTGCTTTACGGCAACTTGCCCGAGGCCGAATGGCTGGAGCGTATGTGGTTCGGCAAGCTGAAGGAGGTAATCGACAAGTACGAGCCCGACTTGATATGGTTTGATTCCTGGCTGGACCAGATCCCGGAGAACTACCTGCAGAAGTTCTGTGCGTACTACCTCAACCATGCGGCAAAACACGGAAAGGACGTCGTTATCACGCGCAAGCAGGAGGACATGCCTTTGAGCGTTGCGCTTGAGGATTTAGAAAAAGGCCGGATGGATCAGCTCACCGCCCATTGCTGGCTCACCGATGACACCATCAGTATGGGCAGTTGGTGCTATACGCAGGACCTGCAGATCAAGCCCGTTAAAATGGTGCTGCACAGTTTGATAGATATAGCCAGCAAGAACGGATGCCTGCTGCTGAACATCTCTCCGAAGGCCGACGGCACGATCCCGCAGAACCAGCGCGAGGTGCTTTTAGAGATTGGGCGCTGGCTGAAGATCAACGGCGAAGCAATCTACAACACGCGCCCCTGGATTCGCTACGGCGAAGGGCCAACCACAATCGGCAAGAGCGGAGGATTTATCACGGAGCCCTCTTACACCTCACAGGACGTCCGCTATACGAGCAGCAAGGATGACATGGTTCTTTACGCTACCCTGCTTGGCTGGCCGGGCGCCGGCAAGACGATCACTCTAAATTCGGTCCACTGGAATACGCATATAAGGCGCATCCAAATGCTTGGCTGTGACAAGAAGATAGAATGGTCTCTTTCCCAAAAGGGCCTGACCCTGACAATGCCACCCCAGACTCCCAGCGAACTGGCAGTGAGTTTTCGGATCGAGAAAGCGTACGGGTCGGAATAAACAAGTTGTATGCAAGGGCGAGGCCCAACACGGAACCTCCGGCTGGAATTTCATTATACCCCGAAATATGGCAGTTGGCTGAATGTCGCTGAGATTGAACTGCTCTGAGCCGGCCTTGAGCAATAATTTCTTTCATTGTTTGAGTCCCCTGTATTATATAACATTCTCTTTTTATCCAAGAAATCTTTCGTGGTCCATTTTTCGCAAAATTCATAGTTTTTCACGGTCAGATTGAAACACTTGACAGTTAAGGTAAAAGCACTTACTATCAAAAGAAGGCAGAATCATCAATTAAAAGGGGTAAATTATGGCATACACAATCGGCCTGGATTACGGGACTAACTCTGTAAGGTGTTTGATAGTTGATGTCACCAATGGTGATGAGCTTGCCACCGCAGTATTTGAATACGAAACCGGTGAAGCAGGCATTATTCTTGATCCTGCCGACCACAATCTGGCAAGGCAGAATCCGGCTGATTATCTAAAAGGTATCGAGGTGACCGTCAAGGCGGCAATTACCAGAGCCAGGAAAGCCCACAAGGATTTTGACACCAACCATATCATAGGCATCGGTATCGATACAACCGGCTCAACCCCAATCCCTATCGATAAAAACGGCACGCCTTTAAGTATGCTGGATGAATTCAAAGGTAATCCAAACGCCTGCGCCTGGCTGTGGAAGGATCACACCGGGCACGTCGAAGCCGCTGAGATCACCGAATTAGCTCAAAAAGAACATCCCGAATACCTCACCAGGTGCGGCGGGACTTATTCCTCTGAATGGTTCTTCAGTAAGGTTCTTCATTGTTTGCGAACAGACCCAGTGGTTTTTGACGCGGCTTATACCTGGGTCGAACATGCAGATTATATGACGGCACTTTTAACAGGGACTACAGAACCGCAGAAAATCAAGCGATGCCGCTGTGCAGCTGGACACAAGGCGATGTTTAACGACAGTTGGGGCGGATACCCGGATGCGAAATTTCTATCCAGACTTGATCCCAAACTCGGAAAACTACGCGAGACGCTCAGCGAAAAGACGTTCGCCGTGGACGTTGCAGCAGGAAACCTGACCGAGAACTGGGCTAAGAAACTGGGCTTGCCAAAAGGAATTCCTGTTGCTATGGGTGCATTTGATGCGCACCTGGGTGCTGTAGGTTCGGGAATCAAAGAAGGAATTCTTGTGAAAATAATTGGAACCAGCTCCTGTGATATGGCAGTCGCCCCCAATGATAAGAAGTTACCCGATGTTCCCGGCATCTGCGGTATAGTTGACGGTTCGATTCTTCCGGGGCATTTCGGTCTTGAAGCAGGCCAATCAGCAGTGGGAGATATTTTCAACTGGTTCGTCAATTATATTCAGCCGGGCGGCCAGAAGGCAGGCTCCCATGAAGCTCTCACCGAAAAAGCCGCAAAGCTCAGACCGGGCCAGTCCGGCTTGCTGGCACTCGACTGGAACAACGGCAATAGAACAGTCCTTGTTGACCAGAGACTGACAGGACTATTGTTAGGGCAAACGCTGCACACAAGGCCGGAAGAGATTTACCGTGCCTTGATTGAGGCAACCGCTTTTGGTGCTCTTACTATTATCAACAGGTTCGAGCAATACGGTGTCAAAGTCTCGGAAGTCATCAACTGCGGCGGTATCGCCGAAAAGAATCCCCTGCTGATGCAGATTTACGCCGACGTCACCGGCAGGGAAATGAAAATTTCTCGCTCTGCTCAGAGTTGTGCGCTGGGCGCAAGCATCGCCGGCGCCGTTGTCGCAGGCGGCAAATCAGGCGGTTACGACAGTTTTGCCGACGCTCAGGCTGCCATGTGTGGCATAAAAGATATTACTTACAAACCCATTTACGAAAACAACAGTGTCTATCAACGGTTGTATATGCTGTACAAACAGTTACATGACGCCTTCGGCATGCAGGATTGGTCCGGCAAATTAGCCAATGTAATGAAAGAGCTCTTGAGCATTAAAGACAGCGTTCAGAATTAAGGGGCATATTATGCACGAAGAGCTCAAAAAAGCCGTCTGCGACGCGAACATTGAATTGCAAAAACAGAAGCTTGTCATTTACAACTGGGGCAATGTCAGCGGGATGGACCATTCGGCAGGTGTAGTGGCCATTAAGCCCAGCGGTGTCATGTACGATGAGCTTACGCCCGACAAAATCGTATTACTTGACTTGAATGGAAGCATTATCGAAGGGTCTCTAAAGCCTTCGTCGGATACGCCCACTCACCTTGAGTTGTATAGAAATTTCGAAGGAATCGGAGGTATATGCCACACCCACTCACCCAACGCAACTATGTGGGCACAGGCCTGTAGAGAAATCCCCTGCTTCGGTACGACCCACGCCGATTATTATTACGGCTCCATACCCGTCACTGAAGCAATGGCGAATGAGCAGGTACAAAGTAATTATGAACTCAATACAGGCAAAGCAATTGTCAGTCGTTTCGCAGGAATGAATCCGATGCAAATTCCGGCCATCCTGGTGGCAAATCACGGTCCTTTCACCTGGGGAGCCAGTCCGGCGGCCGCTGTTGAGGCAACTGTTGTGCTGGAGCAAATCGCAGCAATGGCCCTAGGCACAATAACAATAAATCCCAACCAGGATCCGATCAGCAAAGTGCTTCTGGATAAACACTATTTACGCAAGCACGGCAAAAATGCTTATTACGGTCAATTTGAGTCTTGAGTCTTATCACTTTTTAAGGAGAGACGAAAATGAAAAAAAATACGTTTGGAATTATTGTTGGCAACCGCGGTTTTTTCCCCGATGCCCTGGCCAAAGCAGGACGAAAAAACATACTTGATGTGCTCAAGAAAAACGGCTTCAATTCTGTTGCCCTGTCGATGCAGGAGACAAAATACGGCACGGTTGAGACTTTTGCCGATGCAAAGAAATGTGCCGCCCTTTTTGCAGATAAAGGTGAAAAAATTGACGGCATAATTGTAACTCTGCCGAACTTCGGCGATGAAAAAGGAATTGCCGAGACAATCAAACGTTGCGGACTTGACGTGCCCATTTTGATCCACGCTGAGCCTGATGTAAAGGCAAGTATGACCATCGCCGACAGACGAGATTCTTTCTGCGGCAAGATAAGCGTCTGCAACAATCTCAGACAGGCAGGCATTCCCTATACATTGACAAACTCGCACACAGTCTCAGTTGCTTCGGCCCAGTTCAAAGAGGACCTGGCCGACTTTGCCTCCACGTGCAGGATTGTCAGGGGGCTCAAGAACGCCAGATTCGGCGCTATCGGTGCCCGCACAGGAGCATTCAACACCGTCCGGTACAGCGAAAAAATCCTCGAGCTTTCGGGCATCTCAGTAGAAACGATAGACCTGTCTGAAATACTCGGAAGGGTTACACTGCTCGCCGACAACAACAGAGCAGTCAAGAGGAAAAAATATATCCCGACCGAATCAATTCCTGCTGAACAGCTTGTGAAGATGGCAAAGTTCGGCTACATGGTAGACCAGTGGATCAAAGAAAACGAGCTTGACGGCACAGCAATTCAATGCTGGACAGCCCTGGAGGAATTCTTCGGAATCGTTCCCTGCACACTCATGAGCATCATGAGCGAGTCGTTAGTGCCGAGCGCCTGTGAGGTCGATATAACAGGTCTGTTGGGGATGTACATTCTCCAGTTGGCCAGCGGTACGCCAAGCGCGCTTCTGGACTGGAACAACAATTACGGCTCCGATCCCGACAAAGCAGTACTATTCCACTGCAGCAACCTGCCCAAGTCGTTCTTCATCAATTCAAAGATGGACTATCAGGAAATCATTGCAGGCTCCGTGGGCAAAGAAAACACCTACGGCACGGTTGTCGGCAGGATAGCACCGGCCAAGGCGACATTCTGCAGGACGACAACAGATGATACGACCGGGATAATCAGCGTTTATGTCGGTGAAGGCCAATTCACAAATGACAAGCTCGAGACGTTCGGCGGCTACGGCGTGATGAAAATCCCGGACCTCCAGTTGTTGATGCAGTACATATGCAGGATGGGCTTCGAGCACCACGTTGCCGTCAACATCTCACAAAAGGCCGACGCAATCACCGAAGCGCTCGATAACTATATGGGCTGGGAAGTCTATCGGCACGAATAGGATTCAGGCCTTTTCGCGGCCTCTACTGTCAGCATCGGCCGGATTCAACGCGTGTGTTATATGAACGTTAACCTGCTTTGCCTGTTATCATCCTCCAAGATCGGCCAGCCTTGCTGCAACATAGGCAGTAAGGCCAACATCTTCACTCTCGGCTAAGAGGCTAATATACTTATCCGCGGCAAAAGTTATAGACTGCTCTATGGAAAAGTTCATCTCGTTGTTCAAAACGCCGACATATGCTGCAAGTGCATCAAGATATTTCCCGGCTACAGCGTAGTGGCTGTCGGTCTCGGTATTGCTGGCTATTGCATTGGCAATTGATGCCATCTGCTCCTCGGTCGGAGGTGCAATGCTCGAAGCGAACTCATTTACTACCATCGCAAGAGCAGTTATATGAGTCCCTTCGTTATCCTGTAAAATTGCCGCCACCTCCTTAAGTCTGGCGCACATATCACACGGCTGTATATCTCTGGTAGAGGCCAGAGAATTCACCACCCAAATGTCCATCATCCTCTCGTTAACTCCAAGCTCCTTAGCCACCCACGCCATCAAAGCCGGGCAGCCGGAAACCTCTAATTCCAGTTTCTCAAGACCCGGTGCTACAGACGTATATAGCGGAGCAACCGGTACCGGTTCCGGAATGACCGTAATCGTCACCTTAGCCTGACTAATCTCACCGCCAACGGCCGGATCGGCTGCCGAATACAGAAAACTGTCTTCTCCGGCAAAGCCCTTCCCCGGGATATAGGTAAAAGTGCCGTCCTCGTTCAGTATCAATGTCCCGCTGCCTTCATAATTGAAGGTGTTGATTGTGAGCGAGTCGCCATCCGCATCAAAATCATTAGCCAAAACGTCGATATTAACAGCGACATCCTGATCAGTTGCGGCCGCATCATCACCTAAAGTGGGCGGAATATTAGTCATGCTGATTGTAACTGTCGCCTCGGTGGTTTCTGCACCAACCTCACCATCGCTGGCTGAAAACGTGAAGCTGTCGGGGCCGACATAGCCACTTTCAGGCTCATAACTGTAAGAACCATCCGGATTCAGTGTCAATTTGCCATGCTCAGTGTCGGTGACTAATGACGTCGAAAGCGGGTCTCCATCTAAATCAGAGATGTTGTCCTGAATCGTGCCGTCAACAGGTACGCCCATATGAGTAGTTAACTCTTCACCCTCAGCTGCCGGCAGAGTGTTCGTTATAGTTATATAACCCGTAGCTGATTCAGAGGATACTCCATCCTGCCCATCGCTGGTTGTGTAGGTGAAACTGTCTACTCCGACAAAACCTTCCGGCGGTATGTACGTAAAGGTTCCATCCTCGTTCTGTATCAGAGTGCCTTCACCTTCATAAACGAAGAAATCTATTGTAAACGTATCACCATCAGGATCGGAGTCGTTAGCCAATACATCGATATTACTTACAGAGTCGCCCATATGAGTGTTCACAGTATCATTAGCGAGATCAGGCAGGACGTTGGTCACAGTGATTGTGACTGTAACCGGTTCGGTATATTGATCGCCATCTACGGCTACGTATGTGAAAGTGTCTTTTCCGACAAAGCCTTCGTCCGGCTGGTAAGTGAATTCTCCGGTTTCCAAATCAAATTCTACTATCTCGCCATGCTCCGGATCACCGACTATTATGGCTGTCAGGTCCCCATTTTCAGAAGGAGTATCATTCTCAAGAACGTTAATGCTAACGGATTTACCCATATGGGTTGTGGCCTCATCGGGCATAGGCATTGGCGGTATCGGAGGTGGCAAATCCGGAGGCATCGGACAGTCGGGACACTCCAAAGTACGATGCTCATCGATTTCCAGCACTGCGTGAGCATCGCCATCAGTTTCGTCCCAGTCCGCAGGGTCATCGACAGAATAAACCTCAGCCGTTCCTTCTCCTTTACCGGCTTTGGCATAAACATGAATTGGTTTGGTTCCACCACCATTTATAGAAATAATACCCGGCTCTTCCATATCCTTGCCGGCATGTATCAATACAGAAGCTTCGGCAGGACCGTTTTCCGAAGTGTGGGTAGTCGCCTCTATTTGCTGCTCCTGCCCAAGATTTACTGTGACGTTCTCACCTGCACAAATGTGAATGTCTGCCGTACTATAATATTTACCGTGGGCCTTGACAGTAATAGCACCATCGACTTGTACATCACCGTAAACGGATACCAAGCATGTTTTAGCCTGCCCGACCTCCTTTGTATCGGATGGAACCTGATTTGTTAAAGTCTCAACGTTACCGTTGATTGTCAGGTCGCCGGAGGCAATGACAGAGACTTCATCATAACTGCCTCCGCGGACTGTCAATTGTCCGGTTTCAATATCGCCGTAATTGTTGGTGAATAATCTGATTTTACCAGGCTCGGCCACCTTGTCATCCGAGGGTACTTCAGTGATTACATCACCGATTGTTATACCACCCTCACCAGCCAGCATATAAACACTTCCGCCATTGGTTGTATGAATTGTAGTTGTGACGGGGCCGCCATCGATTTCCGGCATAAATGTAATGCCGCCTGTATTATAAGTAGTCCGAAGCGCAATATCACCGCTTCCACCCGTGATTTCACCGTCGCTAATATTTTCGACGAAGATATTTCCATGTTTACTCGAATGAGCAACCAGTTCAAGATCTGTTCCGGCCTGCGACTGCTCTTCAATCCATTTTTCGTAGAGCGTATTGTCCTGCGGCTCAGCAAGTATGTATCCATCAGCTATGGCAAGTTCGGGAGCATCGATCAGCAACTTGCCGTCATTCGCCGTTGTTGTGCCGCCTTCTTTAAGTACAATCCCTTCGCTAACGGTGAGGCTGATTATACCCTCATCTGCATCTACGGCATCTGCATTGATGGTGCCGCTGTTTTCAATTCTTGCCGCATGGGCAGTTATCGTACCGGCCGGCGCGGCCAGGGTTCCAATATTGGCGATGGCCCTGGAAAAAGTATCGCCGGCAGCAAGAACTATTGACCCATTTTCGGCGCTGATTAAACCTTCGTTAGAAACATCAGCAGACGGATCCAAAGGATCTGCTTCAACTTCGACAAAAACGTTACTGCCATCCTGAGCAAGAAATACACTATCACCGGCAGCCATCACAACCAGGCCTTCCGGGGCTACAATCGAGCCGATGTTAAGAACCTTTTTGCCGATAAGATAGACGCTATCAGCTTGAATTTCACCCAGGTTTTGCACTTCGCCGTTGCCTCCCTGAAATACCATCTGGTTGGCAGGGTCTGCCAGGACAGCATCAAATGCCTCGTTTGACATATTGAGGCCGGAAGCAACCAACTGTGTAACATTGACGGTTGAATCTGCACCGAAGAGTATACCGGCGGGATTAACTATAAAAACACGGCCGTTGGCATTAAGAGCTCCGTTAAACGCCGTCGGAACACTCCCGGAGCTTATCCTGTTTAGCACCGCCGAAGAGCTGCTAAGTTCGCTGTTCAAATACTGGTTGAACGTAACACTCTGGGTATCACTGGTGTTGAAATTGCTCCAGTCGATGATTGCGCCATGGTCTGTGTCTATGATTGTGTGGTCGCCCCACTGGGTGAAAGTGGCGTCGGAAGAACTCAGAAGATCACCCGACTCAAGAGCCATAACTACCGGCAGCGTTGTGTTCAAAGTCAAACACCACGTCAGGAAATATATTATGGTTTTTCTATAGTAACGCTTGTTGAAAATTTTCATTATGCTTTTCATTTTTCTCGTCCTTTAATAAACTTTTTCAATCTGCTTTTTCACTTCTTTTTTATGCTCTCTGATAAATCCCTCAGCATCGCATTGTGAAGCTAACGTTTGAATAACCAATTAGTTAGTCCATCGGCAAAAACAATTGAAAATCTTTTGCCTTTTATAGGACGGATTAACCAGGAATTTGCCAGAAATATCGTTGCTAAGTCCTGCCCTGAACGGCCCTCATGGGCAGTGATATTGGGCAAGGTTAAACAGCCCAAATTCAAGCTTTAAAACCGATGGAAACAGTAGTATTACAACTCAAAATAGCCGACCTGGCTTAGAAAAAACTCGTTTATAATACTGATAAAGGGCATGATGAATCTTATAGAGATTTAAGTTGTGTTGAAGGAGTAGTGAACTATACAGCGGCCGCTAATAGAAAACAGGACAAAGCGGGTCACGGGAAAGCTGTAAAACCTACCAAGACAGTATAACAGTACAAGAGGAGTAACCCGATTCCAAAAACCGCCTTACTAATATTGATAATGTATTTTTAAGACCAAAGTTATCCAGAATAGGCAGTCTGTACATTAGCTGTGAATTTTACGGGCAATAGTGCAAAAATCTGGAAAAAATTATAAAAATTTTCTCGGATAATTCACTCTTTAACAATTCAGGAAAAGTTTGGCTGTACAGATAAATGAATATTAAAATGGTGCATCCGCAAAGCTCATTTGCCCATATTGCAATATATCTCAAAGGCGGCTTTGATGTATGTTTTGCGATTACTGTGTTTTGCAGTAGAAACCTAAATGGAAAGGAGATAGCGTGAACACAAAAGACATAATCGGACTGGCAGCGATATGCGGGATTTGTTTTGGGATAAGTCTCGGAGAATGCAATGCCCGGGAAAGCAGCAGAATCACAGGGCAAAAGCTCCCGCAGTTATCCGGGCATGAAAAGAAAGATTATCCCGTGCAACCAGTTCCCTTTACTGACGTTCAGGTGAGCGACGAATTCTGGTCGCGCCGGTTAGAGACAAACCGGACGGTTACAATTCCATTTGCTTTCGGCAAATGTGAACAGACCGGACGTATAGACAACTTTGCCATAGCCGGAGGCTTAATGAAAGGCGAGCATCAAGGCGATTTTCCGTTCGATGATACAGACCCTTACAAAATTCTCGAAGGGGCATCATATTCATTGAGCGTTCACCCTGACCCTAAGCTTGAGAAATACCTGGACGACCTGATTGTCAAGATTGCCGCAGCACAAGAGCCTGACGGATACTTGTACACCTGCCGGACGAATGATTACACGAAACTAATCAACTGGTTCGGAAAAGAACGCTGGTCAAAACTAAGAGGCAGTCACGAATTGTATAACATGGGCCATCTCTATGAGGCTGCGGTCGCACATTACCAGGCCACGGGCAAACGCTCTCTGCTAAATGTTGCTGTTAAGAATGCTAATTTTCTGGACCAGGTCTTTGGGACGGGTAAAAATGAAACTGCCCCCGGCCACCAGATAATTGAGATGGGCCTGGCCAGACTCTACCGGGCCACAGGAAACGATAAGTATCTGAAATTGGCCAAATTCTTTCTCGATACCCGCGGCCCGGAACAAAGCGAATACAACCAGTCACACAAGAAAGTGCTTGCCCAAAGTGAGGCTGTGGGTCACGCTGTCCGGGCATCTTATATGTACTGCGGCATGGCAGACATCGCAGCGCTCACCGGAGACCCCAGTTATCTCAAGGCAATCGACAGGATATGGGAGAACGTCGTCACAAAAAAACTGTATCTGACCGGCGGGATTGGAGCCCGCGGCTCCGGTGAGGCATTCGGTAAAAATTACGAGCTGCCCAACGCGACCGCCTACTGTGAGACCTGCGCAGCTATCGGCAACGTCATGTGGAATCACCGGATGTTTTTGTCTCACGGAGATGCAAAGTATATCGACGTATTAGAGCGAACGCTCTATAACAGTCTGATATCGGGCGTGTCTCTGACCGGCGACAGTTTCTTCTACCCTAATCCGCTTGAGTCGCATGGCCAGCACAAGCGCAGCCCCTGGTTCGGCTGCGCCTGCTGCCCCGGAAACATAACCCGCTTCATGCCCTCCATACCCGGATACATATACGCCCATGACGGACCTGCATTATACATCAACCTTTTTGCAGGCAGTTCCGCTGAAGTCAGAATACAGGACCGCATGGTGCGGATAGAGCAGCAAACGCGATATCCCTGGGACGGGCGTGTGAAGATGACAATCGATCCCGAGCCCTCCGGGAGATTTGAGATTTGTATTCGCATCCCGGGCTGGGCGCGGAACCAGCCGGTGCCGAGTGATTTATATCGATACATGTTAAAGAGCGATGCCAAAGTCAGCCTGAAAATCAACGGCAAAGACTTCGCCGTGAATACGGAAAAAGGTTTCGTTCGTATTGACCGCAGGTGGCGCAAAGGCGATGCGATAGAATTAAATTTGCCGATGTCCATACGGCGAGTACTGTGCCATGAAAAAGTCACCGAAAACACAGGCAAGGTCGCACTGGAGCGAGGTCCAATCGTGTACTGCGCGGAATGGCCTGACAACAACGGCCATGTTCTCAACTGCATCCTGAAAGATGACACAGAGCTGACGAGCGAATATCGCAAAGAACTGCTCAACGGCCTGACCGTGATTAGCGGCAAAGCTGTGGCACTGAGTTACGGCAAGGATGGAAAATCCATGTCGAGGAAAGAACAGGACTTCGCGGCAATCCCCTACTACGCCTGGGCGCACCGCGGCGCCGGTGAAATGGCCGTCTGGCTCGCTCGCACCCCCCCTGCCGTGCGGCCACTGACACCTTCGGGAATGATACTCAATCCATCGTTTGAACAGCAAATCGACAACAAGCCCGACGGATGGACAACGCGGACGTACGGAGGAAAGGCCCAGTTCGCACATGTCCAGAATGGCCACTCGGGCAAACATTGTGTGATGATTGCCTCCGAGTCCGGGGCGGATGCGGGCTGGCTGACCTCGGTGTCCGTTAAGCCGCACTCGCAATACAAATTATCTGCCTGGATTAAAACTGAAAATCTCGCCGCAGGTTCCGGCAAGGGAGCTTTATTAAATATGCATAATATCCAACCCTTACAAACTCCGGCTGTTGAGGGAACCAGAGACTGGACGCAGGTCGAGCTTATTTTTAATTCAGGTGACAATGCCGCTGTGCAAATCAACTGTCTGTTCGGCGGCTGGGGCCTGTCCACAGGCAAGGCATGGTTCGACGACCTGCATCTGGAACTAATCCGTTCAAATGTTAACTCGCCCGAAAAGATATAAGTGATATGGTAACTTTGCCATAACAGAAAAACAGGGCGAGATTGATATAATGAGGATTTATTAGCATATAAATGGCTGTGAGAAACACGATATGCACATTTTATGCCAAAAAACTGGAAAAAATATGCTGGACAACACCAGACATGACTGCTACAATCTTGTTTTCGAAAAATAGATGATTTGATGTTTTTATTCATTAGAGGTAACTAATTATGGCACATAAAAAAGGACAAGGCTCTTCAAGAAACGGCAGAGACAGTAATCCGAAATACAGAGGCATCAAGCTGTTCGCCGGCCAGGGGGTAAAATCCGGCTCAATAATCGTCCGGCAGTGCGGAACGAAATTCTTCGCCGGCTCTAACGTCAGTATGGGCAGAGACTATACGTTATTCGCCACCGCTGAGGGACAAGTGCGTTTCCAGGGACGAAAGGTGCACGTAGTCTAAAAATTGTATAAAATATTTGTAGGCAAAAGGATGGTTTTATGCCATCCTTTTTTTATATAACCGACACAATACAAACACAATGTTTATCGACAAGGCACAAATCTGGGTTAAGGCGGGAGACGGCGGCCACGGCTGTGTCAGCTTTCGCAGGGAAAAATTTATCCCCAAAGGCGGACCCGACGGCGGCGACGGCGGACAGGGAGGCAACGTCTATTTCCAGGCCGTCGATAACCTCGATACCTTATTAGACTTCGCAGGCAAACACCACTGGAAGGCCCAAAAAGGACAGCCAGGCTCGGGAAACAACAAGCACGGGGCAAATGGCCAGGACCTGATAATAAACACCCCGCCCGGCACACTCATTTTCGATACCGACCTGGATTTGCTGCTAAAAGACCTCAACGAGATTGGAATAAAAGTGCTTGTCTGTCGCGGTGGAAGAGGCGGAAAAGGCAATAAGGCCTTTACCACCTCCATTAATCAGACTCCAAGATACGCAACACCCGGCAAGAAGGGACAGGAAAGAAATATCAGACTCGAATTAAAGCTTATCGCCGATGTCGGCCTGGTAGGGATTCCAAATGCCGGTAAAAGCACACTCATCTCCCGCTGTTCATCGGCAAGACCTAAAATCGCTGACTATCCTTTCACTACAATTGAGCCGGTCCTTGGAATAGTAGAGTTGAGCGATTTCCGCCGATTCGTTATGGCCGACATCCCAGGCCTGATTGAAGGAGCCAGCCAGGGAGCCGGCCTGGGCCACGAATTCCTCAAGCACATAGAAAGAACGACGCTGCTGGTTCATATCCTTGACATCATGCCGATAGACGGCTCCGACCCGGCGGAAAACTATAAGGCTATCCGCAACGAATTAGCGCAGCATAGCAAAGTATTGGCCCAGAAACAGGAAATCATCGTCGCCAACAAAACGGACCTCGATCCCGATGGTAAAATTGTCAAAGAGCTTCGAAAAAAGCTCCCGCAGACGATTTACGCCATTTCAGCAGTAACCGGCTCCGGCGTAAAGGAACTGAGCGAACTGCTCTGGCAAAAAGTCAAAGAACTCAAGGGCTCGCCCTGAGAAATTGGCTTTGTTTTTTCGCCGCCCCGGCCCATCATAATCTCCATAAACCATTGTCATAGTTGACATTACGCCATTTTTTCTGTTTCCAAATTGGCTTTGTTTTTTCAAATTCCTTCTCGCAATACGCATCACGCAATACTCAATACGAAATAAATTGGCTTTGTTTTTTTGCCGCCTCCACCGCTTAAGAATCTCCGTAACATCTGATATCTGAAATACTTATATCTAATTTAGCTCCTTTCAAATTGGCTTTGTTTTTTCAAATTATTACAAAGCTGCATAGCTTTGCAAGGTTCACAGGCACAAAGGCACTGAGGCACAGAGAACGCCGGTTATGACTAATCTTATCAACTTTGTGCCTGTGTGCCTCTGCCACTCTGACCCTCTCGGGGAATTGGCTTTGTTTTTTCAAATTAGCGTGAATTTTAATCACTAATTCGACTCTTTTTGTCGTACTTTCTGCACTATTCGGCGTATTTTCGCGCGTTTCGGTTGTGGTTTTGTCTTGAAAATTCAGGATTTTGAACATTTGATATTGTTTCCCCCGTTAGGGGTCCTGTGGAGGATCCCCGTTTTCACGGGGACGAGTTTATCCCTGCGTAAGCAGGAGTGCTTTGGATTTCCGGCCATCGGCCGGTGATTGGCTTTGTTTTTTCAAATTAATCTCAAATTTTCTCCGTAATTAGCCCCATTTTTCGCGCTTTCTGTCCAATTTGGGGGATTTTCCTGCACAATGGTTTTTTTTGAGAATTCGTCATTTCGGACATTTGATATTGTTTCGGATTTAGAATTTCGTGCTTCGAATTTCCGGGCTTTGCCCGGCGATTTGTCTGAAATCTGATGTCTGTTATCTATGAACGATGAACTATTGTGATTTTGCACTTTGCACTTTGCAATTTGATTTGCCTGCATCTCCCTATGCCTGAAATCTGAGATCTGTCGTCTGACGTCTATTATCCGACGTCTGGCTTATATTATACCACAAAACACCCAAGAAGTCCAGTGAAATCCGGTATAATCCGGCCATCTCAAAGCCGGTTCGTATTGCGTGATGCGTCGTGCGTCGTGAGTAGTGCGTGCAGGGGATAATCAATTACAATATTCAATAGTCAATAGAAAATAGTCAATAACAAAGCCTTTCCTCCTTGCTCGACAGGCCGACCGCATCTATAATTGAACATAGCGGATATGACAGCTCTGAAGCGGCAACGCCGTACCTTGTGCTTTCTTGATTTCTACCGAGAGGCTTGGGATGTTATTCGGAAACTATATAAGACCCCTAATAAGAAGAGCCGGCCTAAGTCATTTCCAAGGGATTACTTATGGACTTTGGGCAAAGGGGTGTCATACGGACACTCAGAGAGGTCCGGAGTTTTATACGGAAACCATATAAACAATAGTGAGACCAGATTAGGATTGTCATGGATGCTATGAAATTACTAATGTCTGCAAATGCCGATATCTTGTCGTTTTCGATGTCTTTCTATTATGGAATTATCCAGCAATGCGGTGCTTTTTGGCTGGCTCCCCATTCCATTGAGAAATATCTCAAAGCAATATTGGCAGTCCGCAAACCAAAAGCTGACCTAAAAATATTAGGTCACGACCTTCATAAACTGGACCAAGAAGTTCGCTCCGTCATCACAATGCCTGATTACATCACGACATTGGTTCGAGACTTGAATGAAGTAAATACTGACTTTAGATACTGTGATAGTGACGGCTATGAGCTTCCTGACGACTTTTTCTACAAGGTTTGGGTGGTGGGGCGTTGGTTACGAATCGCCGGAAATCGACTTTATGATATTCATAATGATAAAATGTTTGGCGTTGGCATGGCTTATGCGGCATCTGCTTTACGGACTGATATTCACAACCAATTAAGAGAACTTATTAATGAATTTGAAGAAAACACCAAAAGCGGTAAAGATTATAATGTGTTTTCTGGTTGGGTGGACATTGGTGATGAAACAAGAGCGGTATTTGAATACCCAATTTAGGCCTAACAAGACGCTTCAACGGATATTGAATAATTAGTACCTTTTACAATTTTAGGCTTCGTTCATGAGCAGTAGGTCGACCGAAAAGTAGAAAGAGGCCCAAGGTGCAAAGAAGAAAAAGCAGGCTGAAGCTGTAAATAAACAAAAGTAAAAGAACTGAATAAGATAACTTAAATACTTAAACGTTCATATTAAACTCCCTGACGCGTCGCTCCTCAGACCGATCGTTATGAGATAAGCAAGGTAGTCAAATGAATGCCAGAACTGAGACAGAATTGATTGATAATGCGCTGTATGAAGTACTGTTGGAATTCGTTGCAGATGCCATTAAACATCTAAGGAAACATGTAGACCAGTCACAGATTCCTACTATTCACAGATACGAACTGAGCAAGGAAAAGGGTAGAACAAGAATACTCCCAATTGAGGGGCCTAACTGGTGGCAGGTAAGCAAATACATGAAGCCCATACTTGAATTAGGGAGCTACAATAAGGCTTTAGTGGCATGTCAACATAGTCGAATACTCTTAAGCCGGAACGAGCAGCGTGCGAATGCATTGAACAGTGGGCATCAGTTTCATGTCTCACTTGTGCCAGAGCAATTCCTCACTGAGTGCATAGCTCGTGAGAACGAACTAAAGTTCCGAAGAGATACAGTTTCGGATGTGTTTCAGAGCCTTCTAAGCTTTGTTACTCCAACGAGGCAGAACAAGGCATATCTTATTGTACCCCTAGATGATGTCCATATTGAGAGAAAGCGAATAGAGCTTGGTTCGGACGCAAGAATTAGACGCCTGACACCAACTCAGGTGGTTGATATTCTTAACCACTGCCCGGTCCTTCGCCATTTCTATGGCCATGGTTTCTCACGTTGGTTTTCGACCATAATTGAGCTTGATTTATCCTTTGAGTGGCACTGGTCAGATATGATGAATCCAGATGAAGACAACACCTTCAAAAATCTGCAGAATATGCAATCCAACGATGCGGTAAGCCTCCATAGATTGAGCGAAGAGATCCTTCTTCTTCGATCGTTACTGAACAAAAGGATTTGTCCTCCCACCTACGTTATTGACTATAGGGGATGGAATTCTGTGATATCTACTGGTGGCTCTATTCATAACTTGCCATGGGTACGTCATCCAGGCGGGTTTCCAATGAAGGTTGAGATAGCAGAAATAAGGCGCTATATAAAGCTTCGAAGTTCATTCTTACACATACAGAACGAAACGACCAAACGGCGTATCTTTGCAGCGATTCGGAGGCTGTCATCTGCTTTGGATGGGGCCTATGCAGCTGACAGATTGCTGGACGCAGTCGCTGGACTTGAGGGATTGCTCGTGGCATCAAATACGGAAGTAAGCCACAAGTTTGCAGAACGGGTGGCGTTGTTTCTTGCGCAAGGAACTGATAAAAGAACCAAGCTCTGCAAAAAGATGAAAAATGCATACAAATTGCGAAGCAAAGTTGCACATGGTGGAGTCATAGCTGACGATTTGTACATGCTGCTGGGTAGCAGTCAACCTTCTAAGAAACAAATGGATGAGTTCAACTCTGTGAACAAGCTCAGTGGACTATGTATGCAGTATCTGTACAAGGCTATATCGCTGTGTATAGCGAAAGGTACCGTTGATTTCGATTGGGAGAATTCGGTCATGTCTGGTGGGCCGGTTAAATAAACTGATTTGGGGAGAATTAATTGGACGCACCCTATTTTATGAGAACGAAATGGTAGCAATAATGGTCCGTCTCTATTATGCTCCAGAAAGCCGCGAAAGTTCTTCTTTTACAGCTTAACGATGAAAGGAATAATTATGGGAACGAGGCCCCTCCTTTACGCTCCGCTGGCTTATCATTTCTTTTTACTCTCTGTCGCTCAGAGTGTATCCTCTTGTTGCAGACCTCTCAAGGTTGTGACTATGAG
>Ga0307379_10005165_pt1 | contig 18322 bp, 8 predicted proteins | sample UN2MG_FD_202237 | JGI IMG/M metagenome (GOLD analysis project Ga0307379, IMG submission 202237) | Soil microbial communities from Risofladan, Vaasa, Finland - UN-2 | ecosystem: Environmental > Terrestrial > Soil > Coastal area > Acid sulfate soil | place: Finland: Risofladan, Vaasa | collected... | reverse complement strand
TTGACAGGCGCTCTGTTTGCGCTCCTGATCCTCACAAGACCAGAGGGCATTTTTTGTCTGCTCTTCCTGCTGGTCTTCCTCATCGTCATGCAGATGATACGAACCAGAAGGTTTGACCTCGGCGAACTCCGCAAACTGCTTCCTGGCAGCCTAATAGCGTTTGGCGCATACATCTGCCTCATCGCCTTTAGAATCATCTACTATCACGACATTTTCCCGAACACCCATTACGCCAAAGTGGCCTGGGCCTGGGTCAACGTCGAGGCCTGGACTTATCACGTCACCCATTTGGCCTTGGAGTTGAACTGGCTGCTCGTCCTGATTCCACTTGCCTTTCTCGCGAAAGAGGCGAGGAGGTTTTCGACTTTCTTGCTCGCCCCGATCCTTTTTATATTCATATCTAGCATAGCGGTCGGAGGGACGCTTGGCGGCGGAGGGTACAGGTTGTTTATCCCTTACCTTCCGTTCGTAGCGCTGCTCTGTGGTCAGGGACTCATAAATGTGGTGGTGCTTCTCCAGAGATTCTTCAGGAATCGGCGCTGGAAGGCCGTGCTTTCGACAGCGATCATCCTTCTTGCTGCGGCGCTCGTCCCCCAAAGCAAGGGGGCTATGAAGACCTTCCTAAATGCCCGCTCAAACGCGCACGGCGCCAAGATGTTCTTTCTGAACAAGGCCGTCGTGCCAGATAGGGTGCTTGGCGAGTGGCTTCGAGACAACATCCCCAAGAACTTCCATATCGCCACGGACAGGATTGGGAGAGTCCCTTTCTACTCGAGGTTATACACCCTCGACATGTTCGGTTTGACCGAGCCGCGAATCGCCCATAAGCCGATCCCGAAAACGACCCAACGATTTGCGCCTTCGGAAATGCGCTCGGTCTCGGCCACGCTGAAGAAGGATTGGGATTACGCTCTTGAGGTCAAACCAGAGATCATCATCGACATTCTTCCGCTCTGGCCCCAGATGACGATCCGAATACTGGATGACTATTGCCCCACGGAGGTAACGCTGCCAAACGGACGAGTCGCAAAGTTCCTCATAAGGCGTGACCTTGAAGGCTTACGGGGGCTCATGTGCAGGGAGCTCGAGGGCATCGAGGACTTACGTTTAATGAGACCGGACGGTCCTAAGCCGGCAATTGGAACGCTGCAACAGAGATAATCGCAAGCCCGGCCCCAAGTGGCTAATAGACAGGATACGCTGAGAAGCCCAGCCGCGTCGCTATTGCCTGCACGAGGTCGCGCAGCGCCTCAGGATACAAAAAGAAGCAGAAGACCAGGGCGGCATAGGTTGAGGCGGCAACGATAATTGCTGTGCGGGCTCCTGAGGAGAGCCTTGCGAAGCGCTGGGCAAAGACGCCAGTGAACGTTAGGGCGAGCGGCTCGAAGGGCAACCGGAACCTGTGCGAGGCGTTGATTGTGGCGGCCAGCAGCCACGCACAGAGAAGCGGCGACAGATAGAGCAGCGTCTCGGACCATCTGCGTTTCGAAAGAAACATCAAAAACCCCAGAATCGCGAACGGCAGGACAAACGCGTATGATGCGATGAAATGCCCAGAGTCGTCGAACACGTGCCAGAACTTCACGCTCTCCTTGAAGCTCTTTTTTGCGTATCGGGCTGGATGGGAGAGAATGGTGCGCACGGCGGCGCTCAAGAAGGCCTTATCAAGCTCCACTTCGGTCAGGCCCTCGAACTCGGCGGTCTTGGATTTCGGCAGAAACTCAAACCCCGCCATCGGGCCTTTCAAGACAACAGGAAGCATAACGTCGGTAACCGATTCGCCCGAATTGAGCCGGCTCTTCTGCTCGTTGATACGTAGTTTGATCTCGACGAGTTTTTCTTTGGGTATTGCCGACCAGAAGTAGCCGTCGGGCGAGAGCGAATTGTGCTGATACCAGAGCGTCGCGCCTCCGTGAGTGTCAAATGGTATAAAGGCCCTCATCGTGATCGCGTTTCGGATTGCCCAGGGCACCAGGCATAGACAGGCGATTCCCAGGACCAGCCCCGTTCGCTTTAGTCGTGCCTTTCGATCGCCCCAGCGTTGTCCCTTTGCGAGAAGCGCCCATAGCGGTAGGACCGCGACTAGGGGGAACAGAGTCGGGCGGCATAGCCAGGAGAGTCCGATGACGGCTCCGGCCAGGACCGCCGAGACTTTGGACGGGGGATCGGTGAGCGCTCGTAGGAGCAGAAGCGCTGAGAGCGTCGCCAGGAGCGAGAAGAGGTTCTCTGTCATGAACGTGTTTGTCAGTCCCACGAGCGGCGGATATACTGCTAGCATCGTCGCTACGATGGCGGCCGGGCGGTTTCGCCCAATTATGTGCAGCGCGGTGTAGTAGAGCACGACAACGCATAGGGAGCCGATGACGGCTTCGCCGATGCTGATCGGCCAGTAGCAGTTGCCTCCAAAGATGGCAAAGAAGACCGCGAGGAAGATGGGGTAAAGTGGAAGCCGATAGGCTGTCGGATGGCCCGGCTGGTAGCAGTACCCGTGGCCATGTGCGATGTTCTGGCCAAGAATTACGTATTCGGCGGCATCAACGTTGTATGGAAGCGATGGGAACAAGAAGGCGAAGATGATACGGGCAACCAGGGCGAGCAGGAAGACGAATATGGGGAAGTGTCTCGACTCAAGCAACAGCTGTCACCAAACTATGCTGTGCGGCTTGCACCAGCACTGGGCCGATCGCAAAGCAACCAGATTTATGAGCAACTTAGGGCCTGAGACTTGAAAGCTGGAAGAGGAATACGGCTGGCCCCACTGTGGGCCCTGACATTGTTCCTGGTTGTCCCGCTGTGGGCGTCGAGGGACTCTGACCTTGGGCAAGCCTATGGGCTCTACGCTGACTGGTGTGGCCGATTGGCGCTCTGTGTCCTTGTGGCTCTTGCCGCGCTCGCCATTCACGTGTGCCTCCACCAGCAGATTGGCGCCCGCATCGAGCGATTCGTATCCCAGCATTTCAGAAAGCTCCTCGCGCTATACGTTCTTGCCTACACCGCAATCTTCGCCGCGCTGGCCATTGTTGGATACCTGCGGTTTCACTCTGATGTCGATTATGCGAACTTCTTTCAATCCCTGAACAGCGCCGCGCACGGACGCTTCTTCACCAATTGCCTCTCAAACGCGCCTCGTGAGATTAGCATATTCGCCGATCACAATGCGCCCATAATGTTCCTCCTCCTGCCGATCTATATGCTACTGCCGTATCCCTCGGTTCTGCTCGTTATCTCAACACTAATCCTCGCATCGACAGCCGTCATCCTCTCGCGATACCTGACGCAAATTGCTGGCCTCGACCGCACAACCACACTTTGCCTATGCATGGCAGCGACGCTAGCGCCATATTTCGTTTCGCAGAACTTCGAGGGTCTCTCGATAGAGATGTTCGCGCCGCCGCTGTTTGTCCTTGCATTTTACCTCTTCGAGAAGGAGAGGTTCTGGCCGTTCATGCTCGTCCTGCTGCTCCTAAACTCGCTCAAGGAGCAGGTCGCAATAGTCATGATGGTCTTCGTGTTGATAGCGCTTGCAAGAGGGAAAAGCGCGAGGTGGGCGGTCGGCCCGTTTCTGCTCAACGCGGCGATGATATTCATCTCGTTTGGACTGGTCATCCCGCACTTCCGCCCGACTGGCGCCTACAAGCTCCTGAATCCTGATACCGCGACCTCGCTTGCTGACCAGGCGATGGCCTACCTGAGGCATCCGGCGAGTGCGGTTCAGCAGGTGCTGGCTCCATTCCGGCTGACTTACGTCTATATAATCGCGGCAACGAACCTCTTTGTTCTCCCGTTTCTGGCCCTCGAATCGCTATTCGTCTTGCCATCGCTCGCCAAGAACATCCTCTTTGTCGGTTGGGCGGCGAACATCATGTCGAAGCACGCCCTTCTGATGTCGGGCGCAATGGCGGTCGCAGTCGGCAAGGGAGTCGGCAAGTTCGCGCTGGTTGCACGCCGAAAGCATGCCGCCATCTCCCTGGCAGCCTCGGCTCGGAGCCCCGCCACACGAGTGCTCGCCATCCTGCTCCTGGCGTCGTCTATAGCCCACATCCCTGTGTGGTCGAGAAACGTCAATCTCGCCAAACACGCAAACCACGAGTCAAAGGTAGAGCTGCTCAAAATAATCCCGCGTGATGCTGTCATCGCGCTGCCACAAGATATGCTGACGCGATTCAGCACGCGTAATAAGCTCTACAACTCGGCGACGCCCAGTGGCCTGACGGGCTTCGAGATGCCCGTCGATTATGTGGTTATCGACACGTCATTTCACCCCGAACACTATGATTACGCGGGCCTATTGCGAGCGGTTGAGGTGAATCAGGGGATGTACAAAGGGTTTAAGCTGACGAGGCGCTCAGATGGTCTTTACTTATTTGAGAGGCAGAGGAGATGAACGACAGGTTCAGCGTGGCGGCAAGCTCCGCCCCTCTCGACAATGAGATGAGCTGCTGCTCCCGTGGTTGGATACGCACGAAGTTGCACTGGCGTCCGGCCGGGCTATCGGTGAGTCTCCTCGCGGCGCTTGCGCTACTTTTGGCGATGCCGATGCCGTTGGCTGCCGGCTGGAGTTGGGTGAACTACACGTCCGGGGGGGACGTCTCCGACATAGCGTTTGAGGGCGATCGCTACGCGTGGTTGGTGGGCACGGGTGGAGTCGCGCGGTTCGACATCAAGACTGGGGACAGTCGAGTCTGGACGAAGGCAGATGGGTTGCCGTCCAACTCGGTTCGCTGTGTCGCGGTCGATTTGGATGGGACCAAGTGGTTTGCTGTGTCTCAAAAAGGAGTTGTGGCTTTCGACGGCAAGGCTTGGAAACGCTACACAAGTAAGGATAGTGGGCTTTGCAGCGATTCTGTTCTGAGCATCAAGATCGATGGCAAGGGACGCAAGTGGTTCGCGACGAATGGCGGCGGCGTCAGCGTTTTTGATGGTAAGAGCTGGGCGACGTTCAACACGAATAACAGCGGCCTGGCGCATGATCGCGTCTCTTCGATCGCGCTTGACAAGGCCGGGCGGCTCTGGTTTGGAACCTACCGAGGCGCGGGCGTCAGCGTGTTCGATGGGGAGGAGTGGGTGGCTCTGAGTCCGGACAACAGCGGGCTATGCGACTATTGCATCTACTCGATCAGCATAGACCGGCGGGGCCTGCGCTGGTTTGGTTCATGCACGGCTGGGGTGAGCATGTTCGACGGGAAGTCGTGGCGGACGTTCAACACGATGAACAGTGGTCTTCCTGATGATTGCGTCCGGAAAGTGTTCGTAGATGCGAAGGGCAGGGCTTGGGCTGGGACAGCCAAGTGCGGCGTCAGCGTGTTCGATGGGAAGTCATGGCGAACTTATGACACCAAGAACAGCGGCCTTGCCTCGGACAGCGTCAGGGCGATCGCGCAGGATGGTATGGGTCGGATGTGGTTCGGGACGCAGCGGGGTGGTGTGAGCGTTTTCGATGGGAAGTCCTGGACGACCAAGTGCGCTGGCCACTTCAACGCACCCGCTGCTCGCCTGGATGACGTTGCTTTCGATGCCAGGGGTGGTGTTTGGTTCGCCTCCTACGGTGGAGGCGTGACCTTTTTCAAGGACGAGAGCTGGAAGACTTACACCCACAGGAACGCACCGTTTTGTAATGACTGGGTGGGATCGGTCGCTGTGGGTCCCGATGGGGTCGTGTGGGTCGGCACGGGTGGCTCAGGGGTGTGTGCGTTTGATGGCAGGACCTGGAAAGCGTATCGGCCGCCGGAGACCGGCTTCGCTCACGATGATGTCCCGGACATAGCCATTGACCGGCGTGGCTATCGATGGTTTGCGACCGGGCACCACGGAGTCAGCGTGTTCGACGGAGCCAAATGGATCGCTTACGATACCACAAACAGTGGAATTGCGAACAGAGACGTTCGCGCAGTTGCCATCGGTCCCGCAGGCCGCGTATGGCTCGCAACCCTGGGCGGCGTCAGCGTCTTCGACGGGACGCACTGGAAGACGCACTGTTCGAGAAACTGCGCCCTGCCCTCGAACCGCTGCTTCTCAATCGCGATTGCCTCGGATGCATCCGTCTGGGTCGGACACAAGGATGCCGCAAGCCATTTTGACGGCAAGCGCTGGTCTCACATCACAGCGGACAAAGATGGGCTTGCGTCCGGCATCGTGCAGGCAATAGCCGTCGATCAGAAGGGCTGCGTATGGTTTGGGACCTCGCTGGGTGGGGTCAGCGTGCTCGATGCGGGCAAATGGACGCGATACAACGTGGATAACAGCGCGCTGCCAGACAATGACGTAACCGGCATTGGCATCGCTCCTGACGGGAGGGTATTTCTGACGACCGCTCAGGGGGCTTGCGTTCTGCGCGAGGTGTCGGGCCAGTAGTCCCGCCGTCTGCCGGAGTTATCGCTTGACGGCGCCCTTGAGCAGACCTTTCTCAACGATGACTCTTGCGAGCTGCTCGGCTATGAGCTTGTGCCCCAGAGGGGTCGGGTGGCACGGGTCGATGAACAGAGCCCGGTTGCTGTGGGTCGCAAGCATCCTGACTGAGAACATACCCTCATAAACGTCGGCAAAAGGCTGCCCGTCCATTGCGAAGGCAGATTCGGGTGAGACGGTTTGTGACTGCGCCTCTCCGGCAGAACTGCTAATGGACTTGGCAGCGCTCTCAAACGCTGGCTCCATGTCGATGTAGTTGGCTTGAGAGTTATGTGCGGCCCGTAGCATGGACTTGGAGTAGTCCGCTGGCAGAGAAAAAGAGAACAGCAGAAGCGGGATGCCTCTTCTCTCGCATTTGCGGGCAATGTCGAGCAAGTTCTCATAATAGCAGGGAACGTCAGCGCGCCGCTTCATCCCCTGACTGGGTTGGGACTCGCTTTCCGACTGCGCTACTGCTTTGACGAGCCAGCTGAGGCCGGCGTCGAGGAGGGTGAATATCCTGGAGTGGCCGAGCGTCTCCTTGGCTCTTCTGATAGAGCGGCGCCACGGGACGTAGAGGTCCTTGTCCTGGTCGCACAGATTAGGGATAGCGAAAGCGTCGTTAATGCCGACGCATAGCGTAACCAGGTCCGGGTCTAGCTGCAAACAGCGTTTCGAGAAATAGAGAGAGACCTGAACCGAGCTGTACCCCGGCACGCCGGCGTTTATCGTTTCCACCGTTCGTGGGGCAAGTATCTTCTCCAGTTGTTTCTCCAAAACGGAAGAATATATCTGGCCCTGGTCCACCATGACGCCGTAGGTAGTCGAGTCTCCGAGGCATAGGACACGAAACGAGCCCTTGTGCCTAGTTTTTTGGACCTCAGGTCCCCTGAAGCCCAGCGCGTTGATTCGGTATCTTATGCCCTTGATGACGCCGTCAAAGCCCGGGGATAGCGCCCAGCCCAGGTCAGGAACCTCCCTGAGAGCCTTGGGCCGCGCAACACCAAGCAGGATGTTCTGCGTTTTCTCGCTAGAGCTCTTGACCCCGAACAACCACAGGGCAAGCTCCAGCAGTAGAACAGACCCAACGACCAGCGCGATGACAAGGAGTCCCATAAGCGCGCGCCGTCTTCGGTCTGTCTGCGAGGTGCTACTCATCGTTCTTCTCTACCTGTCCGACCGTTTGTATCCAAGTCGTTAAACATCTCCTGTCAACCCTGAGTTTGGTGGCACTTTACACAACTCACGCATTGGGAGTCAAAGAGGAGCAGGCCTCAGGGGACACGAAGGTTCTCCTGCCCCCTGGCGAGCACGAACACTTTGCCCCGCGGGACTAGAAGCAATCAACCACGAAGCAAACCACTAATTGCGGCGGACAGAGCCTGACTGTTCTTGAGCTCGCCCTAGCATCGGAACCGGCACGGCCGGCCATCTGTTTATTGAATAAAGGGCATGTCTTGAAGAAGTCTTTTCAGGAGACGATGCGAGCGCTATAACTATATGCAACGCACCTCATCGAGGCGCCTCAATCCCCATGGAGGAACTGCCATGAGAAAGCTGTCATTTCCGCTGTTTCTGTTTGTTGCGATTCTACTTGCGGCGCAATCTGCGTTCAGCGAGGGGTTCATCTTCGTGCCTCACCCGGACTCCGGAGTTCTGCAACCGCTGGTGACCAAGACGCTGAAGGTTACGTTCGAGGCAACGGAGAGCATCGCTAAGACCACCGTGGAGCAGACGTTCTACAACCCGACCGACTGGACGCTAGAGGGTCGTTTGGTGTTCCCGTTGCCTAGAGGAGCTGCGGTCTCGAGTTTTGCGATGTGGGTAGGAAGCACGAAGATTATGGCGAGAGTTCTACCCAAGAAGGACGCAAACAACATCTACAACGACATCGTCAGGAAAATGCGCGATCCAGCCCTGCTCCAGTATCTTGGCAGGGGTATGTTCGAGGCGCGGGTGTATCCGATTGCGCCCAGATCGACCAAGAAGATCGAGCTCGAGTACTCGTGCGTGCTTGACACCGAGGCTGACGTTGTGGACTACGTGTTTCCGCTCAACTCGTTCACTGTAACGCACCTGCCGGTGATGAGTTTCGTGCTTGTCGGTCGGATCAAGTCACACAACCCGCTGAAGAACATCTACTGCGCGTCGCACGATGTCGCGATCAATCGCTTGAGCGATACCGAGGCGAGCGTCAGCTTCGAGTGCAATGACCTGAAGGCCGAGAGGGATTTCAGGCTGTTTTACACGCTTTCTCGGGACGAGGTGGGCATCAACCTCCTGTCGCAGAAGGACGGCGCCGACGGTTACTTCTTACTTCTGGCGTCCCCCAATTATGCTCTGAATAAGAGACGGCGCCCCGCCAAGGAGGTCGTCTTTGCCCTCGATATATCCGGCAGCATGCAGGGCAAGAAGATTGAGCAGGCGCGCAAGGCGGCCAAACACATTGTCTCAAACCTCGGCAAGCAAGATTATTTCAACCTTGTGGTTTTCAACGACCAGGTGCGGAAGTTTGCCAATGAGCAGGTGAGAGCAACCAAGCCTGAGGTGCGCGAGGCGATGAAGTTCATCGATGGGCTCGAGGCGGCCGGTGGGACGAACATCGATGGCGCTCTGCGAGAGTCCTTGCAGATGCTCCATCGCGACGACATGACCAGGATGGTCATTTTCCTGACGGACGGGCAGCCCACGGTTGGCGCAACCGACTCTCAGAAAATACTTGATAACATCAAGGCCAAAGGTCGCGGCGCAACGAGGGTCTATTGCTTCGGTGTGGGTTACGATGTTGGCTCTGATCTCTTGGACGGTATCGCGCGGGTCCGTCATGGCACCGTCTCCTACGTGCTAAAGGATGACGATCTTGAGCGCGTGATCTCGTCGTTCTACAACAAGGTGTCGTATCCCGTGCTTTCTGATATTTCGTTGGACATAGCCGGCGTCAAGACGTTCGACATGTACCCGAGCGCGTTGCCCGACCTCTTCAGAGGCACCCAGGTGGTGCTGTTTGGCAGATATACTGGCGGCGGCCCCGGCAAGGTTACTCTGTCGGGCCGTGTCGAGGGCGAGACCAAGAAGTTCAAGAAGCAGGTGAGCTTTGCGCGCGAGCCCGGCGAATACGACTTCATTCCACGGCTTTGGGCGCTTAGGCGGGTTGGGTTCTTGCTGGATGAGATCAGGCAGAAGGGCGACATATCGGAGCTGGTTGATGAGTGCGTCCGTCTGGGGACGAAATACGCCATCGTTACGCCGTACACGTCGCACCTCGTAACCGACAAGGATGAGGGAAGCAGGCCGAGGCCAGTGTGGTGGACGACGCAGAGGGCCGGTATTCTCCCAATGAGGCGCACGCGCCCGGCGGACGGGACGAAGCTCCCCAAGCAGGCATACGTGCAGGCGGCAGGTGCAGCCCCTGGAGCGACGCTCGATAAGAAGGGCAAGATCGCAAGCTCGATGGTTTTTCAGGAACTTTCAATGGCGACAGCGGAGAAGCCGCAATACACTGGGCAGCGAAGGCTGGTCGGGCGCAAGGTGTTCGTTCTCAGGGATGGCTGCTGGACTGACACGGCGATAGAGGACTCCAAGCTGGCAACGCCGGACACAGTGGTGGAGTATTTTGGCGACGCTTACTTCAGGATGGTTCGCGAGGACGAAGAAGTCGCGAAGTATTTCTCTGTCGGCAAGTGCCTAATGGTTCTCTACAAGGGCAAGGTGATCAAGGTAACGGAGCCGACCAGCTAGCAGCCGAACGTTTTCTCATGACCTCGCTGGCGTGAGGGCTGCGGCACATTCACAAGACATGCCAGCGGTCAGGATTCTGTGCTGCTCTCTGCAATGGCGGCACGGAGCAAAGCGCCTGCCATAAGGAGTTGCTCCACTCGGTTGATCCTTACGTGCGGCGGGACGGCAGAGAAATCACCATCGTCGGTTACGAACGGAGAGACAGGGGCGACGTAGCGCATGGCAGCGCGGCACGGCAGGCTGACGGATGGCTTCTCCCGGTCGTCGGCCAAGTTCGTACCGCGAGCCTTCTCATCAGGCGATCGCATAATGGCCCAGAGCAGCTCTCGCCTCGTCGTCCTGAGCTCTAGCGCCTGGGTGGCACAGACAAACTCTATCGCCAGCACATTCGCCACATTCTCGAGCACCATCCTAAGGTGCCGGGCGGCGGTGGTCGCCATCGCCACGTGGTCCTCGGCATCGGACGATGTGGGTATCGAGTCGCAGCTTGCGGGGTGGCATAGGACCTTGTTCTCAGAGACGAGGCTCGCCGCCGTGTATTGAAAGATCATGAAGCCGCTGTCCAGACCAGTCTTGCCGCCAGAGAGATTCGCTGGAAGCCCGCGATTCCGGTTGGCGTCCAGAAGGAGCTGAACTCGCCGCTCCGATATGCTGGCGAGCTCCGAGATGGCCAGCTTCAGGTAATCCGCTACAAGGCCCACCGGCTCGCCGTGGAAGTTAGCCGCTGAGCACACCGGCCAGACGCTGACCTGACGTCCGACCCGCTCGTCGTAGAACTCTCGTTCCGCCCCCTGCAATTCACAGAACACTAGCGGATTGTCTGTTACGGCATTCATCTCCGCCTCGATCACCTCGGCGGCGTGCCTAATCGCCGAAAGCGCAGCGCCGTGGACCTGCGGCATGGCCCGGAGGGAGTAGTCATCCTGCGTCTGGAACATCATGGCCGCGCGGTTGTCTAGCCCGGATGGGTCCGGGTTCGCCACAAACGACATGATCTGCTTGGCGACGTCCTTTTGCCCCTCGTGCCGCCGCGCCTCGTGCACGCATGGCTCGAAAGCGCGCGTGATGCCCAACGCGGCCTGAAGCGTCATGGCGCCCGCCAGGTTGGACGAGGCCAGCAGCGTTTCAGAATCGTGGGTCGCGAGAGCGCAGATCGCGGTCGCAACCGTGGCCCCGTTGGTCAACGCAAGGCCCTCCTTTGGCCCAAGGCGGACGCCCTTAATAACGGAGCCGTTTGGAACCTGGGGCGGAGACAGTGGCTCGAGGCCAACCGCCCTCAGCGCCTTGTCCCCTCGCATTGGTTTTCCCCTCTCGATGGCGTCGGCGTCCCATCTGGCCGCGGACCCGTATGGGTAGTCAGTCTCGACCCAGGCCTTCCCATTTCCGACCAGAACGAGCGACAGGTGCGATAGCGAGCATAGATCGCCGGACGACCCGACGCTGCCCTGCGACGGGACCCAGGGGTGTACCTTCCTGTTCAACATCTCGGCGAGAAGGACGAGCAGGGAGGATCGGACGCCCGACAAGCCTTGCGCAAACGTCCGCAACCGAAGCAGCATCGTGGCGCGGACGACCTCTGATGCAAGAGGTGGCCCCACGCCAGTCGCGTGGCTCAAGAGGATGTTCTCTGAGAGCTTGCAGCAATCCGCAAAAGTCTCCACCGGCTTGTCGCGATTGATCCCAAGCCCCGTGTTGACGCCATATATCAGCAAGAGATGCCGCTTGTCGGGCGGCGCTGCCGCAAACTCGCGCTGTGCCCTGATGACTGCCTCTCTGATCAACGCTGCACTTTGCTCTGTCCGCTTGAGGCTCTCCGCGGCGACCACGACCCGCGCAAGCCGGCCCTCGTCGTCGCCGCGCGCAACCGCCACAAGCTTCTCCAGCGTCAGGCACTCGGGGCTGTGATCGATGACGACTGGGTTCTCGATAGGTTTCCCCATCACGTAGAGCAAGGGGCACCCATTCTCATGGTTGCCAGCGTTGCCGACGTTCCTGTCGCTATGATGGTGCACGACGTCCCTGCTAGAGCCCTGAATGACCCGCGAGGAGCCCAGCTATCCGCTCGGCCATCTCGCTGCGCGGGACGGTCTGCTGGCTCTGTTCATGTTTTAGCCACTCTGACCGCTCAGCCATTTTGGATGCAACTTCCTTGCCACGTCTAAGGTCCTTGATGGACACGGCATCGTGCTCAAGCTCGTCCTCGCCAGCAATCAGTGCAAGAGGGATGCCTCGCTGGTCTGCATACTTGAGCTGCTTACCGATGTTGCCCCTGCCGAGGTACAGCTCTGCGCAGATGCCGGCCCTGCGGAGCTCAAACGTCCATTTGACGTATTCGTTCGCGAGTTTCTCGTCCATCTGCGTCACGAGAACCTGAGGTCCGGCTGCGCTCTTCTGACCGAGTTGGCCGTGAACCTTGAGCACATCAACCAGGCGGTCAATGCCGATCGAGGCGCCTGTCGCGGGGACTTTCTGGCCTGTGAATCGCTCGACGAGGTTGTCATAGCGTCCGCCCCCGGCGATGCTCATAGAATACTGGCCGCCTGAGTCAGACTGAAGCAGCGAGGCCTCGAACACCGGCCCAGTGTAGTAGGTGAGGCCGCGCACGACAGTCGGGTCAAAGACGACTCTGCTCTCGTCGTAACCCGCCGCCGTCAGGAACTCGTCTATCTCGACCAATTCGCGAACGCCGCGGTTGCCCTCCTGCGATTCGCCCGCAATCCCTCGCAGCGCCTCGCACACGTCCTTCCTGCTCTTTCGTGCTGCGTTGAGATACTCGACGACGACGTTGGCCTGTGCGTTGGTCAGTCCCGCGCCCTCCGTGAAGTCTCCTGAATCGTCCATCCGCCCCTGCCGCAGGAGCTTGACGATGCCCTCCATGCCGAGCCGGTCGAACTTGTCGATGCAGCGCATCACGCGCGTGGCCGTAGTAGCACCGCTCCCTGGCTCCGTGTCAACACCGGCGGCCTCTAGCACGCCGTTTAGGACACGGCGGTTGCCAACGCGAACGGTGAACTTGCCCGCAAGCCCCAGCTCCTCGAACGCATCGCACAGAATACAGCATATCTCCGCGTCGGCAGCCATGCGAGCGCTGCCCACTGTGTCGATGTCGAACTGGACGAACTCACGGAAACGGCCGGGACCCGGCTTTTCTATGCGGAACGCCGAGCCGACTTGATAGCGTCTAAAAGGCTTGGGCAGCTCCCTATGCTGGGCGACGTAACGGGACAGGGGAGCGGTCAGGTCGTATCTGAGGGCGAGCCACTCGGGCTGATCGCCCCGAAAAGAGAAGACGCCCTCCTCGGGTAGCCCCGTCTCCTGGATGAACTTGCCCAGCATCTCGGCGAACTCCACCGTGGGCGTCTGAAGCGGAGCGAAGCCGTAACGCTCATAGACCTTGCGTATCCTGTCGATCATCTCGTAGCGCGCTACAAGGTCCTCGCCCCCGACATCACGGAATCCCCGGGGAAGCCTCGGCCTCGGTCGTTTAATCTTCTCGCTCATAACAGTTTCTTGCCACGCGTTCTCAGTTATGGACTACATAATGACGCAAAAGTACTGGCGTCGGGACTCGAACCCGAGACCTCCTGATCCACAGTCAGGTGCTCTAGCCTGGCTGAGCTACGCCAGCACAAACTTCGGCTCGCGCACGAGGCAGCGAGCCGCTGAACTTCAAGAGGAACCATAACGATCGAAGCCTTTTCCGTCAAGGTGGTCAGTCGATCTTGAATGTGCAGGGCGTTTGGGTTACTAGCTAGTGCCATGTTTGGACGCAAGAAGATATACCTCATTGATGGGCACGCGTTCATCTACCGGTCGTTCTACGGTGAGAGGACGCTTGCCACCTCGAGCGGCTTGCCGACGAACGCTATCTTTGGCTTCGTCAATTCACTGCTACACCTGATCGAGACGCAGGACGTCGAGTACATTGCTGTTGCGTTCGACACGCCCGGGCCAACGTTTCGTAACGACATATACCCCGAGTACAAGGCCAACAGACCCAAGCCGCCGGCGGAGCTCATCGCGCAGATTCCGCACATCAAGGAGCTGCTTGGCGCGATGAGAATAACAACGCTTGAAGAGAATCGGTTCGAGGCGGACGACATTCTGGGGACACTCGCAGTGAAGGCCAAGCAGGCAGGCTTTGACGTAGTCATCGTTACCTCCGACAAGGACGCGTTTCAGCTGGTTGACGACGCAGTCTGCGTGTTCGATCCGTGGAAGGACGTTACTTACAACGTTGATGGCGTGCATGAGAAACTTGGCGTGCGGCCAGAGCAGGTTCGGGATTTCCTCGCTCTGACAGGCGACCCGACCGACAACGTGCCCGGAGTCCCGAAGGTCGGTCCCAAGACCGCTGCCTCGCTGCTTGCGCGGTTTGGGTCGGTTGAGGCTATGTTGTCCCAGCCGCATGAGGCGCCAGATGACAAGGCGTTGAGGAAAGTTATCGAGAACGCAGACGTCGCGAGGACCGCGCTCATGCTCGTAACGATCAGAACCGATGTCCCAGTTGAGGCTGACATGGCGAGATTTGCCCGGAGGGAGCCCGACCAAGACGCGCTGCTTGAGCTCTTGCAGCGGCTCGAGTTCGTCTCGCTGGCCAATCGCCTTCTCAACAAGACGGCAAGCACCAAGAAGGATTACAGGGCAATTATCACGCCGGAGCAGCTTGAGGAGCTGAAACAGGAACTGCTGTCAGCTGAGGAGTTCGCGGTGGATACCGAGACTACTGGCACCGACGCTGTCTCATGCGACATGATCGGCCTGTCGTTCGCCACGCGGCCCAACTGTGGCTCCTACATCCCGCTTGCGCACAGCTACCTGGGCGCCACGAGGCAGCTGGATAGGTCCCTTGTCCTGAGCCAGCTGAGGCCAATCCTCGAGGACCCGAGCAGGCGCAAAATTGGCCAGAACATCAAGTTCGACCTACTGGTCTTACGCAACCAGGGTGTCCAATTGAGAGGCATATCGTTCGACACGATGATAGCCGATTACCTTCTTCGACCAACGGTGAGAGCGCACAACCTCGACGCTCTGGCGCTTCACTATCTTGGCTATCAAACCACAACCTACAAGGAGCTCGTCCCTCCCCGGTCGGCTATTCGGGACCTTCGGGACATCGAGATCGCCAGGGTCGCCGATTACGCGTCGGAGGACGCTGACATCGCCCTAATGTTGAAGCAAGAGCTCGAGCCAGCGCTCAAAACGCAGGGGCTGGATAAGCTGTTTTACGAAATAGAGATGCCGCTCGTGTCGGTCCTTGCGGACATGGAACAGCGAGGGGTGAGGCTTGATCTCGGGATCCTCGCCAAGATGTCGAAAGAGCTCGAACGTGAGCTTGCATCCATTGAGGAGAAGGTATTTCTTATCGCTGGCGAGGAGTTCAACATCAACTCGCCGAAGCAGCTCGCCCACGTTCTGTTCGATAAGTTAGGTCTGCCGAAGGGCCGCAAGACTAAGAAAGAATACTCGACGGACATCAACGTGCTGCAGTCGCTGGCAAAGATTCACCCGCTGCCAGCGGAGCTTATCGCCTACCGTGAGCTTGCCAAGCTCAAATCGACGTACGTCGATGCGCTCCCGAAGCTCGTCAACCCAAAGACAGGCAGAATCCACACCTCGTTCAACCAGACGATCACTGCCACTGGCCGGCTCTCAAGCAGCGAGCCAAATCTTCAGAATATCCCGATAAGGACTGAGATCGGCAGAAGGATTCGCCAGGCCTTCATCCCAGAAGACGGCTACGTGCTCGCCTCGTTCGACTACTCACAGATCGAGCTCCGCATTCTTGCGCACCTGTCTGGCGATCCGGACCTCGTCTCAGCGTTCAAGGCCGGCAAGGACATTCACGCTAGGACGGCTTCCACGCTCTTCTCGGTTGCAGAGGAGGATGTGACTCGCGAGATGCGCAGCCAGGCCAAGACTATCAACTTTGGGGTCATATATGGGATGGGCCCGTTCAGGCTCTCCCAGGACCTGGGGATCGAGATGAGCAGGGCAAAGCGATACATCGACGACTACTTCGCCAAGCATTCTAAGGTCAGGGAGCTGATCGAGGCAACGTTGAAGAAGGCAGCGTCGGATGGCTACGTGGAGACGATGTTCGCCAGGAGGCGGGACGTGCCCGAGATCAGAAGCACCGACCGCCAACGGTGCGAGGCGGCAAAGCGCGCGGCCTTCAACACGATCGTCCAGGGCTCGGCGGCCGACATAATCAAGATCGTCATGGTCAAGCTGGCCGAGGCGATGCCTGAATCTCGGCTCGACGCGTTCATGATCCTCCAGGTTCATGACGAGCTCGTTTTCGAGGTCCGGCGGGAGCAGTTAGACAATGCCATCGAGACAATCAGGCCGATTATGGAGCAAAGCGTTCGGCTTGACGTGCCGCTGGTTACCTCGGCCGAGGCGGGTGAGAACTGGATGGAAGCCAAATAGCCTGCTTGTTGCGGCGCGTGTCCCAATTCTCGCTGTTCGATCTGATTGGCTGGATTTCATGTTGACTTTGCGTGTGTTAAGATGTCAGAATTGAATGAATGCGTGTGTTGGGCTTGTTTGTGTGAGTAACAGAAGGGAGGTGATGCCTCGGGCGGTGTTAAGGAGGTCTTAGTCAAGCTTTGAGTGGCACAGATTTCAACCAAAAGCATGAGGGTTTTGCAATGGCGAAAAGGTATTTTCTGATTTTGCTCGCCGTGTTACTTATCCTGCCAGTTGTCTCTCTGGCGGATCTGACCGGCGATCATCCACCCGAGCATCTTGTCTTCCAGCAGACAGGTTCCTATGGAGTGGTTTACGACACTGTCCCGAACCTGGCCCTTGGCTCCCTCGTCGGGAGTTTCGATATCGTAGGTATCCCACAGGTCTCGCCGATAGTGAAAGCTTATCTGTACCTAAATGGTGTGGAGATAGACGACGTTTATCAGGGCGCCGGCGGGAGTTTCAACTTGACCAATCTGCCTTGGAAGAACGTGGCGGATTATACTGACGATCTGGCTTTAGGAAACGACCACTACTGGTGCACGGGCTACAAGTGGGATGTTACGACGCTGGTGACGGGCAGCGGGGTCTATAGCGTTCGGCTGAGCGGTCCTACGGTGTGCTTGAGCGCGTTCTTGGTGGTTGTTTACGAGGACATTGATGTTTTGTCGAGGCAGGTTTCGATCACCATGGGCGAAGAGGCGTTGGGCTTTTCGGCCGCAGGAGCAGGGGGCACGTCGGTGGTTCACATTCCGAACGTGCATGCTGGCGAGGGTCATCTGTTTCTTTTTGGCGAAGGCATTTGGTCCTTGGGGGATGAGAGACTTTGGTTCAACGGTGTTGGTGGCGACGTGGACGTCTTCTCTTATCTGGGGCAAGCGTTTGACGCGGGGACAGTCATTACGGTTGATGGCGAGAACACGGTGACCCTTAGGTCGCTGGGCGATCTGTTGCTATGGAAGATCGTTGTTCTCATCAGCCCCCCCGGTACGGGGCCAGACCCGATTGACAAGATCGAGGCCAAACTCGACAGGGACTTGCCGAGGATTGAGGAGAAGCTTGACCTCAGTGTTCCCCAGATCAACCTGAAGATAGACGGGCTCGAGCGGAAGCTTGACGGTCTCGGGGACCTGAACGTTGGCGAGATCATAAAGAACATTGCTAAGCTGGAGGAGAAGTCGGACAAGCTGGAGGGTAAGGTTGATCCGGTCGGAGACCAGCTTGAGGCGATTGAGGAGAAGATCGACAAGCACTTTGGCGATGTTTCCTTCTACAATATGGAGGAGAAGATCGACAACATCGGCACCGATCTGTCGGGCGGGCTGACGCATCTGAACCAGGTGGCGACGGCCGCTGCGATCGCTGCGCTGGAGAGGAAGCTCGATGAGATAGGCCCGAACGTGGAGACGGCCCTGTGGGATGATGACATTGGGTTGACGTCGGTTCAGAAGTCTATTGCCTACGTAGAGCGCAAGTTGGACAGCCAGGAGCAGAATTACTGGTGGATGCTTGACTACCTCTACACGACGCAGGCGACGATTGTTGTCAACGCTCTTAACGGCCTCGAGACGAAGCTCGACCGGGGCGTGCAGCCGGGCATTGAGACGATCATCAGGATTCTCCATGCAACCGATGCTACTTTGGCGATGATCGAGAGGAAGCTCGATAACCAGCCAGACTGGAGCTGGTACACGAGTTTCGAGAATTCGGTGTCCAACAACTTTGATGG
>Ga0307379_10005164_pt1 | contig 18323 bp, 15 predicted proteins | sample UN2MG_FD_202237 | JGI IMG/M metagenome (GOLD analysis project Ga0307379, IMG submission 202237) | Soil microbial communities from Risofladan, Vaasa, Finland - UN-2 | ecosystem: Environmental > Terrestrial > Soil > Coastal area > Acid sulfate soil | place: Finland: Risofladan, Vaasa | collected... | reverse complement strand
GGAGAGCCGGTCCGGAGCCCCTTCCGCTACGCTCCAGGGGCTCCGGACCGGCCCATAAACCCCATGAAAGTGTAAACCATGTGCCCGGTCTAAAACGTAAAGGATGTGCCCGGTTGCACAATCATCGTGCCTTCGGCACTCCAAGACCCGGCGCTTCCATCCGTTGCAGCTGCCAGGAAGAACAGTCACACCCCCTTTCCGGGGGTGGCGCCTTTGTGCTGGACTTCGGTGGTCCGCCACGTATGATTACTACCACACCGCCGGCAGTGTCGCAAAGGATTCCGCCTGTCGGCCCTGGGGACCCGTGCTACGGGAGACCGCGATGCCGGCCGGACGGTACTGGCGTGTCGCAGCGCTGCTGATGTTCGTCGCGCTCGTGCCGGCGGCGCCCGAGGCCACGCCCCCCGACCGCGACCAGCCCTGACGGAGGACCGCGCCCCATGAACATCATCCTCATCGTCTCCGACACGTTCCGCTACGACAACCTGTTCGACCGTGCGGCCATGCCGGTCCGCACGCCGTGTCTCGACGCGTTCTCGCAGCGGGCCGTGAGTGCCAGCCGCATGTGGAACTCGAGTTTCCCGACCATCCCGCACCGGACCGACCTGACGACCGGCCGCTACGGTTGGCCGTGGTACGGTTGGCAGAGCCGCCTGGCGAGCAGCCCCAACCATCTGCCCGAAATCCTGGGCCGGGCGGGGTACGTGTCGCAACTGCTGTGCGATTGCCCGCACCTCCTGCGGGCCGATTTCGACAAGGGTTTCCACGCGGCCCAGTGCCTTCGCGGCCAGGAGGCCGACCTGCCGATGTTGCGGATGAACCACCCCATCCGCAGCGTCATGCCGCCCGAGAAGACACGCACCGGCCACCACTTCCAGGGCCACAACCTGCCGGACCTCGCGCGATGGACCAACCGATACTGGCGGGGCGAGGAGGACCGCTTCCCGCCCCGGACCGCCCGGCTGGTCGTCGAGTGGCTGGAGGAGAACTACCGGTACGACCCGTTCTTCCTGTGGGTCGATTTCTTCGACCCGCACGAACCGTGGGACCCGCCCGAGTACATGGTCCGCCGGTACGACCCCGACTACACCGGCGCGCCCATGATCCATCCCAACTACGGCCGGGCCGACGACCTGGAACCCGCGGAACTGCAAAACCTGCGGGCCCACTACGCGGCCGAGGCCGAACTCGTCGACCGGTGGGTCGGACGCATCCTCCAGAAGATCGACGACCTCGGCCTGTGGCAGAACTCCATCGTCGTCTTCACCACCGACCACGGCATCAGCCTGGGCGAGCACAACCGGACCGGCAAGGCGAACATCAACGACCGCGACGACCGGGCCTGGCCGGTGTACCCCGAGATTGCGCACCTGCCGTTCCTGATTGCCGCGCCGGGCCTGGCGGGCGGTCGCCAGGTCGACGCCCTCCTCCAGCCGCCCGACATCCTGCCGACGGTCGCGGACCTGGCGGGCCTTCACCCGGAGACGCCCGAGCCGCTGCACGGTCGGTCCTTCGCGCCGCTTCTTCGCGGCCAGGCGCAGGCGCCGCTCCGCGACGTGGCCATCTCGGCCAGTTTTCTCCGCCGCCGGCCGGACGAGCCGGTGGGCACGGTCGTCACGCCCGCCCTCTACACCCAGGAGTGGTGCTACGTGCCCCTGGGTCCGCGCGGCCGGCGCGAACTGTACCGTCTGGCCGACGACCCGCTCGGCGAGACCAACGTCGTGGCCGACCACGGGCGGGTGGCCGACGACCTCCATGCCCGGCTCATCGGCTGGCTCCGCCAGATGGACGCGCCGGCCGAGGCTGTTGCGGCCCTCGACGTGACGTGAAGCCCATGGCCGCGCCGCTTTGGGCTTGCCAGGAGCGACCCGCCGCGGTAGAAGAGGCGGTCGCTGCCCGACGGAGCAGATAGAATCGCCATGCCGGACTGCCCATCCGACGACTGGACCATCGGCCGGATCATCGAGTGGACGCGCGGGTTTTTCGAGAAGAAGGACATCGCGCAGCCGCGGCTCGAGGCCGAGATCCTCCTCGCCCACGTCCTGGGCCGCGAGCGGATCGATTTGTACCTCAAGTACGACGAGCCGGTGGCGGACGCGGCGCGTAGCGAGTTCCGCGAACTGGTACGCCGCCGGGCCGACCATGAACCCACGCGGTACCTCGTTGGCACCTGCGAGTTCATGTCGCTGGCGATGAAGGTGACGCCCGACTGCCTCATCCCGCGGCCGGAGACCGAGATGCTGGTCGAGGAGGTCCTCCGCCGCGCGAAGACGCGGGGCCCGGCGCCGGCCGACGCCGTCGCGGCGATCGACCTGTGCACGGGGTCCGGGTGCGTGGCAGTGAGCCTGGCGGTGCACCTGCCGGGCAGCCGGGTCGTGGCGACCGACGTGTCGGCGGCGGCGCTGGCGGTGGCACGGGCCAACGCCGAGGCCCACGGCGTCGCGGACCGCGTCGCGCTGCTCGAGGGCGACCTGTACGACGCGCTCGATGCGGCCGACGCGCAACCGGCCGACTTCCTGCTCGCCAACCCGCCGTACGTGACCGAGGCGGAGTGGCAGGGCCTGGCGCCGGAGATTCGCGAGCATGAGCCGCGCGGGGCCCTCGTCGCGGGGCCGCGGGGAACCGAGGTCATCGAGCGCATCGTCAAGGGCGCGCGGGCGTACCTGCGGCCCGGGGCGACGCTGCTCGTCGAGATCGCCGCCGGCCAGGGCGCCGCCGCGGCCGAAGCGGCGTCGGGCGTGCGCGGCCTGACGGACGTGAAGATTCTCAAGGACTACGCGGGCCTCGACCGGATCCTCGCGGCCTGCCGCGCGCCGTAAGGCGGTGGTTGGTTTTCAAAACGGCATTCACGGCTTGCAAGCAAGCCGTGGCACACAAAACTGCTGATTGTGCATATAGTTAGCCGCGGCGCTTGCGCCGCGCGTTTGGGCGTATCGTTAGCCGCGGCGCTTGCGCCGCGCGTAGCCTGACGAAAGAGGAGTAATCAAACGATGGATGCCATGGTAGTGACGGGCGGCAATCGACTGGTCGGGCGTGTCCGGGCCGGCGGGGCCAAGAACGCGGCCCTGCCGATTATGGCGGCCTCGATTCTGGCCGATGGTCCGATGCGCCTGAGGGGCGTGCCCGACCTGGCCGACATCCGCACGATGGGGCGCCTCCTGACGGCGCTCGGCGTCCGGGTCGAACGCAAGCCGGGCGGCGACATGGTCCTCCAGAGTCGCCGCGGCGGTTCGTGCGTGGCGCCGTACGACATCATGCGGACCATGCGGGCCGGCGTCTGCGTGCTGGGTCCGCTGGTGGCGCGGCGGGGCAGGGCCGAGGTCAGCCTGCCGGGCGGCTGCGCCATCGGCGACCGGCCGGTCGACCTCCACATGAAGGGCCTCCGGGCCCTCGGGGCACGCCTGGCCGTCGAGCACGGCTACATCGTCGGCTCGTGCCGCAGGCTCAAAGGGGCCGAGATGTATCTGGGCGGACCGTTCGGGTCCAGCGTCACCGGCACCGCGAACATTTTGATGGCCGCCGTCCTGGCCAAGGGCACCACGGTGGTCGACTGCGCGGCCTGCGAGCCGGAGGTCCAGGACCTGGCGTGCGTGCTGGCGAAGATGGGCGCGCGGATCGAGGGCATCGGCTCGCCGCGACTCGTCATCGAGGGCGTCGAGGGCCTCTCGGGCTGCGAGCACACGGTCATCCCCGATCGGATCGAGGCGGGCACCCTGCTGCTGGCCGGCCTGGTGACGCGCGGCGACGTGACGGTGGAGGGGGCCCGGTGGAACGACCTCTTTGCCCTCGTCCACACGCTGCGTGAGGCCGGGGCCACCGTGGAGCATTTCGACGACACGATCCGCGTTCGCGCGAAGCGCCGCCCCCGGAGCGTCGACGTGACGACGCTGCCGTTCCCCGGTTTTCCGACCGACCTTCAGGCCCAGATGATGGCGGCGCTGACGGTGGCCGACGGCATCAGCGTGGTGACCGAGAAGATCTTCCCCGACCGGTTCATGCACGTGGCGGAACTCGGCCGCATGGGCGCCCGCATCCGCAAGGAGGGCAACGCCGCGGTGGTCCACGGCACGCGGCGTCTTTCGGGGGCGCCCATCATGGCGAGCGACCTGCGGGCCTCGGCCGCGCTGGTCATCGCGGGGCTTGTGGCCGAGGGCCGGACGACCATCTCGCGTGTGTACCACCTCGACCGGGGGTACGAGCGGCTCGAGCGGAAACTGCGCCGCCTGGGGGCCGACATCCGCCGCATCAAGCAATGACACGGAGGGGGGCCGCCACTCAGCGGCGCTCGTACGGGCCGGGCACGGCCGGCGGGCCCTGCTTGGGGGCGTAGGTGGACACGCTCTCGAAGGTCTCCTGGCCGCCGATGCCTTCGAGGTGCCACTGCCCGTCTTCCCGGAGGCGGAACCAGAGGTTGACCTCCAGGATGCGGCGCTCCAGACGCACGCGCATGCCGGCCGGTGCGACGATGTCGCCCCGATCGGTCGAGAGGATTTGGAGCGACAGCAGGTCGCGGTCGACCAGGTCGCCGGCGCCCTCCAGGAGCAGCGAGAGCCCTTTGCGGAACGCGTCGAGTCCCGCCCGGCGCTGGTCCGACTTCTCCGGCAGTTTCTCGAAGACCTTCTCGTACCGGTCGGCCAGGATGTCGTCAATCGTCTCCAGGGCCTGGGTCTTGAGGTGGCGGAGCGTCAGGCGCTCGCTCAGCCACGCGTGGCCGTGATACCCGCCGCCGAGGACCGCCGTGGCGATGCCGAGCGCCAGGCCCGCCAGGGCGAGTTTCCGCCCCGCCAGCACGCCGCGCGAGCGGCCGATCCGCCGTAGCGACACCAGGCTCAGCACGACCGCCGCCACCGGCACCGCCACCAGCGGCGCCGCCACCAACGCCGTGACGCCCAGCACCCCCAAAATCAGGCCGACGACGGCCATGGGGCAGATGGCGGCATACTCCGGATCGGTCGCGCGGTCGAAGTCGCTGTCGATGATGGGCTGGGCCATGGCGGGAAGTCCTGGTTGCCGGAAGCGGTTTCAAAACCGATCGCTATATCGTTCTCACGCGCCACGGCTCGTCTGCAGGCCGTGAGAAAGAGGCTCTGAAACCACTTCCAATCCTACAACGCAACTTTGCTACTTCATCACGCCTGGCGGCCTTCCTAGGCCGCCAGGAACACGCGTCAGGCCCTATCGCGGCGGCCTGGGAAGGCCGCCGCGCGACAAGTAGCGCTGTAGGACTACACTCGCTTGATAACGACGATGGTACGGTCGTCGCGGAACCGGCCGTCCGGGCTGACCGACTCGGTCAGGTGTTCGAGCGCCCGGATGATCGATTCGGCCGACTCGCCCAGATGCTCGCGCACGGTCTCGAGGGCCGGGTCCATGCCCAGGTCGTTGCCGTCGCGGGTCTCGCACTCGAAGATGCCGTCCGAGATGAGGAGGAACGCATCGCCGGGGGCAAGCCGCAGGGGCTCGGCGCTCTCGATGGGGGCGTCGGGCAGGATGCCCAGGGGCAGCCCCGTTGCGTTGAACTGCTCGGTCTGCCCGTCGGCCCGCATGACCACGAGCGGTCCCTGGCCGGCGCTGGCATACGAGGCGGTGCCGGCGGCCGAATCGGCCACGACCAGCGCGAGCGTGACGAACCGGCCCTCGCCGACGTCGGCGGCCAGCAGGCGGTTGGCGTCGGCCAGGACCACTTCCGGCCGGGTCTCCCGAAGGGCGAGGGCCCGGACGAGGGCCCGCGTCGTGGCGGCCAGCAGCGCCGGCCCGACGCCGTGACCGACGGCGTCGCCGAGCATGATGCCCATGCGTCCCTCGCCCCACGGGAAGAGGTCGAAGAAGTCGCCCCCCGCGTACTCCGACGGCTGGCTCCAGCCGGCGAGGTCGAACCCGTCGAGTTGGGGCACATCTTTGGGCAGCAGACCCATCTGGATGTCGCGCGCCAGTTCCATCTCGTTTTCGAGCCGGCGTTTGGCCAGGAACTCTTCCAACAGCCGCGCGCGTTCCAGCGCCACGCCCGCCTGGTCGGCCAGGGCCGTCAGCAGGGCCGTGTCGTCGTCGGCAAACGAGCCGGTGCGCTTGTTCAAGGCCTCCAGGACGCCGACGAGTTTGCCCTCGAGGTTGGTCATCGGCACGGCCAGGATGTTGCGTGTCCGCCAGCCGGTCTTGCGGTCGACGTCGGGGTTGAAACGGGGGTCGGCGTAGGTGTCGGCGATGACGAGCGGCGTCTTGCTCTGCGCGACGGCCCCCACGATGCCGCGGTCGGCCGGGATGCGGATGACCTCGATCTCGCTCTCGGTGACCGTGCGGCTGTAGAGTTCGTCGGTCTTGGCGTCGTACAGGAAGAGCGTGGCCCGCTCGGCGTCCAGCAGGTTGCAGGTTTCCTCGGCGATGGACGCCAGCAGCGGGTCGAGCCGGGGCTCCGAGGCCAGCCGCCGCATGATTCCGAGCAGGACGTTGAAGTGCCGGCGCAGGGTCGACTCGTCGGATCGGACGCTATCGCTCATGCCAGAGGCGCCTTGGGTCCCCAGGGCGGACATCATAAGGCGGACCGGGACGGTTCCTCAAGGGAATTGTCGGCACGTCGATACCACCGTACTGCCATCGGCGCGGCGGCGGCGCGGATGGGCGCGGCGGGCCTACAGGCCGCTCAGGCCCTTGGGCGGGCCCAGAATCTCCGCCAGGGCGATCGCGCGGGCCAGGTTCCTGCCGCACCGCATGTCTCCGAGGAACGCCTCGCGCGGGCGACGGGCCGGGGTGGCGGCGGCACGGGGCGGGCTGCTCGGCAGCGTCTGGCCGCCAAGGGTCATGGTCTGGTGTGTCTGGAGCGCCGCCCGGGCCACGGACGAGACGCCCGGCGCCGGTGCGGTGCCCTGTTGGGTTTTCCGGCGGATGACCTGTTGAACCACGACCGCCCCGGGGGCCGGCGGGCGTGCGGCTACGCGGCGCGGGGTGGGGCGCGCGGCCTGGCGGGCCTCTGCCGGCGAGGGGGGGGTCTTCCCCTGGCGCGCGGCCTGGCGTTCGGCCGCTTCTTTCTCGGCCGCCTGCTTCTGGACCCACCATTTCAGGGCGCTGCCGCCGATGACCACGAGGATGAACAGTAGTAGCGGAGCGAGTTCTTCCATGGTTCTCTCCAACCGGGCCGCCGGGACGACCACGCCCGGGGCCGGGCACGTTGCCCCATCGCTTGCTCCCGCCGGGGGGCGTCAGGCGTTCTGGTCGGGCGTCTTGGGCGGCTCGGTGCTGCGGCCGATGCCGTCGCGCATGTCGGTGTCGGCCTGGATGTTCTTCATGCGGTAGTAGTCCATGATGCCGAGGTTGCCGCTGCGGAACGCCTCGGCTATGGCCTTGGGCACCTCGGCCTCGGCCAGGACGACCTTGGCGCGGTTCTCCTCGACGAGGGCGCGCATCTCCTCGCGGCGAGCGGCGGCGGCGGCGCGGCGTTTTTCGGCCTCGGCCAGGAACATGCGGCGGTTGGACTCGGCCTGGTCGAGTTGGAGTTTGGCGCCGATGTTTTCGCCCACGTCCACGTCGGCGATGTCGATCGAGAGGATCTCGAACGCCGTGCCGGCATCGAGGCCCTTTTCGAGGACGCGCTTCGAGATCGAGTCGGGGTTCTCCAGCACGTTCTTGTAACTCTCGGACGAGCCGATGGTCGTGACGATGCCCTCGCCGACGCGGGCGATGATGGTCTCCTCGGTGGCCCCGCCGACCAGCCGATCGAGGTTGGCCCGGACCGTGACGCGGGCCTTGGCCTTGACCTGGATGCCGTCCTTGGCGACGGCGTCAACGGTCGTCCGGCCGAGTTCGGGGTTCGGGCAGTCGATGATCTTCGGCAGGACGGACGTGTGGACGGCCTCCTGAACGTCGCGACCGGCCAGGTCGATGGCGGTGGCGGTCTTGAAATCGAGTTTGATGTTGGCCCGGTTGGCCGCAATCAGCGCCCGGACGACCTTGACCGGGTTGCCGCCTGCCAGGTAGTGGCTCTCGAGGTCGCGTGTCTCGCAGGGGATGCCCGCCTGGACGGCCATGATCTTCGTCCCGAGGATGATGCGCACGTCGACTTTGCGCAGCCGCATGGCGACCAGGTCCAGCAGGCCGATGCCGGCCTTCGATGCGATGGACCGGATCCACAGGCCGATGAACTGGAGGAGGAACAGCCCGATGATCAAGAGGACCAGGATCAGGGCGACGACGGCGGCAATCGTGCCGGTGCCCCATTCCGTGTCCGCGGCGCCGTCGGCAGAAAATCCCCGCTGCATGGCCAGAAAGGTGGTTCCCCGAAGAAGGTAATCCAACATGGCAGACTCCTTTCGTAACGCGCCCGCGGTGGCGGGCGGCTAACATTCAACCCAACGCTGCTTTGTCAACTTCCCGCTACCGTGCTTTCCGCTACCGTGCGCGGCGGCCTTCCTAGGCCGCCGCGGCGTTTTGGCCTGTGTCAACTCGCGGTGGCCTAGGAAGGCCACCGCGCGGCCACCGAGGCGGCAGGCGCCGGCTTGACAAAGCAGCACTAACTCTTGTCCTCAACCGGGCGCACGACGACACGGGCGCCGTGCACCTCAATGATTTCGACCTTGCATCCCTGGGCCACCAGGTCGCCCTCGGTCACGCAGTCGATCTGCCGATTGCCGAGGACCATCTTGCCCGACGGCCGCAGCAGCGTCTTGGCGACGCCCACCTGGCCGACGAGTTCCTTCGGATCGAGATCGGCCAGGTCGCCCGCCTTGCCGGTGGCCGACGGGCCGGCCAGGATGATCTTCTTCGCGATCGGCGTGTGGGGCCAGACGCGGACCGCCACGTAAATCAGCACGGGCGCCATCACGACCACCGCCAGCAGCGTCACGAGGCCGGCGTTCTGCCCCAGCATGAAGGCGACGACGACGGCGCCGACAAAACAGATGACCGCCATGGCCGTCAGCAGCCCGTGGCTTGGGATGAAGATCTCGGCGACCGCCAGGAGGATCCCCAGCACGAACGCAATCGTCACGAGCGTCAGCGAGGGTTCCCACGCCAGGATTCCCATGTCCGAAGCCTCCTTGTGCTACGCCCGGGTCTCGCCCTGCGGTTCTCCCCCGGCCGGCCGCACGACCACCCGGTTGCCACGCACCTCGATCACGCGGACGTCGGTGCCGGCGTCCAGGAACTCGCCTTCGGCCACCACGTCGGCCAGGCGGTCGCCGAATCGGGCCTTGCCCGACGGTCGCAGGCTGCTGACCGCGCGGCCGAGGTCGCCCAGGCGGGCGCCGGCCTCCTGCACCGCGGCCGCCCCACGGCTGGAGCCGTCGGACACGGTGCCGGGCGCCAGCACGAGGCGGCCCAGGATGGGCACGCTCGGCAGGAACTTGGCCAGCAGGATCGTGCCGACGACAAACGCCACGAGGATGCCGGCGGTCAGCGTGAGCGAGTTGTACAGGTCGACCCACTCGTAGTCGCGCCGGGGCACGCCGCCCAGGTTCGGCAGGGCCAGGATGACGCTCGCCAGGATCAGCGCCAGGCCCACGCCGCCGAGCATGCCGAACCCCGGCGTCACGAACAGTTCGGCGAGCAGCATGACCATGCCCGCCAGAAACAGCAGCGGCGGCAGCCAGCCGGGCTCGCCCGCCAGGAACGACGCCGCGAACAGGATGCTGAATGCCACGATGCCGACCGTGCCCGGCACGCCGAAGCCCGGCGTGTTCAGTTCGACATAAATGCCAAGCAGCCCGAGGAGGACCAGCAGGGCCTTCAGGTACATGTTGTTCAGCCACACGACCGCCGTCTCGTTCCACGTGACGGGGTAAACCGCGATGCGCCCCTCGATGGGGTAGACGTCGTACAGGTCGTCGAAGCCACGCACAATGTGTTGGGCCAGGCCGTACCGCTTGGCCTTCTCGGCACCCACGGTCAGTACCTCGCTCGACGTGACGACGATGTCGCCCTTCTGCCACTCGCCGCCCAGGCGGAAGAGGTCCTGTTCCTCGATGTACTGGCGCCGGCCCGTCGCCTGGTCCGTGACCTCGACGACGGCGGTCTCCATGGTGACCATCGCCTTCAGCAGGGCCGGCGGGTACCCGTGCTTCTCGGCCAGGCTTTCGAGGCGTTCGACGACGGTGCCTTCCATTTTGGCCCGGACGGGCTCTTCCATGGGTTGCGGCCCGGCCAGGGGGATGGCGGCGTAGGGCGTGCAGGCGCCGATCGAGGCCTCGGGGCTCATGGCGATTTCCTGGCACGAGAACGCCGCAATGGCTGCGGCGCTGTACGCCTTCGAGTCGACGTACGCCACCGTCCGGACACCGTCGCGCGCCACGCGTTCGATGTCGCGGCTGAGTTCGAGCCCGTCGCCCAGGAACCCGCCGTCGGACGTGATGTGGAAGATGAGCAGGCGGTTGCCGTCGCGGACGGCCTCGGCGGCGCGCCGGACGACGGAAGTACGCAGGGCCTCGTCGATGATGCCGCTGACGGGAATCCGCGCCGCCGGCACCCGCTCGTCCGGCAGAACCGTCCCGGCGCCGGGCGCGACGTCCGCCCCGTTGCCGGGAACCTCTCCCCCCGAGCCGACGCCCAGGCCCGCCAGCGCCACGCCGATGCACACCGCCAGCCGCAGGGCGCGCGTTGTCGTGGGTCGCCGCATCATTGGACCTCGAGGGTGCGCGGCTCGGGTCGAACCGAATCGACGAATCAAGTATAGGGCTTGTGTGGCGGGCAGGCTACGCAAAAGTGGCGGCCGGTGGGAACAAGCGTATGGGTTGCCGCGTGGTTGGCCGCCCCCGTCGTCCCCTACGGCGCGGCGGGGGGCTGGTCTACTCGGGCGATGTGCTCGGGCGGTATGTCGTCGGCCAGCCAGACCGACGGACCCGCCCGATAGAACCGGATGCCGCTCGCGACCGCGCTGGACGTGTCGACCCGCAGGATGGCCGGGTCCGGGCATCGCCTCAGGCCGATCTCGCGGGCGGCCGGCGTGTCGATGGAAAGGTGGACGCGCTGCCTCTCGTCGGCCTTCAGGCCCTCGGCCAGGATCTGATCGGCACTCTCGGGCGTGGTGCCGCGGAACAGGTTCTCCGGCGGGTCGGCCGGCGGATACTCGATGGGCTGGGACAGGCTGTGACCGTAGCGGGCGCGGACGCGGTCGCCGATGATTTCGAACCGCGACACCCCCGGCCCGCTGGTCACCAGGTGCTCGATCTTCTCCCGAGTCGCCGTCTCGAAACCGGGCCGGGCGCGGATGGCCTCGACCAAGCCGTCCAGGTCGGCCAGGCCTTTCTCGTCGAGAGTCAGGCCGACCTCGTCCGGATGGTGTCGCAGGACGAATGCCAGGAACCGGCTGAGTCGTTCGTCGCCCGAGGGTCGAGGGGGTCGGCCGTGAGGTCGCCCGCGTCCGTCCTTTGCACGTCTGTCGTCCCGCCCCGGCTTGCCGCCGCGCTGCTTGTGTCGATCCATGGGGTACTCCTCTGAGTTGCGAGGCCACCGCGTCGTGTATCTTAAAGTACGGTTTCTATCGGCAGTGGGCAAGCAAAAACAACAGTGATAACGCGCCCCGCCTGGGCCACCAGGTTCTGGCATGGGTGGCATGCCCAGAGCCTGCCCGCCCTGGGCGGGCCGCCGTCAACATTGTGCATCGTGAATCACAAGCGGCCGTCAGAGCATCGCTTGTAGCGCGGGGGTTTACCCCCCGCGCCACATGTCCTGAACCCTACGGCCGCGGGGGATAAACCCCCGCGCTACAGGCTCGATGCAAAATGCTTGCCGTTGCCTGGGCAGGCCACCACTCGATTGACGAGTTATGCTCGTCCGACGCCGGCGCGGGCGCCGCGCGGCCGGCGGTTCTGGAAACGCCCTTGCCGCACCGGCCCGCCTCGGCGTAAGATGGATGCATAAAGCGAGGCGCTTGGCGCGTCTGATGTTCGGGGCATGCAGACGCAGAGCGCGAAGGAGACCCGAGATGCGTGACGTACGGCTTCTGCTGGTGCTGGTGCTGGCGATGGGGCTTATCGTGGTCGGGGGCGTAGCGGTCCCGATTCTGCTGAGTCTGACCGTGCCGACGGCCGTCCACACCGTGTCGCCCGAGGTGCAGGCGGCCGAAGAGGCGCCGGAGCCGCTGCCGCCGATGCCGGCCGACCTGGACCGCCTGTCGGCGCGGTTCCGGGCGGTCGCCAAGCGCGTCAAGCCGGCCGTGGTGGCCATCGGCGTCCGGAAGACGGTTGAGGCCACGTCCGGGCCGCTCAATGCCGACGAGTTCTTCCGTCGCTTTTTCGGGCGCGGCGCCGAGCGTCCCGGCCGCCGCACACGCCGGTTCGAGCAGCAGGGACTCGGGTCCGGCGTCATCGTCGACCCGAGCGGCTACATCCTGACGAACAACCACGTGGTGGCCGACGCCGACCAGATTACCGTCCGCCTGGCCGACGGCCGGGACTTCGACGCCGAGGTCATCGGCAGGGACCCGCCCTCCGAGATCGCCGTCATCCGCATCAAGGCCGACCGCCTGCCCGTGGTCACGCTCGGCGACACCGCGAAGATGGAGGTGGGCGACTGGGTTCTGGCGGTCGGGGCGCCCTTCGGTCTGGAACAGACCGTCACGGCCGGCATCATCAGCGCCACCGGCCGCCATCGCGTCGGCATCACGGAGTACGAGAACTTCATCCAGACCGACGCCGCCATCAACCCCGGCAACTCGGGCGGTCCGCTCGTCAACATGCAGGGCGAGGTCATCGGCATCAACACGGCCATCGCCACCGAACGGGGCAGCATGGGCGCCCCCGTCGGGTACATGGGCGTCGGCTTTGCCATTCCCATGGACACGGCGACCGAGGTTATGAAACGGCTTCGCGAGAAGGGCACCGTGGTCCGCGGATGGCTGGGCGTCGGCATCCAGCCCCTCACGGCGGAGATGGCCGAGTCGATGAAGATCAAGGCCGACGAGGGCGTCCTCGTGAGCCAGGTCTTCGGCGGCGGACCCGCCGACAAGGCCGGCATCAAGGCCGGCGACGTCGTCGTGGAGTTCAACGGCAAACCCGTCAAGGACCCCAACGAACTCCAGTCGGCCGTGGCCTGGACCGACCCCGGGACGAGCGCCGAGGTGGTTGTCCTGCGCGACGGCAAACGCAAGACCCTCCAGATCAAGGTCGAAACGCGCGCCGACCAGCCCGAGATCCTGGCCCAGGCCAAGCCCGAGGCCCCCGCCGCCATCGAGGACCTCGGCATCGAGGTCAGCGGCGTCACCGACGAGGCCGCCGAACGCTTCGGCTACGAGCCCGGCCAGGGCGTCCTGGTCATGGACGTCGATCCCCAGGGGCTGGCCTACCGGGCCGGCATCCGCGAGGGCATGCTCATCCTCCAGGTGGCCGGCAAGAAGGTGGGCAGCGTGACCGACCTGAAGGCCACCCTGAAGACGACCGACCTGGCTCGCGGCGTGCCCCTACTGGTCCGCGCCGGCGACCGGCAGATGTTCATCCTGATGAAGCAACGCTAGCGGCGGCGCGTGCCCGAATCCAAGGCGCGGTGGTTCTGAGCCTGCCCGCCCCGGGCGGGTACCCACCGCGCTGAGCCTGTAGCAACATCCGGCCGAACGAGGAGACGCCCATGGCGAGTATGGACCTGCGGCACCTGCTTCACGACAACGGCTCGAAGATCATCCTCTTCGTCTGGGACGGAACTCCAGGCCGCGCGGACGCCCAACGCCGACCGCCTCGTCGCCGCCGGATGCTGCGGACTCCTGGAACCCGTGTACCCCGGCGTGACGCCCGGCAGCGGGCCCGGGCACCTGGGCCTGTTCGGCTACGACCCGCTCGAGTATCAGATCGGCCGCGGAGCGCTCGAGGCCGTCGGCGTGGGCTTCGACTTCCGCCAGGGCGACGTGGCCGCACGCCTCAACTTCTGCACCCTCGACGCCTCGGGCAACATCACCGACCGCCGCGCCGGCCGCATCCCCACGGACGAGTCGCAGCAGGTCGTCGCCCAACTGGCCGACGCCGTCCGCGAGGTCGACGGCGTCGAGGTCCTCTGGTCGCCCGTCAAGGAGCACCGGGCCCTGCTCGTGCTGCGCGGCCAGGGCCTGGGCGACGCTCTGGAAGACACCGACCCTCAGGAGACGGGCGTTCCGCCGCTGGCCGTCCGGACGCGGGACGACTCGCCCGAGGCGGCTCGCACGGCCGACGTGGCCCGCAAGGTCCTCGCGCGCGCGCACGAGGTCCTGGCCGGCGAGAAGAAGGCCAACGGCGTCCTGGCCCGCGGCTTTGCCGAGCGGCCCACCTGGCCGACCATGACCGAGCGGTTCGGCGTGCGTGCGGCCGTCGTGGCCGGCACGCCGATGTACCGCGGCGTCGCGCGGCTGGTGGGCATGGAGGCCCTCGACGCCTCCAACGACGTCGCCAAGGACGTCGCCAGCCTGGCCGCCTCGTGGAACGACTACGACTTCTTCTTCATCCATTACAAGCACACCGACAAGGCGGGCGAGGACGGCGACTTCCAGGCCAAGGTCAAGTACATCGAGGAGGCCGACTCGGCCCTGCCGGCCCTGGAGAAACTCCGGCCCGACGTCCTCACGGTCACCGCCGACCACTCGACACCCTCGGCCATGAAGGCCCACTCGTGGCACCCGGTGCCGGTGCTGCTCTCGGCCGCGACCGTCCGCCGCGACGCCGTCACCGAGTTCAACGAGGTGGCGTGCCTCGGGGGCGGCCTGGGCCAGAGGCCCAGCACGCACCTGATGCCGCTGGCCCTGGCCCACGCCGGCCGCCTGGCCAAGTTCGGGGCGTAGGCCGACCGCCGGCGACCCGATGCCGTCGGCCGTAGCGGTCTGGGATGAGGTTTTGGCGCGGTGGGTGCGGAGCACGCACCCTACGTTTTTAGCGGCCCCGAGAGCGGCGCCTTTGACTAAGGTTGTCGCGATAACCTGCCGATAAGGGAAGGTCGCGGGCTGGCGCGGCCCGCGACGTGCGCACTCAGATCGGGATGGGTATGGGGGAACCTTGAACGATTGGTGCGTGCCATACGCCGTTCTCCGGATGACCGTCTTTGTCGCCGCCATGATCGCCATACCGACGCTTGTCTGGCGGCGGGTCGGCGGCAAGTTCGTCAGTTACGCCGCACTGCTGCTGGGCATGGCGGTCCTGGCCGTGGGCGAGGGGCTTCAGTTGGCGGCGGCGGTGTACCCCGGCTGGTCGGCCGCGGTGGCGACCATCGGCGGGCAATTCCCCATTCACGCCTCGGGCTTCATCCTGCTCTCCGTGGGTTTCATGTCGCTCATGCAGGACATGAAGGCGGTCCAGGAACGCGACCGGCAGGCCGCCCGCGACGAGCGGTTGCGCGCCGAGACCGCCCGCCTGCACGAGGCGAAACTGCGGGCCGTCCTCGACGGCGCCACCGACTACTGCATCATCACCTGCGACACGAACGGCCGCGTCACGTCGTACAGCACCGGCGGGGCCCGCGTCCTGGGGTGGGAAGGCGGCGACATCGTCGGCCGAAAGACCCTTGGGGAACTATTCTCCAGCGGGCACCCCTTATCGCAGGACGACGTCTTTGGAGTGGTGACCGAGCGCGGCCGCTTCGAGGCCGAGGTCGGCATGGGACGCAAGGACGATCACGAGGTGCCCATGCTGCTGACCGTCACGCCCCTGACGGATGCCCAGGGCCGGGCGGAAGGCTACATCGGCGTGGCCAAGGACATCACCGACATGCGGGCCGCCCGCGAGGCGCTGGCCCGCATGGCCGCGACCGACTACCTCACGGGCCTGGCGAATCGACGCCAGGCCGAACTGATCTTCGACCACGAGATCGCCCGCAGCCGCCGCCAACAGACCCCCCTGGCGGTCGTCATGATGGACCTCGACCGCTTCAAGTCGGTCAATGACACCTACGGTCACGAGGTCGGCGACGTCTGCCTGAAGCACGTGGCCGAGCACCTGCGCCAGCGCCTTCGTGCCAGCGACATCGTGGCCCGGCACGGCGGCGAGGAGTTCCTGCTGGTCCTGCCCGAGACCGGCCTGGAGGACGCCACGGCCCTGGCCGACGCCGTCCGCCGTCGCATCGCCCAAAGCGAGGTCGTGCACGGCGACCTGCGCATCCGCCTGACGGCCAGCGCCGGCGTGGTCGTCCTCGAGCCCGGCCAGGATATCTCGGCCGGCGAACTCGTCCGCCGGGCCGACCATGCCATGTACGACGCCAAGGGCCAGGGCGGCAACCGCGTCGTCACGTGGCAGGAATCCAGCGAGGCGAAGGCCGAGGTCGGCCTCGTGGACCCCCGGTAGGGCAGTCTAACATTGCATGTTCGCGCGGCGGGTCCCCGCACCCGCCGCGCTCGAGGTCCGACTGCGGGTTGGCGCGGTGGGTACGGGGACCCACCGCGCCCGAGTGGTGGTGTGAATACGCAATCTCAAAACGCTGTAACCTGCCGGCCGTGCCGCGCTCACGCCCGGAAGATCGCCCCCAGCCGCTTGCCCATCAGCGCCGTCGCGCCCAGGAGCGTCGCCGCCAGGAACACCATGGCCCACACGCCCACGGCGCTGGCGATGGCGTCGCCCGTAATCACGTAGGCGCCGTCGTAGATGCGGAAGATCGTCCGCGTGATGGGGTTGAAGGCGTCGTCCTGGGCCAGGATGAGGCTGTCGGAAACCTCGAGCATCGACAGGGCGAACGTCAGGATGGCCCCCGCCGCCAGGTTTGCCGCGATCAGCGGCACGGTCACCTTCCAGAGCGTGCGGACCGGCCCGGCGCCGACACTCTGCGCGGCTTCCTCGAGCGTGTGGCTGGTCTGCTGGAATCCCGCCACGGCCGACCGCACCATGTACGGCAGCCGGCGCACGGCGTACGCCACGACCAGCAGCGCCACCGGGTTGGTCTGCGGGTACAGGTAGTTCTCGTCCCACAGGCCTTTGCGGACGAGCCAGTCGCCCCAGTCGGCGTAGCAGTTCAGGTACCCGAACGCCAGGACGATGCCCGGCAGGGCCAGCGGCAGCATGACGACGGCGTCCAGAAGTCCCCGCCCGACGAAGGTTTTCCGCACCAGGACGTAACCGAGCCACACCGCCAGGACCAGGTTGATGGCCACCGCCCCCGCCGAGTACATCACCGAGTTCCAGATGCTGGGCAGGGGACGCAGTTTCGCCTGAAGCACCGCCTCGTACGGCGCCACCGCCAACGCCGCCTGGTGGTGCTCCAGGGTCAGCGCCTCGGGCAGCACCGTGGCCTGCCACTTGGTGGCCACGCTGTAGAGGACCACCGAGACGTGCGGCACGATGGCCAGGGCCATGATGCCGCCGAACAGGAGCCAGGCGCCGAACGTCCCGCCCAGGCCCAGCCGCTTGGGCGCCGCGGCCCGCGAGGCCACGCTCATCATGCCGAAGGCCCCCCGGCCGAGCGTCGCCCGCGCCCCCCAGTACAGGCCGGCCACCAGCACGAGCAGCACCACCACCAGCGCGTTGGCCTCGGGGCTCGATGGCTCGCTGATGCGGTCGAAGATCTGGACGGCCGTCACCTCGCGGAAGTTGAACATGAGCGGCGTGCCCAGGTCCGTCAACGCCCAGATGAACACCAGGACCGCCCCCGCGAAGTACGCCGGCCGAATCAGCGGAAACGTCACCCGGAAGAAAACCCGCCACGGGCCTGCGCCGACGCTACGGGCCGCGTCTTCCAGCGACGGGTCCACGTTGGCCATGCCGGCCACCACGTTCAGGTACAGGATGGGGTACAGGTGCAGCGCCTGAAGGACGACGACCCCCGCGAACGGGTACATGCGGAACCAGTCGACGGCGTCGGCCCGGTCCGCCAGGCCCAGGCCCACCAGGGCGGCGTTGAGCACTCCGTACGGGCCCAGGACCTGCTTCAGGCCGATGGCGCCGACGAACGGCGGCAGGATCATCGGCACCAGGATACCCGCCGCCAGCAGACGCTTGCCCAGGAAGTCGGTCTTGGCGTGAAGGTGCGCCAGCGGCACCGCCAGGATCGACGCCGCCAGCGTCGTCAGCACGGCCAGGGTCAGCGCGTTCGCCAGCGACGTCTGGGTAATGTCTTTGCGCAGCAGGTTGACGACGTACCGCAGCGTCGGGCCGGTCGATTCCCACAGCGCCGACTTCAGGACGCTGGCAATGGGGTACAGCAGCGCCAGGCCCAGGAAGGCCGCCACCAGGGCGATGAGAAGCCAGGTTTTGCCGTCGGGTCGCATGGCGTGCCCTGGTACTACAACGCCACTTGTTGCGCCGCAATGAACGCAACCTCTTGCATTAACCGAACCTACGCGCCGTAGCGCGGGGGTTTATCCCCCGCGCAGGATCCCGCGGGGGATAAACCCCCGCGCTACAGCCTGATGGCGGTCCACGGTTGAATTCCCAAGCGGCTGCTCTGTGGCCAAGTGGCGTTGT
>Ga0307379_10005163_pt1 | contig 18324 bp, 17 predicted proteins | sample UN2MG_FD_202237 | JGI IMG/M metagenome (GOLD analysis project Ga0307379, IMG submission 202237) | Soil microbial communities from Risofladan, Vaasa, Finland - UN-2 | ecosystem: Environmental > Terrestrial > Soil > Coastal area > Acid sulfate soil | place: Finland: Risofladan, Vaasa | collected... | reverse complement strand
CTCGCCCCGACGCCCCGCCAAGGACCACCCGTGGCGTCAACCCTTCAAGCGGTCAGTTCTATCTGGCGGGAAACCGGACATTTCTACTTTGCGTTGACAGCCGCTGGCTTGTGCCTGCCGGGCCCCCGGCGCCGGGGAGAGGATTTTGGGGTCCCCAAGCGAGGCGTCGTGGTTATACATAGTGTTCGGCGGGGGCCGTGGTGTGTCGCTCGGCTGGGCTTGGTCGTCGTGCGGCGCCTGCGCTGCAGGATGGGCTGCATGGGCAGGAAGCAAGCGTTCCATCCGGACGCTGGTGGTCCGAGAGTCGTGCGAGCGAGCCCGGGGGGCCTCCGCGCCGGCGCCGCCCTGTCCGCCGCAGGGGACCGACGACCGCAAGCAGGCCGAGGAAGAACTCCTGGAGAGCATGCACTTCTTCCGGGTCCTCTTCGAGTCCGCCCCCATCGGTATCCTGACGTCGGACTGGGACGGCAGGCCCACCCACGTCAACCGGGTTTTCCAGGAGATGCTCGGCTACACCGAGGACGAACTGCGGCGGATGACCTTCGCCGATTTCACGCACCCCGATGATGTCAAGGGGTGCCTCGACCTGGTCGAAGAACTACGCCGGGGAAAGCGAGACCACTTCCGCGCGACGAAACGCTACGTCGCCAAGGGCAGGGGCGTGGTGTGGGCCGAGACGGCTGTCTCGGTCGTTCGTCGCCGCGACGGCGGGTTCCGCTCGTTCATCGCGATGGCCGAGGACACCACGAAACGCCGAGAGGCCGAGCAGCAGGTCCACCGCGACCAGCAGCGTCTGCGGCACCTGGCGTCCGAACTCGACCAGGCCGCCGAGCGGGAACGCCGACACCTGGCCGCCAGCCTCCACGACGGCCTGGCACCCCTTCTGGCGGTGGCCCGGATGAAACTCCAGGCGCTGCGCGCGACGGCATCGGATGAGGCGGGACCGATCCTGGCCGAGGCCGGCGCCCTGGTGGAGCAGGCCCTCGGCCAGGCCCGGGCCCTGACGTTCGACCTCAGCCCTCCCGTCCTGTACGAACTCGGGTTCGAGGCGGCCTTGGAGTGGCTGGCCGAGCGCACCCAGGCCCAGCACGGCGTTCGAGTGACGCTCGACGACGACGGCCGCCCGAAACCGCTCCGCGAGGACGTCCGCGTGGCCTTGTTCCGGTCGGTCCGCGAGTTGCTGCACAACGTGGCCAAACACGCCTGGGCGCGGCACGTGAGGATTTCGGTCGACAGGGACGGCGACAGGATCCGGGTGCTTGTCGAGGACGACGGCGTGGGGTTCGACCCGGCCGAACCGGCGGCCGCCGCCGGCCGCTGCGAGGGATTCGGACTCTTTGCCATTCGGGAGCGATTGGATTATCTGGGCGGGCGATTCGTCATCGAGTCCGCGCAGGGCCGAGGCACCCGCGCCACGCTCGTGGCGCCGCTGGAGGCCGGGGGCCGGTCGGAGGCGGAGGGTCGGGATGGACCTTAAGATCCTGCTTGTCGACGATCACCAGATTATCCGCGAAGGCCTGCGTTCCCTCATCGAGAAGGAGCGCGGCATGAAGGTCGTGGGCGAGGCCGCGAACGGCCGCGAGGCCGTCCGCCTGGCCAGGGAACTCGCGCCCGACGTCGTCGTCATGGACGTCAGCATGCCCGACCTGAACGGCATAGAGGCCACGCGCCAGATCGCGTCGCGCGTGCCGGCGGCCAGGGTGGTTGCCCTGTCGATGCACTCCGACAGGCGGTTCGTGGCCGAGATGCTTCGCGCCGGTGCTTTGGGGTACCTCCTGAAGGAGAGCGCGTTCGACGAACTGGCCCGGGCCGTCCGGGCGGTGGCCGCCGGGGGAACCTACCTCAGCCCCGCCGTCGCGGGCGACGTGGTCGAGGGTTTCGTCCAGGGCGACCGGCCGCCGACAGGCTCGGTCGTCGCCGCCCTGACACCCCGGCAGCGCGAGGTCCTTCAACTCGTGGCCGAGGGGTGGACCACGAAACGGATGGCCGCCCACCTGCACGTCAGCCCCAAGACCATCGAGACCCATCGCCTCCAGGTCATGCAGACGCTCGGCATCGAGAGCGTCGCCGAACTGACCAAGTTCGCCGTCCGCGAGGGGCTGACCTCGCTGGACAACTGATACTGCGACCCTGCCTAACCGCGAAGCCCGCGGAGCCGTAGGGTGCGTGCTCCGCACGCACCAGCACCAGGTTGCCCAGCCCAACGGTGCCGCTCGCTTGGGCTCGCGGCTAGCAACGCTTGGGGCTGGCGGCGCTCGCGGCTGGCGGCCTCTCGACGGATTCAGGTTTCTCGAACCCCGAAATCAGGACTTTCCTAAGTGCCCGGGATGGATGGGGTCTTGTTAAGCTGAATAGGGAGTCTGCACCAATCGGAGGCGACCGGGCGGGGGGCAGCCTATCGTACAACGACGGGTGGTCCCTTGCGCTGGATGGGGTGGGACCGTTCCGCGGCGTACCCGCTGCCCCCTATGCCTTCCGTAGCGCTGCGATCCACGTCCCGTGGTGGCCTCGCGCCCCTTCCCGTGCAATGCGGCGCGCCGTCTAAGCCGGTGGTCAAGACTCGTCCCGGCTAAGCCATCCCCCGCGGCTCCTGAGGTCGTTTGCAGGGCGGTGCCCGGTCGGCGGACCGCATCGTCCTTGACGGTGCCCCCGTATCCCGATATAGTTCCGACCTGCGGCCGGGATGCCGACGGGTAGGCGGGTTCAGGGAAGCCGTCCAGGCAGCCGCGGCCAGGTCTTGCGCCCGTAGCTCAGCCGGATAGAGTGGCGGTTTCCTAAACCGCAGGTCGGGTGTTCGAGTCACCCCGGGCGCACCACACCACCTCGGCAGAGACGGGCTTCCGGGCCTGGCTCTGCTTCGCGTTTCCAGGGGCGTGTGGGGCCGGGGCTCGTGGCAGTAGCGCGAACGTCATCGGCCGGCCTTACGGACGGCCCGGGCCGGACGGGGCGGGCGCGGTGCCGGCGGCCCCATCGGGGTCCGCGTCGGGAGAGACCGGCCACACGGCTCGGCGCTGCGCGATCCTCTGGATGCACAGGGGGCCATGCTGCCAGACGCGAGGCGCTTCCGGCGCCGCCGCCCACGTCAGCAGCAGGTCGCCCAGGGCCGGTTGCAGCATTTCCGTCGACGCGGTAATCCGGCCCGGCATGTTGGACATGGGGTTGTCGGTCACGCGCCCCCCTATCCCGCTGCAATCGCGGCAATCTTGCCTGCCAACGTGGCGGCGAAGCGGTGTGGACTTGTCAGTTCGCTTGCTGTCCCGAACTCCCCGGTCGTGGCTGCGCTCCTGTCCGTTAGCACCAAGGCGGCCGCGTCATAGATCTGCTCTTGCACCAGCTTGCGGCACAGGATTTCGTATCGCGCGGTGTAGCTTGTATTCTCGAATTCGGGCATGGCCGGGAAGTGCGGCGAAGTGAGCTTCACCGGTGTGGTTGACTTCGGGCATTTTTCCAGAACGAAGAAGTAGCCCACGAAGGGCTTGGCGCTCTCGCCGAAGACGCCTTCCCGAAAGGCAGTATTCAGGTCAGCGGCATCGCCAAGGGCTTCCTCAACGCGGTTGTTGAAGTTGTTGCCGAATGACGGGCCAACCTGGGACTTGAACTCAATTGCCGCGACAATCTGGCCTCGGCTCACAACCACCAAGTCCCAATTCTTCGTCGGTCGATAGAAACCGGGGATCGTCACATCGGCTCGCCCATCGCAATAGACATCCGCCTTGGCGATACCGTTGTCCACGATGATTTTGCGGACCATCACAATGAAGCCGTCCAAGTTTTTGCCGGCCGTCACGCCGGAACGGCTGCCTTGATCGGCCACGCCGCGTTCCTTCTGGCCCTCGGCTGCCCGCGTCCGGGCCTTCCAGAAATGCTTGACGCCCTCCGGCATCATGCGATCCAGCGCGGATAGATCTATTCCCATCTGCGCACCTGAGTGAGTATCTCAAGGGTATGGTGACTGTTCAACAGATCGGCATGCTCGCGGAACCGCTGCGCGGCCCGCTTGAGGTAGGTTTCGTCAACCTCGACGCCGATGCTGTTTCGTCCAGTCTGCCAGGCCGCCAAGCTGGTAGTGCCCGACCCCAAGAAGGGGTCAAGAATCGTATCACCAACGAAGCTGAACATGCGAACAAGGCGGCTTGCAAGTTTGAGCGGGAACGGTGCAGGGTGATTTCGAGTCGAAGCGCCTGGGACATCGGCCCAAATCTGGCGGAACCAAGTCTTGTGTAATTTATCGGGAATGACACTGAAGGCGCGTTCAAGAAAGCCAGGGCTTCGGTATCCCCCCGGCTTGCGTTCCATCAGGATGAATTCAATGTCATTTTTGATTACGGCGTTGGGTTCGTAGGGCTTGCCAAGGAAGCCGCCCCCATTGCCGGAAGCCTCCAGCGTGGCGTTCGCGATCTTGTACCAGATAATCGGGGCCAGGTTGTCGAAGCCGATCCCCCGGCAGTGCTCTTGAATCGAAGCGTGAAGCGGAACCACCGTATGCCGACCGTTGTTCTTGCGGCGCGAAAGACAGACATCGCCCACAACGCAAACAAGCCGACCGCCAGGAACCAGAACCCGAAAACAGTGCGCCCAAACCCGGTCAATCTCGGCCAAGAAACTGTCGTAGTCATCCACGCTCCCAAGCTGGCCTTCGCGCTCGTTGTATTGCTTCAAGGTCCAATACGGGGGCGAAGTCAAGACAAGGTGGACACTCTCGGCTGGCAGGAAGTCCATCTCTCTCGCATCGGCACGGCGCATTTGGTGCACGGTCGGCAGAGTCGGCAAGACCCTCTCAATTTCACGGGTCGCGACTTCATCCTTGGCCAGCTTAGGAATCGCTCTCTGCGATTCGCGCAAAAGCTTCAGGCTCGCGGGGGCGAACTCCCGCAACACGGTTTCTCTCGGAGACTTGCCGAAGGCTACAATGTCAGCTTGCCTGCCCATGCTTTCACCGCGTCCGACCGTGGGATCTAACGGCACATCACCAGTGACTGCAGAATCACCTAGAATTCTACGGTATGCTGGTGGAGTTTTCAACGGCAGGGCGCATTGTTACTCCGTTTGGGGCCTGCTGTCAATACGCGGCGTTGGCGCGGTGGCTGCAGGGCCCCACCGCGCCACAATCCAATCCTAGACCGCCATAGTGTTAGCGGCGGCGCGGGAAACCCTTGACTTCGGCGTGACCCTCCAGGAAGATGCCTTCCTGCTGGTCCGGGACTTGCTCCGCCTGGCGGCTTGGCTGCGGATGCGTCGCAGGGTCATCCGGTCGTCCTGGCCGGGGCCGCCCGGCAGGCGGATCGAGGCCGGCCATGCGACACCCCAAGCCGCTCATCATCCTCGGCGTCGGCGGCAACAGCATCGACGTCCTCGACGCCATCAACGAAATCAACGCCCGCGGCCGCACGCCCGCCTACGCCTGTATCGGCTTCCTGGACGACGACGAGCGGCTCTGGGGCACGAGCGTCCACGGCGTGCCCGTGAGCGGCCCGCTGGAGTCGGCCGCCGAGCACACCGACGCCGGGTTCGTGCTGGCCGTGGGGAGCCCGTCGAACTTCTGGCGGCGCGAGGCCGTGGCGGCCCGGGTAGGCCTGGCGGCGGAACGGTACGAGACCATCGTCCACCCGACGGCGTCGGTGTCGCGGATGTCGCGGCTGGGCCCGGGCACGATCGTGCTCCAGAACGCGACGGTGGCGTCGAACGTCGAGGTGGGCCGGCACGTCATGATCCTGCCGAACTCGGTCCTCAGCCACGACGTCGTGGTGGGCGACTTCACGTGCCTGGCGGGAGGCGTCTGCGTCTCGGGCCGCGTCTCCATCGGCCGGTCGTGTTACCTGGGCACGAACTGCTCGGTTATCGACGGCGTGGCCGTCGGCGACGGGTGCCTCATCGGCATGGGCAGCGTCATTCTGGCCGACGTGCCGGCCGGCAGCGTGTACGTGGGCGTGCCGGGCCGGTTTCTGCGGCCGACCTGTCCGGACGAAGGCCCGCCGCCGGGAGCCGCGCGGCCGTGATCGCCATCATCGATTACCAGATGGGCAACGTCGGCTCGATCCGGAACATGTTCCGGAAGGTGGGCGCGGCATCGGTCATCACGTCGGACCCCGAGGCGATTGCGGCCGCCTCGAAGATCGTCTTGCCGGGCGTGGGGGCGTTCGACGCCGGCATGACCCGCATCCGCCAGATGGGTCTGGAGGCGGTGCTCAACGAGAAGGTCATCGCCCGCAAGACCCCCATCCTGGGCATCTGCCTGGGCATGCAACTGCTGACCGAGCGGAGCGAGGAGGGCGACCTGCCGGGCCTGGGGTGGATCGAGGGCGAGACCATCCGGTTCCGCATCGAGCAGAAGCGGCACGGCCTGAAGGTGCCGCACATGGGGTGGAACTCGATTACCGCGCGGCGGCGCGACTCGCTCTTTCGCGACCTCGAGGACGACGCGGGTTTCTACTTCGTCCACTCGTACCACGTCGTGTGCCGCAACGACGCCGACGTCCTGGCCACGGCCCACCACGAATACGATTTCGTCTGCGCCGTCGAGCGGGGCAACATCATGGGCACGCAGTTCCATCCCGAAAAGAGCCACCGGTACGGCATGCGGGTGCTGAAGAACTTCGCGGAGACGGCCTGAGCGGTCCGACGTAAGTTGGGCGTGGTCGGTCCCCGCACCGACCACGCAGGACCGCGGCGGTACGCGGCGGGTACGGGGACCCGCCGCGCACGAACGTGACAACGCTTATATCGGACCGCTAGGATGCTCAAGACGCGCGTCATGCCGTGCCTGCTCCTGAGGGGATGGGGGCTCGTCAAGACCGTCCGGTTCGAGAACCCCACCTACGTCGGCGACCCCATCAACACCGTCCGCATCTACAATGAGAAGGAAGTCGATGAGTTGATTTTCCTGGACATCACGGCCACGCCGGAGCACAAGCCGCCGCCGTTCCAGATCATCTCCGAGATCGCCGGCGAGTGTTTCATGCCGTTCACGTACGGCGGGGGCATCCACGACCTCGACGACGTCAAGGCCATCTTCAACCTCGGCGTCGAGAAGGTGGCCGTCAACACCCACGCGTTCGAGAACCCTTCCTTTGTCGAGCAGGTGGCCGACCGCTTCGGCAGCCAGAGCGTCGTCGTCTCGATCGACGTCAAGCGGCACCTGCTCGGACGCTATCGCGTGCACACCCACGGCGGTCGCAAGGCCACCGGCCTCGACCCGGTGGCATACGCGCGGCAGGCCCGGGAGATGGGCGCGGGCGAGATTCTGCTGACCAGCATCGACCGCGACGGCACCTTTGCCGGGTACGACGTCGACCTTATCCAGCAGGTGGCCCACGAGGTGTCGGTGCCGGTCATCGCGTGCGGCGGGGCCGGCAAGGTCGAGGACTTCGGCCAGGCCGTCCGCGAGGGCGGCGCGTCGGCCGTGGCCGCCGGCAGCATGGTCGTGTACCAGGGCTCGAACCGGGCCGTCCTCATCAACTTCCCCACCAAGCAGGAACTCAAGGACGTCCTGGCCTGACGCGCCGTCCGGACAAGCCCCCGCTCTGGGGTGGCATGCCCACGCCGTTGTTGAACATTTTGCATCGAGAATCACAACCGGCCGTCGGAGCATTACTTGTAGCGCGGGGGTTTACCCCCCGCGCCACATGTCCCAAACCCCACGGCCGCGGGGGGTAAACCCCCGCGCTACAGGGCTCGATGCAAAATGTTGGTTGTTCGCGTGGGCATGTCGCACGTGGCCGGGGAGCATGCCCAGGCAACGGCGGCCCGCCCAAGGCGGGCAGGCTCTGGGCATGCCACCCATGCCAGAAAGTCTTGGCACCCCCCCCGGCGCAAGCGGCCGGAAGTTGGTTTATCCGGGCGGCGAATCTGCTATAATCCCTCCCCGGCCGGACGTGCCGGCCGCCGTGCCGCGCGCCGGCACGGGTGCCGCGCAGGCCTTCGCGGCCAGGAGGCAACGTGCCGAACGAACCCGCCGCGTCGAACCAGGCGTCGATCCGGACCCCTGTAACGGGCCGGGCCGGCAAGGCTGCGCCCGCATGGGTCGATACGCCGCGCACCGAGCCCTGGCTCGAGCACTGGGCCGAGAATTTCCCCGCCACCGCCGTCCGGTGCAGCCGGTGCCTGTACGACGAGCACACCCCGGCCATCTCGTTCGACGCCGACGGCGTGTGCAGTTACTGCCACGTTCACGACCGGCTCGACGCCGAGCACCCCACGGGCCCCGAGGGCGACGCCGTCCTGCGGCGGACGGCCGACCGCATCCGGCGCCAGGGTCGAGGCAAACCTTTCGACGTCGTCGTGGGTATCAGTGGCGGGTGCGACTCGTCGTTCCTGGTGTACAAGGCCAAGGAACTGGGCCTGCGGCCGCTGGCCGTCCACTTCGACAACACGTGGAACTCGACCACGGCCGTCGAGAACATCCACAACGTGCTGAAGGCCCTGGACGTCGAACTCTTCACCTACGTGGTCGATAACGAGGAGTACGACGACCTGTACCGGTCGTTCTTCGAGGCGGGCACGCCCGACCTGGAATGCCCGACCGACATCGGCCTGGCCGCCGTCCTGTACCGGGCGGCCGAGCAGTACGGCATCCGGTACATCTACGAGGGTCACTCATTTCGGACCGAGGGCGTCTCGCCGCTGGGCTGGATCTACATGGACGCCCGGTACATCCACGACGTGCAGCGCCGCTACGGCACGCGGCCGCTGAAGACGTTCCCGAACCTGTGGTTCTGGTCGCAGATGAAGTGGATGGTCTGGAAGCGGATCCGCAAGATCCGTCCCCTCTACCACATCGATTACCAGAAGGAACCCACCAAGAAGTTCCTGGCCGACTCGTTCGGCTGGAAGTGGTACGGTGGCCACCACCTGGAGAACCGCATCACGTGTTTCTATCACACGTACTACATTCCGCGGCGTTTCGGCGTCGACCAACGGGCCAGCGGGTACTCGGCCCTGGTGCGCAGCGGCCAGATGACGCGCGAGGAGGGCCTCAGGCTGCTCCGCGAGCCGCCCGGCGTCGACTTCGAACTCGTCGACATGATCAAGAAACGCCTCGGCTTCTCCGACGAGGAGTTCGATCGCGTCATGACGCAGCCCCGGCGGACCTACCGCGACTTCCGGACCTACAAGCGACTCTTCGAGCGGTTGCGGCCGCTCTTCTGGGTCCTGAGCCGGTCCGAACTGATTCCCAAGAGTTTCTACATCAAGTACACCTCCAAGACCGACCTCTGACCGTTCGGCCCGAGAGCGCCCAGGCGGCCCCATGCGAATCTTCATCGGCCTCGTCGAGGTTGCCGGCTACTGCACCCAACTGAAGCGCGGCTTCGACGAACTCGGTGTCGACGCCACCTTCGTCGACCTCAGCGGACACCCCTTCCGATACGGCCCGGCGGGCCGCCCCGGCCCCGCCAAGCGCCTCCTGCTGGGTCTGCGGCGATGGGCCACCGCGCGGCTGGGGTCGAAGCGGTTCCTGCGGTCGCTGCACCGGGTGTTCCAGACCGTCGTGGGCATTCCGCTGCTCGTGTGGGGCCTCTTCCGATACGACGTCTTCATCTTCGGCTTCGGCACCAGCCTGTGCTTCTACCGCGAACTGCCTATCCTGAAACGCTTCGGCAAGACCGTCATCCACGTGTTCCTCGGCAGCGACGTCCGGCCGCCGTACGTCAACGGCGCCGAGGCGGTCGAGCCCGACGCCCTGAGCACGAAGGCGTGCATCCGCGCGGCCCGCCGGCGTAAACGGATGCTGCGGCGCATCGAGCGGTACGCCGACGCCCTGGTCGACCTGCCCACGCAGGCCCAGTTTCACGAGCGGCCGTTCGTCTCCTGGGCGTTTGTGGGGATGCCGTTCGCGCCCCCCGCCCCGCCCGAGCCCGCCCCTGCCGCGCCCGAGGCCCAGCCTGCCGAGGCCGCCGGGCCCCGGCCGGTGCGGATTCTGCACTCGCCGTCCAACCCGCTCATCAAGGGGACCGACCGCGTCCGTGGCATCATCGCCGACCTGCGGGCCAAGGGGCACGCCATCGACTACGTCGAGGTCAGCGGCAAGCCGCAGGCCGTCGTCCTCGACGAACTCTCGCGCTGCGACTTCATCATCGACGAGTTGTACTCCGACAACCTCATGGCGGGCCTGGCCACCGAGGCGGCCTTCTTCGGCAAACCCTCGGTCGTCGGCGGGTACGCTGGCGAGGAACTCGAGCGGTTCTTCCCGCCCGACCGGCGGCCGCCCGTCCTCTATCGCCATCCGGACGACGTCGCCCAGGCCGTCGAGCGGCTCGTGACCGACGAGGCCTTCCGCCTCGACCTGGGCCGCCGGGCCAGCGAGTTCGTCCGCACCCGGTACGCCCCGGCCGCGGTGGCCGCGGCCTACCTTCGGATCATCCAGGGCGACGTGCCGCCCGAATGGCTGTGCGACCCGGCGACGATCCGGCACGTGCGCGGCATGGGCCTGCCCGAGGACCGGTGCCGCCGGCTGGTGCGCGAGGTCATCGAGGCGGGTGGCGTCGGCGCCCTGCAACTGGCCGACAAGCCCGACCTTCAGCGCCGCTTCGTCGAGTTCGCCGGTCTAGACGCCGGCTGACGGTGGAGGAGGCGAGAGGGGCGGGCCGGCCGGCGTCCGCAGCGCGAAGCCGAAGATGCCCGCCAGCGCCAACGTGCCTGCCAGGTGCACCGCCCGCATGACGAGCAGCGCGGCCATGGCCTCCGGACCCGTCAGGCCGAACGTCGTCGGCAGCGCCACCAGCACCACGTCGTACGGGCCGAGGGAGGCCGGCGTCAGGGCGATCATCGAGGCGATCGTCCCTATTGAGACGATCGTCACCACGGCCGCCACGGGCATGTCCAGCCCCAGCCCACGGTAAATCAGCACGTACGTGCCCACGTGCACCAGGTTCATCGCCAACTGGACGGCCAGGACGTTGGCCAGCAGCCGCCGGTCGCCCACGAGTTGATGCCAGCCGTTGATGGCCCGGACGGCGTACGTCCACCCCCATCGCTCGGAGGGTCTGAGGTTCGGGATGAAGAAGGTGGCCAGGCCGCCCACCAGCACGACGGCGGCCCCGCCCACGGCCGTGGGGTTGAACCAACCCGTTGCCGCGTAACTGATACCCATGCCCCCCAGGCCCAGGACCGCGTTCACGATGGCCGCCCCGACGTAGGTCCCCACCAGCACCATGGCGAAGCGGCTGAAGGTCAGCCCGTGGACCGACTTCAGGTACACCGCCCCGATGCCCGTCCCGCCGCGCACCGGCGTCACCATGTTGCCCACCGACATCGTCGCGTAGAGGCCCAGCCACCGGTACCAGGGCAGGGCAACGTCGTACCGCCTCAGGAAGAGGTTCAGCAGGTGCCCGCCCAGCAGCATATACACGAACACGGTGGCCAGGATGGCCAGCAGGCTGACGGTACCCAGGCGGCCCAGGATGGCGAAGTCCGCGAAGTGGCGGACGACGTACCAGGCGCCCAGGCCGATGACGGTCAGCGCCAAACCGACCGAGATCCAGGGCCGGATCTTCGCCAGTCGGCTCACGGCGTGCCTCCGTTGGTTGCCTGGGCGGAGGGCGGCCCCGCGACGAGACGTTCGTACACCGCCAGGTCGGCGATGGTGTGCGGCGGGTCGGCGAACCGGCCGGTCGCCCGCAGCGCGTCGGCCGCCGCGCCGCTCCAGCCGTCGCGGTCGGTCGGCACGATGACGAAACGATACCCGCCCGCCACGGCCACCTCGGCAAACGCCCCGGGCGGGACGTCCGTCTGGTGCTCGGCCGGCTTGCCCTGCCACGAAATCTGCGTCACCGTCTCCAGTCGCGAGACGTAGTGCACGATGTACAGGTCGTGGGCCAGCACGCGGTCGCGCCCCGGCCGGCCGCGCTCGCCCACGTACCGGCTCGCATCGAGCAGGCCCTGCCACTTGCCGTGTTCGAGCACCTCGTCGAACTGCGGATGCCGCGCCCAGTACACCGTCCGTCCGACCCGCGCCAGGCTGACTGCCGCGCACAGGCCCACCGCCACCGCCAGGGCCAGCCGGCGGCGGTCCGGCGCGGCGCCGGGGCCGGGCGGCCGGCGTTTTCTCAGCCACGCGGCAACCGTCTGGACGCCCACGAGCAGGGCGTAGGCGAGCAGCGGCATCACGGGCAGCAGGTATCGCGACGCGGTCGCCCCGCCCAGCGCCAGCAGGAACGCCACATAAACCAGGATCGGCAGCACGACCAACCATTGCCGCCGCCGCGCTGCCACCCACAGCCCCACCGCCATCAGCCCTGCCGGCACCAGGTTCACCCAGGGCAGTTTCTGGTACACGATGGTCGAGGTGACGGCGGCGGGCAGGGCGAGCAGGCCGTCACAGACCTCGCGCCATTTCGAGGGGGCCAGCAGGTTGAACAGCGCCAGGTGCCGGGGTTCCAGGTAGTCGACGCTGCCGACCTCGGCGCGCGAACGCACGCAGACGACCCACAGGCCGAAGCCGACGGCCACGACGGCCATCCCCCCCAGCGCCGCCGCCACGCGCCGGGTCCGGTCGCCGCGACGGGCCGCGTCCAGCACGAGCGCCGCCCCCATCGCCACGACGAACACCGGGCCGACGATGCGGGTCATCGTGGCCGCCAGCAGCGCCACGGCCCCCGCGGCTACCCACGCCCAGTGCCCGTCGCGGGCGCGGACCCAGGCGTACAGCCCCAGCATGACGAAGAACGTGAACGGCACGTCCGTCAGGACGCGCGTCGAGTCGATGAACAGGCGGCCCGACGTGCCCACGACCAGAAGGACCGCCGGCGCGAGGCCCGCCCGAACGCTCTCCGGCAGGTCGGCCGACAGGCGGGTAGCCGTCAGGTACGTCAGCAGCACCACCCCCAGGCCGAACAGGCTCATGACGGCGTTGATGAGCCAGAGGTGCTCCCCGACGAGCACGTGGCACCCCGCGACCAGCAGCGGCACCACGGGCGGGATGCCCCACCACTGTCCCCCGTTGAACGCCATCCCGCGCCCCTCGGCCAGCGAGCGGCCCAGACCCAGGTACAGGCCGGAGTCGGGACGCACGGCCCAGTGGTCGTTGATGGCCAGAAGGTAGAGCACCACCAGGCCCAGGCCGATGAGCGTCAGAGTGCGTCGTGTCATCGTCGTTCTCGGCCTCTGTGCCGATGCCAAAGGCACGGCCGGGCAAGACCGGCCGTGGCACACGCTCCATCCCGCCTGGCGGCCTTCCTAGGCCGCCAGGAGTACGCCTTAGGCCCATCGCGGCGGCCTGGGAAGGCCGCCGCGCGACAAGTGGTGCTGTAGCCAAAGGCACGGCCGGGCAAGACCGGCCGTGGCACACGCTAGGAAACTGTATCAGAACATCCGAGGGTGGCGGGTCTCCTGACCCGCCATCTCAATTTCTGCCTCGCCTGCCGTGCCGGGTCAGGAGACCCGACACGCGTGTGGTTCAGGGCTCCTGGTTCTGAAACGATTCTTAAACGTGTACGCGGCGGCCGGCGGCCGGGCCGGTCAGGCGCCCTGCTCGCGGACCGCCTCGGCAAGGCATGCGGCCACGGTGTCGAGGTCGGCGTCGACCATCTGCGGATACAGCGGCAGCGTGACCGACCGCTGGAACGCCGCGTGCGAGCCCGGCAACTGCCCCGCCTGGTAGCCGTAGGTCCGTTGGAAGAAGGGCTGGTCGTGCAGCGCGTAGGTGCCGAGCGTGGCCTCAACGCCGCGCTGCCTCATGGTCCCGACGAGCCGGTCGCGGTCGAGCCCCTCGTCGAGCAGAACGACGAACGACTGGTAAATGTGGCCGCCCCAGGGCGGGTCCAGGGGTGGCCGGACGCCCGCGATGCCGTCGACGCGCCGCCGTAGCGCGGCCGCGAGGGTCCGGCGCCGCTCGAGCACGTGGGGAAGCCGGGCCATCTGGACCACGCCCATCGCCCCCAGCACGTCGCTGAGCCGATAGTTGAACCCCGCGGCCTCGTAGCGGTAACAGAACCCGTCGGGCACGCCGCCGTGGCTGCGCAGCAGCCGGATGCGGTCGGCCAGGGCGTCGTCGTCGGTCACAATCATGCCGCCTTCGCCGGTCGTGATGACCTTGCGCGGGTGGAAACTGAAGCAACCGGTCGTGCCCAGGCTGCCGCACGGTCGCCCGTTGAACGTGGCTCCCAGGGCGCACGCGGCGTCTTCGACGACGGCCAGGCCGTGCTCGGCGGCCACGGCGCCGATGGCCTCCATGTCGGCCGAACACCCGAACGTGTGCACCGGCAGAATGGCCTTCGACCGGTCGGTGACCTTGCGCGCCAGGTCCTCGGGGTCCATCGTAAACGTGTCGAGGTTGACGTCCACCAGCACCGGCACGGCCCCCTGCTGGACGACGACGTTGGCCGTGGCCGGAAAGGTGAAGTCGGCCACGAGGACCTCGTCGCCGAAGCCCACCTCCAGAGCCGCCAGCGACAGGTGCAGGGCCGTCGTGCCACTGCTGGTGGCGAAGGCGTGGCGGGAACCGACGAACGCGGCCACGAGCCGTTCGAACTCGGCCGTCTTGGGCCCCTGCGTCAAGTACCCCGAGGCCAGGACCTTGGCGATCTCGGCCAGTTCGCGCTCGCCGGCAAGCGGAACGCACAGTCTCATGCGGTTGTCGGGTTCAGGTACCATTCGATCGTCCGCCGCAGACCCTCTTCCATGTCGACCTGGGGCTGGAACCCCAGCAGCGTCTCGGCCCGCGTGATGTCGGCGCAGTGCCGCCGGACGTCGCCGGGTCGCGGCGGGCCGTGCACGACCGGGTGGTCCTGGGCGTTCAGGAGGTGGAGCATCGTGCGGACCAGGTCGTTGACCGCCGTCTCGCGCCCGCTGCCGACGTGGGTTACCTGGCCGCGCGTCTCGGGCCGCTCGACCATCGCTATGGCGGCGCGGACGGTGTCTTCGACGAAGATGAAGTCCCGCGTCTGGCATCCGTCGCCGAAGATCTCGACGGGCTGCCCGGCCAGCACTCTGCGGACCACGATGGGGATGATGCCGGCGTAGGCCTGGTCGTTCTGGCGCGGGCCGTAGTTGTTGAACGGCCGCAGAATGGCCGCGTCGAGGCCGAACGTCCGGACGTAGGAGAGCACGATGTGGTCGCAGGCGGCCTTGCTGGCGGCGTAGGGCGTGATGGGCTCCAGGGGATGGTCCTCGCCCATGGGCACCTGCCGGGCGGTGCCCAGCGCCTCGGACGACGAGAAGTGGATGAGCGTCTCGAAGGCGCCCTGGCGGCTCAGTTCGCACAGGGCGGTGGCGCCCAGGACGTTGCAGTCGATGGTCCACTTGGGCCGCTGCAGCGACGTCGGCAGCGGAATGACCGCCAGGTCGAAGACGACCTGGACGCGGTGCTTGCCGAAGAGACGGCGCATGGCCTTGGTGTCGGCGATGTTCTGCTTGACGAAGTCGAACCGGTCGCCGGCGGCGCGGGCGCCGGCCAGGTTCTCCAGCCGCCCCAGAAAGAGGTTGTCGATGGCGACGACCTTCTCGGCGCCCTCGGCCAGGAGCGCATCGACCAGGTGGCTGCCGATGAACCCGGCGCCGCCGGTCACCATGACACGCTTGTCGCGTAGGCTCATTGCTGCCGCCAATCGTTTCTGGGGGGCGCCGCCGGTGGCGCCCGCGGCGTCAGATGATCCGGTTCTGCACCCGCAGGTGCTCGGGCAGGGGCGTGCACCGGGCCGGGGACCCGACGGCCATGTGCCACTCGGGCACGTCTTTCGTGACGACGCTGCCCGCGCCCAGCAAGGCGCCCTGGCCGATAGTGATGCCCGGCAGGACGACGCAGTTCGCCCCCACGCTGACGCCGCGCTCGACGACCGCCGGTGTCAGGGGCGACTCGGTCCGGACCGGGAACCGGTCGTTCGTGAACGTGGCCCCGGGCCCGAGAAACACGTAATCGCCGATGACGGTGCCCGTGGGCAGGTAGACGCCCGACTGCATGCTCACGTGGTTGCCGATCTGGCAGTTGTTGTCGAGAACGGTGTTCGTGCCGATCATGACGTTGTGGCCGATGGTCGTGTTCTCGCGGATGAGGACGTTGTGCCCGGTTCGCACGTCGTTGCCGATGCGGACGTTGGCGTACACGACGCTCCCCGAGCGGATGATGCCGTTCTCGCCCAGCGTGCAGCCGTCGTACTCGGCGTGTTCAAGGTTCAGGTCCACCTGTCGCAGGCCCAGCAGCAACTGGGTCGTGGGGAACCCCAGAATCACGTTGTCCATGATCATGCACTTGTCGCCCAGCCAGTTCCGCCCGTAGGTGCGGACCGTGTGATGGACCTTGACGTCTGACCCGACGTGGACGAACATGCCACCCTCCTGGTTGTCTGGTTTCAGAACGCCACTTCGTGCTGCCTGGCGGCCTTCCGGAGACGGCCGCTGTTGTAGGGGCACGACATGTCGTGCCCCTACGAACTGGTCCCCCGAACGGCCGGTGCGGATTATACCAGCGCGCGCTCGGGCGGCCAGTCCAAAAGCGATGGGGGCCCGGCGAGCGCCGTATCCGAGCCGCGACCGTCAGGGAGCGGTGCCGCCACGGCGGCGGCTACGGCCGCCGCGTCTGCGGGTTCAGGTGGCGGTTGCGGTCCATGTCAAACCACATGGCGAACAGGGCGAATTGCATCGAACTAATCAGGCAGAACACCCACACCAGCGCGTTGATCGGCGGGATGGACCCCGTGAGGATCCACATCGCCACCAGCCGCACGAAGAAGGCGAACCCGAGCAGGCCCATCGTGCCGGCGGTGAGGTAGAAGAGGACCAGCGGATGGAAGTCGCGGATGACGTATTTCTCCTTCATCCGCCAGCAGTAGAGTTTGAAGATCAGCCAGGCCACCGTGGGGATGACCTTCCAGATCTTCATCTTCGACCGCTCGCCCACGTGGTAGACCGGCCGCATGTGCACGTCGGCCACGCGGCTGTCGAAGACGTTCAGCCGGACGAGCAGGTCGTTCGGGTACCCGTAGCGCGGGTAGACGGCGTCGAGGTCCAGCAGTTCGAGCGTCTCGCGGACGATGGCCGTGTAGCCGGTCTGGGAGTCCGCCACGTGCCAGTACCCGCTGGCGATCTTGGTCAGCATCGAGAAGAACGCGTTGCCGAGGTAGCGGTGCCGGGGAATCGAGGCCCACGAATTCTCGTAGAACAGGCGATTGGCCTTGGCGTAGTCGGCCGTGCCGCGCGCCACCGGGCCCACGAGCAGTTCAAGCTGATCGGGGTCCATCTGCCCGTCCCCCGCCATGACGGCCGTCACGTCGATGCCGCGGCGGATCGCCTCTTTGTACCCGGCCACGATGGCGGCCCCGACCCCGCGGTTCACGTCGAGGCAGATCAGCGTCACGCGGCTCTCCTGGCCGTCCTGCTCCATGCGGCGGCGGACGACGTCGGTGGTGGCGTCCGTGCTGGCGTCGTCGACCACGAGGATGCTGTCCACGAAGGGCGGCATGCTCGTGATGACACGGTCGACCTGCGTCTCCTCGTTGTAGCAGGGCACCACCACGGCGACAGACTTGCCCTCGAACATGCAGCGCTCTCCTCTGGGAGGCTCTCCGTCTTCGGACCCAGGGGGATCGGATCCGCCGTCGAGCCGGGCGGCCCCCCCCTTCGGAAGCGACGCGGCAAAACCCCCGGCCGCACCGGTCCGGCCCTGGGCGTGCCCCACCCCGCGCTCCCGGGTTGACGAGACAAGCGGCCTCATTAGACCACGACGGGCATGGGTGTCAACCGTTTTCAAGAGGACCGGCCCATCGTCTGCTCCCCGCACGACGCCATCCGCACCCTGCTGAAGTCGGGCCTGGACTTCGTGACGCTCAACGACTACCTGGTCTGGAAGAAGGGCGGCGGCGCGGCGTAGAGCCGTGCAGCCGTTGCGTAGGGTGGGTCCTATGGACCCACGTGGCGTGCTCCATCCATCCGCGCGGGCGCCCCGGGCGACCACGCTACAACCGACCCGGCCCGACCGGCGCCTGCCCGCCTTGGGCGCGGATGATCAGCCCGCCCGCCGCGCCGGTCGCAGAGGTTTTTGCGTTGACCCGCATAAGACGCCATAATAAATCATGGCATGGGACGCAAGTGTGTGAGGCCAAAGGGATTATCGCAGCCTTGGCAGATGGGTCAACGGCGTGTTATGCTGGCACGAAGCCAAACTTCCGGATCTTATGCGAGTCCATCTAAACACGGTTAGGCGTCGAACATGGCTGTCCAGTACTCGGCCAAGATTCTCGACAAGCATATCGCCCCCGGTGTGTCCTCGTTCACTAAGGCCGACATCCCTGACATGGCGACTTGGGCAAAGCAGTCTCCGCATTGGATCGCCAACTTCTTCCTGAACTCTGCGTTCACGGCGTCCTTTGCTCCACCCATGAACGCGTACGCATACAA
>Ga0307379_10005161_pt1 | contig 18329 bp, 14 predicted proteins | sample UN2MG_FD_202237 | JGI IMG/M metagenome (GOLD analysis project Ga0307379, IMG submission 202237) | Soil microbial communities from Risofladan, Vaasa, Finland - UN-2 | ecosystem: Environmental > Terrestrial > Soil > Coastal area > Acid sulfate soil | place: Finland: Risofladan, Vaasa | collected... | reverse complement strand
CTGGAACATTCTTGGCCAGACATATGTGCCCAAGCACATTTGCGAAAGCTCATTCTCCTGGCATGCAACCTTTCCAGACGGAACATTCGTGCCACCACACATACACCCTGACCAGGACGAGTTCATTTATGTGCTTGATGGCCGTTTTGAACTTTTTCTTGATGGCAAGGACGCGTCTGCAACAGCAGGCGAGCTGATCCGGCTGCCGCGCGGTCAGGCTCATGGAATTTTTAACAAATCCGGTGCCGACGTAACGTGCGTGTTCTGGGTGTCACCAACGCAACGGTTGTGGGATCTTTTCACCAAGATTAACAATGTGCCTGACCCGGCTGAGGTTATCAGGCTGGCAACAGAGCACAATGTTCACTTCCTGCCGCCGCCTGACGCATAAGATGCCGACCAGGGCGCATTTGTGATGCTGACAGGTGACATGTTGAGGCGTTCCGCCGAGCGTTTTCCGGCAAAGCCAGCCATTATTTGCGGTAACACTTTGCTCAGCTATGGCGAACTTGACAGGCAAGCAAACCAGCTTGCCAACGCGCTGCTGGCGCTTGGGCTGCCGAGGGGTGCCAAAATCGCGATGCTGTCGCGTAATCTGCCGGAATATGGCGTCACGTTTTTTGGAGTGGCGCGTACAGGCTATGTGCTGACCAATGTGTCAGTGCTCTACGCCGCGGCCGAGTTGACCTATGTTCTTGGCAAGGCAGATGCCGAAGTTTTGATTTTCGATTCAATGTTCGCAGAAAACGCTCTTGCCGCCTCTGCGAAACTGTCTGCCATCAAACAACTTGTCTGCATAGGCGATGCAGACGGCGTCGCCGGAGTGACGGGGTTCGAACAGTTTCTGAACGGTCATGACACCGTGCCGCCGGAGGTGGAACTGTCGGAAGATGATCCGTTTTGCATGACCTATACCGGCGGTACGACCGGTCGACCCAAGGGAGTGTTGTGCAGCCATCGTGCACGGGCCATCACGGCCCATACGGTGATGGTGGAAGAAGCGATCGACGAGCGTGACCGGGTAGGGGTCGTCACACCGCTGTTTCATGTTGCGGCGCTCAATATCATGTTTCAGCCTGCCATCCTTGCAGGTGCCACAACACTCTTGCTATCGAAGTGGGATCCGGAAGATTTCATTGTCATGTCAGAAAAGCATAATCTGACGGCGGCATTCATGGTGCCAACCCAGGCGGCCATGTTGTTGCAACACGAAGGCTTTGATGTTTCCCGTCTTTCCAGCTGGCGCAAGCTGAGCTTTGCCGGGGCGCCAATGCCGGACTGGGTGCAGGTTGAGTTGCGCAATCGTTTGCCGGAACTGAAGCTCACACAAATATATGGCCAGTCGGAAATGGGCGTCATTACTGTTTTACGGCACTGGTACCTGCCTGAAAAACTCGGCAGTATCGGCAGGCAGGCGTACAATGTGGACGTCCGGGTTGTGGATCCGCACCGGGTTGATGTTGCGCCGGGTGAGATGGGCGAGATTGTTTCGCGCGGGGCAAACCTCATGCTGGAGTATTATGGAGAGCGGGAACAGACAGATGCCTTCTTCAAGCTGGGTGATGGCTGGGGCTGGTCGGGAGACCTTGCCACTGTTGACGAGAATGGCTTCATGACGCTGGTGGACCGCTCCAAGGACATGATCATTTCAGGCGGGGAAAACATTTATCCGAAAGAAATCGAGACTGTCATTTACCAGCTGGAAGAAGTTGCGGAATGTGCAGTTTTCGGCATCCCTGATGACAAGTGGGGCGAGGTGCCTGTTGCCTATGTGGAACTGAAGCCGGATGAGAGGCTGACGGAGGAGCGGGTAACAGCCCATTGCGCCGCTCATCTTGCCCGCTTCAAACGTCCGCGCAGTGTAAAATTTGTCGGTGAATGGCCCAAGACACCGATTGGCAAGATACAGAAGAATGTCCTGAAGGACGAATTCTGGAATAGCCGAGAGAAGAAGATATAGGGCCCAAACCGCAGAGCATGATTCATCCACAAGGATGGATTGTGCTCTAAATGTTCAGTCCCGGTGAATCCTGATACGACTGTGTCGGGTGAGGCAAAGGATTCGCTATGGGACAAGTACTTCACGGCAGCGCCACAACGACAGCGACGGTCCGTCGAGCAATACAAGATAGTCAAGAGAGCGTGAGGGCGCTGGCACGCCGTCACGGGATCAGCCCGACGACAGTGCAAAAGTGGAAGAAGCGAAGCTTTACGGAAGATGCACCGCTGGGCCCGAAGGAGGTACGTTCTACGGTTCTGACGCAGGAGGAAGAAGCGGCGTGTGTCGCCTTTCGCAAGTATACGCTCTTGCCGCTTGATGATTGTCTTTATGCGCTGCAGGCGAGCATTCCTCGTCTCACACGTTCATCTCTGCACCGGTTATTCCAGCGGCACGACATATCCCGCCTGCCGGATATGGACGGCGACAAGAAGCCAAAAAGGAAAAAGTTCAAGCAATACCCCATCGGATACTTCCACATCGATATCGCCGAAGTCCGCACCGAGGAAGGCAAATTATATATGCTTGTGGCGATTGATCGGACAAGCAAGCTCGCCTTCGTTGAGCTTCATGAGAAAGCGACCCGCCGCATCGCCGGGGACTTCCTCCGGCACCTGATTGCTGCGGTTCCTTACAAAGTCCACACGGTTCTCACGGACAATGGCACCCATTTCACTGACCCGAAACGCAATGGCCTAAGAGCGGCTGAACTTGTTGCCGCGATTGACGCAGGCGAATTTTTCCGCGCCCATTCCTTCGAACTCGCATGCGCTCAGAACGGTGTCGATCATCGTCTTACAAAACCATGTCATCCCTGGACGAACGGTCAGGTTGAGCGAATGAACCGAACCCTGAAAGAAGCGACCGTCAAGCGCTACCATTACGACAGCCACGATCAGCTTAGGGCGCATCTGCAAATGTTCATCGACGCCTACAATTTCGCAAAGCGTTTGAAAGCGCTGAAGAGCCTCACGCCTTATGAATTTATCTGTCAGTGCTGGACGAAAGAGCCAAAACGATTCATCGTAAACCCGTTAAATGAAATGCCGGGACTGAACATTTAGCACTTTAAAATCGAGCATCTTTATCCGGGCAAATGAATTCATTCACCCGGATGATGCTCTAGGCCGGCGAACGGAAGTTGTCGTGCGGAACAATCGCTATTGGTGTGAGTTCCACCAGGAAGTCTTCGTGGCCAAGCCCGGCGACAATGACCGAGGTTGACGCAGGCTCCTTGCCTGCTGGAAGCAATTCGCGTCTTACTTTTTGCACGGAGGGCAGCTGCGAGCGGCTGGTCAGGTATGTTGTGATCGATACAATGTCACCGAGTTCACCGCCAACCTCAGCCAGCAACTACCTGATGTTTTCAAAACACTGGCGCGTTTGACTTTCCACGTTGCCTTTGCCAACGATATTTTCGTCTGCGTCCCAGGCAACCTGGCCAGTGAGGTGTATGAGTATCCCATCGGCCGCAAATGTGCCCATCTGAAACCCGCGACTGCGCGCGGTCCAAACCTTGTCAGTTTCAAATCCACGCGCCATTGATCACCTGTTCACCGCCTCCTTGTTGAAACCAGCCGTTTTTTGATAGCCGCGAACAACGGCTTCCAGTTCGTCATGCGTTGCGACGTCATGGAGATTTTCAAAGCCGTCCGGTGCGCGGGCGTTGACCAGGTCGATGACCCGCTCTGGTCCGCCGCCCCGGTTCTGGCGCACGATGTCTGATGTCATCGGCAGGCGTTCTGCCTCGTAGGCTTTCAGGGCCGCCTCGACGCTTGTTCCGTCTGCCAGTTTGTCGGCCAGGCAGCGTGCATCCAGAACTGCCTGGCTGGCTCCGTTCGATCCAACAGGGTACATCGGATGGGCGGCGTCTCCCATCAGCGTCACCCGGCCAAATGTCCATTGCTCAACCGGGTCACGGTCGCACATGGGGTACTCGTAAAAGGTGCCGGTGGCCTCGATCAGTGCCAACGGATCCAGAACGTCCAGGTTGAAGGTGTTTTTCACAAAGGGCAGAAGTTCATTCATCTGTCCTTCACGGTTCCAGTCCTCGCGGCGTGGCATGGGGGTCGAGCCATCGCCAAGTTTTGCGGCTACTGCCCAGTTCATCAGCACCTTGCCATCTTCGCGGTCATCATTGGCGATAGGGTACAGTACCAGCTTGGCATCCATGCCACCGGCGATAACCATGCTTCGCCCGGTCAGAAACGGCTGCCAGAGGCAGGCGCCGCGCCACAGCATGATGCCGTTCCATTTGGGCGCGCCCTGATCAGGATAGAAGCCTTTGCGTACGACGGAATGAATGCCGTCCGCTGCAATTATCGCATTGCCGGCAATCTTGATTGTTTCGCCGGTCCTGCGTATTTCAAACAGAGCCGATGCGCCGCTTTCGTTGTGCTCGACGCCGGTACAGGCGTGGCCAGTCCTGATGGCGTCCGGGCCCAAGCTTTTAATGACCGCATCACGCAGGACGCCCTGCAACCGTCCGCGATGGATGGAAAATTGCGGCACGTCGAGGCCTGCGTCCACCCCTCGCAACTCCTGCCAAATGGTTTGTCCCTGCCTGTTCTGGTAAATCAGTTCGTGAGTGCGTATGGCGACCTTGTCCAATGCGGCAAGCAGGCCGATGTTTGCCAGTTCCCTGATGGCGTGTGGCAGGGTGTTGATACCCACGCCAAGCTCCCGGATTTCTTCCGAACGTTCATAAACCTCGACCTGAATGCCCCGGTGGTGCAGCATCAGTGCCGCTGCCAGTCCGCCAATTCCGCCACCCACGATGATGATCTTCAAAACACTCTCTCCAGACAAAAAAACCGTCCCCGATATTGCACGGGGACGGGGCGTGATGTCGAGCAATTATGCCCGGATCATTTCATCGGGCAGTCCTTGGCATGATCGTCGCCGGTCATTTCATAGACTGTTGCTTCGGTCTTGAAGGTCCATTCGCCGTCAGCGCCTTCGACCACCTTGCGGAGGTAATAGTTCTGAACAGGGAAATGGTTGTTGCCATAGCTGTACTTGCCGCGCACGGAATCGTAGTTGGCCTTTTTCAGCGCTGCACGGAAGGCATCCTTGTCCTCGACCTTGCCACCGGTTTCAACAACTGCAGAGTTGATCAGATTAATCGCATCATAGGTTTGAGCGGCATAGAAGCTGGGGTAACGCTTGTACTTTTCACGGTATTGCGCAACGAACTTCTTGTTGGCTTCATTGTCCAGGTCCGGGCTCCACTGCATTGTATCCAAGGCGCCGAGAACGCCTTCCATTTTGGCTGCCTGCAGTTTCGGCAGTGACAGACCATCAATGGTGAACACATTGTAGAATTGCATCTTGCCAACAAGGCCTGCCTGACCGAACTGTTTCAGGAAGGCGCCGCCTGCCTTGCCCGGGTAGAACACGAAGATGGCTTCTGCACCTGAGGCCGAAGCCTTGGCCAGCTCTGCCGAGAAATCAAGCTGTGCTTCCTTGCCCCACTTGGTGAAATCTTCGCCCTTGATCTCGCCCTTGAATGAACTCTTTACCCCAGCAACCATGTCCTTGCCGGCGGCGTAGTTGGGGGCCATGATGTAGAGCGACTTGACGCCACGCTGGTTGAGCACTTCACCAAGTGCCTTTGGCACCATGTCGTTCTGCCATGATGTCGAGAAGAAGTTCTGGTCGCATTCCGCGCCTGCCACGTTGGACGTCCCCGCATTGGCGCCGATGAGGAACTTGCCAGCATCAAGAATTGGCTTCTTCACGGCTAGCAATGTATTTGACCAGATAATGCCGGTGACGATGTCGACATTGTCCTGGCCTATCAGCTTGTCGGCCTTCTGTTTGCCGATGTCCGGTTTGAAGCCGTCGTCCTCGGCGATGATTTCGACAGGCAGACCGCCCATCTTTCCACCAAGGTTTTCCATGGCAAGATTGATGCCGTTCATCTGCTCTTCACCGAGTACGGCGGCGGGGGTTGTCAGCGTGGTGATGACGCCAATTTTTACCTTGTCTGCAGCAATCGCACTTGTCGCTGCAGCAGACATACCTAGCGCCAGCGCACCGGCGAGAATTTTACGGATCATTTGAATACTCCCTGATCAGGTTGATAGTTATCGGTTATTCTGATTGAAGATCTCGGCGAGCATGCTAATGCGGCTGGTCAGGCAACCGCAAGGGTTGTTTCATCTGAAGGGTTGGTTTGGTTACCCGGCAAGTTCCGCTTTGTGCGCTTCAACCATCGCTGCCATGGAAGTGAACCGGAAGTCATAGGACGGCATTTTGCCGGGGTTCATCGTCGCGCCAAAGCCTTCATCGTTGTGGCGGCGATGTATCCAGCAATTTGCCAGTCCATGCCGGTTGGCGGGGCCATGATCATGGAACATACTTTCGGCGGTGTGCAGTATGTCCTGTTTCTTGATATTGAGGGGTTGCAGTTTCTCCAGCATGTAATCGAAATTGCGCTCGGACGGCTTGTAGGAGCCGATATCCTCGGCTGTGTAAATGGCGTCAAACCCAACGCCGAGCTTTTCATTGCTGCCAGCAAAATTCTCATTGTCGACGTTGGACAGGATGACCAGCCTGTAATGCTGCTTCAGGTATTTCAGCGCCTCGGCAGAATCCGGAAAGGCTGGCCAGCCTTTAACTGATTGACCATATGCATCGCATTCAGTCGGGCTGACGCTCACCCCCCATTCTTCGGCAAGCCGCTTGTAGACGATCGATAGCAACTCGCTGTAGCGCCTTGCAGGGGTCCACAATTGCTGCGACGATTCATGACGGGCATGCGCTTCGAGAATGTCGTCGCGCGACAGCTTGCGGGTCACCTTCGAAGTCAGGGGCCTCAAGCCTTCGACCATGCCGCTTTCCCAGTCGACCAAAGTGCCATAGCAGTCAAAAGTCAGTGCCTTGAAGCCGGTGAGTTTCATTCGGGAGTCCCCAGTTGCTGTTTCAGAGTTTAGTTCTTTTCACCTTGCGTTGAGCCATGCAAATCAGTTGTTTTGATACCGCCATCAACAAGTGTGATGGTGACGTTTTAAACGATTTTCATGCCGGTTTTTCATGTGGATGGCAATTGCGTTAAGGGGTAGAACACGTTCGCTATCAAGGAGCCTTGCCCATGTTTTCAATCTTCCCATCCGTTCGTCTGCGCCCGTCTCCCTTCTTCGACGCCACGGTGGCGGAAGGAGTGACCAGCTTTACGACTTACAATCACATGCTGATGCCGACAGGCTACGGCAAGCCGGAAGAAGAGTACTGGCGCATCATCAACGGGGTATCCATGTGGGATGTTGCGGTGGAGCGGCAGGTGCAGTTGAAAGGCCCGGACGCCAGCAAGCTGGCACAGGCATTGTGCACGCGTGACATAAGCAAGTGCGTGGTTGGGCAGGGCAAGTATGTTGCCGTTTGCAATCACAACGGCACCATCATCAATGATCCAATTCTGTTGAAGCTGGCGGATGATCTGTACTGGTTGTCGATTGCAGACTCGAATATCTGGTTCTGGGCCAGTGCAATTGCTGCCGAACGAGGCTTCAATGTCGAGGTGTCTGAGCCTGACGTTTCACCCCTGGCGGTTCAGGGGCCAAAGGCTGAAGACCTGGTCGCCTCCATGTTTGGTGACTGGGTGCGTGGCCTCAAGTATTTCTGGTTCAAGGAAACCGAAATTGAGGGCATTCCCGTGGCTGTTGCGCGTTCGGGCTGGTCCAAGCAGGGTGGCTTTGAGCTTTATCTGATGGATGGTTCCAGGGGCACGCAATTGTGGAACATGGTCAAGGAAGCCGGAAAGCCATGGGACATCGGGCCCGGCAACCCGAATGCATCCGAACGGGTAGAGAGCGGCCTGATATCTTATGGTGGGGACACCGACGATGCCACCAACCCATTTGAGATTCGCATGGGCAAATATGTTGATCTTGACGTGGCAGATGATGTGATTGGCATTCAGGCGCTGCGCAAGATCAAGGCAGACGGCGTCAAGCGGCACCAGCTTGGTGTCATGCTGGAAGGTGACAAGCCGAACCAGACAGCGTTCACCTGGTTTGACATCAACAAGGGCAACACCAAAATTGGTGACATGACCAACATCGTGTGGTCGTGGCGGCTGAAGAAGAACATCGGCTTTGCACTTGTGTCAGTCGATGCGAAACCCGGTGACGCCGTGACAGTAATGAAGGATGGCAAGCAGATCAACGCGAGCCTTTGCGAATTGCCGTTTCTTTGATGCGGGCTTTCATGGCCTTGGCGGCGCGGGTGTAGCCGCCGTCAGAGCCGTCGATGAAGTGAACATGCAGCGATTGGGCCATGTCGAACAAAAGGCATGTCATGAGGGCAGAGTCTGATCGCCATGTGCCATAGGTCAACTGGCCTGACTGGTAGCCTTCCTCGAGCAGTTCTTCCAGTGCGCCTGCCTGAGTTTCAGTGACATCGATGACCATTCGAAGCGCGCCGTCAAACTTGCGGAAGTCGGTGTTTGCCTTCATTTCATTGCGGTACTTTTCGGGGATGTAGTGGCCCAGTGTCTTGTTGCCCTTGTCAGCAAAGCGCTGGGCCAGCGCGGTAAATACGGTCCACAGATAGGCCATGTAGCGGCCTTTGGTTGATTTGAGAGCAGCGCGCTCCATGGAGAAAGACTTCGAAAAAACGCTGCCTAATTTCAGGTTGGTGTTTTGAACCGGCGCAAAGTCGTTGATTGATCTGCCAAGTATTTTCGCGATTGCATGGCTCAGCTGACTTGTGGTGCCTTGCCTTGAGTTTTGGACGATTACCGTCAGCATTACCCCGCTGAGGGATTTCAGGGGTTGCCAACGGCAGGACAGGCCTTCCAGGTCGAGCGACCTGCCTGCTTCGTCGGGTTTCAGGTGAAACCTGTCATCGCCTTCTGCCTTCAGCCACTGGTCGGCCAGCTCCAGACCGCCACCTGTAAACATTGCGAGGTGATTTTCCCCCATCAGTTTGAACTTGCAGACCTGCACATCCCTGCCGACCTTGCGCAATTCCGCTACCGGTATGGCTGCAGCCCGCAAGGTCAGCCCGAACAATGAGGGGGAGTTGTCCTGCAGCGCACCGAGACGGGCCTTCGCTGCCTTGAGCTGGTCTGGAGGCACAATCACCACTCCGCCATCGCCGCCAAACATGAACGGGACACTAAGTTTCTCACAAGCATTAAGCACGGCAACGATGGAAGCTGCGCCAACCATGTTGACGGATTTGTAGTCACCCCGGTCAATGGCTCCGGTCGAATCCTCCACATCGGAAATCATCACCGTCCAGTCATCAGGTATGGCAGCAAAGCCATCGCCATCCGAGAGGCTGTCAAAGTCATTCGTCGGTGGTAAGCTGGCGTAAAAATTTCTGGTGTTTCTCAAGTCGAACTCTTCCCCTGGCCGGTTATGGCAATCATGCAAGGTGGACCTTATAGACTAAAGGCCCGTTCACTCCAAAGGATGGCAGACCAGTGCGCATTGGATTCTACGCAACCATGAAACCCCCGGATGATCCTGTGCCGTCTGGCGACAGGACCATGGCGAGACAATTGACCAGGGCACTGGAGTTCGCAGGGCACAGGGTTGAGGTTCTGTCGAAGTTCAAATGCAGGTTGAAATCGCCTGGCGGTTTGCAGGCTTTGGAGACCGAAGCTGCGGGTGAAGCCGAAGCAATTGCGCAGATTTGGCAGCGAGCAGGTCCGCCGGATGTTGTCGTGACATATCATGTCTACTACAAGTCGCCCGATCTCATTGGCGCTGCATTGGCCCGCCGGTTTGGTCTTCCGTATGTGACTATTGAGGCATCCCATGCCGGCAAGCGCGACATTGACGAATGGGCAAAGGCACAGGCGCATTGTTCAGCTGCCATTACGCAGGCCAGCCTGAATATCTGTCTGACTGAGCGTGATGCAGAAGGTATCGCGAAAATAGCCCCGCCAGACAGAGTTGTGATCCTGCCGCCGTTTCTGGATTTATCGGGACTGGAGGTTGTCCGACAGGAAAAGAATGTGAATGACCCGGTCGAGCTGGTTGTCGTGGCGATGATGCTCAAAGGAAATAAAGTGAACAGCTTCATGTATTTGGCAAAGGCACTTGAGCTGTTGAGTCAGGCGAACTGGCGGTTGACCATCGTCGGGGACGGGCCAGTGCGCCTTGAGGTTGAGACCATGTTTGCTGGCTTGCATCAGGTTCGCTTTGCCGGACAGATGGACCGGCAAGGTGTGGCGGGGTATCTTGCGCGAAGCGATGTGTTTGTCTGGCCGGGCTATCGTGAAGCATTCGGCCTTGCATATCTGGAAGCGCAGGCAATGGGGCTTCCGGTTGTCGCCATGAATTCAGGTGGTGTTGATTCAGTGGTTATCGATGGTCACACAGGTTTGCTGGTTGATGAGGGTGATGTGGCGGCATTTGCATCGGCACTGGATGAGTTGATTGGTGACCGGGCGCGCAGGGTCAAACTGGGTCGGCAGGCGCATGAGTTTGTGAGGCAAGCAAGAAGTCTTGAAACCGCATCAGACAAGTTGGCGAAGATGCTGGCACAGGTTGTTGCGGCATGAGGTTTCCCATACTCGAGGCAGAGCTTTCCCGATGGGCTGAAGCCGGGTCGCGACCACGGCTGTGGTGGCGTGATGATGATGCCGTCTGTGCCTCGCCACAGCTTGAGAAGCTCACTGACCTCACGGGCGAAGCTGGCATCAAGGTGCTGCTTGCCGTCATCCCTGCCCATGCAGAAGGCAGCCTGGCCAAATATCTTGAACTTCATCCGAATTTGCGAGCCTGCATTCATGGCTGGTCACACACAAACCATGCGCCAGTTGGAGAAAAGAAGGCGGAGCTTGGTCTGCATCGTCCATTGAACGAAGTTGTGGCTGATGTATCGCGGGGCCGGGAGCATATGCACCAGCTGTTTGGTAACCGCCTGATGCCCATACTTGTTCCGCCATGGAACCGGGTGAGAGCTGATCTGGTGGCTTGTCTGAAGGGTGTCGGCATCAGCGCTTTGTCAACCTTTGCTCACCCACTGATTGAACCGGCCATGCAGGCCAATACCCATGTGGATGTTATGGACTGGAAGGCAGCGGGCGGAAAGCGCGGCAAACCGCTGGATCGCGTGATCGAGGAGCTGGTTCATGCGCTGTCTGTTTCACGCGTGAACGGAGCTCACCCCATTGGTTTGCTGACCCATCATCTGGTGCATGATAAGACTGTCTGGGATGTTTTGTCTGTGCTTGCGTCACTGGATGAAGTGGAGTGGTGCGGTTTTCCTATCCCAGCACCACCAGTTTTTTGACACCGGGCAGGGTTGATTTGCGCATGCGCTTCCTTTGCCCCGGCTGATACCCTTGTTGCAGGGCAATTGAATAGGTGTGGTCATCCGTCAGGGCTCTGGATTTGGTGGTCTTGTTGTGTTTTTCCAGCTTGGCCGACATGTTGGCCGCTGAGCCAATAACGGTGAACTCCAGCCGAGTTTCGTCACCTATTGTGCCAAATACAATGGGCCCTGCCGCCACAGCAGCATTTACCTTGCTGCCTGAAAAAACCTTCAGCGTTTCGTCAGCTTTCCAAGTATCGGTTTCGGCGATTATCGCATCGACAGTCCGCATGGCGTCTGCAGCATAAGTTTCATTTGGTCTCACTGCGCCGAATGTCGCCATGATGCCATCACCCATAAATTTGTCTATGGAACCGCCGTGGGACTGGATGATGCCGACAATACGCTTTTGATAGGCAATCAGCAGTGCGAGCACCTGCTGAGCATCCTTGCCGGAGGCATAGGTGGTGAAGCCGCGCAAATCCACATTGAGGATTGCAGCGTCAATGCGTTTGCCGTTGCCGGGCTTGTTCGCCTCAGTAGCATTGCGGATGTCGGAGGCTACGTTGCTGTCAAAGAACTGCGAAAGGTCGTTGGCGGCCTGGGCATCAGCGGTGGCGCGCACCAGCAGGTCATTGGCCCGGGTGAGGGCCACAGCGATAATGCCGGCCACCATGATAATTGTGATAGTCTTGTCGAACTCTGCGCCGAGCAAAATCTCATTGCCAGTCAGATAGCGAACATAGTCCCGCGTGGCGCTCATGCCATGGGCGGAGTAGACGGCATATGCAACCAGCGTCAGCCAGCCGATGGCTGCCATAATGCCTGCAAACACCACAAAACGGGCCTGAAACCTGAGTGCGCGCAAGGCGATGAAAATGAAGACATAGAGCAGGGTGGGTGCCTTGAGGTAAAATGATGGCGGTTGCCCGTACTGAATATGAAAGCTCCAGATCAACGTCATCAGGATGGAAATGTCGAATATGATTGACACATAGACAACCCAGTTGGGCAGGCCCTTGCGACGTGCCCAGACCAACCCGATCACGTTGAGTATGAAGTATATGGCCAATGCCCAGGTTACGGGCGAGAAGGTGGTTTCAAAGCTGTTCTTGGGAGCGAGCCAGTAGAGTATCGCCCAGATTGAAACGATGACCAGTTGCACGATCTTGATCAGAACCTCGCTTGACTGATCGTGCTTGCTGATGGCCGTCTGGACGCGCGTCGAAAGTGCCGACTTTCCTGCCGCTCCCGCCAAACTGCGCAAGCCTGGGCGTCTTTGCGCCTTTTCAGCCGGTTGTTGGTATGCCAAAGGTTGTTCGGTGGTGGGCATTTCAGACCTTAGTCGGTTCAAGGAGGTATTCATAAGTGTTTTGTATGTGCAGAATTACACGTTATGGCATGCTTCCGACAGGGCAGCATGGGTCAATGTGTATCACGATCAATCACAAGCAAGAGCGGGGTTTGTGTGCTGATTGTTCGCGGATCGTTATCCACATGTAAAAAGGAGGTGAAATTACCTGTATCTTGTGGCGGTTTGGTCGTCTATCTTGGCGAAAATCAAGGGGGTTGGCGTATTCGAGTGTCTAATAATTCTTCTTATGATCTTCTGAGAATTGAAGATTTAAAAATTAGTTTCCGATTGCAATCATCGTTCATTGAGGCGGTGAAAGGTGCAAGTTTTCGCATTCGACCGGGCAAGGTAACTGCGCTGGTGGGCGAATCCGGTTCCGGCAAATCGGTCATCGGGCAATCCATCATGGGCATTTTGCCAAAGGTTGGTTCGATCACCGGCGGATCAATAACATTTTGTGACCCCGACAATGGCGGGGCTCCTGTGGAAATTCAGGAATTGCTGCCATCAGGATCTGAAATGCGCGCTTTGCGCGGTGGCCGCATTGCCATGATATTTCAGGAGCCGATGACGTCGCTTTCACCGCTTCATACTATTGGCAACCAGATTCAGGAAGCGTTGCAGCTGCATCAGCCTGTTAATAAAAAATCAGCTCGGGCCAAGACCGAGGAGATGCTCGATCTGGTCGGCTTTCCGGACCCGCATCATGCCTATGACATGTATTCTTTTGAGCTGTCGGGTGGGCTTCGACAGCGTGCGATGATTGCGATGGCGCTGATCTGCAAGCCCGCGCTGCTCATTGCTGATGAACCGACAACCGCGCTTGATGTCACGATCCAGGCACAAATCCTCAAGCTGTTGAAAGACCTTCAGGAGCGCTTAAACATGGCGATCCTGCTGATCACCCATGATCTGGGCGTTGTGGCCAACATGGCTGACGATGTTGTCGTGATTTACCACGGCCAGATTGTCGAGGCAGGTCAGGTTTCCCACATATTCGAATCCCCCCAGCATCCATACCTGAAAGCCCTGATGAATGCTGTGCCGCATTTCGACATGAAACGCGGTGAGCGGCTGGTTTCGCTTCGTGATGTGAAGGTTGATGCTGCAACACTTTTGCAGGGGCCAGGCAACAAACCGGTTATACAGGCCGAGCCGTCAGAGGCGCCTCTTTTGTCGGTGCGAAACCTGCGAAAGCACTTCGTCACCAAGAAGTCAGGCTGGTTTTCTGCAAGTGATGAGAACGTCATCAAGGCTGTCGATGGCGTGAGCCTCGATATCAGGCGCGGCGAATGTCTGGGGCTTGTGGGCGAGTCCGGTTGCGGCAAGACTACAGTAGCAAAACTCATCATGCGCGCCATCACCCCAACATCAGGTGAAATCATTTATAGCGATCCCGGCCATGAACTGATTGACATCGCCCGCGCCAGTGTTCGGCAACTTGATACTCTCAGGACGCGGATTCAAATGGTGTTTCAGGATCCGTTCTCGTCGCTCAATCCGCGCATGACCGTTTCAAACATATTGACCGAACCGATGGAAATTCATTCGATCGGCACTGCCGAGAGCAGGCAGTCTCATGCGGCGGGCCTGATGCAGGCAGTAGGTCTCGACCCGCGCTTCCTTAACCGTTATCCGCACAGTTTTTCAGGTGGGCAGCGCCAGCGCATCGGAATCGCGCGGGCACTGGCACTCAATCCCGGGCTTCTGATTTGTGACGAGCCTGTCTCCGCGCTTGATGTTTCGGTGCAGGCGCAGGTTCTGAATCTGCTGAAGGATCTGCAAAGTCAGCTCAATCTCACCTATCTCTTTGTATCGCATAATCTAGCGGTGATCGATTACATGGCGGACAGAATTGCTGTCATGTGCCGGGGTAAGATTGTGGAGATGGCCGACCGAGAGAGCATATTCCGCGACCCTATCCACCCCTACACAAAATCGCTGCTGGCAGCCGTGCCGTTTCCTGATCTTGATCGTCCTCTGGATTACAACACTCTTTCGCTTTCAGGGGCGTCTGATGACAAAGCCTGGCCAGATGCGTTCAAGCGACAGACGGGAGAAGGTGCGATGGCATCAATAGATATGGGCGATGGCCACATGGTGCTTGCAAGGGCACAGGCAAGCGTGAAGGAGCTTCGTACATCATGAGCCTGCTTTTGCGGTCACTTTTGGTTTTTCTGTTTCTTTTGTCTGGCCTGCAGTCAAGTGCATCCGCGTTGACATACAAGGAAACGCCGTCGCTGCAGGCAATGGTCAAGGCAGGCCAGATTGATCCGGTCTCCAGGAGACTGCCATTGCAGCCACGGGTAATTGACCTGGAAAAACTTGGCCGCGAACCCGGCAAGCATGGTGGCAAGCTGCGCATGATCATGGGGTCGGGCAAAGATGTGCGCATGATGGTCTATTATGGCTATGCGCGGCTGGTTGGATACGATCTGAATTACGTTTTGCAGCCAGATATTCTGTTGAGCTACGATGTTGAGGAAGGCCGTATATTTACCCTGCATCTCAGGCCTGGTCACCGCTGGTCGGATGGAGCACCATTTACTGCCGAAGACTTTCGGTTTGCAATGGAAGATGTGATGCTCGACGAGAAGTTGAGCCAAGGTGGACTGCCCAACGACCTGCTTGTGGATGGCAAGGGCCCTGTGTTCTCGGTCATTGACGAGCACACAGTCCGATATGAGTGGGATGCTCCAAACCCGAAATTCCTGCCTGCACTGGCATCACCCCTACCGCTGTATCTGATTTATCCTGCGCATTACATGAAGCAGTTTCATGCCAAATATGTGGGCAAGGAGCAGGCAAACAAACTGGCTGAGGAACTGAAGTACAAGCACTGGCGTGCGATGTTTACAAAGCTGGGCCGACAAAATCGCCCCGAAAACCCGGACTTGCCATCGCTTGACCCGTGGGTTCAGACCATCAGGCCACCTGCCGAGCAGTTCGTGTTTGTGCGCAATCCGTATTTCCATCGCGTGGATGCCCAGGGCAGGCAGTTGCCCTACATCGACACGGTTGAAATGAACATATCAAACCCGACGTTGATTCCGGCCAAGACAGGTGCGGGCGAAAGCGACCTGCAGGGCCGGTATATCAGCTTTGAGGACTACACCTTTTTGAAAGAAAACGAGAAGCGGCAGAACTTCAATGTTTTGTTGTGGAAATCGGCGGTCGGTTCGAAAGTGGCTATCCGGCCAAACCTTAACTTCAAGGATGATGCGTGGCGGGCTGTATTGCAGGATGTCCGCTTCAGGCGTGCCTTGTCGCTTGGCATTATCCGACACGAAATCAACATGGTGACGTTCTTTGGCCTAGGCAAGGAAGTGGCTGATTCACCATTGCCGCAAAGTGCGCTGTACAGCGACGATTATGCCAATGCCTGGGCCCGGCACGACCCGGAGCTTGCCAACCGATTGCTTGATGAGGCTGGACTGGACAAGCGCGACAGCGACGGCATCCGATTGTTGCCTGATGGCAAGCGTGCAGAGCTCATTATCGAAACGGCTGGCGAGAGCACCGTCGAAACGGATGTATTGCAGTTAATCACCGATCATTGGGCAGAACTGGGCATAAAGATATACATCCGGGCCACCCAGAGAGATATTTTCCGGTCCCGCCTGAAAGCAGGAAACACCATGATGAGTGTGTGGTCCGGTCTCGACAATGCGATACCGCAACCATTCATGTCTCCGGAAGAGCTGGCGCCCAGCAATGATGCGCAGACGCAGTGGCCGCAGTGGGGACTCTACGGGATGACCAATGGCAGTTCCGGGGTTCAGCCTGACCTTGCATCGGCCAGCAAGTTGCTTGGGCTGTGGCATGACTGGCAGCAGACAACGGATGAAAACAAGCAGCGCGAAATATGGCAGCAGATGCTTCAAATCTATACCGATGAGGTTTTTTCCATTGGTACGGTGAATGCGACGCTGCAACCTATTGTGGCCAACAAGCGGCTGCGCAACGTGCCACAGGAAGAGGCCTACAGCTTCCAGCCTGGCAGTTACTTTGGCGTGTTCATGATGGACACGTTCTGGTTCAAGAAACGGGCCGGGGGGAGTTAATCGATGTTGCGATACATTGCTTGGCGTATCACTGTGATGATTCCTACGCTGCTGATTATTTCAGCGCTGGTGTTCACCATCATTGAATTGCCGCCTGGGGATTTTTTCGAAAGCTACGTAGCAGAACTTCAGGCGCAGGGCGAAAATGTGGACCTGAAGGCCATTGAGGCGTTGAAGGTTCAGTACGGCTTCGACAAACCTCCGGTTGAACGGTATTTCCACTGGGTCTGGGGCATGATGCGGGGCGACTTCGGCTACTCGTTTGAGTATGAGTTGCCGGTTACCGATGTGGTGGGAGATCGTCTCTGGCTGACGGTCCTGGTGTCTTTTGTCACCATCATCTTCACCTGGATCGTGGCGTTTCCGATCGGTATCTACTCGGCGACACATCAATACTCGTGGAGTGACTACGGCCTGACATTTGTCGGGTTGCTGGGGTTGGCAACGCCCAATTTCCTGCTGGCACTGGTGTTTTTGTACTTCGCCAATTTGTGGTTCGGCACATCAATCGGCCATCTGATGGACGCGGAGTATTTCAACCAGGCTATGAGCTGGGCCAAGGCCAAATCCATACTTGAGCATCTGATCATTCCGGTCATCATCATTGGTACTGCGGGGACTGCGGGCATGATTCGGCGAATCCGGGCAAACCTGCTGGATGAATTGCAGAAGCAATATGTGGTCACAGCGCGCGCCAAAGGGCTTCATCCGTTCAAGGCGTTGATGAAGTATCCACTGCGTATGTCGATGAACTTCTTCATCTCTGACATCGGCTCCATTCTGCCGGCCATCATCTCCGGGGCAGAGATTACGGCGATCGTTCTGTCGCTGGAAACCACCGGACCGCTATTGATCCGCGCTTTGCAGGCACAGGACATGTACCTGGCAGGCTCATTCCTGATGTTTCTGGCATTCCTGTCGGTGATCGGGGTGCTGATCTCTGACTTTGCACTTGCTTTGCTTGATCCGCGAATCCGGCTCCAGGGAACGCAGACAAAATGAAAATGACCTCACCACTGCCGAAGCCGGGCGAAGAAATGGGACACTATGTGTCCGAAGCTCCGTTCGATGTGATGTCTATCGAGAAGATTTCTCCTGAGCAGGAAAAAGTCTACCTCGCGCCGCAATGGAAGCTGATGTGGTGGAAGTTCAAGCAGCACAGAATTGCCGTGTGGTGCGGCGTTTTTCTTGCTGTCCTTTACGCCACGATTTTCATCAGCGAGTTTCTGGCGCCCTATAATCTGCAAGCCCGACATGTGGATCAAATCTACTCCCCGCCACAAGAGCTGCGCATGTTTCATGAAGGCGAGTTCATTGGCCCGTTTGTATATCGCCAGCAGTACAAGCTGAACATGGAGACGCTTAAACGCGAATATAGCGAAGACGCATCGAAGCCTGACAAGGTCAGGTTCTTTTGTGAAGGCGACACCTATTACTGGTGGGGGCTGGTCAAAATGGATACACATCTGTTTTGCCCGGCACAAGGTGGGCAACTGTTCCTGCTTGGCACGGACCGATTGGGCCGCGACATGCTATCGCGCATCATTGGCGGCGCGCGCATTTCACTGACCATCGGCCTTTTGGGCGTCATGGTCAGCTTCGTGCTTGGTATCGTTATCGGCGGAATGGCGGGGTATTA
>Ga0307379_10005160_pt1 | contig 18331 bp, 18 predicted proteins | sample UN2MG_FD_202237 | JGI IMG/M metagenome (GOLD analysis project Ga0307379, IMG submission 202237) | Soil microbial communities from Risofladan, Vaasa, Finland - UN-2 | ecosystem: Environmental > Terrestrial > Soil > Coastal area > Acid sulfate soil | place: Finland: Risofladan, Vaasa | collected... | reverse complement strand
TGCCGCAACAACAGGCCGAACACATGGCAGCTCCGACCAGCAATGCGATATCCGTCAAAAAAACCCTTGCCAACATGGAGCCGTCCACACATGGCACAACAACGAAGGTCACATTCGCGCGGACATGCGGCAAGTTCCGACTCTACAGCCGACATTGGCGCTGCTTTCCCGGCTAAACCGCGATCACGCGTTTCCGGTCTGATCCGCCCGCGTTCTTTGCCGTTTCGCTGCCCGCCATTCTGATCTAGCCTTGCCGCCCCGGCAGGTTCGCCGGGCGCTGAGAGGGGGAGACATCATGGCCGCAACCGAGAACAAGGGCGCCGTCGCCGTCATCGGCAACGGGATCATCGGCCATGCGATGGCCGAGGTTTTTGCCGGGGCCGGGCATTCGGTAGTGATGATCGGGCGCAGCGATGCCTCGCTGGCCCGCGCCATGGACAATATCGAGGCCAGCCTTCGCGAGTTTGTTGCCAATGAGCTGCTGGCGGCGGCCGAGGTGCCGAATACGCTGGGCCGGATCCGGGTCTCGACCGATCTGCGCGACGCGGCCGGGGCCGAGTTCGTTGCCGAGGCGGTGACCGAGGATATGGCCCTGAAGGTGGAAATCTTCGGCGAATTGGACCGGATTTGCCCGCCGGAGACCATCCTGGCCTCGTCCAGTGGCCACCCGGCCAGTGAGTTGGTCGAGCGGGTGACCCACCGCCACCGGGTGATCGCGATGCATTTTTGGTATCCGCCGCAACTGTTCCCGATGCTGGAGGTTTGCCCCGGGCCGGAGACTTCACGCCAAGTGCTGGAGCGGACTTGCGCGTTGCTGCGCGGCGCGGGCAAGGAGCCGGTGGTGATGGCGCGCGAGGTGCCGGGGTTTATCTTCAACCGCCTGCAATTTGCCGTGCTGCGCGAGGCCTGGTCGCTGTGGGCCTCGGGGGCGGCCTCGGCCGAGGCGATCGATGTGGTAATGCGCAAGGGGTTGGGGCGGCGCTGGGGGATCACCGGGCCGATTGAATCTGCGGATCTGGGCGGGCTCGATACTTTGTGGAAGTTCGCCGAGGCGCTGCAGCCGCATCTGGATGCGCGCCGCGACCCACCCGAGGAGGTTGGCGCGCTGGTCGCCGCCGGGCATCGCGGGATTTCCAGCGGGCGCGGTGTCTACGACTGGAACAAGCGCGACGGCGCGGCGCTGCTGGCGAAACGCCGGGCCGAATTGTTCCGCTGGCTGAAGGTCGACCGTGACGGGGCGGAATAATAGGTGTGCTGGAACGGGCTCTAAGTGTGTTAATCTATTAGACTAGTTTGCTGGCGATTTGGAGCGGTTGCCTGATGGAAGCAATTCTTGGTCTGCTGGGGACGGCCGTCGGCCTGGCGGTTATTCTTGCGGTGATTTTCGCTTGGGTGGCGATTTTTAAGATCTCGGCGCTGTCCAAACGCGTTACGGCGGTGGAAGCGGAGGTCGTGGCGGCGCATGCTGCGTTCACGCGGATGGGTCAGGAGCTGTGGCGCGACCCCGAAACGGAGATCAAACCGGAGCCGGAATCGCCGGCTGAACCGGAGCAACCGGAGGACTTGCCCGCCGTCGCGGCGGCGCGGGTGCCTGCGGTTGAGAAATCTGCCGAGGTTCCGCCTACGGCGGCGGCTCCGCCGGCAATGGATGCGGCGGCGGGCGAGGCCGCGGCTCCACCGATCACCCCGCTGCCAATTCCGCCCAGCCCCGGCCCGGCCCGCCGGGGCCTGATCAAGGCGATCGAGCAGGAGTTGACCTCGCGCTGGCTGGTATGGCTCGGCGCCGGTACGGTGGCGCTGAGCGCGGTGTTTCTGGTCTCCTATGCGGTCGAGCAGGGGCTGCTGGGGCCGCTGCCCCGGGTCGTGCTGGGGCTGCTGATGGGCATGGCGCTGATCGCCGGGGGTGAATGGACCCATCGCCGCCCGATTGCCCGACTGGCTGGTGCAGTGAACCCGGACTACGTGCCCCAGGCGCTGACCGCGTCGGGGGTGTTCGCGCTGTATGCGAGCATTTTCGCCGCCCATGCGATCTTCGGCCTGATCGGCATCAGCGTGGCGTTTGTCGCCCTGGGCGCGGTCAGTTTCGCCGGGCTGATCCTGGCGGTGCGGCAGGGCTGGTTCGTGGCCTTGTTGGGGCTTGCCGGTGGCTACGCGATGCCGGCCCTGCTGGAATCGAACGCGCCGGCGGCGGTGCCGGTATTCGTCTATCTGTTCATGCTGACCGCCGGGTGCCTGGCGGTGATGCGGTTCCGCAACTGGCCGTTCCTGGCGATCGCGACGCTGATCGGTTGTGCCGGCTGGCCCATGTTGTGGCTCTTCGGGCCGTGGACCATCGGCGACCAGGGGACGCTGAGCCTGTATGCGCTGGCGACCGCGGCCGCCTTCGCGCTGTCCTCGACCGGGTTCCCGGTCAAGCGGCCCGACACCCCGGCCAGCGCCTGGCTGGCGGCGATGTTCAAGGAAACCTCGGGCATGGGGTTCGTCGCGCACGGCCTGATCCTGGTCCTGCTGGCGATGGCGTGTGCGCACAATACGGCGGCCTTCGTGTTCCTTGGGCTTTATGCCGGGATCGGGATGGCGTTCGGCCTGCGCCGCGCCGCATTCGAGAGCCTGGCGGTGGCGGCGGCGATCATTGTCGGCCTCGCCTTCTTCGTCTGGCCGCAGCCGCCGGAATTCACCATTCCCGCGGAACTGGCAAGGCACGGCATCCAGAACTACGGCGACACCTTCGGCCCGATCCAGATGCCGGTGGAGTTCCTGATCTTCGCCCGCGCGGCCCTGTTGTTCGGGGCGTTCTATGGGATCACCGGGTTCCTGGCGCTGAAACGGGTGGCGACGCCGCCGGTTTGGGCGGCGCTGTCGGCGGCGATGCCGTTGTATTTGCTGACGCTGGCCTATTGGCGCATTGGCGGGTTCGACTTGAATCTGCAATGGGGGGCGATGTTTGCCGGGCTGGCCCTACTGCAACTGGCGGCGGCCTCAAAGGTCGACCGGCAGGTTGGCCGCGAGCAACTGGCAGTTCCCCTGAGCTTCTATGCAGCCGCGACCACCGCCGCCCTGGCGCTGGCCTTCACCTGCGTGCTGCGCGAGGCTTGGCTGACTGTGGCGCTGTCGATCGAAGTGCTGGCGCTGGGCTGGATCTGGGCAAACCTGCAGGTCCGGGCGATCCGGACCATCGCCTATGCTGCCGCCGCGCTGGTGATCGTGCGGTTGGTGCTGAACCCGGAGATTCTGGACTATCACGGCAGTGTCGCCGGCCTGTTCAGTTGGGTGATCTATGGCTACGGCATTCCGGCCGCCGCATTCCTCGGGGCGTCGCGGCTGTTTGGTGACGCCCGGAGCGACCCACTGGCGGCGCTGTGCGAGGCGGCGGCGGTCGGCTTTGGTTTCCTGATGGTGGCGCTGCAATTGCGGGTCTGGACGTCGGGCACAATCGTCGGGGCGGATTATGGCCTGTTCGATCAGGCGGTGCAGTCGGTCTGGTGGCTGATTGCGGCCGGTCTGTTGTTGCAGCGCCAAGTCACCGCGCGGTCAAAGGTGGCGCTTTTTGGTGGGCGGGCGCTGCTAGCCCTGGCGGCGGTGCAGATCGTGCTGGGCCATCTGCTGGCGAGCAATCCGCTGTTCGTCGACGATCCGGTTGGCGAGTGGCCGTTGGTCAACCTTTTGGGCCTGGCGTATCTGGTGCCTGCGGTCCTGTGCTGGTGGCTCGCGGGCGAGCGGATCGATCTGCCTGAGAGGGTGCAGCAGGGGTCGCGGATCGTGGTGGGGGTGCTGATCTTTGTCTATCTGACGCTGGAAGTGCGCCACCTGTTCCAAGGCAGCCTGATTTCGCTGAGCTATTACCGGGTGCCTGAGAATGGCGAGATCTACACCTATTCGGCGGTCTGGACTGTGTATTCGCTGGTGCTGCTGGCGGTTGGCATCCTGCAAGGTTCGAGCATGATGCGGCATGCGTCGCTGGCGGTGCTGATCGTGGCAGTGGTCAAGGTGTTCCTGTATGACACGTCGGATCTGACCGGGTTGTTCCGGGTCGCATCGTTCCTTGGGCTGGGGCTGACGTTGATCGGCATCGGCTATATCTACCGGCGGTTCGTATCCGAGCCACCGCCGCAGGAGGGGTGAGGGCCAAGTCCCGGTGACCGCATGTGCCCATGCTGCCGGATCGGAGATCCACTTCCCCGGCCTTGAGCCGGGGCCTTGCTCCGTTGTGCGCTGCGGATCGAGGTCCCGGGTCAAGCCCGGGAAAGTGCTGATCCAGCGGATCGTTTCCGATCAACGATTGTTGGCATGAGGCGGCGGGTCTTCACCCCGCCTCGGCCACGGCAACCAGTTGGGCGTGGAGTGCTGCGGCCAGCCTGGCCTTGGGGTTGCGGTCGCGCTCGATCAGGGCGAGGTGGCGGGCGGCCTGAGGGTTGCCGAAGGGCAGGCGGCGGAGGGTCGCGGCCAAGGGTGCACCGGGACGCGCACCGGGACGTTCCGGCACCACCGAGACGCCGAGACCGTGGGCGACGAGGGACTCGATGGCCTCCAGGCTGTCAACTTCCATGGCCTCGGTCGGGCGCAGGCCGCGCCCGTGCAACAGGCGCTCGATCTGCTGGCCGGCCCAGGTTTTGCGGCTGAACCAGATGAAGGGGTGGGCGGCGATCAGTTCGGCATCGGTTTTCTCAGTGGCATCGCCGGGGGCGATCACCACCAACGGCTCGCGGGCGATGTCGTGCAGCACCAGCCCCTCGGGGGCGATGTCAGGGCGGGTGGCGACGGCGACATCAAGCTCGGCCCCGCGCACCATCTGGGCCAGTTCCGACGACAGCCCGGTGCGGACCCGGATGGCGAGTTTCGGGTGCAACGCCCTTAGCCGGGCCAGGGCCGGGGGTAGCAGATGCACCATCTCGGTCGGGACCACGCCAACGGCGAGCGAGCCTGCCAACGCCTGATCCGAGCCGAGCGCCCTAATCTCGTCCTCCAGCGCCGCCATGCGCCGGGCCTGCTCAACCAGGGCGGCGCCGCGCGGCGTCAGGCGGGGCGGGCGCTGGCTGCGGTCGACCAAGGCAATGCCCAGATCTTCCTCGAGCGCCTTGACGTGCAGGCTGATTGCCGAGTGGCTGAGGCCGACCGCATTGCCGGCGGCGGTGAAGCTGCCTCGCTCGGCTATGGCAACCAGGGTGCGCAGCTGGCGGAGGTTCATAGTGTTAAACTTTCTCACAGTATTTGCCAGAAATACTCGTTTCCGTTTTAATACTCAACGGTGTATCGTGTTCACGAAACCGTGAGGAGGGTCCCGATGTTCCAATTGAGCGAACCGCGTCAGAAACTTCAGGCCAAGGCGCGGGCGCTGGCCGAGGGGGTATTTCGCGGCCGGGCGGCGGAGATCGACCGGGCCGAGGAATATCCGTGGGACAATGTCGCGGCGCTGCGTGAGGCGGGCTTTCTGGGCATGACCATCCCCAAGGCGCTGGGCGGGCAGGGCCGCGATTTCCTGGATGCGGCGCTGGTGGTCGAGGAGATCGCCAAATGCTGCGCGGTGACCGCGCGGATAACTGTCGAGGCCAATATGGGTGGGGTCTCGGCGGTCATTGTCTACGGTAGCGAGGCGCAACAGAAATTGGCGGCCGAGTTGGTGCTGGCGGGTGATAAACCGGCGATATGCATCACCGAGCCGGGGGCGGGATCCGCTGCCAGCGAGATGACGACGACGGCGCGCCGGGTGCGCGGCGGCTATGTGTTGAACGGCACCAAGCACTGGATCACCGGCGGTGGGGTCTCGCGGTTGCATCTGATCTTTGCCCGGATAATCGATGGCGATGCGGACATGGGTATCGGCAGCTTCCTGGCGGTGCGGGGCGAGGCTGAAGGGCTGACGGTTGGCAGGCGTGAGCCGACCATGGGGCTGCGGGGCATTCCGGAGACCGAGATCATCCTGGAAGATCTGTTCATCAGTGACGCCATGGCGCTGATCCCCGGCGGCGATCCGGCGCGGGGCTTCGGCAAGCTGATGACCGCCTATAACAGCCAGCGGGTTGGCGCCGCCGCGGTCGCATTGGGGATCGGCGAGGGGGCCTACGAGACGGCGTTGGCTTTCGTGCAGGAGCGCGAGCAGTTTGGCCGGCCGATCGCAGAATTTCAGGGGTTGCAGTGGATGCTGGCGGATATGTCGATCGGGCTGGCGGCCGCGCAGGCGCTGGTCTGGAAGGCGGCGGCGAGTGCTCCGGCGGGCGGCTTCCCGGATATGTGCATGGCCGCGCAGGCCAAGATACTGGCGGCGGAGACGGCGGTGAAGGTGACCAACGACGCCTTGCAACTGCATGGTGCCGCGGGCTATTCGCGCAACCTGCCGCTGGAGCGGATGGTGCGTGACGCGCGGATGTTCACCATCGGCGGCGGCACCGCGCAGGTGCTGCGGACCCAGGTGGCGGGCGCTCTGCTGGGCCGAAAGCTGCCGCAGACGCGGGAGGGCTATTTGCCCGAATCCGCCGCCGCTGGAGGCCGGCGCCAGGTGGCATGAACGGCGAACTGTCGCCGCCAACGTCTGGCACAAAAATACGCTAAAAACATTGCACGACCGTCATCCTTCTGGCCTAATCCCCGCAATGCGGCGCTTCCAAGGTGCTGTATCAAATAGATTGAAGGGGAGAGAAGCATGAGATCGATGACCGCAATTGCTGCGGTGCTGGCAGCGACGCTGACCGCATCCGCTGCCAGTGCCGCGACCGAGATCACCTGGTGGCACGCCTTTACCGGACGGTTGGGTGATCTGCTGGCCGAACAGGTCGAGCAATTCAACGCCTCACAGTCGGACTATGTCGTGGTTGCCACCAACAAGGGCAACTATTCCGAGACGCTGAACGCCGGTATCGCCGCATTCCGCGCCGGTGAGCAGCCGAACATCCTCCTGGTCTTCGAGGTCGGCACCGCGACCATGATGGCGGCACAGGGTGCTGTGAAGCCGGTCTATCAGTTGATGGAGGAAACCGGCGAATCCTTCGACCCCAGCGTCTATCTGCCGCCGGTCGCCGGGTACTACACCACCACCGACGGCAAGATGCTGTCGCTGCCCTACAACTCGTCGACGCCGGTGCTCTACGTCAATCGCGATGCCTTCTAGGCGGCTGCCGTCGATCCGGATACCGACCTCTCGACCTGGGAGAATGTCGATGCGGCGATGACCGCATTGCAGCTTGGCGGCGAGGAATGCCCGCTGGTCACGGCGTGGCAGAGCTGGGTGCATCTGGAGAACCTGTCCGCCTACCACAACGTGCCGTTCGCGACGAAGGAGAACGGTTTCGCTGCTCTCGACACCGAGCTCGCGTTCAACGGCCCGGTCCAGGTGGCGCATATCGAGGCGATGGGCGAATGGGCCCGCGACGGCAAGTTCATCTACACCGGCCGGCGCAACGAGGGCGGGGCGAATTTCCGTGGCGGCGATTGCGCGCTGTTCACCGAGTCCTCGGCTGGCTATGCCGGAGTGAAGAAGGAGGCCGCGTTCAAGTTCGACATCCGTCCGTTGCCTTATTGGGCGTCCGTTCATGGTGCGCCGCAGAACACCATCATCGGTGGCGCGTCGCTGTGGGTGATGGAGGGCCATGACGCCGCGGAATATGCTGGCGTGGCGGAGTTCCTGAACTTCCTGTCGACATCGGACATCCAGGCTGCCTGGCATCAGAACACCGGCTACCTGCCGATCACCCTGTCGGCCTATGATCAGATCAAGGCGTCGGGCTTTTATGACGAGAACCCCGGCACCGACATCGCCATCATCCAGATGACGTCGAAGGCGCCGACCGCCAACTCGAAGGGGTTGCGGCTGGGCAGCTTCGATCAGATCCGCGGCATCATCGACGAGGAACTGGAGGCGGTTTGGGCGGGAGACAAGACCACACAGGCGGCCCTCGACAGCGCCGCCGAGCGCGGCAACGAGCTGCTGCGGCGGTTCGAACAAGCCAACCAGTGAACGCCCATCTGTGACTGCCAACGTGTCTGGGGCTGCGGCCCCGGACTCCCGTTCCACGGCGATTGCCTGACAGGATCCGGCGATGGAAAAACGGGTTATCTTCAATAACCGCGTGCTGCCCTACGCGCTGGTGGCGCCACAGTTATTGGTGACGGCGATTTTCTTCTTCTGGCCGGCTGGCCAGGCGATTTATCAATCGGCGTTCATTCCCGACCCATTCGGGCTGAAAACCCAGTTTGTCGGCTTGGGAAATTTCGAGTTTTTGTTCTCGAACAAGTATTATCTCGCCGCGTTCCAGACCACGGCGGTGTTCTCGGGCCTGGTCGCCGGGCTGTCGATGGGGGTTGCGCTGTGGCTGGCGGTAATGGCCGACCGGGTGATCAAGGGCGCCGGCACTTACCGCACGCTGCTGATCTGGCCCTATGCGGTGGCGCCTGCTGTGGCAGGGGTGCTGTGGCTGTTCATGTTCAATCCCAATGTCGGGGTAGTTGCCTGGTATCTGGGCCAATATGGCTATCACTGGAACCATGTCCTTAACGGTGCCGAGGCGATGGGGCTGGTGGTGGCGGCCTCGGCGTGGAAGCAGATCAGCTACAACTTCCTGTTCTTCCTGGCCGGATTGCAGGCGATCCCGCGCAGCGTCATCGATGCGGCGGCGATTGACGGGGCGCGGTTCTGGAAACGGTTCTGGACCATCGTCTTCCCGCTGCTGTCGCCGACCACGTTCTTTCTGCTGGTGGTCAACGTCGTCTACGCCTTCTTCGAGACTTTCGGGGTGATCCACACCATCACCTCGGGCGGGCCGCAGCAATCGACCACGATCCTGGTCTACAAGGTCTTCGCCGATGGCTTCATCGGGCAGGACCTGGGGTCGTCGGCGGCGCAATCGGTAGTGTTGCTGCTCGTGGTGACGGTGCTGACGGTGATCCAGTTCCGCTTCATCGAGCGCAGGGTGCATTACTGATGAGCGGCATGGTCGAGAAACGCGGCGTCGGGCTGTGGCTGACCCATCTGGGGCTGGTGATCGGCATCGTTATCATCTGTTTCCCGATCTATCTGGCATTTGTCGCCTCGACAGTGACCCAGGTCGAGATCGTACGCCCGCCGATGCCGCTGGTGCCGGGCGGGCACTTCTTTGAGAACTACAGCGCGGCGCTGCTGTCGGGGGTGAATGCGCCGGTCTGGCGGATGCTGATGAACTCGATGATCATGGCGCTGGGCATCACCATCGGCAAGATCTCGATCTCGATCATCTCGGCCTATGCGATTGTCTATTTCCGGTTTCCGTTGCGATCGGTGTTCTTCTGGCTGATTTTTGTCACTCTGATGCTGCCGGTCGAGGTACGCATCGTGCCGACCTACGAGGTGGTGGCGAACTTCGGCATGCTGAATTCGTATTCCGGGCTGATCCTGCCGCTGATCGCCTCGGCGACGGCGACGTTCCTGTTTCGCCAACTGTTCCTGACCATCCCGGATGAGCTGGCCGAGGCAGCGCGGATCGACGGCGCCGGGCCGGTGCGGTTTTTCTTCGACATCCTGTTGCCGATGTCGCGCACCAACATCGCGGCGCTGTTCGTGATCTTGTTCATCTATGGCTGGAACCAGTATCTATGGCCGCTGCTGATCACTACCGAGCCGGAGATGAACACGGTGGTGATGGGGATCAAGCAGATGTTCCCCTCGGGCGATGATCTGGCCGACTGGCCGGTGATCATGGCAACCTCGATCCTGGCGATGATGCCGCCGGTTCTGGTCGTCGTGTGCATGCAGAAGCTCTTCGTCAAGGGCCTGATCGAGCAGGAGAAATAACCATGGCGACGGTAACCCTCGAAGGGCTGAGCAAGACCTATCCCGGCGGTTTCAACGCCGTCAAGGGCGTTGACCTCGATGTTGCCGACGGCGAGCTGGTGGTGATTGTCGGGCCGTCGGGTTGCGGCAAGTCCACGCTGTTGCGCATGGTCGCCGGGCTGGACATGACGGTCTACCGCAACATGGCCTATGGGCTGACCAACCGGCGGGTGCCGAAAGACGAGATTGACACCAAGGTGCGCGAAGTGGCGGAGACGCTGGAGTTGACCGACCTGCTGCAGCGACGCCCATCGCAGCTGAGTGGCGGGCAGCGCCAGCGGGTGGCGATGGGCCGGGCGATCGTGCGCAGCCCCAAGGTGTTCCTGTTCGACGAGCCGCTATCCAACCTGGACGCCAAGCTGCGGGTGCAGATGCGCATCGAGATTAGGCGATTGCAGCGCAAATTGGCGGTGACGTCGCTGTATGTCACCCATGACCAGGTCGAGGCGATGACGCTGGCCGACCGGTTGGTGGCGATGAACGCCGGCCAGGTCGAGCAGATCGGCACGCCGATGCAGTTGTATGAACGCCCGGCGTCGCTGTTCGTGGCCCAGTTCATCGGCGCGCCGCCAATGAATATCCTGCCCTGCGTGGTGCGCGCCGGGCAGGCGATGTTCGGCGAGATTGCGCTAATGCCGGTGCCGTCGCCTGATGGGACGCCCGGTGGCACGCCCGACGGCACTCAGGTCTCGGTCGGCATCCGGCCCGAGCATGTGCTGGTGCGCGATCCGCTGGCAACGCCCCTGCGCGGCGTCGTCGAACTGGTCGAGAGGCTGGGGGCCGAGACGCTGGCCCATGTCTCGATCGCCAGCGAGCGAAAGCTGTTCACGGTGATCGCCCGGGTCCCGGAGGGGAAGGCGCCGAAAGACGGTGAAGCAGTATCGCTGGATGCCCAGCACATACGCCTGACGCTGTTCGATGCGGGGGGCAAGCGGGTTCAAGCGACGTAGACGCGGGTCGGGGCAAACGAACGCCGCGACCAGCGTTATATGACGCTCAGCATGACCGCCCAGATCGCAACGGAGATTCGCGCAGCTTCGGCATGATGCCGGGCGCCGGCATGGTGTGCCGCACTGCGCCAGACGCCGACCACCATGGCCACATTGTAGGGCAATGATGACAGATGGATCGCGAGCGCGAGTACCCCGTTCAGGTTCGCCGCCAGCGCCCCCAGCATCGCGGCGGTGGCGGCGATGTTGACGGTGGCGCCGATCAGGAACGCATAGATCCAGAAGGCTTCACCCAGCGGCAGCGCGCCGCGCCATAACGCGCCGAGCTGCCTCACTTCCGCCCGGCCGCTGCCTGTTGCCGCGCCCGCGCCCGGCGCGACAGCATGTTCAGGCCCTCGACCAGCGCCGAGAACGCCATGGCGCCGTAGATGTACCCCTTCGGGACATGGGCGCCGAAACCTTCGGCGATCAGGGTCATGCCGATCATCAACAGGAAGCCGAGCGCCAGCATGACGATGGTGGGGTTGGCCTCGATGAACTTCGCCAGTGGGTCGGCCGCCAGCAGCATGACCCCGACGGCGGTGACCACGGCGATCACCATGATCGGCACATGCGGTGTCAGGCCAACGGCGGTGACGATGCTGTCGATCGAGAACACCAGATCGAGGACCAGGATCTGGGTGATCACGGCGGTGACGCTGAGTTGCACGGCCCCTGCCGAGAACAGATCGCCATGCGGGTCGGGATCGACGTTGTGGTGGATCTCGCGGGTTGCCTTCCAGACCAGGAACAGGCCACCGGCGATCAGGATCATGTCCTTCCACGAGAACGGTTGGCTGAACACCTCGAAGACCGGCGCGGTCAGCCGGACGATCCAGGCGATGGTGCCGAGCAGCGCCAGCCGCAGGATCAGCGCCAGCCCGATGCCGATCCGCCGGGCGCGGGCGCGCTGGCCCAAAGGCAGCCTGTTGGTCAGGATCGAGATGAAGATGAGATTGTCGATGCCGAGCACGATTTCGAGCACCACCAGGGTGGCGAGGGCGACCCAGGCTGTCGGGTCGAGGATGAGCGCGCTGATCATGTCCATGTGGGGGTCTTTCGCGAACCGTTGTTCGCGTGAAGATGGTGTCGGGGAGGTGGGAATGTTAGGGCTGGAGGCCCCGTAGGGCCCCCACATCTTTTACCAAGTTCTTTCGCTTGTTGCGATTCTTCTCGGGTCAGTTCGGGCAGGCAGTGTCTGGGAAATTTCCCAGCGTTTGTTCGCCAACTTGGTTTGCGTCGACCGGGAGTCCGGCGATGCGGATGATCGAGGCGAGTGTCCAGCTCGCGTCGTCCACATTGTCCTTGCCCGCGCAAAGTAGCGGATCTTCATTGGGTGTCCAGCATGGGTCGATATTCAGCCACGAGCATGGATCGCCTTTGAGAAGCCCAGCGAAGACTGCGCAAACAATGGCAGAGCCTAATCTCCCGAGCGTGTTACCTGCATTCCCGCCTGGCTGACTTGCCGCCTCTTTCAGCAGATAGAACCATAGGGAATCTGGCTCGCCTGCGGCCAAAGCGACCGGTTTAATGCAGCATTTTTTCGCCAAGGCAGTGCCTGCGGGCAGACCGAACGTCAAGCTTCGCTTGAGATTGCGGAAAGCAAGGACGTTGAGAGGGTCGTCCAGGGGCCCTTCTCGCAGATGCGCCAACGCGTTCGACAGCTTGGTGTCTATCTTTCGTCCCATTTGCGGGAACGGGCCTTGCGAGCTTGTCATCGGCAGGAACCAGTCCCACTGAATGACGTTTTCCTTCAACATCGGGCGAAAGCCCCGGAGATCATCCGTTGTCCCGCCAGGGGAGTTATCGAAGATCGGCGCAAAACTGCCGAAGCCGCGATGCGGATCGTTGGTTTGATAGCTGTTCCGGACCATCGAGTGGCCAAAGCGGTAGGCTGCAACCGAGAATTCAATTGGCATGAACGGTGCGTTCTTCCAGCTGTAGAGGTCGTCGAGCCCGCATTCCCATTTCATCCTGCCGCCACAGGCCTTGACCAATTTGAGCGCGCATTTGTGCGTGTCATCAATTGCGATTCGTTTGACGAAGTCGTTCCAGGCGATGTGTTGGTAGAGCCACCGTAGGGTCTGGCGCGCGCTTTCAAATACCTCTCCGGATGCAACGCCTTTCGCGCGGGCTCGGTCGACCAAGGAATTATGCGCCAACAGAAAAGCAAGCTGTAGCTGGCTGACCATCGCGTTCTCGTCATTGCGCATGTCGCCAATCATAGCCCGGCCTTGCGCATTGCGCGGTAGGTCGCGGAGCTTGGTGCCGGCAACCTCGCCGATCAGCAACTTCGCTTTGTCGGTCTCGTCGTAGAGATAGGGCTGGTCGTCGGGGCCCCGACCATAAACGTTATCCAGATCGAGCCTAGGGGTCCTGAAGTTCAGCAACCCATTCGGATCATTCTGTCGCATCAGTGATGAGGCGGGGTCGAAGGTGATGTCATGATCGATGAACTGCCCAAAATATGTGTAGGCAGCCGGGATATTCGAGCTGAACTGCGCCTCCAGATCCGCAATCTTTTGGTTATCGCCGGCGATCTCGCCCGGGGTTAGGCCGGACGCCTCAATCATCTGGTTCTTTGCTATGTCGAGGAAGAAAGCATCGAGTTGATCGACTGAAACGCCTTCAGGCGCCCATGCGGGGAGCTCTGCGCAGAGTCGACCGAAAGGGCCGTGATAGAACTTCGAACGTGGAGCGAGTATGTCGAAATGTGCTGCACCATGTGCCATAGGGTTGCCTCCTTCAATGTTTTGACTCAGTGGCTAAAGTAGCCTTCGAATTTTAGCAGAGATCGACCTACCAATCTGTGACTTTCCTCACACACTCGCTTCGACAAGTGGCCTCAGCGGGGCTAACGTGCATGCATGAAACACAGCCATGATCTTCTGTCCGTTCAGGCTTGATGCAAGGTAGAGACCATCATGAACCCGTTCAGCTTCCAGACCACCCGATCAATCCTGTCCGAGGTTGGCGCGACCGAGAAAATCGGCGCGATCATGGCCGAGATGGGGTGCCGCAAGGTCGCCTTGGTGACCGATGCGGGCGTGCTGGGGTTGGGGCTGGCGGATGCGGCGCTGAAGGGGTTTGCCGAGGCCGGGATCGAGGTTTTTGTCTGGTCTGACGTGGTCGCTGATCCACCGGAAGCGAAAATGCTCGACGCGGTGGCGGCGTGCCGGGCGGCCGGGGTCGATGGGGTGGCCTCGGTCGGTGGCGGCTCGCCGATGGACACCGCCAAACTGATCGCCGTACTGCTGGGCCAGGACCAACCGATTGCCGAGATGTACGGCATCGGCCAGGTCAAGGGCGAGCGGTTGGCGCTGGTGCTGGCGCCGACCACGGCGGGGACGGGATCCGAGGTGACGCCGATTGCCATTGTCACGACCGGGGCAGCCGAGAAGAAGGGTGTGGTCAGCCGTCAGTTGCTGCCGGATTATGCGGTGCTGGACGCCGGCCTGACCACCGGGCTGCCGGCCGCAGTTACGGCGGCGACCGGGATCGATGCGATGGTGCATGCGATCGAGGCGTTCACCTCGAAGCACAAGAAGAACCTGGTCTCGGACTGTCTGGCCCGGCAGGCGCTGGCGCTGTTGGGGGCGAATATCCGCACTGCCTGTACCGATCCGGGCAATCTGGCGGCGCGCGGCGACATGCTGACAGGCTCGATGCTGGCGGGGATGGCCTTCGCCAATGCGCCAGTGGCGGCGGTGCATGCGCTGGCCTATCCACTGGGCGGGCATTTCCATGTGCCGCATGGCCTGTCGAATGCCATGGTGCTGCCCTATGTGCTGGAATTCAACCGCGGCCCAGCGGCGGCGATGTACGCCGAGCTGGCGCCAATCATCTTCCCGGAGCTATCGGGGTATGACGGCGAGATGCGGGTGACCGGAATGATCGACAACTTCAAGGCGCTGGGGCCGGAGCTCGGCATGACCACCCGCCTGAGCGAGGTGGGCGTCAACCACAACAACCTGCCGATGCTGGCCGAGGACGCGATGAAGCAGCAGCGCCTCCTGGTCAACAACCCACGCGAGATGACCTACGAGGCGGCACTGGAGATTTATACTCAGGCGCTGTGATCAGGATTGCCGAGCAGCGCGGCGATCAGCGGGCTGTCGGGGTCGGTCAGCCCGTCGATGACGTCAAAATGGTGTCGGCCGGGGTCTTCGACGGCGCGGGTCTCGACTCCGCAGCCAGTCCAGATATTGGCCAGTAGGGCGTTCTGGCGGCGGAACTCCGGACGCTCGGCGGCGCCGACCCAACACGTGAGCGGGACGTGCGCGCGGGGATTGAGCAGGGCCGGGCTTTCGGCGGCGGCCTCGGCGCGGTCGAGCCGGAGATCGTCGTTCAGCGCTGTGTGCATCAGCGGGCGCAGGTCGTGGACGCCGCTGATCGAGACCACCGAGGCGATCCGGGCCGCCACCGCCTTCGGCAACGGTGCGTCCTCGCACGGCATTCGGGTGACCAGATGCCCGCCCGCCGAGTGCCCGGTCAGGCGGATCGGCCCACCAAGCTCGCGCGCTGCGGCGGTGATCGCGGCGCCGATCTGGCGGGTGATGCCGGAGATGCGGATCTGCGGGCACAGCGTATAGCCGGGCATCGCCACCGCCCAGCCGCGCGCCAGGGCGCCGGCGGCCAGATGGGACCAATCGGATTTGCCGAAAGCGCGCCAATAGCCGCCGTGGACATAGACCACCAGACCCAGCGCCATCCCCTCGGGCAGGAACAGATCGAAGCGTTCCCGCGCCGTGGTGCCGTAGGCGATATCCAGCTGAGCGCGGCCCGCCGCTGTCAGGCGGTCGCGCAGTGCCGCGGCTTGCGCCCGCCAGCGCGGCGGGAAATCCGCCGATCCGGGGATGTGATTGCCGTTGTTATAGGCGCTGTCCCAATCCATTTTGCCAACCTAGCTCCGGGACCGCGATTATTTCTTGGTCTTCGTCGCTGGTAGGGGTGGAAAAATCCTCCGAGTCGCGTTCAAGTCACAATCGGAAGACCAAAATCAATCCTGGGAGGGACATTGAGATGAAAAAACGTTGTGGGTGGCACGCTGTTGGCCGCTGCGATTGCCGTGGCCGGGGTGGCCAAACCGTCCATCCTGGCGCCGAACTATCCGACCGGGACCGATGCGCTGATCGGGTTCAAGAGCCAGTTTGGCGACACCGTCGCTGGCGAGATCTACACCAAGCTGGGGCAGGATGACTACGCCGCCGAGATCGCCTAGGTCCGGACCTCGCGCGCCGATTCGGTGTTCTTCTTCCTGCCCGGCGGCATGGGTATCGCCTTCATGAAGCAGTATGCGGCGGCGGGCGTGGGCTTGCCAGTCTACGGCCCGGCGTTCTCGTTCGACGAGATCATCCTGGGTGCTGTCGGCGATGCGGCGCTGGGGGTGAAGAACACCTCGCAATGGGCCTAAGAACCTCGATAACGCAGCCAATGCGGCCTTTGTCGAGAGCTTTCGGGCCGCCTATGGCCGGACACCGACACTGTACGCCTCGCAGGGGTTTGATTCTGCCAACATGATATTCTCGGCGATAGACAAGGTTGATGTGGGTGACGCCGCCGCTTTCCGCACAGCGCTGGAGGCAGCGGATTTCGCCAGTGTGCGCGGGGCGCTCAAGTTCGGCAACAACCACCACCCGATCCAGAACATCTACGTGCGCGAAGTGATCGCCGGGGACGGCAAGCCGACCAACAAGCTGGTGGGCGTGGCTGAGGAGAACCACCAGGACGCATACCTCCGGCGAGATCATGGTGTTTGTCATCTTGGGCGGGGTCGGGCGGCTGTTCGGGCCGGTCGCCGGGGCGGCGTTGTTCGTGGCGTTGGAGCATGTGCTGGGCGGGTTGACCGAGCATTGGCAGTTGCTGCTGGGGCTGATCCTGCTGGGCGTGGTGCTGTTCGCGCGTGGCGGTCTGGTCGGCATAGTGACGGGGAATGCCAAGCATGGCTGAGCCGGTTCTGGAAGTTCGCGGGTTGCGCAAAAGCTTCGGCGCGTTGAAGGCGACCGACGGGGTATCGCTGACCCTGGAGGCGGGCGAGATCCACGCGCTGATCGGGCCGAACGGGGCCGGGAAATCGACCCTTGTGGCGCAGATCGCCGGGCAGCTGGCGCCGGACGCGGGCGAAATTTGGCTGGCTGGGCGCGAGATCACTGGCCTCAGCATCGCTGGGCGGGCGCGGCTGGGGTTGGGGCGGACCTTTCAGGTCTCTTCGCTGGCGCTGGAGTTCTCGGTGCTTCGGAATGTGATGCTGGCAGTGCAGGGGCGGCGGGGGTCCAGCTTTGGTTTCCTGGCGCCGGTGATGTGCGACAGTCGGCTGCTGGAGCCGGCCCATGCTGCGGCTGGAGGCGGTTGAGACCTACTACGGGCCGATCCAGGCGCTGTTTGGCGTCGAGCTTGTCGTTGGGGCCGGACAGGTAGTGGCGCTGATGGGCCGCAACGGCATGGGCAAGACCACGACCATCCGCTCGATATTGAACCTCACGCCGCATGCGCGCGGGCGGATTACCTTCGAGGGCCGCGATCTGGCGGGATATGCGCCGCACCGGGTGGCGCGGCTGGGGCTGGTGCCGGAGGGGCGGCGCTGTTTCCCCAACCTCACGGTGGCCGAGAACCTGATCGCCACCCAGCGTCCCGGTCCGTGGGACCGGGCGGCGGTGGAGCGTCTGTTCCCGCGGCTGGCCGAGCGTGGCGGGCAGATGGCGGCGACCCTGTCGGGCGGCGAGCAGCAGATGCTGGCGATCGGCCGGGCGCTGATGACCAACCCGAAGCTGCTGATCCTCGACGAGGCCACCGAGGGGCTGGCGCCAACCATCCGGGCCGAGATCTGGGCGGCGCTGGCACGGCTGAAGGCTGAAGGCGAGGCGATCCTGATCGTCGACAAGACGATTCGCGAATTGCTGCCTCTGGCCGATGAATGCGTGATCCTCGAGCGCGGCGCGACGGTTTGGACCGGACCACCGGGGGCGCTGGATGGTGCGATCTCCGACCGATATCTGGGGGTTTGATGGCGCGACTGGAGCGCTCGCGGCTCAGAATGCGCAGAAACCCCCTGATGCCAAGGCGACCGCGCAGAAGGCGGCAAATCCGATGCCGAGCATGATTTGCTCTCCTGCCGACATAACGCGCCAGGTCGTGCCCGGACCACCGCGGCCCATGAAGCAGGGTGCGGTCTCAGCCACCGTGATCGGACGTGTATCGATGGTACCGGACGTCGTCTGCGCGCGTTCAGCCAATTCCGAAATCTCGGGTGCGGTGGCGGTCTGCCGGGTCATCAGCGCGACATAGTAGTTAGTAGTGATAATCTCGGCCTGGACCGAGCCGAGGGCGCGGGCACCCGAGGATTCCTCAACATCGAAACTCAGGCCACGGCATGTCAGCGGGCCGAGCGACGTGATCCTGTATTCGCCCGGTTGGAGGTCCACGATCGCCGGTGCGCCGTTCGCAAACTCCACACCGAGCGGCTCATCCGTGCCGTCCCGAACCAACTGGATTTTGCCGGTGTCGTCGGCCCCCAGCACCGGTTCGGTCGCACCGGTGATCGTCAGCT
>Ga0307379_10005159_pt1 | contig 18334 bp, 15 predicted proteins | sample UN2MG_FD_202237 | JGI IMG/M metagenome (GOLD analysis project Ga0307379, IMG submission 202237) | Soil microbial communities from Risofladan, Vaasa, Finland - UN-2 | ecosystem: Environmental > Terrestrial > Soil > Coastal area > Acid sulfate soil | place: Finland: Risofladan, Vaasa | collected... | reverse complement strand
CTGCATCTGTTTCCCAAATGGCAGTTCCGGAACTTTCGTATAGGTCCTTATTTTCTCATTCAACCTCAGCTTGTCTGCTTGGATAAGATAACTTATAAAGTTGCGAAGCGTTTTCTCATTCCCAGGCAGTTCCCCGTATCTCTCCTCCAGATAATCATACACAGACGACATATTAAGCTTCGCAAATTCATTCTTCTCATAGACTTCCAGGATGTCCCGCTCATATTCTTCCAACACCTTATCCCGAAACATGTGCTCTCTCCGGTAAGCTCTAAAGCCTCTCTCATCCATTTTGTAATACTTGGCCGCAGTCCTGGGGTTTATTTCCAACTCCATAGCTATTTTATTGCTGGAATAGCCCTGACGCTTGAATGTTTTAATCTGTTTGTACATTTTTCGTTTTTTCATTTCCTCTCCTGTAAGGTTTTTTAAACCCTACAGGAGTTTCCCAAAAAAAGAAATTCTGTTCACTCTGAATAGTGTATTTCTGTTTACCTTTAATAGTGCACTTCTGCTTACCATTACCTATGTATTTCTGTTTACCATTGGTTGTGTATTTCAGTTTACCCTTTCCAAGCTTAGAGAGATTATCTTTGAATATCAGGCTCTTAAGAGGATGGGAGAGCTCGTCGAGAATGGTGGTGTGAATGACGTTTCAGGATGAAGTCGAAGGCCTGTTCAGGAAATTGAAGCCGGTCCTTGGCAAACAAATAGACTCCCTGTGGCTTGCCTATAACACTCAAACGGATTCAAGATCCAGAGCAGAGATTCTAGGAATCCTATGGTCCCTGGCATCCAAATACCTTGACGAGATTTACGACAAGAAGGTCCTCCTTAGCCTTCCTGATAGGGAAATTATTAATGGAGAATATAAGCTGGGGAAGGTGATATACGGAGACCAGGAGTATTATCCCTTTGGATTAAGGGAAAACGAATGGCTCAGGCATATTGGAATCTTCGGAACGACCGGTTCAGGAAAAACTAACTTTGCTTTTATCCTCCTCTGGAACTTGGTTAGCAAGAATAAGCCCTTTCTGATATTCGATTGGAAGAGGAATTACAGAGACCTTCTGGCTTTCGAGGAATTCAAAGGCACGAAAGTATATACCATTGGGAGGAATATTTCTTCCCTGTTTTTCAATCCTCTCATTCCTCCTGAGAATACGAATCCCCAATCATGGTTGAAAAAGCTCATAGAAGTCATGTGTCACGCCTATTTCCTTGGAGAGGGAGTCGCGTATCTTCTCCAGCAAGCAATTGATCAAGCCTATTCGAATTTCGGCGTGTATTCCGAAAATCCTCAGGAATATCCCACTTTCAAGGATGTTTTAGATATTTTAGAGAACATGAAGGTCAAAGGGAGAAAAGCCCTGTGGATGGACCCGACCCTTAGGACATTGGGCGTTCTCTGCTTTGGCGAATTCAGCAAGGTTTTGAACGTGAGAAAACCATATCTTATTGGGGATTTACTTAAGGAAAACGTTATTCTAGAGCTCGATTCACTGACGAATTCAGATAAAACTTTTTTCATTGAGGCTTTGCTTTTATGGATTCATCACTACAGGCTATCCGAAAAGGACAGGGAGGTCTTTAAACATGCTCTCGTTATTGAGGAGGCCCATCACATTCTCCTGAGGAAGAAGCAGGAAATGACGGGAACGGAGACGATAACCGACATCATCCTCCGGGAAATCAGGGAGCTCGGGGAATCAATAATCCTGATAGACCAGCACCCTTCTTTGATTTCCATGCCTGCCCTTGGAAATACGTATACGACGATATGTTTTGGTCTCAAGCACAAGACGGACATGAACACGATAAGCGAATCTCTTCTTCTCGAAAGAGAGCAGGTTGATTTCCTCGGCCAGCTTGAAATCGGGCTCGCGATTGCTAAATTACAGGGAAGGTATTTTAAACCGTTCCTCGTGAAATTCCCTCTTTTTCCAATTAAGAAGGGAACGGTAGAGGATAAGGAGATAAACATAATTATTAGCTCAATCAAAGGTCTGGTTAATAAAGAAGAAAAGGAGGAAATTCTAACGGAAAACGAAAGGAAGTTCCTGATTGATATTGCGAGAAATCCCATTTCGGGAGTAGTGGCAAGATATGTGAGGCTCGGAATTAACAGGTACCAAGGGAATAAATTACAGAAAGAACTAGTGGACAAGAATTTTATTAACTGGAAGCCGGTTTCCATAAGGAAGGGGCGTCTGAAGGTTCTTGTCCTGACCGATAAAGGTAAAAAGGCCATTCCTGAAGTGAAAATAGAGAAGGTTTTTCATAAACAGGGAAGCTGGGAACACGAATACTGGAAGTACAGGGTTGGAGAGTACTACAGGAAAAAAGGGTACAAGGTCACGTTTGAATACAAAATTGACAAAGGAAAATCTGTTGATGTCGTGGCTGAGAAAGAAGGGAAGAAAATATCGATAGAGATAGAGACAGGGAAATCTGATTATATTTACAATGTTAAAAAAGACTTGGACTATGGGTTTGATGAGGTTTTAATTGTTGTTTTAAATGAAAAAATTAGAGAGAAAATAATTGTAAGTTTAAATGGGGTCCTATCGGAAGATAGAAAAAGAGTGAATATTTCTCTAACAGATAATTTTCAGAATTAATCCTAATTACTATTTGCCTTTTTTTTCGGAACTTTTACGGTCTCGATTACTGTCGTGCTTGGATGTCTTTTGACATATCCTTTTTTTACGAAACGTCCTGTCTTTGCGCTTCTGCTGACTTTTCTTGTTTTTCCTTTAGGAGTCATTTTAACCTCCATTTTACCTCGTTATTTTACAACAGTTTGAAAAATTATCAAAAGCATAATCCGCAAATCCCCCTCATGACCTTTCAAATATTATCGGTAATGCCTTATGCTTATGATTAACTTCTACTATTATAATATATTCAACATTCTCGATGAGGGCAACACACACATCAAGTTGTAAATTAGCAAAGTCTTATACAAGGTTTAAGCTATTGGATAACAGTTAATTCTCTAATTGAGATGAAAAAATATAATACGTCAATCTGACTGAATTTTCAGGCCATTTTTCTAAAACCAAATTTTTTTCATTTTTATTGTTAATTTTTTTGTCTATTAAGAGCCTCTCTAATTAAATTTTTCGAATATTCGCTAATAGAATCGCTTAACAGAAATTCTTCAAGTGTTTTTTTATACGAGTCTTTTATACGATAATCTTCCTCACTCTGTAGTTTTTTAATTAATATTTCTACTAGTTTCTCATCGAAATATTCATATTTTGATATGAAAACCAACATATTGAAATCATCAGCATTTAATGCATTTATAATTATATCAGTTGTATCATAATTTTCTCCTAATTTATTTAAAGCTTGTGCAGTTTTAATCTTAAAGTAAGACGAATGTACTTCATTAAAAAATCTTTTTATGGATGGAACCACTGATTTATCCCCTATTTTTACAAGAGCATGTATTGCAGATAATTTATTAGATTCCTTCCATGGAGTTCCTTTTATATTTTCATCAACAATTTTGATTAATGGTTTTATAGCTCTTTTATCTTTTGAATTTGCTAATGCCTCTGTTATATATCCAAAGAAGTGAGGGTCATATTCATATTTTTCTAAACTATTAATAAGAACAGGCACAATTCTTTTATTATGCATTTTTCCTAATGCTGGAATAAAAATTTCATTTCCAGTAGGTAGCGTCAACCCCTTTCTTAGTACATTTAGATTATCTTCTATGAATTCCTTAGTGCTCCATTTTTTATAACCAGTAAAAAATATTTTATCTTTTTCTGTTCTACAGGGGCGATTTAAAACCGGTTGAATTTGGTAAATATTATCAGAAAAAATAACTTTCTTCTTAAAAGAAAGATCTTGGTAAATCACTACTAATCTGAATAAGATATTGCTCATTGCTATAGGAAAAGCTATATTTAATTTAAACTTTGTAGATAGAGGGAATAGTTCTCTAGGTTCTAAAATATAAGCTTTCTCTTCTTTCAATAAGGAAATATTTTTTTCATAGGAGGTTTCGTTAATTTCTAAACTTTTTTTATTGTTTTTAAATTCTATGATGAAATTAGTTGGTTCCAACTCTTCCCTAGGAATTGCTGCCCACATTTCTATTCCCCCAATCGCTAAAATCTCTAATTGTATATCGTTAATAATTCTGGTTTTTTTCTTATCTTTATTAATTAGAGAAAAATCCAGTATTATCTCCTCATCTTCTTGATAATATTTATCGGTGGAAAAAATTACTTTTTGAGGCGGAAATATTGAAACAACAAACTCTTCTAACTTTAAAAGTGCTCCAGTGAAAGCAGCTATCGATATCACTATGAGGCCTCCTACTATAATCCATGCAAGAATGGGGTTATTTTTAAACCAATGTACTATTTTCTCGACTTTTGTTTTACCAGAAGGCATATTTCTAAGCTTCCATTGCATATTTTTTAGATATATTCAGAATGTTTACGATATTTCGTCAGTTATATTCTTTCCATATATATTTATTAATAAAAGCTAGGAATTCTCTATTTATAGAAAAATAATTTTCCCCATCTTATAATTTTTTTCTTATCATATACTAACACATTAGAAATTCAACGCCAAAGAAGAATGAATACGTTCAAATTAAATGTAAAATCAAATCATAAAATTTAATATTTAACACAAAATATTTCTTTAGCATTTTTATAAACCTTAATTTTATTTCAATATCCCCAAACATTTTACCAGTATAATCCGAAAATTTCCTCCATAATCTTCTAAATATTATCGGCAATATCTTATACTTTTAAAGAAGGATCTAAAAGAATTTTTTGATATAATGATTTAATCAGTCTTAAATCAAAATTAAAGAAAAAGATTTTTTCTTATATCATCAACCAAATTCAACAGTTGTTCCCAATCAGGATAAGTTAAGAAAATATTTTCTCAGGGACGAAATTACCGTCAGGGCAAGAATGGGGACATCCTTCGTCCCTCAGAGCGAAACTAACTAACTCAGGAGTAACGCTTTTTGAAAAGAGAATATTAGCCAGAGTACTTGCCTCTCCATTTGTCAGTTGATGGCTATAAGTCACTAGGAAAAACGTTTTAATTTGTTGTAACAGAATTTCTTTTATACGATTCATTAGTTTTTCGTTTATCCGCCAAGACTAAAGTTTCTTAAAAAATTCTAAAATCTCATTCATTAAAGCCGAATCACACAGAATTTGCTTTTTCTACATGTGTGGAATTAATTCTTTATATTTTGAATTTGTTATTTGTTCTAATTTATTTAAGATATGAGAAAAGAATTTCTTGCGTTGAGAACATAAAACATCTTTGTTGCCCAATTTTTTTTCATAGAAAAATCTTTCCCAAGGACATCCTCCCTTGCATGTAAAATACCACTCACAACTATCACATTCAGGCCATGGCGAATTTATCTTTTTAATCCAATGTTTAAATTTATTACTTTCAAAAATTTCTTTTATACTAGATTGGAGTATATTACCCATTTTCCACTTCTCTTCATAAAAATAATCGCAGGGAAAAATATCACCTTTATTATCAATTGTTATGATACTTTTGCACATGTTACTTCCAGAGTAACGACATGAAGAAATATCTTTTCCTAATATTGCTGTCAAAGGCTCATCTACATCTCTTATTCTAAGAAAATAATCATTTCTATTTAACCAAGAATCAAATAATTGATTAAGAATAGAGTAATAGTCCCTAGGACCAATAGAAAAATTTGTCAACATTTTGCTTTCTGAGTCGAATTCATGAGCATAATTGAAAGCAAAGCTCTTAATTCCTAAGGATACGAAGAAATTCAATATTTCATAGATAGAATTTTTATTTACTTTAGTAATAACTGCTAACACACCAAATCCAATTCCTTCCTTTTTTAACAGATTTATGGATTCTTTTACTTTTTCAAAACTTCCTCTGTTTGTTTTGTCTCTTCTATAGAAATCGTGATAGATTTTTGAACCATCTAAGCTAATTCCTAAACTAAAGTTATTTTCTTTGAAAAAATCAATCCAATCTTTACTTATCAGAGTTCCATTAGTTTGAAGCATGTTTTCTACAATTTGTCCATTTTTTCTAATCAAATTTTGATAATAAATTGCTTGTTTAAAGAAATCTATTCCCGCTACCATAGGTTCTCCACCATGCCAAATAAAATCACAACGATCTGGACTGAATTCTAGAGCTTCCCTTATAAAAGTCTTTAAAACTTCATTACTCATTATTTCTAACCTGTCTCTTTTATCATTTCTGTAGAAGCAGTAGGTACAATTTAGATTACAATATCTAGCAACTGGTTTAGTTATGAATACTAAGTGCACTTTAATCTTTGCTATTTTTTAGAATTATCTTTATTTTACTTAGGTTTATTTCCTCCCCAATTAGTTATCCACTTCTCATACCAAATGTTTCGTTTCCACGATGACTTAGATATATTATTTTTTCTGCTATCAAAAAAGCCTTTTAGTGAAAGCATCTCTTCATTCTTATCATTTGAAAAGATTTTTTTTGAAATCACTCTACTTACACTTTTTACTCGCTTTTGTATATTGTTCATTTCTCAGCCTCCTTAATTTTAAATTTATTGAAAAATTCATCTATGTATACAATGATCAAAAAAATTTAATTTAGGGATAATTTCTATTTTTATCCTTAAGTCTTTCCAAGCTTTTTCATTTGACTCTTTCTTTGTCCAGCCTGAACCTTTACACGTATCACCCGTTTTTTATCCTCAATTTCTGTTTTATAGATTGGCGGACCAAATAGAAGTTGATATGTGTAACCAGAGCCTCTTTTCGTATCTTCCCATCATTTCCTCCCAATAGTTTCTTTTATTAAATTAACTAACTGAGTATCAAAAGTCAATCATATTAAAAGCATAATCCGCAAATCACCTCCGTAACCTTTTAAATGTTATCGGCAATACCTCACATTCCATCAGGCAGGATTAAAAACAACTATTTCCTATTCAGTTTAAACTTTTTAGACGTTTTATCGGCACTATCGGCATTTTGTATAAACAACCTTTAAAATTTTACCTACTTAATCTTGATTATGATTAAGGAGCAAATAGTAGTGACAAATCCAAACCTCCTCAATGATACGTATATGCTTAACAACATCCCCGTAAGAGAGCAACAGGTAAGAGAACTCACCTTCTGCCTGTATCCCGCTCTTAGAAAGAAAAAGCCTATAAATGCCTGGATTTATGGAAGACCGGGATCGGGAAAAACACTGACAGCCAAATTCATTCTCAGGAAATTCAAGCATGATTCGAATGTGGATGGAGTATACATCAACTGCTGGGAGCAGAATTCCTATTACTCCGTTCTGGACAAACTCGTTAGGGAACTGAGGATCCTGGGAGCGGAGAAGCTTAACACTTCTTATAAGCTTGAGCGGTTTGAACAACACATCGGGAACAGACCGTTTATCATTGTCCTGGACGAGATAGACCAGCCAAAAAAACATGAAAGGGACTCCATAATCTACAATCTCTGTAATATGGGAAACATCGGGTTGATATGCGTGTGTAATTCCAGGTCCGTTCTCTACTCGTTTGACGAGAGGATAAAGTCGAGGCTGAATGCAAAGCTCGTTGAGTTTAATAAGTATACAGAGGATGACATTGCTTTTATCCTAGGACGAAGAGCAGAATTGGCTCTTCGTCCGGGCTCATGGACCGAGAAAATCCTTGACCGAATAGCTAAACTCGCTGAAGGCGATGCGCGTGTAGCGATACAGACCTTGAAGAACGCTGCTTATTGTGCTGAAAACAATTCTATTAACATTATTAAAGAAAAGCACATAAACGAAGGATATAAAAGTGATAAAGACCTTAAAAAGACCTATCTCCTTAACAAGCTTACTTCTCACCACAAACTGCTTTATGAGATTGTGAAGGAGAATGAAGAGATTAATTCCGGGGAGCTCTGGAAAACATATTTAAAAAAATGCAGGGAACTCAAGAAAAATCCCATCGCTTTGAGGACGTATTCCGAATACATGAACAAACTGATTGAGCTGGATTTGGTCCAGTGGGACAGAGCGCTTGTCAGGGGGAAAGTTAGAGTGTTTAAAGTTGGCTGAAGACTTCTATAACATATTATCGATGTAACGGTAAATATTTTCCTTGACGACTAGCCTTCATTAAAATATACTTAATTTCTCATCATAACTGGGGAGTTCACAAAATTCGATTTAGTTCTAAATCTCTTTTAAAGGAGGGATATTATGGAAGAGTTTTCTTTCAGAAGAGATTTAAAGTCTGTAGTCTGGGGTCCTACTTTACTACTTAATTTTTTTCGATCTCTAGCAGCGGGAATTGCATGGTTCATCTTTAGTATCTTAATTAATTCAACAAGTCCAAGTCTTTTGTTATTCCCGATTGTTTATTTCATTATTTTGTTACCTACAGGATTGATTGCTGGCAAACTCAGTGAAGCTGGTGTTCCTTTCGCTGGCCTATTCTCGATGTTCATAAGTTTACTTGTAATAGTAGGTGATCCTCTTGTGTATATTCTTCATAAAATCAAACCTGAATTGGTTCCTATTGAAAAGTTTGGATTTTTCAATTTAAGGCTGATTATATTCGTTTTGAAAAATGAAACATTGGGTAAAATTGACTCAATGGAATATGAAAGTGTTTCTGCTGATAATTTGGAAGCAACAAACGAAATAGAAGAAGCTGTATCTGAAAGAGAAGTAGGAACGGAGAAATTAGAAGATAATTTTTTTGAAGGTCTGAAGCTAGCAGTTTATAAAAAAGATGAGAACAAACAAATAAAATATTTTGAAGAAGCGCTATCAAAAGGATTATCTCAGCAAGATGAATTAATAGCACGGAGCTTTCTCATGTGTGCTTACGCAAACCTTGATGAATTTGATCAGGCTAATGATCAGGCTAAAATTATGAAGGATATTTATAAAAATGTAGAAACCGCCATAGACTTTAAAAATGATCCTACTGAAGCTTTATTTTTGCATGAATGTCGCTTAATCCCTCTTTATCCGGATAACATACGTGAGGACCTACCCGAAGAAAAGAGAAAAAAGGCTGCTCTTGATTCAATGCAGAATTATCATGATTTTATGGGACCTCGTGTTTTAAATTCATATTTGGGTGAATGTTATTTTCGGAGAGGAAACATTGAATTAGCGATATCTGAGCTAAAAAAGGGAATCAGTCGTTTTGCCGAATTAGTTGAATTCCCTCTCGAGGTAATATTTCGTTCACGTTTAGGTACACTTTATAAGCTAAAAGGAGACCTTCGGTCTGCGAAGAAAGAATTCTCAAAAGCAATTGAGGCGAATTCGTTAGTCGATGACGAATGGTTCCCAACCGATGAAATACATGGAAAGAGAATGCGTGAAGGACTAAAATTTTGGTTAAACCTAGCTATTCAAAGTTTTAATGAAATTAAATAAGTGTTCTGAATTTTCATATTATAAGAGTCAAAAAAATTGTAAAGGGGGTATATGAATTATGGCTGAAAGAATTTGTGATTCATGTGGTAAAAAAAAGAGCGTATCAGGTGGAAAAACTTGTGAAAATGGTCATTTTATATGTCAGAGTTGCGTAACGGGAGGAATATTTGATTCTCCTAGACAACAATGTCCGATTTGCAAAAAACCATTAAGATAGAAACTCTTTTAAACTTCGAAACTCATAAGAATACATAAGCTTGCTTATCTAATGCCTCTTTTTCGTATTAACAACATCCTCTCGCTACAAATCAGTCAATAACCTCTGATTGAGCTTGATTTGGTCCAGTGAGATAGAGCGCTTGTTAGGGGGAAAGTTAGGGTGTTTAAGGATGAATAAATTAAAATTTTAATAGGTTAAACTAAATTCTAATTGAAGTATAATTGAAAGGGGAGCAAATTTCTCTTATGATAATGGTGTTTAATTATGAAAATATTCATTAGCTCAACATACGAAGACCTGAAAAACGAACGAAAAGAGGCAATTTCTACCCTAGATCGGATCGGACAGACAATAGCAATGGAGAAATTTTTTGCCTCAAACCACAAGTCAAAAGATGTATGTCTAAAAAAGCTACAAGAATCTGATGCTATGGTTCTTATAATTGGACTCAGGTACGGTTCAATAGATAAAAGTGAAGGGATTTCCATCACAGAGATAGAATATAACACAGCCAAGACCCTTGGATTACCGGTTTTTGTTTTTCTGAAGCAACAATTGGATGGAAATTGGCAATCAGAGGAGAAAGATGAAGAAAGGTCTAAAAAGTTTCTTGCGTTTAAAGCCCGAATAGATGCTGAAAAATATTGGGCAAAATTCGCAACACCTCAGCAACTTGGCAGAGAGATTTTAGGAGCTATTCGCCAATATGAAATTGATAAAGGAATGATAGATGTTCGTTTACCTGCTTTTATTTCCTATGAAGAATTTTTCAGACCTTTCCTTGATAATACCAGACTATTTAATCATGCTTATCCACTTGTAGGACGAGAGGATATTTTAGAGCAGCTTGATAACTTTTTAGAATCAGACAAAAAAGTAGATTTATTATATGGACGAGGAGGGATTGGAAAAAGTAAAATACTTCTTGAATTTAGCCGTGAATTTGAAAAAAAACACAGTGAATGGAAACTCAGATTAACAAGAGAAGGTATTGTATTATCTGAAGACTCTATTCGCAGTCTGCCAGCTCAAAAGTGTGTTGTAATAGTTGACGATGCCCATCGAAGAGAAGACTTATCTATTCTGTTAAACTTGGCTCAACAGTATCCTGAACGTGTAAAAATAATACTTTCATGCAGGCCCCAAGGATTAGATTACATAAGGGCTACTTTAAATAGAGGGGGATTTGATCCGAGAGAAGTCGAAACTATTCAAGAAATCAAGGAACTTGGGCAGTCCGATTTAGAAGAATTAGGTAGGAGAGTACTTGGGAAAGATCATCAACGATACCTCGAGCCTCTCATCCAGATAGCCAAGGATTCACCTTTGGTCCTAGTCATAGGAGGACGGCTAGTTTCAGAAGGGGCCGTTGATCTTTCACTCTTGGACCGCCATGACGAATTTCACAGGACTGTCTTTGACAGGTTCCAAGACGTATTAATAGGTAAAGTCAGCGACAAACTCGGAGCCGAGTTCTGTAGAGATCTCCTTTCGCTTATATCTGCTCTTTCTCCAGTTAAACCTCAAATGGAATCCTTCCAAGAACAAGCATCAAAATTTCTAAACATCGAAAGAAACAAACTGATAGATGCAATCAGTATTCTGGAAAGTGCTGGTGTACTCCTTCGTAGAGGCTATTCACTTAGAATTTCCCCGGACATTCTATCTGATCATATTTTATATAATGCCTGCATTACACCTCAGAGAGAACAAACAGGCTATGCACAAAAGGTGTTTCACACATTCGGGACCATCTTTCCTGAGAATGTATTATTTAACTTATCGGAATTGGATTGGCGTGTTGCACGAGAAGGCAAATCATTAGATCTGTTAGGTGAGATTTGGGAAATTATAGAAAATGAATTCAAGGACGCTCCTCACTTTCAGCGGTCGCATATATTAATACTTCTGGAAAGAGTGGCATACTTCCAACCCAAGAGAACACTGTCCCTAGTCGATTATGCAATCCAACATCCAGCCAAAACATCTGGTGGCGAAAAATGGATCTCTTTATATAAATACACCCACAAAGATGTTCTCCATGCTATACCACAGTTGTTAAAGGGAATTGCTTTCAACTTTGATTATTTACCGCAATGTCTCGATCTTCTCTGGCATTTAGGGAGAGATGACGAAAGAGAAACTAACCCTTACCCTGACCATGCCATGAGAGTTCTAGCAGATCTGGCCAAATACGATATCGATAAACCCGTCAGTGTAAACTCCGCGGTATTGGCTGCTTTAGAAAAATGGTTAAAAGAGCCTGATGCCCTTGAACACATTCACTCTCCTCTGGATATACTGGATACCTTACTAGCTAAAGAAGGAGATTCTGCGAGACCTCGCGGCCATAGTATAGTTTTCAGGCCCTTTGCCGTTAGCTTTGAGACTACCAAACCCATTCGTGAAAAAGCAATATCGCTTCTATCGAACTGTACAAAATCTCAATCCACAAAAGTGGTCTTGCGAGCGTTAGAAAGTCTTATCAAGGTTCTTAACCCTCCTCATGGCTTATTCGGCCGCAAAGTTTCAGACAAGGAAATAAACCAATGGTTACCTATGCAATTAAAGACACTCGAAGTTATCGAGAATCTTGTAGAGAATACGGATGATCCGATAATTCATCTCCAGGTTGCTTCGGATCTCAAATTGCATTCTAGACGAAACAGACAGGAGGCAATCGCATCAAAGGCAGATTCAATTATAAAGGCTATTTCTGATTCTTTTGATTTGCGAATCATGCGGGCACTTTGGTATCGATATGATAGGGATTGGGACGGCGAAGACTATAAGGCACATCAGGAAAGAGTAAAAGAAGAGATAAAACAGACAATCGCTGAAATCCTAGGACGTTTCAAAAATGGGAAGCAGGTATTCGACTTTTTAAATAATTTTTTAAGTCACTTTCAAAATTCTGGCGTTCAGGCAAGACCGGGTTATTTTCTGTACTTGCTCAGTTCGACCGATCCTCACCTGTCCATTGAAATATGCAAAAAAATTATATCCCACTCCTCTTCCCCACTATCAATATATTTAAGTTCATTATTGTCAGGCATTAAAGAAAAAAATACAACCAAAGCGATAAATTTAATTAAAAAAGCAGTAGAAGGCAAAGACAAAACATTCTGTTCTTCAATAGCGCATGGTTATGCCTGGGGAGGATGGGCTTCGTCGATAACAGATGATGAATTTAATATTATTGAAAAATTACTAAACCATCCAGATAAGGAAGTAAAATCTAAGGCTATAGAAGCTTTAGGAAGATTTCCTAAGGCTAAAAGAAACAAAGCCATTCAATTGGCATTGACTGTTGATATCTTGTATGACGAAAATTTAGCTAACTCGCTCTATGGGATTTTTGATCCCACTTACGGAATCCCTCCGGATGAGATAAAAACCGAGGATCTGAAAGCGATTCTTTATAAATCCGCTGGAATAAAAGAGCTCGATACTCATCTTTACGATTTGGACAAATTCTTGGGATATTGCAGCTCAAGGATTCCCGAAGCTGTTGTGGATTACTTATTAAAGAGACTGGAAATCGCCGAAGAAAAATCCTCCAGTGAAGAGTATCAGCCGTTTCCAATCTTGGGTTTTCAGCATGGATTAAAAGACATCGCGTCAATTTCGAATTATAAAGATATGCTCCGAAAAGTAAGAGACCGTGCTTTGAGTGCAAAGACAATTATATGTTGGTGGCTTTCAAAACTCTTTGCCGACTTATCTGACAATTTCTCTTCTATTAGCATCGAAGTATTATACGAGTGGATAGATTCAAATGATGCCCAAAAAATACAGGCAGTTGGATTGCTTGTAAAAGATGCTCCCTCAGAATTTGTTTTTTCCCATTCAGATTTTGTTTCCGATCTGCTCGAAAAGGCGAACAAGATTAGTTCAGAATGTTATAATGATGTAGCAAGTAATCTATCCTCATCTGCTACTTCAGGCACACGGTTACGAACACCAGGACAGCCTTCTACCCAAGATATTAAGCTTCGGAACCAATCAAAAGAGTTATCTCAAAAATTTCCAATAGGTTCTCCTGTCCAACAATTTTACTTTTCGTTATTGAGGCATGCTGAATTCTCCATACGTGATAGCTTGGCGAGGGATGAAGATGTCCTTGAAGATTAAAATCAGTCATGATCAAGCAAAGGATGATATAAAATATTCGTTTTAATTTCGCTGGACTCCCTTTATACAGTAAATTTAGCTGGAATTCAAAGAAGTGAATTTCTCACAAATTAAATGTATTACCCATATCCCTTTTTCATGATTCATTTAGCGGTTCTCTTGAACCGGATTTGGTTCAGTGGGATAGAGCGTTGGTTAGGGGGAAGGTTAGGGTTTTTAAAGTAGGATAGAATTATTTTTCATATCTCAAGTCATAAAGCCACATCTCTTTTGGAAATTTTCTGTGTCTTTTAGATTTCAGTGCTCTTATCAATCCTTCTTCAGTCTGGTAACCTTCTCCCTTAATGATTTCTTCTTTTAGACCCTCTGGGACGATGATTTTTGTCTTCTTGTAAGGATAGTAATCATACTTTAGATTTCTCAAAGTAAGCCACTTTTTACCTTCTTTTATCATCTTGACATGTTTCTCACTCATTGGAAGTTTTAAAGGGAATTTAACTTTATTCATAGCTCTTTAAGTTTATCAAAACTCATCTGGAAATCAAAAAAATTGTGCTCTTTGTTAAAAAATGTTTAAACATATCAATTTAAAGAAGCATTAGAATTTTTTTATATGGCCAATAAGCTAGCTAATGAAAGAAACGGAAATGAATATTACATTTGCTCCATTATCATCCCGAAATCACTGTTTGGTGCCTTAAAATGGAAGAAGGGGGATAAACTGGAGTTCAAGCTGGATAAGAGAAAGGTTGTTTTAAGGAAAAAAGTTTGATATTTTTACCCTTTGGAGGCTTGTTTAAAATGACAGTGGAAGATGTCATATTTCTGGGCGCTGGGGCGTCAGCATCGGAAGGTGCTCCTCTTCAAGGAAATCTATTCAAAGAGTATTTCGAATATTCCAAGGCCAACCCGCATGAAGTTGAATATGATATGAATCAGAGGCTAAACGAATTTTTCCGTTCTTTCTTCGGAATTGACTTCCGAAACGACAATCTCGACGAAACAGGCTTTCCCACTTTCGAAGAATGCCTGGGGATACTTGAACTCGCCTTAAACAGGCAGGAAAGCTTCAAATCTTACAGTCTTACTCCAAATTCGCCTAAAATCCAAAGGGTAAGAGAAGATCTTATATTTTTAATCGCGATTATTTTGGATAGGACGCTACGAGGAAGAGCAAGGTATCATCGCGATCTTATTAAAAGACTGCAAAGAGAGCGGATTTTGAAACAAACGGCGTTCGTCAGCTTGAATTACGATATTCTTATAGACAACGCACTCATGGATTCTTACAGGTATATTGATGTTGATTATTCCGTAAAATTCACCAATTTTGAAGGCCAAGGTGATTGGAGCAGGCCTCGACCACAAAGGGCTGTCAAATTGTTCAAATTGCATGGTTCTCTAAACTGGCTTTACTGCCCGACATGCATTTCCCTGACACTTACGCCAAAGGAAAAAAAGGTGGCCACTCTCGTATTTCGACCGCAGCATTGTGAAAAATGCGACAGCGAAATGATTCCGATCGTAATACCGCCCACTTTCTTCAAAGTGATGTCGAATTATTTTTTGCAGCAGATATGGAGGCAAATAGAAGAATCTGTGGCTCAAGCAAGAAGGTTTTTCTTTTGTGGGTATTCTTTTCCAGATGCCGATATCCACGTTAAGTATCTTCTGAAAAGAATTGAAACAAACCTCGGCGAGACACCAGATGTTTTCGTTATTAACAATCACGAAGGAAAGTCAGAGGATCAGAAGATAACAGAAGAGCTTCGATACAGAAGGTTTTTCATAGACAGTTCCAGAGTCAATTACACAGATTCTTCTTTTCAAGACTTCTGTGAACATGGTATTTAATAACCGAATCCTGATAGAAACGATATCCAGCGCCTTGTTTAAACATCGGTTTAAACATAGCAATTTATATCCCTAGCCGAATTCTTAAATATGCCTAACAAGCTGAAGCCAGCCAATTTCAGCATGAATGCGGAGATAGAGAGAATATTTATGGGAAAGGTAAAACCCATAGGTAATGGAGCTATGGTTATAGTTCCGAAGGATTTCTTGGGGGAGGAAGTCTTCGTCCTTGTCCTCCCTTCATTTTTAGAATATAACAGCGATTGTGAGGAAAAATCTGGCGGATTTCTTTACTGAATATCAATAAATTTACATTTTCAAGTAAATAAGGAGGTAAGAATGATTGTTTGGGAAGATGTTAAATCGGAAGGATGCTCCAAGCTCTCCATTTTTCGTGCTAAAGTTCCTAGTGGCTGGTTAGTTCTTGTTCACCAGGCTGATGTAGAAGGTCTAACTTTTTATCCAGATCCAAAACATGAATGGAACGCTTCTTCTATGTAAATAATTTTCTGAACAACATATCTCTCTCTTATCCGCATTAACAGCATCCTTCTCTCATATAGAGATTGATTTGATCTTGAATTATTGATATTAGAAAGTAGAAAAGGTGAGGTTTTCTTATTTAGATTGAAGTAAAGGATCCATTAAAGTTAAAGAAGGATTCTATGGCATATAACGAAATATTCTCAGTAATTGAAAAAATCAATCCTGAGGAAATTACTTTTTGGTCTGGTTCTGGAATTTCAAAACAATATCCAACTGACTTGCCAACAGGCGATCTTCTTTTGAAATTATGCATGAATTCATTCATGCCTCAAGGAACTTATGATCTCGTGAGAAATTTTTTCTTGAAAGGTAATTTCAAAGACAACTATGGAAATATTAAAAGCTTGCCTAGATTAGAACTCGTTATTGAAGATATTGTCGGTGTTCTCGGATACGAGACATTCGAATATTTCTCCTTCATGGAAATTCCAAAACAATATCTAAATTTGTACCACCTTTTCTTCGCTTATCATCTAAACAATGGCGGGACGCGGCAATCCTCTATTCTTCTAGAATTTTAGCCATTATTTATAACTGTTTAATCAATTTATCCCCAAATTTTTCATAACAATTTTTACAAAATCTCTTTGCATGGAGAGAATGCAAAAATTTGTCTTTTATGGTCTCAGCATAATAAAAACTGCCTGATTCTATTTCTTTGCCACACTTTGAGCATATGTGATTTACTCTCGCATTTGTCTTCTTCAGAAATTTTAAGTTGTTGTATTTGCCCATAATTTTTCACTTTATATATCTTGCTATTTCCTCAAACTTCTCAAGCAACTTATTTGCTAGCTCTGATTTCCTAATTATATATTTTGCCCATTTACTCTTCGATTCAGGATTTAGTTGTGTTGCAACCCTGTATCTTTGTCCATACTTTGTATTAACAATCACAGCATTTTCCCTTACCTCATTGGTAGGAATCAGTAAGATATAGTCATTGATTTCAAGATTAGCAGGGTTGAAGTAAGCAATCACGACGTAATAGGAATGATGAGGATTGAATGTCTTAAGGCTAATATCAGCTATTATTGCTCTGTTTTTCTGGAGATTAAATCGGCTTTTTACTTGGATAAATATTGGTTGAAAAATTCCGCTCTTTACAATAATTAAATCTATCCCCTCGGTATCGCTAACAGGTTTATACACATTTAGAAGTCCCTGTCCATAAAGAAGGATAAGTTCTTTAACCCTATCCTCCACAATGTCTCCCTTTGAAGTTGAAGAAAGACCGGAAAGATCGATTAGCTCTTTAGCTTCCTTTTCTCGGGCTCTCTGATCTACAACAGGCTCAGCCTTCTCAAATTTAAGCCTATAAGTTGGCGGGCTTTCCTTGATCAATATCAAGCTAATTTCATCTTTAGGTTTTGCTTTATGTTTTTTGTACCAAGCAGTTAAGCCAAAAATTCTCTTGTAATCAGGATTGTAGCTTAAGGATTGAGCTCTATCAGAGTCATCTAGAAATATATCGACCTTTGTCTTCTCTTCAGGCATTAATTCAGTTCCCCTGCTGGGAATATTTAAAAATCCTAGCCTAATTTCTACTTCTATAAGCTTCCTCGAAAATCCTTTTGTCATTCTTAATTCCCTTGGATTTTTGATTTAAATATTATCAGATTTTTACCATATAAGCCAGTTTCTTAACTGGTTATGATATAAATGAGGATTATATTCAGATAAAGGATTAACAACTTATTTAGAATTTTTTTGTAATATTGCAAAATCCAAAAAAAACTGATATGTTTCCCTTAAAGTTTTGAAAAATTTATTGAAGAATAGACATTTCTTTTTAAGGGAAGATATATTAACTAATAAATTATATTCAAAATGGGGGAGAAAGTAAAAAATGAATAAATTAGTCATTTCAGACGTTGTTAAAATTAGGGAAGAAATTTTAAAGAAAAAAGAAATAGAAGGTATTATATACACTTACAATTTATTAAAAAAGGGGGATTACATTGAAAAATTATCAGATTGGGTTTTTGATCATACATATCCTTCCATCCCATTAAATATATTCTATTGTTGCAGGGGGTTTTGTTGTAATTTCATATGCGACACGCACAACTTCCGGAATTTCAGTGGTAATTCTCCTTGAAACCTTCTTTAGAATTTCCCATGGAACTTCTGTTG
>Ga0307379_10005157_pt1 | contig 18335 bp, 22 predicted proteins | sample UN2MG_FD_202237 | JGI IMG/M metagenome (GOLD analysis project Ga0307379, IMG submission 202237) | Soil microbial communities from Risofladan, Vaasa, Finland - UN-2 | ecosystem: Environmental > Terrestrial > Soil > Coastal area > Acid sulfate soil | place: Finland: Risofladan, Vaasa | collected... | reverse complement strand
TCTTAGCAATTCCACCCACCATTGTCAACTGCCAAGCAGGAAAAACTACGTGGTAATAACCGCGGCACCACTTAGTAGCTATCTGTCGTACCGCCTAATGGTGCATTCTCGCGAAAAGAGGACGTGGTTATTACGGTCCCAGTTGTGTTCACTCCGATGCCGTTTGTGAAGTGAGTGCCAAGCGAAAGCCGTTCGAAACCCATCGGACGGATCTCGGAAGCATTGGGCAGCGGCAAGCGGGGTGTCCTCAGCAGGAACTTACGATTCAGCCAACGTTTGAAACTCGTTCGGCCCGCGGAGCTCATGCGGCGTCTCTGTAGTAATACCGAAGCAAGCCGCCGAGCCGCTCACGGCATTCAATCTCACCGTCGCGGCGTGTCGAAGCGAAGCAGTTCAACGACAAGGACTACGAGACCATTAGGACGGTGTCCCAATTCTACATTCAGCCGCTCGATCTTCGCATTTCAGATTCACGATTCACGTGCCGGTTCTAGTTCTATGATGACCGGCCAGCGATGAAGTCTTCCCACGTCAATGCGGACCATCCGGAACTTGGCGCAACGGTGACACCGGTGAACGCCCCAGGGACAGGTGAAGTCGACGGTGTGAACGATGGGGCGATGGCGCCCAGCGCACCAACCAGGAATCCAACAACTTTGCCTTCCGGGTCGCGAAAACATCCGCTAGCGAAAGAGCCCAGCACGTCACCCTCCGGTGTGAGTACTTGTTTGCCGTCGATGAGTGCTCGGACATTTTCTTCAAGGTCGAGCACTTCTTTGCCGCGAAGGTTGGCGACAAACTGTTGTTCTCTGTTAAGTATTTCGTCCATTGTCAGTTTTCCTTTGAATGGGCCTGTGATGAATGCCAGCCCCCTGGAGCCAATCGTCGACGGACCGACGCTCTCGTGTGGATTTGTCGCCGTAGTCGGGGCCTGAAGTAGCGACACATCCGTCACCCTAACGAGCCATTGTACGGCGAGCGAAGCTTAGCACAAAGACCGCCATGAGGATTGCCCCGATGCAGGCCTCTGCGCCGGCAAATACTCTACTATGTCCGATTGGTTTCAGATCGCCAAACCCCAAGGTTGTAAATGTCACCGTGCTGAAATACAGACATCGCAAAGCGGTCTCCCACGTCGTGCAACTCGGGCCGAAGATACTCTTTTCGGTGTGATCACTCGCGGATGCGTGTTCCGCGACCTCGCTTGCGAGGCGTTCCTCTTGCCTTCTATCGCACAACATGTTATCTACACGCTCCTCGGCGCCAGAACCACCGGTGTGCGAGAGGTCTGCCACATCTTCAACTGATGTGGGGCCTGATGAGCCTCCGCCGGCCTCCAGCGCCGTGGAGCCGCCTCGACCAGCCACGGGCCGGGGAGCTTGGCCATCGCTTCCAAGAACACCCTGCTCTGGTTCGTTTGTTGGCGCACCCTGACGCGCCACCGACGTCGGCGAATCCTTCTCGTGGTTCCCTTGTAGGGCTAATGGGGCACGTTGTGTACCCGCAATCGGACCTGCTTCGGAACCCACGTTGATCGACAGTGCGTTGTCGAATACGCCGACTCGAATGGTAACCGGACGTGGCCGTGAATCGACAGGAACTGCCGGCCGAGTCGAAGCGTCCGATTTGGAGCCCATACAGCTATCATCTAAGATGTCAAATCCAGCTGACGGCCAGTACCGCGAAATCACGCCGGTCGCACAATACACCCCTGCGAACAAGACAATGACCCAAACCCATGTTGCCGCTGCGCGACCGATACTCTCTCCATACCTGTAAATGAACCTGCTAGTCTTCAGTTTCCAGTGGAGAATCCACTCGCGCCCTCTTGCGCCCCGGGCAGACTTGACGTTGCCGAACATTAACGCTATGACCACAATAACGACAAGAAGAGGAATGATGACTGCAAGTGGCCAAATCATCGGCCACCTGTTACTTGCCCACAGAAGGCCAGCATAAAGCATGCAACCTACCCACGCAAAGAACAACGACAAGAACCAGAACCAGAGCGACGAGCCAAGCCCCTCCTTCGGCGGGTCGTTAAACCGGTGTTCTAACTCCGCATCCTTCAGCCTTACGCGACAGACCGATTCCAGATCACTGAGTCCCAGCAAGCGGAAATTGTTGGCAAACATGTTCCAGAGGTAGGTCTTGTGGGTCAACGCCACCACGCCATCGTGCTTTGTCTTATCCGGTGCATCGGCCTTTCGACCCTCATACATCGCGTCGCGGCGCTTCATATCTTCCGGCACATCGTCCCGATTTACCAAGCCGACCGTCTCCTTGACGATATCGTCCAGCTGGCTCATGACCCTTTTCCTAGCCTCCTCGGGATTCCACATGCTGTCCTGCTGCTCGGCGTATTGGCTCGGTTCCTTGCTACCATTGCCCTCAGGAAGGAAGTACCCGAAGTATTGTCCATCCACTAGACTCCCGCGCAAGATGACCACCTTGTCCAGGTTGTAAATACTTGATAGCTTTGTCAACTCGAACGTACACTCGACGAACGCGAGTTCTTTTCCGTTAAGCCCCCCTGGCTTCCCTTTCCCCGAATCCACCTTAGAACCCTTGGTTGGCGCATCCTCACGGTTGGTGTCTCTCAAGGACGCTGATACCAGACTGCACTGATAGAAGAACGTCCTGCCGTTATCGGCCGTGTCCGCACGCCGCATCCCATGGAGAAGGGCCTTCTCAAAATCACACACCCAAAACGGCACCGAAGTCTTCGGGCCAATAAGAAACCCTATCAGAGACGCATCACGAAAACAGCAATCCTTGAACTGGCCGTCCTCCAATGTCGCCCCGGTCAAATCGGCGTTTTCGAAGCTGCATGCAATGAAATTGGTAGTTTTCAGCGTAACACCTGCTAAGGTGGCCCCCGTGAAATCACAAGCGACAACGCGATTGTCTTGGCCAGTCGTAGCTAACGTGGAGCTGGTCAGAAACCGTGCTTTTGCGAAGTTGACCGAGTCTAGTGCGGCGTCATGAGGTTGATCGGATTTCTCAGCAACGACTGCGACGTGATTGAGCGCACAGTGGGACAGATCGGCGTCGCGCAGCACAATTGGGCAGCCTTCTTCACCCAGATCGCATCGCTCGAAGTGGGAGTAGGCAAAGCGGACATTCGAAAAATTCCCACACACCTTGCTCCGCCGTGTATCGTCGGGAACGCCGGCAATAGTCACGTGCGTAAGATCCGAGAAGGCTGCAGTCCGGACAGCTAGGTCAACGTACCGAAAATGGCAACCGGTAAGTACAGCTCCCTCTAGACTCGCCTGATAGAAATAAACGCTCGGATGTTTGCCGTCAGGTGTGAAGCACCCTGCACAATTTGCCCTACTTAGGTCTGCGCCGCTGAAGTCAGTGTCGCCGAGGGACGCACGTTGCAGGGAGCAGTCCTGGAGGTTGGCATGGCAGAAGTTGACTTCTGCCAGTCGCGTCACGCTCAGGTCAGAGCCTCGGAAGCAACAGCCGACAGCGACCGCACCGGTGAGGTTGACGTTGCGAATAATGCTCTCACTGAAATCGCTGCCAGTGAACCTCGTTGTTTGACCGTCTTCTTTGACCAGCACGGCAGGCAACGGCTTCCTTTCCTCCGACACACTTGTATCCTGTCCCTGCCGAACATTTTCAAGGAAGTCTCGCAGTTCGACGCTGTTTGTGTCGCCACCGTTTGGGTTGTCCTCACACCCGTCGGAACTGCCCGAGTTCTCCTTCTTGTTAGGACGACCGGCACTCTGAACAAGCGAGTTGACTATCTTATTCCAGCGTATCTTTTCTAACGAGTCCTTCCTATCGGTTTGAGTCGGCGGGCCGAATACTCCGTCAGAAGGAAGATTCTCGTTGGCATCCGCGCTTGTGCCGAAGCAAAGCGTCATCAACCGCATATCCGCTGCTTCAAAAGATGCGAAGTTCGCATGACACGCGAGAAGCCACGATCCGTTCAGCGAGGCGTTCGAAAAATCCGCGCCGGTCAGTATGCAGTCGAAAAAGAGTGATCGCTCCAAGTTGGCTCGCCTAAAACTGGCTTTTGTGAGATTGCATTTGACAAATAGGGAGTCTCGAAGCATCATGTCCGACAAGACCACCTCTTCGAGTTCTTCAGCCGCGACAAAGGCGACGGTCTGAGGATGACGGTAGACATACTGTCCGACGGTCGTTAAGAGGCGTCGCAGAGAGGGGCTGCGATCTTGAGCGTCGCCAATGTTTCCAGCGATCTTCTCAACAGCGTGGCTGAGGCAATACTGCCGGGCCAGACCAAGATCCGTCTCGTCTTCTGGGGCTGCACTCGCAGGGTCCGGTAGGAGTCGCGGGTTAGTACAGTCGTTCTCTTTGCATGTTTCGAGCGTCGGCGGCAATGGCATGGTTACTCTCCATGGATCGGCTCCGACTGCCGTGACGGGGCAGACGCACATCGGTCGGAGGCGGCGTAGTCATCTATAGAACCGGACATCAGGTCCAAGGTGGCGGTAACTCTCTCTCGGAGCGTGACGGGTTGTCGTTCAGCGAGAGCCTGGCACCAAGCGGACTTACACGGGCAATCGAGCGCAAACGCCATGCGCAACCGGAAGGATTCCCCTGTCCCACAGAACTCTTCAATTTCTTGGGTTATGTGTTCGCTGCAGCGGAAGCAGTTCGAGGCGATGGCCTCCATTGGCAGCCCACATCGGAAGCCATAGATAAGCAGCCTATCACGTGCAGGCGGCGAGACCGACAAGGCCACCCTAAGGACCGACCACAGCCAGGGCGGGCGATAGCACCCCAGCCGGTACAGCTTCCCTACGATCGTGCCCTGCTTGACATTGGTCACCATCAATACGATCCTGCGGACGGACAGCGAATTGAGGTAGTCAATCGTTGCCACGGCGTCAGCGATTGCCTCGGATTCGGTGAGAAACGGTGGCTTCAAAAGCACATGGCCGACCGCATGGGCTCCGTTTGAGTGGAGGATACGAATCGCCTGCTCGAACGTATCGAGCGACAATCCCTTGTTGACACACACGTTGCGGACAAACTCGTCGACACTTTCCAAACCGATCCCCACCTCAAGACAGCGGCGAGGGCCGAGAAGTTCGCGGGCCTCCCGAATCTTCTTAACGGTTATATCGTCGGCTCGACTCTCGACGCCCAGCAATTCAATCTGTGGTCGGGACGCAATCTCTCGTAGGATGCCCGTTCTGGCATTGTCGCTGAGTTCCCGATCGTCGAAAAACGATCCCAGACAGGAGAGATTGATTTCCGTCTCGTGAGGCCACTGGTCGAGAAGACCTGAAGTCTGTTGCACAAGGAGAGCATCGGGGATCTCTCCCAGAAATCCGCCGTAGTCGCACATGGTGCAGCCCCCCGCGCGCGCCCAACTGCAACCGCGGGAGCCGACGAAACCGAGAGGCATGGCATGGGGTTCTCCACGGATATTGATTGGTACCCGGAAGTACCCACCCGCACTCAACTCCGCCGGGGGCCACGGGTTGGCATGGCGCAGACGGCTCATCACCTGCTGAACACGGGTCCGGAGATATGTATTCGATTGGCTATCGAGATTGTCTGATATGCTTGTCATATTGCCATAGAACGTCCAGGGGTTCCCTTTCTCTGACTAATGACAGGGTCTTGCCGTCCCACGAAACGGTTGGTGGGCGGGGACCGACAAACTGACAGGAGAAGGATGAGGCATACGCTCCGACGCCATGTACTGAGACCAAGTCTCCGGGCACCAATTCGGGAACCGGCGTTTCGATCGCGATGGCATCATGTTGTGTGCAAAGAGGACCATGAATGTCGGCAATGTGCGTGGCAGAAGACTGGTTCCCTGGAAAGGAAATCGGATGGCGTGTGTAATATGCCGTAGGAAGGATATTTGTTCCGCCATCGATGATTACCTGCGGTCGCGGCTGGCGGGGTTTGACCGAAATGACTCTGGCCAATAGGGCCACGGCTGGTTCCGCGAGAATGCGGCCGGGCTCGGTGACCACACGCAGTCGTTCGTGGGGATCAATCTTATTGAGACATTTCGTTACGATTGAGGCTACATTGGAGACTGCTATCGAACGCCACTCCTCCCCGTGACTGCCATAAGGGACGGCTCCCGAATCAGCAGAGAACCCCCCTCCAATATCGATGTACTGTGGGACCATGGTGCTGTTGATCGCGACTTTCCGAAAGGCGTCCGCGAGTGCCTCGCATCCACGTTCGTACACGGCAGCATCGGTGATGTTTGTGCCCATGTGCATATGCAGCCCTGCCAGAAAGCCGTCCTGGCACTCGCCCATCATTGTGATAGCATCGTCCAGTTCACCTTCCCGCAGCGACAGACCGAACTTATTCCAGATCGGCCCGTTATTGGCAGGGAACTCAGGTGTGATTCGAAGCGTCAAAATCGCCCTAGTTTGAAGGGCACCAGCTATATCCAAGGCACGCCTAAGTTCAATTAGGGAGTCGACGTGTATGGCAATGCCTCGACGTATGGCCTCCTTGATCGACTCGTCGGTTTTCAACGGTCCGTTGAAGAAGATCATGTTCACAGGTACAGCTAGACGCAAAGCCATGTCAAGTTCGGCAGGTGAAACCACTTCGGCCCCAAATCCCTCGTCGTGTGCCATAGCACACAATGCCGCAAGGTTGTTTGTCTTGTAGGAATAGGCGGAGATGCATTGCCGCGAACCGCATTGGAATTGCTCCGTGAAGATTCTGCAGTTCTCGCGAAAGATGCGTTCCCAGACGATGTAGACGGGGGTCCCGTGCGCCACAGCGATATCGGCAAAGAAAGAAGGCGGCACGGTTTGCTCGCCGCAGCGCAAAGTTGAAAGTGTAGGTCTGTCTACCATGGTCAATTACTGTGCGTGAAGGTGACTTCGCCGCGGGAAAAAAGGCTCGCCATGTTCTCGATGGGAAAGCTTGTAGTCTCATACGTGCGTACGAAGCAGACACCCGGGCGAGCCGAGAGTTTTCTGTCGGGCGACTTGCCCAAGGCGAGATCGACTACAAGGCGAACAAGATCAGCGCCAGCATGTCGCGAGACTGCGATCCAGGCGGGGAACCGTGGGTTGACTTCAATAACGGTCGGGTTGTGTCCGGAGGGATCGCAAATGAACTCTACCTCCAGCGGACCAACCCACCCCAAGCCCCGAACGATTGACGACACGATGCACTCCCAAGGAGCAGCGTCAATGGTTACTGCCATCCAGGTCTTTCCCTGCGATGAAATCCCCATCTTCCGCAAAGCGCAGATTCCTCGAATTTCGTTGTCCCTGTCTGCAACCGCGGTGACAGTGTATTCGGCTCCGTCAACCCACTCTTGGAGGATTATGGGAAAGCCCCAAATGTCGGCCAAGCGCGTGGCAAAGGCCTTGGCCTCACTCGTGTCTCTCGCAAAATAGGCCTGAATAAGGCGGCCTTTGACGACCACTGGCCTGTCAACTGCGACGTGTTCTAGGGCGGTCTCATCAGCAATGACGGTTTGCCTGGGGCTTGCGACATTCACGTGAGAAAGCGTGCTGTGAATGTTTTCCTTTGCGACGGAGTGGATCGCGTTGGTCTCGGATAGCAGTAGCGAAATGCCACCCGCTGCAAGCATGTCTTGGGTTTCCGCGACAGCGCCGACATCCTCATCATCGCATGGAATGAGACAGTCAATGCCGATCGCGGAGTGGATATCGAGTATTCGTTCGGCCAGAGGTGCCGATCCGAGAACTGCTTGCGGTACGGAGAAGACGGACTGAACGTAGTCCTCCCAACCAAGCGCGCAGTTCTGAGAATAGTCGGCCAACGCAACGGCGGTGATATCGGGATGATGTGCCAATTCCTTGATGACAGCCGCACCCGATTTCGGCGCCGATGCGATGTGAACGCCCGTTACAGCAACACGGTAGTTTGAATGCATGCCGCGAGGCCCTTGCTATTTCGGGGGACGCGGCTGGTGTTCAACCGTAGTGGCGGTGTGACCGGGTTTGGTCACAAACGGAAAGAGGCCGTGCCCCATTTTGCTTCCAGCAGGCGCCATGGTCATGATGATGGCATGTCGCCTGATTGTTGGTTTCTCATACTCGCCTGTACGCGAGGCTTTCGCGGAGTCTTTCATTTGGTCCCTCCATGTCTGTCAGTTCGGGCAGCAACCCCGACAATTCAAAACAAATATCAGTGTAGTCCTTCTGTAGCACGAGTCCGGGCTGTGGCGGTGTGAAAGGAGGTGGCTCGTCACCCAGAGCAAGACACATCGCAATCGCTGGCGTGTTGATGCCGTGAGCGGTGAGACCATCAATCCACACGGGGAATCGCGGGTTGACATCCAAAACATGGATTTGTTTCTGTTGATCTCGAAGGATGTCAATCTCAAACGGCCCAGTCCACTCCAACGCTTGGACAAAGGCTTTGACGCACGGACGGAACGGTTCGTGGTCAACAGTCACACTCATCCAGGTTTCACCGTCGTCGGTTATTCCAATTTTCTTAACGGCCACCAGGACGCGGACATCGCAAAGAGCATCGCATACTCCGTGAACCGAATACTCCTCACCCACTTTCCATTCCTGCACAAGGACGGGATACCCAAAGTTGTTGGCACAGTATGCGGAAAAATAGGAAAAGAGATTCTCGCTATGGACGGGGAAAGCACCACATTCTGGGCCCTTGATGATACAAGGACAGCCGATTATGCGGAGGGCCACATTGAACTCATGGTCATTGTGACAAACGCATGTTTGCGGATGGTTGAGGTTAAGCCTTTGCAAGAGTGAAGGAAGGCGATCCTTTCGGCGCGAGACGATGGCTTCGGTAGGAGGCAGTAGCGTGGCGATATGCGCATGGGCCAAAAATGGCGTGATTTGCGAAAACAGCGCGACGTCATCATTCAAGCCAGGAATGATCACATCGAGGTGGGTGTCCGCGTCTAGACTAAGGATTTGACGGCAGAGATGTGAGGCATCATGTGTCCACTGAAGAACGTGTCTTCTGTCGAAAAACGATGCGTAGAATCCGGTCGCCAGATTATCGTAGTCCAAAGCAATGAGTTCGCGCTGAGGAGCGCTCAAGGACCTGGCAACAGCCAGACCCGGCACGCGATGACAGCCGGAGTGTATGCCAGTTATTGCTACTCGCAGCATTCTACGATCACTCACTTAGCAGGCCCATGTGCCATATCTCGGACAAGAACTCGGCAACGTCGCGATTAGCGTCTTCCTGCGAGATAGAAAAGGCGGCAGATACCTTCGCTGGCAGTTCGGACGGCGGAGTAAGCCGCAAGAGCCAATGCACAATAAAGGCGCCCGTGGCATTGAGGGAGAATACTTCGCCGGTCTTGCGGTTGAAAAGGAACCCTCTACCTTCGGGGGATCTGTCGAAGGTAAAGCAATTGCCGTCGATTCGAACGTTCGTGGGTATTTCCAATCGAAACTCAACCATTGCTTGCAGCTTCTCCACAATGTCATGGCTGTCGGGCATCCGGGAAGTCACGTTCAACTGACGAAATGACGCGCCCCCCTCGGGTAGGTCGGCCCTCGCCCTGGAGTATCTCGGAAAACCCATCGGTGAACTTGCCATCCCGGTCCATAAGCAAATATCGCTTGTCATTAAGGAATCCATCTTCGGCATCGGTCAGGTTGCGGGCAACCTGCTTCATCCACGCTTCCGCGGGATTCGGCGTGCAGCCGGCGAAATGCACGCGGCGCGTGGCCACCTCCATCACAAATAGCAGAAAGTAGGTGACCAGTCCACCCCTCGTCCACACTTCGATGGTCGTGAAGTCGATGGCGCCCAGCACGTCCCTGTGGGCTTTGATGAACGTCTTCCAGGTGGTCTGACGCTGGCGGTCGGGCGCCGGTTCGATGCCGTGCTCTTTCAAGATGTTGCCGATTGTCTGGTCGGAGGTCCCATGCTCCAGGTTGGCCAAGGCGCCCTGGATTCGATCGTAGCCCCAGGTCGGGTTTTCACGGGCGATACGCACGACGAGTTGTTTCACCTCGTCGCTGACCGGCGGGCGGCCCGGTTTCTTCCGGCGCTCACTGTAGTCCCATTTCTTGGCTACCAACATCCGGTGCCAGCGAAGCAGCGTATCCGGTGTGACGATCGTGGCGATCTCAGCCAATGCCTTGCATCCGAGCACTTTGGCCTTCACTGCCAACCGTCGGCGCTGGTCGTCATTCAGCAAGTTCCGTTTCTTGCCGAGCTTCTCTTTGAGCACCTGGTTCTCGGTACGCAGATACTCGACCACGGCCTGCTGTTGCCGATTCAACCAGCCAGCCAGTGCGACAATCAGCAATTGCCACGGATGAAGCATCGCGTTCATAGTGGGCGCACTCCTGAGGCTGGCGAAATCCCCACTATGCGATTGAGGTGGCCGGCCGTCAAGACGTCGCGGTCCTCCTCTACAATTCCATTCCACCGCCTAGCCAAACGCGCCCCGTTGTGCCATACTATCTGCTTTGGCCCATTCTCCATCCGGTTGATGCCCCATGAGCAAGCACGTGATTACCTCCATCTCCTTCCACGGTGGGTTCCTCGACGGGCAGCGATTCAAGGCGGCCGACGGGCTGAACTGCGTGATCGGGGCGCGAGGGACGGGCAAAACGACCGTGCTGGAGTTCGTTCGGCACGCGTTCGGCCAGATGCCGGAGGATGCGGCGGCCAGGAAACGAATCGAGTCGTTGGTGCAGGTGAATCTAAGCGGAAGCCAGGTGGAAGTCGGCGTACGGACCAAGGAGGACCTGGGGTATGTGGTCAGCCGGTCGGCAGGGGATGAGCGGGTTGTGCTCACTGCGGACGAAGAACCGACGGAGATTAGCTTGTCGCAGTCGGGTAGCATGGGTGGCATGGATGTCTCTAGCCAAAACGAAATCGAGACGATTGCCGACGCGTTCTTTTGACTGCAAATCGCTGCAAACTCTACAGCACCCCTGGAATCACCCCGCCCACTACCCATCGCCCCAACTCCCGATCACATATACGCTTATACACTCCTGGCGTCGGCCTCCGGAGCCGAAGGCTACAGGTTCGAGTCCTGTCGGGGATACTTCTGAAAACGCGATCCAGGTGAAAACGCCGCAAGCATAACCGCTCATGGCGTTTCATCTTACGAGTCCTATCTCTCGTACATGTCGCGACTTGTGCCGGTCATGCCCGGAATGTGAATCTGGGATGTTTCGATGCAGATCGATGCGAACCGGCACAATGCGCTGCGAGCTGTATAGCACCATGGCGCTCACCTCGGCGAAAAACAGAGCACCGTGGGGAGCACCGGAAGCGGGGATGCGCGGGGCAACTCACTCAGTCTTCGGTCGCCGTCGGCGGCTGATTGTCCGCGGTTACGATGGGCTTATGCTGCGACCTCGGCTAAACGCTCGCGGAAAACGAATTGAGTTCGCCGACGCCCCAGTGTATGGCGGGCTGGCGTGCCAGAGGAATCGAAGTTCTTCGGACGGAAAGAACGACGAGGTCCGATGCAATCTGAAACTTGTCTATCCCAAAAACTCAAGGGTTGACAAGGCGCTAGCCGTGTCCGTCGGCCTCCTCGGCCCGCTGGCGTTCGTCGCGCTGGAACTTGCGTTCGAGGTGATAGACCCGATGCACCTGGCGGGGATTGTAGACCCGTTTGGGGTGGCCGCCCCATTTCGGGCGCGGCTTACGGTTCTCGTAACTGGCCAGGGCCTCTTCGATGTGATCGGAGATCGTCTCCCAGGAGAGCCGGAACTGGTCGCGCAGGCGGATGATCTGCTGCCCCACGCGGCGCTGCTCGGGATCGTCGACGAAGCGGCGGGTCTTCTTGTGGCCGACGATCTTCTTGCCGTAGGGCGCCTTGTTGCCCCGGGGGCGGCCCTCTTCCTTCAGCCGCTGGGCAACCTCCCGGCAGCGCTCGCTGGTCACGGCCGACTCCCATTCGGCCACCCCGGCGATCAGCGTGGCCACGAACCGGCCGTGGGCCGTGGCCAGGTCGGCCTTGAAGTCGAGGAAGTGGATGATTACGCCGAGCTGGTCCCAGAGCCGGCGGGTGGAGAGGAAGTCTTCCGCGTCGCGGAAGCCGCGGTCGAGCTTGGCGAAGATCACGTGGTCGTTCTTGCGGAGCACGAAGAAGCAACTCGAACTCCACGGTTCGGAATGGGACAAGATTTAGTGCGGCAAGGCCCACTTCGACGCCCCGGACGTGTACTTCAAACACGTCACCAGCGCGAACGAAGTCTGATTGCGAATCGGCTCCGGCAACGCGAGAACCATCGACCAAATCGCAGCCTTCCTTATCACGCATCCTTCACAGAAAGCGTCTTCGCCTCGGACAACGGCCCTGAGGACAACCTGTGCCTACAGCGAGCACAAGCCCACGAACGGCCCGGCACACACGGAGTTGTAAGAAACGCGGCTTTCACGTCAGGCGTTCAGCTTGCTGAAGTCGTTTGCGTCGGGGCCGTTCTTACAACGAGGCAAGCACACGGTATGTTGCGAACGTTTGCGATGTATAGACAGACGTTCAGTTTTGAAAAACGCGGGAGGGTAGCTACTAAACAGGACCAAGCCGGGCAATGGGGGGCGCCCGGGGGGAGTGTCTTGCCTATGCTCTCTGTTTTCTCAACCGCATCTCGATACCTGCCCGTTGTTTGGCCGTTGTTTCCCCGCTGTTTCACGCCTGTTTGCACGTTGTTTCTTTGCTCGACTTTCGGCCGATGCGTCAACTACTTTCTATTCGCGCGCGTGCATGGGGGTGTTTACACTGATAGGGTATTCACACCTACGCCACAATTATTTTCTGCACATCGGTTGACAAGAACGACGAATTGTGCATAATAAGACTGAACGTCGGATCTGAGGTGGTCCGATAAAGAAATGCCCCCGCGGTGCTTGCAACACCCGGGGGCGTGGCCCAAACCTAAACCGGAGGTTCGAGCAATGCAATTCTACCGCAAGGCGGAGTCTGCCGCAAACACCATTCTGAGGGCATTTCAGACGGGAAACCTGCCTCAAGCCCTCGCCCCTATCTTTATTCGCCGGCGGGACAATGTGCCGTGTCGGGCGTGGTCCTGGAGCAACCAGCTATTGACCGCGCTTGCTGGACACTCTGACGCCAGAGGATACCGGCAATGGCAAGAGGTTGGCCGGCACGTGAAGAAGGGGGAACGGTCGTTCGCCATTTTGGTTCCGATTGTTCGGAAACGGACCGAAAAGAACGGCGAAACAGGGGACGAAGAAGAGCGCACATGGATTGCCGGGTTCACCAGCGCGGCCGTTTTTGGCCTGAATCAAACCGAGGGCGAACCCCTGCCCCCGCCCGATCCTGAGGTTACGCGATGGCTGGAGAACCTCCCCCTCTTGGACGTTGCCAGAGAATGGGGGTTGTCGGTTGACGCCTACAATGGTCGCCCGGGCGCAGCGCTGGGGAAGTATCGGCGGGGTAACGGTATCGCCCTGGGGGTGGAGAACCTATCGACGTGGGCGCATGAAATGTGTCACGCGGCCGATGATCGGCTTGGCAACCTCCAGGAGCGCGGGCAACACTGGCGCAGTGAAACGGTTGCCGAATTGGGCGGGGCTATCCTCTTGGAGGTTCTCGGATACGACCATGACGCGGATCGGGGCGGGTGCTTTCAGTATGTCCAGGCGTACGCAACCGATGCCGGAATTGAGCCGGTGACGGCTTGCCAGCGCGTCTTGAAGCGTACTTGTGACGCGGTGGTCCTGATCCTGGACACGGCGGAAGGATTGCGTGAGGCGAAGCCTGAGGCGATGGAAACGGCCGTTGCGGCAGTAGCTTGACGACCTGCCCCTGAGGCGCCGGGTTCTTCGGCGCCGACGGGGCGGGCCGATGGGCGCCCGCGTTTTCAGAACCCTTGGAAAAGGAACCGAATCATGTTGCTGTTTGCAGAAACGGAACCCCGGGCCGCAAGTGGCCCCTTGTGCGAAGTCTACCGCCCGAAGTCTTTCGGCGAAGTGGTCGGGCAGGACAAGGTAATCGGCAAGATCGACCGACTACGGAAGCGCGGTCTGGCCGGGCGGGGCTACTGGCTGTCGGGCCAGAGCGGAACTGGCAAAACGTCCATCGGGCGGTTGATTGCGGCTGAAGTGGCTTCCGAGTGGTCAACTGAAGAGCTAGACGCCCAGACCCTCACCCCTGCCCGATTGCGGGACATCGAACGGTCGATGGCCGTGTTGGGTTTCGGCGCGAAGACCGGCCGCGCCTACATCGTGAACGAGGCGCACGGGCTGTCCAAGGCGGCTATCCGGCAACTGCTGGTCATGTTTGACCGATTGCCGGGTCATGTGGTGTGGATCTTCACCACCACCTGTGAAGCCCAACAAACCATGTTCGAGGAAGTCGAGGACGGGGGCCCGTTGCTGTCCCGTTGTGTCCGGCTGGAATTGTCCCGGCGGGGGCTGGCCGAAGCTTTTGCCGAAAGGGCCCGGGAGATAGCCCAAGCCGAGAACCTCGACGGGAAGCCCCTGCCCGCGTACGTCAAGCTAGCCCAAACCCATCGAAACAATTTCCGGGCGATGCTCCAGGCTATCGAGTCTGGGATGATGCTTTGACTGACAACCTCACCAAACTGAAAAGGAATCTGCCCAATGGTATCCGAACAACTCTTGGAAGCCCTCGACCAACTGCTCGACAAGGGCACCACCCGCTACAGGATCGCGAAAGATTCGGGCGTCAACCATACCGTACTCTGCCAGCTACTCAGGCGTGAACGGTCCGTGAGGATGGACACCCTGGACATGCTGGCCGACTACTTGGGGCTCGAATTGCGACCGAAAACGACGCGCCGGAAGTGACCGGCCAGAGACGCGCCGAAACGCGCGAATAGTGTCGCTTCTGCGCTTATGGACCGAAAACCACGAAATAGAGTGTCGCTTTTGTGGAGAAGCGACACTGGACCCTCCAAAACGGAGATTTTCCGATGGGAAACGAAACACCGTGGAACCGGGGCCGCAAACTGCCGCCCGAGGTTCTGACACCCGGCGAAGTGAAGGTCCTGATGGGGGCCTGTTCGACCCGGGCGCCGACGGGGATCAGGAACCGGGCGTTGATAACCGTCCTCTACCGGGGCCTGTTGCGGATCGAGGAAGCGTTGGCGTTGAAACCGAAAGACTTAGACCGGGAACCGGGAACCATCCGTGTGCTGCACGGGAAGGGCGATAAGTCCCGTACGGTCGGATTGGACGATGGGGCGTGGGCCGTCCTGGAGGTCTGGCTCGAGCGCCGAACGGCCTTGGGGATGAACGGTAAGCACCCGCTGTTCTGCAATCTGAAAGGCAAGCGCCTACTGCCGAGCTACTGCCGGGCGTTGTTTCCCCGCCTGGCCGCAAAAGCCGGTATCGACAAGCGGGTTCACCCTCATGCGTTGAGACACACCGGGGCTTCCGAGATGCGAACCGAGGGGATCGACGTGGGCGTGATCTCCAAGCAACTGGGGCATTCCTCGATCGCCACCACCTCCCGCTACCTCGACCACATTGCCCCCGCGGTCGTCGTGGAGGCGGTGCGCCGGCGGAAGTGGGAAGCGTGAAGCCGGACAGAAACCTCGGGCAGGATGTAAGAACGGTCGGAATCGGCACGGTTGGAAGCTTAAGCTTGGAACCCACCCAAAAACGGCGAAATTTCAGAACGCCCGCGGCCTCGCCGTCTCTTCGCGCCAGAATCGGGACATGTCCCGATTCGCCTCATTCCACCCCCGGGCGAACGGATCGAACACCATCACGATCACGTCGTAGACGCCCTGTATGGCCTTTGCCTCCTTGGCTTGAACGTCTTCCAGCTTGGCGACGACGGCCTTCTTCTTGTGCTCGCGGATCGCCTCGGGCAAAGTCATCTTGCCGGCCTCGACTGCCTTCTGCTCGGGCGCTGGCAGGGCCTCGAAGTGGTCGGCGGCCTTCATTCGCGTGGAAGCGGTCTGCCGAGAAACCCCCACCATTGAAGCCGCTTCGCAAATCGTTTGCATCTTCGCTTCATTAGGGGGGGTGCCTTCTTCGACGGCCTTTTTGATTGCTGCTTTCAACGGGGCTTCCAGCAGCATCTTGAACGCTTGCCCCCGTCAACGGCCGCTTGGACAAGCCGGTCGGCCCGCTGGCCTTTCCCACCAGCGCGGCCACACACGGTCAAGCATCCCGCCGCAAGCAACACACCGTGCCGGGCTCGCGCGGTACCATTCCCGCGGCTCCACCTGCTGGATCTCGCCACAGTCGCGGCACTTGGTGGAAATGCCGTCTTTCGGTCGCCGTCGTTTTGGTCGTCTCGCCATCGATTCGCTCCCAGGGCTCCAGAATCGCCGTTTCGGGCTCAAGACGTCCAATCCACACCGGGGTGGCCGTCGGAACGCAAACTGAGCGATTTTTCGGCGTCGTACACCCAGGGGAAATCTGAAACCGACGACCGGCCTCGACCAGCTTTGCTCTATGTTCCTCGGAAAGCTGCTTGCGCCTTCGAGCGTGCATGATTCTCGCCACCTCCTCGAAGTGCTCGACCGGGAACACGACATTCCCGCCGTCGTTCCCGTCCTGGTGAACCCGGGTGTACGGCAACCTGGCCAGCCGGTTGGTCATGCTCCGGGTGTTCGTGCAGGCTGCCAATTCCTTCGGCCCCCAGGGACAGATGTGGCCTCGGCCGCCGTTGCACGGGATCTGCATGTACCACGGGTCGCGCGTGTTCGAGCCGGGTTCCCATTCAACGCGGTACCGGTCGCCGAATCGCTCTGTCAGGTTGACGTCGCTGGGGGACTCGTGAGGGCTCGTCTCGACTTCAGGATGGACGAGTGTGTCGCGCGACACATTTGGGACCGGGTCTTGCCCGGCAGCCCGGTACTCGGTAGATTTCATTTGAGCTTCCTTCTGGGTCCGGCAGCCACCGGGCCCTTTTTTCATGGGTCAGTTTGTCTCTCGATACGTGGTATAGACAGACACGGTTTCTCGCCCCGACTGCCGGCGCCGGCGTTCCGGGATACTTGCGCGAGGGCGGGGTATGACGGTTGGGTGCTTCTGCTCCCAATGTGCCTGTCTGTTTTTCACAAGTCGGGCCGTCATAATTACTTGCTTGCATGGGGTCGCTGTGCACCGGGGTTCCCTGACTTGTGGTGGTGGGGGGGTCCAGGTCGCTGGACTCGCTATTCTTCTCCTCCCCCCTCTCTGAGGCGGTTCACTCTATTTCCTCCACCGTTTCTGTGACTCGTATAGGGGGCGCGAGTAACCGATATTCTGCTTTTTCACCAGCGCTGCGTTGTCCGACGAGTCTCTATCCACACAATCGCCTGGAGTGTGGTCGAGTTGGATCTTCACTTGCGTGCTTCCCCTGCCGCCTTGACCATCGCTGCGATGCCTGCCCGGATTGCTTCAGGTAACTCCGGCCACGTCTCGACGACGAGAGCCAATCCAGGATGGCTTTGAACGAGGAGCGCCACACAATGCGCCATACTCTCAGGGTCTGTTTCCGTAACCTGCTGGCGTTGAGGCGGTTCCGTCGAAATGCCGGCGGTCTTCAAAACCGTCGGGCGGCGCGTGATGCGCGTCGCCGGTGGGTTCGATTCCCATGCACTTCCGCCATTTTCCTCTGCAACTGATCGCATCGACTCGCACAACTCGGCGCATTCCTGTTCGGCGCAATAGAACTCGAGCCACCAGGCCTTCTCGGCCGGCTCTCCGACCGTCTTCCCTGCGGACATCAGCAGGAAGGCAACGGCGGCGAAAAACCTACGGAGTCGGACGACTGACCATGACCCCGCCGCATTCCTCGGTGTCTTTCTTGGAGTCTTGCGTCGCAACTTCTGCGCACGGTGCGCGCAGGTTTGCAGGTCCTTCCTGGTTGTGGCTTCGCCGCGCTAGGGCCAGTACGTCGCCAGCAACTTGTCTACGGCTTCTTCGGAGTGGTCGCGATTCTTGGGCGTTCGGTCTTGCCGGCTGACTTGCTCGTACGCCAGGAGCCAGTCGGCGTCGTCCAGCGAGATCTCCGGTTCCATCGCAGGCAACGGGCTTTCGACCGCCAAGGCGGGCGATGCTTGCTCGGAGAGGTCGATCAGCCTCAAAGCGTTCACGAAGCTTGTCTGATTGTTTCTGGCCAGCAACACGTCGGTGGCGTTGACCCGCTGGTCGCGATTGAAGTCGTACGCGAAGTCGATCGGGGGGGGGTCGAGGAAGTTGCGGGGATTGTTCCGGGCCAGCAGCAGATCGATGGTGGTGACCTGGGCGTTGAGGTCGGAATTGCCCGTCTCGGCCACCGCGTTGCCGAAATAGAACACGTCGTCGATCGGCAGTCCGAGATTGTCCTTGACGACCGTCACCTGGAGCCATTGCTGGCGGATCGCGTTATCGGCCCAGATGATCGTCACGCGATCGGAACCATCCACGCCGGCGCCGGGGCGGAAGTCCACGATCTC
>Ga0307379_10005156_pt1 | contig 18337 bp, 12 predicted proteins | sample UN2MG_FD_202237 | JGI IMG/M metagenome (GOLD analysis project Ga0307379, IMG submission 202237) | Soil microbial communities from Risofladan, Vaasa, Finland - UN-2 | ecosystem: Environmental > Terrestrial > Soil > Coastal area > Acid sulfate soil | place: Finland: Risofladan, Vaasa | collected... | reverse complement strand
TGATTGCGTTAATCTTCCAGCATCGCTGGGCTATTGAGATTTTCTTTCGCTTTTTTAAGCATGTTCTTGGCTGTCGGCATCTGCTGAGTCACAAACAGAACGGCATTGAATTGCAGACCTATGCGGCTATTATCGCTTGTATGCTGATTGCCTTGTGGACGGGACGTAAGCCGACACTTCGGACCTATGAAATGCTGTGCTGGTATTTTACCGGCATGGCCGACGAAGAAGAACTGTTGTCTCATATTCAACGTCTTCAAAAAATAGTTTAACTTAGTTCAGGCTCGATCCCCGCCGTGATTGCAGTCTGGGTCAATGCTGCGCGCATCCAGCAAACACATCCCTCCATATGGCCAAAGTGACCAGATATTGGAGAAATATTGTAAACCATGTAAGTCGGTCGGTAGGATAGCAAATCCCGGGCCGAACAGGATTGATAATGTCCCCTTTTTTAATTTTCCTTTTCCTATTCGACTAAAGCCAGGTTTCGAAAACAGTTTCGATATTTTCTTTGGGATTGTTTTTGCCCCATTCACACTGGGCGATTACGCCGCCGGAGCCGTCGTCAAGGGCGTCGCGGACTCGTGTGACTGCCCGGCGGACTTCATCGGGGCCGCCAAACGGCAGGGCATGCTGGCGGTCGATTTCGCCCCAGAAAGTGATCTTGCCCTTGTATTTGCTTGCCAGTTCCTCAATATTCATGGTAAAAAGCTGGGAATTGATCGCGTCTATGCCGACCTCGACGAAATCGCCAAATACGGCCTCTATCCAGCCGTCAGAATGAAAAAAGGCAAATTTGCCGGCGCCGTGGATCATGTCACAGTATTCCTTGTAGAGCGGCTTGAATATCTCGCGCCAGGTTTTCGGATCGATCAGCAGCGACTGGTTCGTCCCCCAGTCATCCATAAAAAAGATCGCGTCAACGTTTGACTCACACCAGCTTTTTATATCTTCCAGGTAAAACTCGTGAACCATTTCGAGTAATTTGCGAAACTCTGCCGTCCCGTAGCCGATGTCCAGATAGAGATTTTGCGAGCCGCGCAGAAACTGCAGCCGCTCAAAAGGTCGGGCGGTAACGTCCGAGAGCATAAATTTATCGCTTTGCTCGCATGATTGGTTGGCGTAGGACAGGTCGCGCTTATGAATCAAATCCCACGGTGCCTTATAAGAATCCAGTTTGGACCAGTCGGCCAGGACCGGTTCGACCACTTCGCCGATTACGCCCGGCTCGCCGACCTGCCAGACGCTGCCCCAGTCGCAGACATAACAGCCCGCTTGCGCCGTAGCGTTGACAACTTGTTCTCCCCAGCCGGGGCTAAGCTGCGAAGCGCCGATGTCCATCGGGTATTTTCCGACGACATCGTCGAATTTATCCTTCTCAAACAGGCTCACATAAGGCAACGCCCAAAGATCACGCGGCGCACGGTCGGGATTATTGAATGTCAATGCGGCTTTTACACGTTCTCTCGGCGTCATAATTGTTTTTCCTTTTTTAATAGAGCCACTTGCAAAACCCTCTGAATCGCGGCGGAACAACTCTGTCGCTGACCTTTCGGAAAGCTTCACTATTCATGCTCTAACGTAGCGAAAACACCGTCGATTGTCAAGCCTAAAATTCGTTTTTATTTTTTTTGAAAAAGCCATAACCTCATTATTTATATGTTGTTATGTTCTTTTAATGTGGTATCATACCTGTAATAATTAATCACTACTGTCCCATTATAAGTCGAATAATAACAATTGGTTATGAGATTGAACATTTTGGTTTTGCGACATAGTTTTCGTAAGTACTTGTGTAATAGGAACTTTCTCGAAAAGTACTATGCTGAGAATTTGCAAGATTTCGCCCAAACTCAGCTTGATTTTGAGTTCTTTCTTGACAATGGCGATCAAAACGTAAACGCTTATGGCAATCCAGATTTGAGTCTTTACCGCGTTCTTGGTCGTACCGAAAAATGTTTTGATACGAAGGTATTGCTTGATCCATTTGAAAAAGATTTCTATTCGCCAGCGGCACTTGTAAAGTTTTGCAATCGTCAAGGCAGGCAGTGTAAAGTTGTTTGTTAGAAAGATGAACTTCTTGTTTGTATCGAGATCGAAGTAACCGATTCGACGAAGAACAGCAGGGTAATCCTGCGAAGGATAAAAGCCATTGAGTCTTATCGTTTGGTCGCATCGAAGGCCGGTTGTCTTGTCGACTTTCTGATAGTAAAGACGGCGGTAATCGAAATTGCTTTTGGCTCTTGTAATAAATGTTGAAAGGTTTTGAGTGAACGTATAAAGACGAGCAAAGTCGAGGTAGCCGCGATCCATGATGTAAATGGCACCCGGCTCTAAAATCAGGTCGTCGAAAATATTGACATCGTGGACTTTTCCGTCTGTAATACGGATAAACGTGGGTATAGAGCCCTTTAAGTCCATCAGCGTATGTACCTTGACAGCTGCTTTGTGCTTGCGAAATTTTGCCCATGGAAACAGTGAAAGACATAAATCGATGGTGGTTGAATCCAAAGCATAGACTTCTCGATTCAGCTGAATGCCGAAGTCTTCGTTGGCGTAAAGCGTTCGGGCTTTGTTTATTAGGATTTGTGCGAAGTCCGCATAGATTTTCCAGCTTCGATGTTCGTTCGCATTTGCCACTGTATTTCGTGAAATATTCCCACGTATGCCGCAATGGTAAAGTTTCGGCTGCATTGCTCGAAGACAACTTTCGATGTCTCGAAGGCTTTGACGATAGGTTATCTGGGCAAACGCCATGCACAGGTATTGATCGAAACAGGAAAAAGTTTTTGTTCGATGGTTGCCGTGATATCGCCGGACGCATCTGTCGAATTGTTTTTTGGGAAGAAAGTCTAACAGTTGTGAGAAGATTATTCGTCCAGCATGCATTGGCCAATCCTTTCAGTAAATCCATGAAAGTATATTGACGCTCGCGTCAAAAGTCTTCTTAAGCTGCAACTTGAAATCGTTGAAACTTCGTGAATTGCTGTAGTCGCGCCGAAAAATTGTCTCTTGGGACTCTCCGGACAGTTTGTGCAACCATTTTCTCTCTCAAAAGCGTAAAACAAGATGAAAATACAGCCATATTGGCCCTTGCGTATACGATTTCACGCATCTTCGCGCAGACAGCAGCACGCAGGATATTCCAGCCTGCCACTTTCAACAAAATTGAGCGGAACACACGCGGCTGTCCGCGAACCCGCAGACGCCCAAGGCCCGTTCGACGTTTCAAGCCACTGTTGGTACCTTCAATCCCGCCACGAATACGATAACGTTCTCGAAAAACTTCTGTTGACTCCTCGCGACGGCGGCCGGCAAGCCGACGCTCCTTAGCGGTGTGATCAAGCTGATACCCATGGCGACTCTTCTTGACCGGACATTGGTCAACATATTCACATTGGCCGCACGCTGATTCTGGCATGATAGTTCTTGCCTTGGCTGTTTGCTTATCGTAAACGGAAGATTCAGGTTGATGACCGGCCGGACAGCAGATGACTTCTTCGGTTTCCTCATCAATGTCGAAGTCATCTATATTCAGCTGATCTGTATGTTTGGAGCCGCCAGAACCTGGTGGTGTCGGACCGACAAGCTCAACCCCGCGTTGGGCAGCATTCTGAACATTCTCATCGCTGCAATAGTTTGTGTCAACTAACATCTCTCGCGGCAAAAGCTCGGATTCCTCCAGGTTGTCAAGCACTTCGCTTGTCGCTGTCGAGTCCGGCTCAACAGCAGTTTGCGGTAACGCACAGGTGATAAGCTGCACCTCATTGTCCGGATGGCACGTTTCGCTCAGTTGAACCTGATAGCCCGACCCTTTATGGCCGTCGTATGTGGCACCAGGATCAGATGGATTCTGCATCACGTTCCCGCCGGTCTTCTTCTTGACACAGACTCTCTCTTCATGGACTTCGCATTGTTCATAAAGAATGCGTTCCATGGCCTTGTAACTGTCACGACCAGCATGCTCGGCAGTGTCGGCAAAACGGCGAATCAAAAAATACATATCTTCTGCCACCTGTTGGCGAAGCAGACGACGGGATTCGCTATCCTTGCCGATAGCGCCGAAGAGCTGATTGACGCCAGGCGCGTAACGCGTACGAAACGGTTCATCCAGCAACTCATAGGCTTTCGGGTCGTGACGCTTAAGCTGGGTCAAAAACCGTTTGATCGCCACGCCCATCAGACGCGTACGGCCAAAACTGGCCATATCACTGAAGATATGCGTGGAATCCAGACGCTGATTATCAATGTTGATCTCCAGAAGATCCACAAGCTGGACCGTGACTTCACGCATAATCGTTCTGGCCAATTCGTCCTTCTCGAACAGATCAATGTAACGCTCCAGCGTCCGCATCGAAAGGTCGTGCGTGACAGGCTCAAGATTCAGGGCATAATGAATGTCCATGCGAAAACTGTATGCGTCCAGAGCCTCATCCTTGGTCCAGTCCATGAATTCCTTGATCAATAACAGACCGGCCATGGAATAAAGTTCTTTGGTCGGCCTGCCCATAGCAGGATCAAAGTGTCCGGAGATGGTCTCGACGGGCATAAGCTCAAGGATAATATGACGAAAGACACCGGCCCAACCATCCAGAAGCCGTTTACGTGTTTTTTCCGTCAGAACGTTGTCGAATGGGTCAAAAAGACGTGTTTGTTTCGGGTTGACAATCCTTTGCATAATATCTCCAAGTCTTTGATATATAATACGTTATATTCTATACGACTTGGCTTGCTTGTCAACCCAAAAATGATTTAATCCCAAAGAATACAACAACTTATAGCACTTCTTTGACGGTGGCCACTTTTGACGCTGGCATCTATATTGGCTAAGAATCAAGTGCAAGTTGAAATCGATCCCAATCATTTTTTCTCACAACCTATTATATTTATTAACGTTACAACAATTTATTCACAAGTTAATGGGACAGTAGTGATAATTAATATAAAGTTACCCATATTCAGGAGGCAAATGGTATGACAGCAATGGAAAATCTTGGCAGTTTATGGAACAGCATCCAGGCGTGGCTCTTTCCGACGCTAGAAGACGAGCTTGGCGAACTCGACGCGAAACATCGCCAATTCGTATCCGTCTGTGAACTTTGCTCGCCGCAGGCATACGTCGAATCCTACCGCTGGGTGGGCAATGGGAAGATAAATTATAAGCTTGAATAGTATTGGGGGTACCGGTAGAATCATAAAATAATCAATGTTCCTTTTTTATTATTTTAAGGAGTTTCTTATGAAGAATTTGATTTTGTCTGTTTTAATGGTGGTTTTGGTGGGAATTAGTCCATGTTTGGGGCAGGAAACGGGTGAAAAGGGGGATGTGGGGGTGGTGAAGTCGAGTTCGCGGGGGCTGCATGGTTATATTGGGTATAGTAACACCAAGCCGCCGTCGGATAAGGCGTATAATATGGGGATGGGATTTTATTCAGCGGTGTGGCCGTTGATTGACAAGCCATTGGCGAGGTTTCAGATCGGGCTGGCGGGTTCGTGGATTTTACCGGATAATTCGGATAATAAGGATAAACCGCTGGCACCGGTGGGGACGCTGGCCCGGGATAACTGGCCCGAACGCGGGCCAACATGGGGGAGTGTTTTTCAGACGCTGGAAGGAGGATTGGGGTATTGGGCGCGGAATCATTATCGGTATGGTCCGCCGAAATTCAGTATGAACGCGACGCCGCAATGTTATGACTATGAAGTGGGTTCGCCGGGGTGGTCGTTTTTCTATCATGATGAGGCGCTGCCGGATGACCGGCTGGGGATTGCCCAGTTGAGTAACCGGGTATTGATCCCTGCCGATGCGATTCCGTTTGAAGGGAACCCGAGCGGGAAGTTTTTGGGCTATGCGTATGTGGCGCTGCCGTTTACGGAACCGACGACCGGGGATCCGCCGACAGGTGATCTGAGCTGGACCTGTTTTTTGAGTGCGGCCAACTTCAAGGGGCCGATCGCTTATTATATCCCGGAAACCTGGAGTAAAATCGGGAAGCTGTTTAACTATCCGTTTATTTACGGGCGGGGACTGGATGCGAGGCCGGGTATCATGGGCGGCGGGGCAATGGAAATTAATACGGTGCCGTGTTTTGAATCGAAGGATAAGGATGGTACGGTTTATACCAAGATTCCCAGGCTCTGGTTCCCGGTTGATAAAAATGGCGATGCGGTACTGGTACAGGATGTGATGTATTATTCGAAGGACGCTATTTACAATCCGTTTAAGGCGTGGCGTGATGGCGGGCCGGCGTATTCTGGGCGATTTGACCCGAAGGGATCGTGGAAGGCAACCCTTACAACACGGATGCCGGGATTTGATCAGCAGGGGAAAAAGATTACGGGTGTGGAGAAGGTATTCAATACCAAGGTGTATGATGAATTTTCGTGGGGATTGAAGTGGCTGGACAATAACATCAGCAAAGACGGGCTTTTCCCACAATATTTCAAGAAAGATGGCGACACGTTTAAAGCGGTTTCGGCGTCTGATGTGCCGAAGGAGACGAATTTACTGGATAAGGAATTTCGGCTGGCTAATCCCGGGTCTCCTTATACATCGCCAAAATCAGGTGCCTGGACCAATCCGGGACCGGCGTCGGGGCCGTTTAAGGTAAAACTGGTGGATGGTTCGGAAGTGACCTATTACTGGTACCGGTTTGTCGATCAGCCGTCGTTCCAGCAGTATAACTGGAGTAAGGCCAAGAAAGACAAGCTGCAGAAGTTTGTTGAGAATATTCATGCCAACTGGACGATTGACAAGGATTATATGGCGCCGCCATCGAGTGGGGAACTGGTGCGGCTGGACCCGGCAGTGTTTGTGACGCCGCCGAAAGGGATGGAAGTTGGGTATGTGCCGATTGTGACGCGGCAGGAAGAAGCGAAATGAGGTAACAGGTATCAGGTAGAAGGTGTGGTGTTCGCTGCGCTCACAACTATTTTAAGTTCGGAGAGCTTGCGGGCTTGTTGCCCAATTAGCCGTAAAATCCGATTTTTCCATAGTAAGTTTATACTGTATATGTTATAATCCTCTCGTCATAGCACGGAGGCTTTAATTATGATGGGTAAAAATAAAAAACTGGAGCCAAAGCTTTTCTACCACGGAGTTTCGCTTGAAAGACGAATTCCGCAGGATCACCCATTGCGTAAGATCGACCAGTTAGTCGATTTCAGTTTTATTCGCTCAAAAGTGTCTGATCTGTACGGCGGCGTCGGCAATCCTTCCGTAGATCCGGTTGTCATCCTTAAACTGATGTTTCTGACATTTTTTGAAAATGTAAAGTCTGAACGCCGTCTGATGAAACAACTGGCCTTCCGTCTTGACTGGTTATGGTTTTGCGGCTATGACATCGATGAAGAAATACCCGATCACAGCGTAATATCCAAGGCCAGGCGTCGCTGGGGAGCCGATGTTTTTACCGAGTTTTTCGAAATCATCTTGTTTCAATGCATAGAGGCCGGTCTTGTTGACGGTGAAATTATTCACGTTGACGCCAGCATGATAGACGCTAACGCTTCCAGAGATACGCTTAAATGTCAGTTTCGCCAGGTCAGCGACGACCTTTACCGGGACCTTGAAGACAGCGCAGAGCCGCCAAAACTTGCTAAGCGCGCCTCACCGACCGACCCTGACGCCAGATTGGGGCGAAAATACGGAAACACTACCCTTGGCTATAAAGACCACAGGGCCGTAGATGACAAGTGCGGCATTGTGACGGCAACGGTGACAACGCCGGCCAATGTAAACGATGAAAATACTTTAACCAAAGTGATTGAAGAGCATCAATCAAATACCGATTCCAAAGTTAAAACCGCCGTCGCTGATAATGTTTACGGCACCGGCGAAAATTTCAAATATATGTATCAAAACGGCATAAAGCCCTTTATGAAGCCCAGGTCGGGTAATAGCAGATGTCACCCAGATTTTAGCCACACTAAATTCAAATATGACCGTAAGAATGACTGCTATATTTGTCCGGCAGGCAAAACCCTTAAAATAAAGCATAATAACAGGACTGAAAACGCTGTCACTTATATCGCCGAGCGTAAGGTGTGTGAACAATGCCAACACATGGATAAATGCTTAACCAGCAAGATATCCGGGCGCCAGGTGCAACGCAATATTAACAAAGACTATATTGATTGGGGCGTAAATTGTCTGCCGAAACACGAACGAAAACGTTTGATGGCCCGACGAAAGTATAAGGCCGAGGGATCGTTTGCCGACGCGGCCAACAATCACGGATTTAAACGGATGCGCTTTCGAGGGATTGAAAAGGCAAGGATGCAAAACCTGATGATAGCGGCAATACAGAATCTGCGCAAACTGATGCGTTATGTCAGCCTTAAACCGGCTGTCTCCGGTTGTAATAAAGCGCTATCGACCATTATTTGCGATAATTTAGCCCGCTTAAGCCGTTTTTGGGAATTCGGACGAATTGTAAGCCAACATTGAGCGAATATTCGATTTTTAAAGAACAATTGCCAAAAATACTTAATTCATAATATTATTAAAAATGCCGTCGCAAACAGGCTATTGGGCAACACGCCCTTGCGCTCTTGCGCTTTTGCTGGCTTGGGCGGGCGTTGATACATTACATATTGTTTAATATATATATTTCGTACCTAATGATAGGAGATAGATATGTTGGAACGTCGAGGAATGTGGGTGGTTTTTGGGTTAGTGGCTGCTTTGGGGATTTCTCAGGTGCGGGGTGCAACACTTAAACCTGTGCTGGGGTGGGGGTTTGATAAGGTGGCAGAGGGGAAGGTGGTTGAATCTGTTGGCGGTGGGGAAAATGCGCTAACGGGGCATTACCGGCTGGTTGACGGGGTAAAAGGCAAAGCGATGGTGATGGATGGCTATACGACCTGTGTGATGGTGGAGCCGGAGAAGGTGCCGGAATTAAAAGGTGCGTTTGGGGTTGAGGCGTGGGTGGCGCTGGGGGCTTATCCGTGGAACTGGGCACCGATCGCGGCCCAGGAAAATACCCGGAGTATGAATTCGAACCAGGATAAGATCTGCTGGCCGGACGATATTGCGGTTAATTCTGACAAGGCGGGTTTTTTTTTCGGGATAAGCCCGCAGGGATACCTGGGCTTGCATGTAGGGGATGAGGATAATTGGCAGGTGTATCAGACGGAGAAAAAGGTGGTGCTGAGGACGTGGATGCATGTGGCGGTTTCGTTTGATGCCAAAGAGGGTGTGATTTTTTATATGGATGGGGTGAAGGTAAGTGAAGCAAAAGGGGGAGCCGCTTTTTCCCAGGCGAAATCGGAGGGATTACGGATTGGGATGCCGCACCAGCAGATCGAGCCGTCGCATCCGGTGCGGGCATTCGCGACACTGGCGGCGTGGTACAGTCTGGATGGTTTGCTGGATGAAGTAAAAGTTTATGATGGTGTATTGGATGCAGGAACCATAAAGAGTGAATACGACAAGAACAAACCGTCCGGCGAGCCGGACCTGCCTAAGCGGGTGATGCCTTCGGGACCTAAGGGGCCGGGGACGTTCGGCGCGTCGTATATGCATCTGAAATATTATCCGGAGTGGGATGCGCTGTGGCGGGTTTCTTCGGATCCGGATATCGTGGTTCAGTTTGACGATTCGCCGGTGCGGGTGGTGTTCTGGCGGGGGACGCGTTACAGCCCGGCGTGGGTGATGGAAAACGATATGTGGATGGCCGATCAGAGTATCGAGAATTTTAATATGAAAGACGGGTGTATCGAACACATGCTCGATCCGCGGTGCCGGATGTCGCATGTTCGGATCGTGGAAAATATGCCGGCGCGGGTAGTGGTGCACTGGCGGTATTGCCCGACCTCGGCGAATCAGAATCATTCGCAGGTGAACGAGGTAACCGGGTGGGAAGACTGGGTGGATGAATATTATACGTTTTATCCCGATCAAATCGGGGTGCGCAAAGTGATTCAACATACCGACGGCCAGGCTTTATGGCCAGAAGAGGTGATCGCTTTGTGTCAGCCGGGACAGCGGCCCGAAGATGTGATCGAGCTTGAGGCGATGACCCTGGCCAATCAGTGCGGTGATGAACATACCTATAGCTGGGCGGAGAAATCGCCGGTGATCCGCAATAAAGGACGGCGGGAACTCGGCGGGTATATTGATTTTGGTGATAAGCTGGGGGAGAAGCCCAATATTCTGCTGGTGAATTTGAAGTCAAAATTCAAGCCATTTCAGATCTTTGAATTGGAATGTAATTTTACTACCTTTGCCCACGAGCATCGCAAGGATGTGTCGCGGTTCCCGTGGTGGAATCATTGGCCGGTTGCGCAGGTTTTATCAGATGGGCGGTATTGCCAGGCGGCTGATCGGGCGTCGAGTTTTTCGCTGGCCTGGGCCAGCCCGCGTCCGCACGAGGGTGAAAATAATACCTATTGGTGGGCTTGGATGTATGGGGCGACGCAGGATAAGGCCAGTTTGCTGGTGGGGCTGGCAAAGTCCTGGACGATGGCACCTGCACTGGTTATACACTCTGGGGGCAGCAGCGGTGAATATGATGTAACCCAGAGATGTTATGTAATAGACCGGGTAAAAAAGGAGTCGGCAGAACCGCTCCGGTTTACCTTAAAAGCTGATCCGGAGCATCCGGTGTGCAATCCGGCGTTTGTGGTAAATAATTGGGGACATGATAATGCTGAACTGAAGCTTAACGGTAAAACAATCCCGAAAGGCGAATCATTCCGTTATGGACATGTGCGAAAAGTGAATGATTACAATCTGGTGGTTTGGATTAAATATCAATCGGATGAGCCGGTTGAATTATCGTTAAGTAAGAAAAACTAAATCGACGTGTTTTTTTTGGGTGTAGGTCTAATTTTACGTAGTTTTTCAAGCTGATTTTCGCACATATTTGTAAGTCTCCCAGAACTCATTCCATAAGCCGCTCTTAGCATAACATCGTAGATCAAGAATGTGTTGCCCTCCAAGACGGGACCAACGCATACCACTGCGACACAATCTTGTCTTAACAATACTCTTGCAGGCTGCTTCCACCGGACCACTACCTATCGGAAAACCTCGACGACGGAATGATGCGTAGCACATGCGATGCTTATTGCGTCGGAAAAACCTATGTTCGGCTTCCAAGGCTTTACGCATGCTTTTACCAAGACGTTCTGAGCGACTATAATAATCCATAGAACGCAGCACAGATTCCGCTCCATCATCATCTTCGATAAGTTTAGCCCAATATTTGTCATACCAGGCTTGAGCTTTATCATTACCTTTGCCAAACAAAGCTTCACCAGCTTTAGAAAGATGTTCACTGGTATGATAGAAATCTATCAACTTCTCATAATCATTAAAACGATCACTATTCTCAGCATACTTCCATAACCCGCGGGCACCATCAAACAGCAATATCTTGGGCACCTTATCTGTGACCTTGGCTTGTATAAACTCCAGTTGCCGCTCAAAATCCCCCTTAAAGCTAACTGCTCTATCTTCCGGCATTCGAGCCGTATAATAGCTACCAAGACGCTCAGGGCAGTCCTGATTTTGATGCGTATCTCCGTAAAAAGAGAAGCTGCCAACCATCGCATTCTTATAGCTGGACTGCTTGTCTGCTCCATCCTGTTTAGAAGGACGCTCTACGGGACGTCTTTGACGAGAACCTGGCTCTCGCAAAAGAACATTGGCCCCATCCATACTGGCCACTAGCACTCGCGTTCCGTCCGGCACCGATTGTTTGGTTGAAATCTGCTGAACAATCTGTTCTTTGTGATGGCTGATTTCCTCGCCGACTTTTTCTACAATGTGTTTAATGGCGGTTGCCGAGGGCTGGAACAATGTACACTTTTTAAACAACTGCTCTGTCTCTTCGGCAGTCATATGAGCCATAGACAAGCATATCGCCTCTCGAACCTGCACTGTAGCGAAATGCCCATCCATATCCCAAAGATGGTCCAGAGGTACGCAACCAACACCACCGGTATCTGCTTGATAGAGCCTCCTATGGACGTTGATTTTTCCAAATGGGCTAAGGAAAGTCTTGGGGCTGACCATCTTAAATCGAAGCTTCTGGCCGTTTGCATCAATAACACGATCCTCAGGGTCATACGATTCCAGAAAGGCTTTGTAAGCAATAGCACCGGCGCCGGAAAGGGACTTTTGCAGAGCCATGCTGACCTGATCAGCCAACTCTGCGGTTAGTTGTTGAGTATTCAGTTTTTTGCCGAACTCAAACATTTGTTGTTCAAACTGTTCTGTTGCAAGTTTTACAATATCAGTTATAATCATCTTAGGACTCCTTATTCATGGCTACAACTCTTTTTAATATAACAAGTTAAGTTGTAGCAAAAAGGAGTCCAGCTACATCAACCTCTCGCAAGCAAACTACGTAAAATCAAACCTGCACCCTTTTTTTTGCGGTGCTCTCAAGTGTCAGGCAGGACTGGCCGGGCGACATAGCCGGGATTGGGTTTCTGCTGTTTGAGGGCCGGGAAGATATCTTTAATCCAGGTCATCAATAAACCCTTGGGGCGGGGCAGATCGTCCCGAATGAGTTTGTTGAGTTTTGGTAAGTTGTAATATGGAATGGCGGCGTACATGTGATGTTCGATGTGGTAATCCATGTTCCAGTGCAGAAACGCTAAAATCGGAAGAACCTTTACCGAGCGCGTACATAGTCTCTCGACAGTCATAAGTTTTATTAGGCCACAAACTTGTTTTTAGATCCATTTTTGCGTGTTTTTTGCATCTTTTGAATTAAATGGGTTATCCAGCTTTTGGCGAAACCGTTTAAATTGTTTTTGAGCATATTCGCCAAGGCCGTTCGCGTGACAAATTCCGACGGGGTATTGGAGCTAACGGTCCTGAGCCAGCAGTGGGCTTTTTTCTTGACTTCTTTGGGAAACTGCTTTGCAATCAGTTGCAACATACCTACCACGAGCAGTTGGACATTGACAAACTTTTCAATAGCCGCCAGAGTGTTTTTGGTTTCTGTAAGATTCGAAGAACTTTGGTTTTGATCTTTTTCCTTTTTGGGACGGCGGGATGCGGGACTGAGGTATAGTGACCAGAAATGATAATGCATTCCGCCAAGGGTATTTTTGAGCGTATCGAACAGAGTCTCAATCGTGACTCGCCGACAGCACAGTTGTATGGCCGTCACCGCCGCATCCAGATTAAAATCGGAGGTCATTAGAACAATACGGCCACGCGATGTTTCAACCAGAATAAAGCGTAATTTTGACTTGACTGGTTTACAAAGTAAATCAAGGATAAGATAGTGGATGGTTTCATCTTTGTCGTAGATATTGGCTCGGGTCTTCTCAAAGGCATGACCTTTGGCTTTTGAATCGAAGAGGGTTTTCAACTTTAATTTTTTGCCATATTTTTTTCGCCGACCTCTTTGGTTTTGTTTCTTTTTTGGGGGGGTCACAATATGCCACAATGTTTTTCTTGGCTCGCGTCAGAATATGAAAAAGTTTTTGCAGCCGTTCAGCTCTTGGGCCGCAGCCAAAAAGACCGGCCCTACCGAAAAATAGGCATCAAGCGCCAGGTATGCCGGTGTTTTCATAGACAACGCTACTTGCCTGGCCATTTCAACGATTTGGACGGTTTTTGGAACAGGTTTCGAATCATCCGTTTCTGTGAATATCGATCATCGTCGTAATACGCTTTCGCATTGATGCTGAGCTTTGGGTATTCACGACATTCAGTGCAATTTGAATGGGAACCACATATTGGTTCATCCACCCAAGCGCTGCTTGAGTCTCCCCAAGGACCATCCGGCTCATATCTCTGTTACTGGTCAGCACCCGCCTTGCTTCTTCGTCAAGTTTATTCCAGACTAATCTCCCGAGCTTCCATGCAAACCGTTCGCTCGTATCTGCCACATATCGGGCTCTTGACGATGCTGGGATATGGGCAGCCACGCCGTCGCGGACGCATTCACACAGGGCCGAGCAATCCTGATTCCGCCAATGGCGCATTCTGCTTAAGTTTAACCCCGCCCTGCGTGATGCACTTCTCCGCCGGCAAGAGCATGTCGCCGATCAATCGATTCGCCCACACATTGGCCACGACGATTTCAAGTGCGTTTTCACCCGGCTTGACAACAGCGGTGATGTCCACACGGAACGGCGGGTTCCAAAGAATACCAAGATCTTCGCCATTAAGTTTCACTTGCGCCATCAACTGGACATTGCCCAAATCCAAACACAGGCGACGATTCTTACCCAACAGTTCCGGCGGCACCTGGATGTTTTTTCGATACGTTGCCGTGCCTGAATAGTATTTCACGCCCAAATCGTTGTGTTCAGTCCAGGACATCAGTTTGTCCAGCGTCAGGCGATCAGGCGCACCCAAGTTGGTCAGGAAAGATAATTCCCAGGGACCGGTTTTTGGCATCGCCGGGATGCCTTTCACCTCAACCACGGCAGTCTTGCCGTCGGCCGCCTTCAACTCATAACGTCCCGGCTCCCACCCCAGGAAGTCCACGTTGTTGCCAGCGCCGGCCTGCGACAAAACCAGTAGCGAGATCAATCCAGCCAGCCATTCGGTGTAGCGTATTCTTTTCATGTTAGTTTTCTTCCTATCAGTTTTGCAGTTGCGTCCACTTTGTGTGTTAGATGATTCGGCGGGGACTCTCTTCCTATTTGATTCGGATGAGTTCCGGAGTGTCCGTCGAGGCCTCAATCGCAGCGATCGTATCGCGGACGCACTTGGCCTTCATGGCCATCAGATCCGGAGGAAAGTCTTTTTCCTCCTTCTCAAAGTAATGCGCGATCTTGGTCAGTTCCGGAATGACCGCCTTGGCGTGGGTGCCGTAGCTGAGGAGGATCTTCATGATTTGCGGCGTCCGCCCCTCGCTCCACCATTGATTCTGATCGAGGGCGTATTGCACGCAGACGCTGATGCCTTCCTTGACGCGGTGCCTGGCCAGGAGGCGGAGACCTTCCAGGCGGATCTCGTCGGCAAACATTTCTCCACTCGGTGCCGGCTCTTTAATTGACTGGAGGATGGCGGGCAGCAGAGGCTTGACTTGCTCATAGCTTAACTGCGGATAGATGCTGCTGATCTCGCCGCGGGCGCGACCGTCCTGGTTTTGCAGTCCGGCGATTACGGCTTTGCAGAGCAATGCCTGGTCCACGCCGGCGAGTGACTGTTTCAGCATCTTTCCAAAGACAGTGGAGCATAGATAGCGTTGCTCCATACCGCGCGGATCTTCGGCCGTGGGTTTCAGGGCGAGTCGTTCCAGCAGGATCGGCACCGTGGACCTGGCGGGGGCACCAATGCCCGCTAATGTCTCGGCGGCTTTGATGCGCAGCCAGAGGTCGCTGTGTGAGAGAAGTTTTGTCAATTCCGGCACGGCGGGGGCAGCGGCACCACCGAACTGGGCGAGCGCATCGCAGGCGCCGTAGCGGGTTTCCAGACGCGGGCCGTAAAGCATCTTCACAAGGGTGGCGACCGGTTGCTCGCCTTTGCGGCGACCCAGCGCAGCGGCGGCGCGATCGCGCACAGTCGGTGACCAACTGCCAAGTCGTTCCAGCAGTTGCTCCACGCTGAGTTTGTCGTAGCCGCTGGTGCGATCTCTGCTGGTCCAGCCGTGACCATCGAGAATCAGAGCCTTGGCGGCGGCGGCATCAAGCTGCAGCGCGAGTTTCGGTTGTTTGCCGGTGAGCAGGATTTTCTTGAGTGGCATGGCGTAGGCCAACAGATAGCCGCCGGTGCTGTCCCAACCTGCGAAGCTGTCCGCCTCCCGCTCCGGCGGGCCTTGATGGAGATAACTTCCATCCGCACCGCGTGCAAGATCGAAATACCAAGTCCCAAACTCGCTCATCCACGCCCCCGTCGCCTGGGGGCCCGACAGGGCCACTCCGGGCATGGCCCAGACCATATTGAAATAATTGCCACAGTGCCCGTAATCGCGCTCCGGCCCGTGGGCGGCAACGCACAGGCGGGAGAAAAACTCTGCGCCTTTCGCCTCGCCGAGCAGGTTGAACATGACCGCAGTCTCCCCGCACACGCCATTGTTCTCGTGATTTTCAAGCCATGGGTTGTGATCGCCATAGGGGATGGCGCCTTTGCCGATGTAAAAGCGAAGCAGCCTGGTACTGCGGTCGATCGCCAGATCCAAGGCCGGGTCTTTCACGCCCGCCTTGCGCGCCATCGCCAACGAAATGGTCAGTGGCACACCGACGGCGTTCATCATCCCGTAGCCGTGAAGTCGGCCGTCGGGCCGGGCGTCAATCCTGTGGCCCCACGAGCCGACCCCGCTTTGACCACGGGCGGCTTCGAGCGCGAGCCGCGTCAAACCCGGCATGACCGAATCATCGCCCGTCGCGATCTTGTATTCGGACAGGAACATCATTGTGTAGCCGTAAGTCCATGAGCCCATACCTGAGCTGGATGAGTTCGCGAACCACTCGGCTTCCTTCTTGATTAGCGGGAGATAGGCGGGATCGCCGCTGGCTAACAGGGCGAGGGCATTGAGCGCGCGGGGGATGGGGTGAAGATACCATGGCTGCTTGACATACGAGGGATCCGCCATCCGCCTGGCGAGGTCCCTGCACCCTTGTTCGAGAATGCGTTTGGACTTCGGGCAATTGTAGGGAGCCGTGGCACTGTACGTTCCGAGTACCGGAAGCTTCACCACGACTTCCGCCGCGCTGCCTGCACGCCACCGGGTCAGGCTGAGCTTGCCTTGGCCCGCGTCCGATTCGGCAAGGGTCAGGGCCTTGCCCATTTCGGTGCGCGGGTCATAGGAGAACGGCTTGCCGCCGATGCCGAGAATCACGTCGCCGACCACGAAAACGCCGTCAGCGGGAGACCCCTTCGCCACCTGGGTGATCGCGATCTGGCGGGCGTCGGTGGTGTCCATCTTGTCGCAAAACATCCAGCCGCGCAGGCCCGTGGCACCGAGATTCCAGTCGCGCTTCGCGTTTTCAGGGATCTTCTCGCCTTGGGTGAAGTCCGGGTTGGGTATCGTCTTTGGTGCCCCGAAAACAGGCCCGGATGTGGCTATGCAGCACAGAACCATGATCGCTATTAATTTGTTTTTTTTCATCAAACTTCCTTTCTTCATATCGAATGTTTTTTCTTAGACTGACATTTCACATTTAAACGTTCACAAAACATCATTCAGTCATTTCGATGTCAATAATTCTACAAAAACTAACTGTATCTGTATAGCGCGTTGATGGATTAGCTGGGAGGTACGGGTAAGAGTTGATGGATGAGGCGTGCGCGTTGGTCGGTTGGTAAACGAATGACGTTGGAGAGAAACGACAGTGTGTCCAACCCACGTTTGGTCAGGGTGGCAAAGACGCTGCCCAGAATCTCCTGCGCATGTCCGCCAGAGGGTGTTCGATTGCCGCCAAAGACCTTGCGGTTGACCACCGCCGGGCGAACGGCCTGTTCGGCTGGCCAATTCGTTGCCTCAATGTCTGGTTCGTAGAGAAACGTAAGGATCTCACCGCGATGCCCAGCCAAGTGCTTTTGAAACTTGCGGTTGCCGTGGTGCGACAGGTTCCCTTCCAGCAACCGGTCCAGCCTCTTCTCTAATCGGCCGCGTGCCACGGCCAGACCGTGCGGACTGATGTTGCTGTGATCACGGCGATCCCGAAGAGCCAACGCATTGCTCAGGAATTCCTTGACCTTCCGTGGGAATCGAACTGCGCCACGAGTGGCTCGCTCCAGCAACCCCTTGGCGCGCCGCAGCAGATGTTCGAGGCACTGCTGATGGGTGGCCTGCTTGAAGAAATCGTAGGGGGACCAGCCGTCGTGAATCATTCGTCCGTCATAGTCCGCTCCCAGGACTGACTCGGGCACGTCATGGCCCCGGCTGGGACGAATCACACAGAGCGTGGCGGTCGGCGTCACGAACACCCACAGCCATTGCAACCGGCCAGCGATCTTCCAGCCGGTTTCGTCCGGATAGACAATGTCGCTGCGTCGCACAATCTGCTGAATCGTTTCATAGGCAGGCTCATGGCGTTCGGCCACACGAAGGACCACCTGGGCCGCTCCGCCCCGGCTCACTGAGATTCCAAAGGCCTCGTCCAACAGGCCTTGGATATCGCCATAACTGAGCCCGTACTTGTCCTTCATCATGGCAATCAGGGCCTGCAGGTCCGGGCCCAACTGAGACGCGGCGGCCCCGATGGCGTCGGAAGTTTGCAGAGGATGACGTGGCTGGATGCGCCGGCCGCAACGACGACATAGGCCCACATGGATGTCGAATCGACGCACAATGGGCTGGCGAGGAATCTCGACTTGGAACTGTTGATCGATATGGTTTTCTTCGGCCTGTCCGCCGCACTCGGGGCATTGCTCGGGCAACGGCACGTCGATGATCTCGTCGGGCTTCTGTTC
>Ga0307379_10005155_pt1 | contig 18338 bp, 23 predicted proteins | sample UN2MG_FD_202237 | JGI IMG/M metagenome (GOLD analysis project Ga0307379, IMG submission 202237) | Soil microbial communities from Risofladan, Vaasa, Finland - UN-2 | ecosystem: Environmental > Terrestrial > Soil > Coastal area > Acid sulfate soil | place: Finland: Risofladan, Vaasa | collected... | reverse complement strand
TTGGTTCCCATGGTTCCAGCCGGCACGGTCGGGGCGGAGAATGTTGCGCTTGCTCCGGATCCAGAGGCAACCAGTCCACCTGAGGGGGCTCCCCATGTCCAGGCATCCACGACCGCAGAACAACCCTGAGGACAGGCAGCTTCCGCAGCGTCAATTGCAAGTTGATCCGCTGCAGCCTGTGAGTCGGCAGAGAAATAAGTGTTCGCCGCCACCGTCTCATCGGGACCGTAATTGCATGTGACTGTTTGTTCCGTGTTCCAGTATCCACACTGAACCCCACCATCGAGAGCCGTGGCGACCCGATCTTCAATATAGGCATCAGCCATGGCGTCGGCTTCGGCCTGACTGGTGTAGGACGAGAAACTCCCAGCGGGAAGTGTTGCAAGTTTTGTAGTATCATCCCACAGAAGAAGACCTCCTGGAGCCGCACTAAACTTGAGTTCATTACAGGTAACATCCTGCTCTGAGCTAGTGTATAGAGTCGCGTGTGTGGCCGTATTGACAAGCACGTCCGCCAAAGCCTGACCGCACTGTTTGAACAGAGTGAAGTAGGCCGTATTGATCACCGTCTGGCTCGTGCCTGCCGGGAAAGTCTGGGAGATCTCCGTCCCATCCGCACAAGGAACAGTAACTGTTATCGGGCCTCCATCCGGAGGAGGAGGGTAGGGGGAGACGTTGGTGTTCTTCGGGATGATTACCGTAACAGGGTATGTCCCGGGCTCGCACGACACCCCCTCAGGGCACTCCACTAGAAATGAGCTCTCTGGATTTCCGTTAATCAAGCCACCAGGGAAATCACCCCCCACAAGCGAGAACCCTGAGAGATCTCCGAGGATCTTATCGGAAACCTGACAACAGTCTTTGGATCTGCAATCGGTAGCCATCTCAAGTCACGTTAACGGTATCATACTCGATCGTTTGGCAATTACCCCGCATATCCGCCCAGGCCGGTTCCGGGATGGTGATCGCCATAAGGCGCATTCCCCGGATCTTGCAATGGCCGATGACTTCTATCCGGACCTGGAAGGTTCTCCCTTCACGATAAGGGCGCCTGGTTCCCGTCTCGTCACATTCCTTGGACGGCATCCCGAACGGCATTCTCGGGAAGTAAAGGGGCTTGTTGATCGTGTTGACAAGACAGCCATCGGCACTTGTGCAGACGGATTTTGGAACGCAGACAGTCCATGAGTTCCAGTAAGTCCAACAGGGATGCTGGTCGGGCTTGTAGAGGACCCGGAAGTTCACGGATCCGTAAACGTCAGTAACATAGATCTCGCCGCCCATGAGTCGTTTCAAATCCAACTCATGATAAGCCTGTCCCTTCCTGAAGAAGTCGCATGTCTCGATCCCCCACTTGATAGGGATCTCGCTGTTGAACTTGTCGGCTGTTGCGTCCTTTGTCTGTTCCCAGAGCTCGATATCGCCTTCACCTGTGACAATCCATTCCATGCACCGCTCTCGGTTTCGGTACTCTCCAACGGTTGTCTTGAGAATGTTTGTGCCAAGCCAAGCCCCCTCCCAGGCTGCCGGCTTCTTGTCGCGCATCGAGGACAGGACATCGAAATCCAATGCAACTGTTGTCCGGTGGAACACTCCCCGGCGGGAGTAGCTCGGAGAGGCCGTCATTAGGAGGCGATTGTCAAAGTAGGCTCCGCTCGCGTATCCCAGGAGGCTTTCATCGTCGTGGGGAAGAAGCCTGTTCATCTCACGGGATACCGGGACGTTCCCCCAGCTTGTGAGAAAGTCCCTCTGTCCCTGGGTCAGGCTTCGAACCCCATCATTGGCCCTGGTGAACAAGTCCCCGTTGACGTTCACTGCAGAGTCTTGCGACCGGCCTCCGTTCGCGACCTGGGCAACAGAAAGGATGGGATTGGTGAGTGCCTGCCAAATTTTTCGATCTGTCGGGAGATCACAAGTGAAGATCGCCTTCGCGGTTCCAACCATAAGAGGCCCCTGCCCGAGCGACTTGTCGAGATCCGCCATGCCTCGCATGAACGTGATCTTGCCATACGTCCCAGGCACGAAGAAAAAGCCTCCGCCAACCAGATAAGTGTTTTCCTTAACATACAAAACCGAATCCCGGAACTGCTCCCCAGGAGTCCCGCTGGATCCATAAACGATATCGCCGATCGAGAAGGTCCTTCCACCGGGGTTCACTTTCGCCACCCTGCCGCGATGATATTCCATCGCCTCACCGGCCTGGATCTGTCCAAGTGTTTCCACCGATCTCCTGGAAGAAGCGCCATCAAAGAAGATGGGAACGCTCTGGCCGTCCTGGATGATCATCCACTTCTCAGCCTGAAGCATCCAGACCTGGTTGCGAAGGGCTGGGTTTACGTCCCAGTAGGTCACTGCAGTCCCAACAGGAACGATGGTTCCAGCAACTCCGTCCACATTGACGACTGTTAATTGGACAGCGGAATCGACTGAAGAAACCGAGTAGTTGACCAGTCCGATCTGAATAGGCGCGTTGACGAAGATATTCGAGGTGCTGTCCACCTGGACGGTCACACTGTCATTGAAAGCCGGCATCACGAAGGCCGCAGTGGTGAGAGTTCCGGCACTGACGGTCACTTCATTTACAACCGAAGTCTCCCCGCTCAAGCCAAACGTGAACAGGCGCCCGGAGATCGAGGCGATTAGGAAGGAATCTCCGCTGTCCGGGATGTAGTAATCTCCACCCTGGAACTTCCCCTCAACAACACGCTTGGCGACAACTGAATCCTTGAACTGCAGAGGGAGACGGATTTTTCCCGGGCGATGAGTGGCAAATCCTCCGCGTACGGTACAGTTCCATGCGAAGGAGAGAGTGTTCTGTGGGAGCAATGCCGGCACCCAGCCGGAATTGACTCCGCCGCTTAATTCGAGGAAGCCATCGAATGTCGTCTCGCTTGTGTGTTGGACAGGCATTTCACGAGTTTGCCATCTTCACCGCAACAATTGAGGCTTCATATGCCAGAACCTTGCCGTTTGCTGCGGTGTTATCCGGGAGAGTGTCCAACCAGCCATAAAGCGCGATCACGTCCGTCGTGGTCGTCGTGGTGTAGAACACGGGGGGGAGTTCGATCACGCCCGCCGTAAAATAGGCCGTTGTAACATCCCGCAGCTTGGAGATTACCGGAGTATTCGAAACGTCCGCTGGGGTGTTGTTCGTCCTCCGTAGCTTCAAGTTCAGATTCTTGTCATCTGTCGCGTAAGTGGCCTCAGAATAGTCCACTCTGATCCGGGCCAAGAGCATCCAGGTTCCAACCTCGTTGATCGTCAGGCTGATCGTGTTCGAGTTGATGACAATGGCCTCTTGGGAGTTATCAAAGTCGTGGGACGTGTCGCGATCAGTCACAGCTTCGTAGTTACTCAACTGAGAAGCTGTGATGGCTGCCGGCTGAGTTCCACCAGGGGAAACACCGGCTCCGCTGTCGAAGGTCGTTGCGACGGCAACGTCATCCTCGTATCCCAGGAAGGTTAAGATCACGGAAGTTGTCCCGGGCTTCGAAACCACTGTGAAGTAGCCTCCACCCGTCCCCGCTCCCGCGTTGATATCCCCCCCTATGAAGATCTTCTGGTCAACAACCATCCAGGTCGAGTTCGCGACGGAAACAGTCACGTTTGCGCCAACCGCTGGGACTACGAAGTCGGCAGTCGTGACAGTATAGGCGTTTACACCGTTGGTTCCTGCCGCTCCGGCAGCGCCGTCAGCGCCAGCGACTCCGGGAACATTCACGGTTGTCTGAGTTGTGCAGCACGGTTGGCAGGAAGTTGCTTCTGGCATGAATTACCTTTCGTCAGTAGTTATACGCAAATGAGTAACGTCCGCCGGTAGATTTATGTCAAACGCAATTCGCCGAAGGTACGGCCGGAGATGGCCGGTTGAACTGCATGATCTGGATATCGAGTTCGCCATGCTGCGGGGCGAGTTCTACAAAGACAGTCCACTTCCCCATTACCAGGCAATTGAGCGGATTCTTTGGCCTGAGGATGATGTCCATCGCTGGAGCGACCTGGCTTTCGAGGCTCTCTCACAGAATTCGATCACGGTATTGATGGGCCCTTCAGACAGCGGGAAAACCTATCCTTCCGCCAAATGGGGGCTTATTGAGTACTGGACGGATGTTGATAATACGCTCGTTTTGGTCAGTTCCACCGACGTTCGAGGACTGGAACTTCGTGTATGGGGTGCGATCAAGGATCTCTACAATCGTGCCCGCGAAAAGTTCCCCGGCCTTCCTGGCGTTCCCCTTGAAGCAAAACACGCAATTACAACCGATGTCGTTGGGGATGCTGTCAGCCGCCAAGCCCGCGTTCTCCGAAAGGGGATCATCTGCATCCCGTGTCTGCAGTCTGGGAGATATGTCGGCCTGGGGAAATACGTCGGGGTGAAACAAAAGCGCCTCCGGCAGATCGCCGATGAGTGCCAGTTAATGGGATCCACCTTCCTTGATGCCGTCCCTAATTTCCTCGGGAAAGACTACAAGGGAGTGTTCCTGGGAAATCCACTGGATCCACTCGATCCCCTGGGCCGTGTCGCGGAGCCGGTCAAGGGATGGGCCTCGATTGGAGAGCCCCAAACGACAACCACTTGGAAAACGAAGTTCTACAACGGGACCTGTGTGAACTTCGTCGGGACGGACTCCCCAAACTTCGATTATCCCAAAAACGAGCCTCCAAGGTATCCATACATGATCTCCTGGCTCAAAATAGATCAGGTGGAGGACTTTTGGGGCAAAGATTCGATCCAGTATTACTCCCAGTGTAAGGGAGTCATGAAGGTTGGGCTCGTTGGGCGTCGAGTCATCACCGTAGAGCTCTGCCAGCAACACAAGGCAGACAGGGAGGCTGTCTGGCTGAACTCTGACAGGACGAAGATATACGCCCTGGATCCGGCCTATGGAGGAGAGGACCGTTGCGTCGGGGGCTGGATTGAATTCGGGACTTCGGAGGATGAGATACAGATCATACGAGTGAATCAGCCGGTGATTTACGCCGTGAAGCCCGGGATAGGACTCAAGCCTGAGCGTCAGATCGCCGATCAACTCGCCCAGGAGCTCGCCATCTATGGGATATCCCCTGATCGAGTATTCTATGACTCTTTTGGTAAGGGGACAATCGGGCAGGCGTTCGCGGAAGTATTCGGCAGCACGGCGCCCCAGGCCGTTGACTCGGGAGCCACACCCACCACAAGGCCAGTCCGAAATGACCTTTACGTCTATGATGACAAACTCCAGACCCGTCGCCTCAAGACCTGCAAGGAGCATTACTCGAAGTTCGTAACTGAAATGTGGTTCTCCGTCCGTTACGTCATCGAGTGCGGTCAAATGACGGAGCTCCCGGATGAGGTTCGAACAGAGGGATGTCTCCGAGAATACGGAGTCGTTACCGGAAACAAGTTTGAGCTCGAAAAGAAGGAGGACACCAGGATCCGCATGGGAAGATCCCCAGACTTCTTTGACTGGCTCGCCGTGGCCGTCGAGGGCGCCCGCCGGCTCGGCTTCAAGATCGGCAATATGGAGTCTGTTCTCGTGGAAGGGAGCCCCGATGACGTCCTCATGGAATACCAGGCTAGTTTTGACAAATTCCTCAGAGACTCGTTACTTCAAAGAGCATAAACCATGGCCATACGATTAAACCGCTACACTCCGATGCCTCCAGGGCAGTTCCCTTATCAACAGGAAGGGGCAAAACCCCACTACTTCAAGGGGGATTGCGATATAATTTCACAGGCGATGAAAGTCTCCGATTATCGGAAAGCCAATGATTTACCCCGGTCGAAGTACGAAGAGGCCCTCGAAGATATTGATCTCTACACTTGCCAGAGATTGGGAGGCCATACCAGATGGTGCCACGACGATGATAGACCGTTTGCTACCGCTCAACCTGTAGCGGCCAACAAGACGAAGGCAAAAGGTTGTTCGACTTGCGGACATCACCACGAATGAACCCCTTAAATGAGATCAATCAGGTTGCAAAAATCATGGATGACTGGCTGGGCGATGGCGCTCTGCCTGTGGATTCTTCGCAATCTGAGTGGAGAGCGTCTATTTGCGTGGAGTGCCCGAAGAATGCTCGAGGAGGACTGTGGTATCAGGCCAAGCTCGGAGTCTCGTCCCTGGCGAGCCGCTACATTGCCGCCAAATCTTCCATGGCTATCTCAACCCCTCACGACGAGCGGTTACACGGATGCGACGTGTGCAAATGTATCCTCTCGCTCAAAGTCCATGTTCCACTCAAACATATCCTGGAGGTTCTGGAACCCACCCATGAGAAAGCGTTCAAAGAAGTGAACTGTTGGATAACCCGAGAAAAGAATAAATACGATGAACTTTACAAGTCCTGAAAAATGCCTTCAAACCATCCAGGCCGGGGATGACATTGAGAATATCCGATCACAGAACCGATCAAAGGTGAACGATCTTCTCAACTGTGTCCCCCCTTGCTCGGAGGACGTAGCCACAAAGATGAACCTTCGAGTCAACGTCAACTGGGGGGAGGCCGCTGTCCTGGCGTGGCACGGTCGAAGGCAATACAACAACGCTTTCCTCAAGCCATCCCGATTCTTCAAGATCGCGCTCCCGGAGGCTCCGGCAGAGAAGAAGGGCGACTGGGAACGATTCATGACCAAAAAGGCCAACCGGCCATTGAAGAGATCGAAGCAGTTCATTGGGCTCATTCAAGCCAAACATGCCGGAGTCGTTGCCCATGGTATCGGTGCCCAGATCTGGGAGAAGAAGGATGGATGGCTCCCGAAGTTTGTCGCCGTGGAAAACCTACGCGTCCCCACCGACACCAGGACGGACCTTTCAAACCTGAGCTGGTTTGCCATCCGCGTCCCCTATACCCCTGGGGAGCTCGCTGACAAGGTATTCGGGGAGCATAAGCAGAAGGGGTGGAACAAGCCGGCGATCCGAAAGATCCTGGATGAATCGAAAGACAGAAACTATGAGGATCCTCAATATAACTGGGCGGATCAGCCTGAGAAGATGGCGGAGCTTTACAAGCAAAACGGCCATTTCTACTCCGGAGACGCAGTTCCTGCTATCAACCTCTGGCATCTCTACTTCGAGGACCAGACTGACGGCGAGAACAAGGGATGGCGTTTGCGAGTTCTCCCTGACCAGGAAGTCAAAGGATTGGCGGAAAAAACGGTTTTCCTATTCGATGACGGGGACACGAGCGTTGCGGATGAACTGTCCGAGATCCTTCACATTCAATTCGGGGATCTCTCGGCAAAGCCCCCATTCCTTTACCATTCCGTGCGAAGTCTGGGTTTCCTCCTCATGGAGCCCTGCTTTTTCACGAACTTGATGCGGTGCCGGCTCGTCCAGCACGTCTTTGAGAACTTCAACATCCTCTTCAGGACATCGGATCCTGCAGGCCGCGCCCGGGCACAGAAGATCGAGCTCTTCGATCGGTCCTTCATTCCGGATGGAGTCGGCATCGTTCCGCAGAGCGAGCGTCACCAGATTGATCCGAACCTGTTGAATGCTGCCATGGCTCAACTCCGGCAGTTGATGCAGGAGGCTTCAAGCTCCTACACCCAGGAGACCGACTCAGGCCAACGGAAGGAACAGACGGCATACGAAACCGCCGTGAAAATGAACATGGTCAACGCAATGCTCTCCGGCCTTCTGTTTCATGCCTTCGTTCAGGAGACATTCGCCTACCGTGAGATTGGTAGGCGCCTTTGCATCGCCAAGACGAAGGACAAGGACGCGATTCGCTTCCAGAAGGAGTGCCTTGAATATGGGATCCCACCTGAATTCATGGACGTGGATCAATGGGACATCGAACCAGAAGTCCCGATTGGTGCCGGCAATCCGGTTGTCGAACAGGCTCAGATCAAAGAGCTCATGCAGGCAAGGCCGCTGTTCAATCCGGTCGCACAACAGGAGATCCTTCACAACTTCACTTCGATCGTGACGGATGATCCCAAGACGGCGGAGAGACTCGTTCCCCTGGACACAGGCCGGGAGATCTCAGATGCCTTCACTTACGCCCAGTTGAGCTTCCCTGTCCTTATGATGGGGCAGCCAGTATCTCCCAGGCCGGAGCTTAATGTCACCGAACAGATCGAGGTTTACATCGGTATGTCGGCAGGAATCATCACCAGGATCCTCAAGAACGGCGGAAACGCGGTCGAACATGAGATTGTCGGGCTCCGAATGGTTGAGGCCCAGATTAAGCAATTGCTTGGAAGGCTCGCCCAGGATCCATCCGCTCGCCAGAAGGTGAAGCAGTATGAGGATCAGATCACCAAACTATTCAACGAGGTCAAAGGCTTCGAACAACGGCTCCAGGAGAAGATGAAGGCCGAAGAGAATCCACAGATGGATCCAAAGGTTCAGGCCAAGATCGCGGAGATGATGGCCGTCGCTGAGACGAAGAACCAGATTGACGTGATGAAGGCCGGCAGAGAACAGGAGCGGGATGATCTTGAGTTCTCTCTAGAACAGGGCCGACGTGACGCGGAGGTCGCTGCAGAGATCGAGCGGGAGAACCTGAAGGCTCAAAACGCCCCCCCGCCAAAGACTCCTTCGCCTGCCAAGAAGTAAAATAAAACCCCTCCATGATATCATTCATGGAGGGGTTCATCCTGTTAAGTCGCTCCCTTAGGTAACACACTACCAGGGTTCAAACGACCGGATGAGATTAGGACTTCGCTTCAGACACCAGTTTCTTAGTGATCTCCGAAGTGCCTTTGATATCTGCAGTCTTTCCGACAGCCTCCTTCACAGCATCTCCGGCCGTACCTAGAGACTCAATGCCGTGAACCACAGTCCCAAGTGCAGACTTAGCCTGATTGGCCTGTCTATTCTTGAAGGCTGCCAGAAGCCCAGCCCCCGCGATCAACAAGGCTCCAACACCGTCCACCAGAGGGCGAGTCAATGGAGCGTATGGGTTAAGGGGGGTGAGACTATCATGAACCAGTATAGCCCTGTCGATGCCCTCCTGAAGCCTGGAATCAGGCTCAAAGATGACATTTGTGATTTGATTCCCGCTGCCTGGGGGATCTTCGTAAACCGCTTCACGCGTTGTAGTGCAGCCGACGAGGACAGCGATGATGCCGACAAGGAATAGATTTCTCATTTTGAATTTCATTGGGACCTTTCTTGTTGTTGAACTGAACGAGCCCCTTATCCACCTATGAGGAAGGTCCGTCAATCATCCTTTTTCAACCAGTCTTTCCTTAGACGCATGAAGATGCCTACAAGTGTCGATATCCCAACCGCTAGGCCAACCACAAGGGAAGAGATACGAAGCCAAAGTTCCACATGCTGCACAACAGAGATCGTGACTCCAGTTCCGGACGCAAAAACCCCTACAAGTGCCCGACTGATTAAATCCATATGTCCCTTGAACATTTTATTATGTGTTACCATTTTCAATGGCAGTTTTCATTCCGGTCGATAACTTGCCCCCCGAAACCCCAGCAGGCTTATCGCCCTAAAGTTGCTGCAGGAACTTCCTCAACAGGAAGGCTACAGCTTTCTCCAATCTTTGAAAGCGAACAACACTTGTCCCCACGCCGTTCTTCATGTCGTCAATAGCGGCCTCAATTTCCGCTTTCAGGGCAGCATCAGCAGCGGCCTCGGCAATGGCGTCCAACTCCGCTTGAGTGAGAGCAATCACCTCAGTCCCCACCCAGTACTCTTCAAGTCCCGGTCTTGGCGTCTCAAGTGGGGCAAGTTTCTCAGTTGCCGGATTGAATGGAGGGTCCGGTTGCTTGACGATGATCAGAATCCCGATGTCAGGGTCCAGGTTTGTAATTGGTTGTCCGTCCTCCCTGGGCCAACTGACACCCTTCTTCAGAATTGTCTGTGTGGACTTTCGATACACCACGAATGTTGATCCGGCTGGTATTGGGTATGTGATTGGCATTAAACGTATCCTCCCCCGAGTTGGGTTCTTAGTCTTTGGACTGCATTGAAAAGCGAACTGGATTCCGATCCTGTCAAGCCGCTATGGGCAGCACAGAAGCTGAACCTACCTGCATGGTAGGAGTTAACAGTTGACTGCCGAATCGCCCACCAAGCAAGAAATCTGTCTGGAGGGTTACTCGTAACAGTTGTTCCTATAGTTGATCCGGTTTGAGTGTGAGCGACCACCGAGCTTGCCTTAAAACATCGGTTGTCTGTTGTGGATATCCGGGTAAGACAGGCATAGCCTGAAAATCCAGGATTTGATACAATAACAGCGACAGCCCTGTCCCAAATATCACAGTAAAAATTATTATCCGTGTAGGGAAGGTGACAGTTTATTCCATGTGTTGCGGTTGCAACTCTGTTGGCCCCACACACTGTGCCCGTTGAAGAAACGAATGTGGCTATGTAAACCACTATCCCTCCGCTTCCCTGAGTCATTCCCCCTGTAGAAGCATCAAACTTGGAGTCTGCGTACTTAGTGCTGCCGTTCCCTTTAAGACCGTTGACTGTCAGATCTGCACCGACAAAATTAATTAGCGCCCAGGATGCGGCCACCCCACCCCTTATTAAAGGAACAGCCGCAATGTTCAAATGATCGTTTGGAATGGTATTTACATCCAACATCTTTGAAAACCAGCTACCAACTGCCCCGGCAACACACCACTCGTTGTTTGCGGCAGCAGTCAAATCTGTGAGTTTCACTCCTGTATAAGCCGCAAGCCTTGTTTCCCAGTTTGGAATCTGGGGGTGAAGGTGCCTAACTGGAGCCATCATCATCATGATTAAACCTTCGTGCCGATCAACCAGACCTTCAAGCCCTTCCCAGCCACAGTGCTTCCGATCTGATCAATATCCATCGTGATTAAGGCGTCGTCGGCAAGATTTGCGTCACTGATCACAGGGGGGGCGGCAGCAGTGGTGCTGGTAAGCTCCCCGGCATCTATGCTCAATTCCGTGCTTAGAATTGAAGCTCCCGCCTCATTGATATCAACGATCAAGGTAGAGCCTGTTGGGGCCGTGTTCACGCTGGCCCTGACAGATGTCAAAGTCATCGCGTAAGGCATCCTGAAACTCACCTTGGCTGTCCCCGTGGTGAGATCCAAAAGCTCGTCAGATAGGGCGAAACCAAGCTCTCTGGCATTTGCGTTTCCACCGCCACCACCACCGCCGGCCTCGATGTCGCACAGCAACTGGAGAAGGACATCCACTTTATTCCGGGCAGCAAGTTTTGAGAATCCGCTGGTTGCGGCATCCTGCATTAATGTATTTACGTTACAGGTAGCCATGTTGAATAGTCCTTAAATTAAATGTTTCTACCAAGAGTGGTTTGATACGTTGTAACTGCCGCTGCCAACGCACTACATTCAGAAGATGTCAAAAACTCACCAAGACAGAATAGCGAGAAATTGTAATTCACCCAATTTGCAGCAGCACCCTCAGCGTTTCTTGCCAGAAGAAACAAATCGTTTGTCACAGCCCCTGTAAGAGTAACAGCGTACTCAGCATACGCTATCAAATGCCCAAGCCCGTAAACCGTGGACCCATCTTTTCTTCCAATGTTATACCAACCAGAAAAGTCAGAAGTTCCCGGCGTTGTCAGGTCAACATTACCGATGCCGACTCCTGTGCAATTTGTTCCACCATCCGTCAACGTGGCAGTTCCTAAATCCCGAAAAGCCCCCAGTCGCCTAGAATATCCGTGCGAGGTGGCACACCAAAGATAAGCAAATGGTGTAGGGTTGGTTGAAACACTGGAATACCAAAACGAGTTATAGTTTCCATCTGAAAGACCATTGGAAGAGGGATCAAAATTCGTATTCCCGTACGAGTTAGTTCCGTTTCCGGTAACACCGTTTGAGTTATGCACAGAAGCGTTTACCCACGATATTGTGAATGAGGATGATTTAAGATTTTGTGCATGTGAAGCCTCAGAACCTCCAACAAACGGGTAAAGAAGAAGAATTTTATCCCACAAGCTCTCAGATTTAAGGCTTACAACTAATTGATTCACCGCCGAAATTTGAGTTGAATCTGTAATCCCTGCTCTCGAAATGAAGTCAGCAGCATCTGGATCTATATCATTGATGTCGCACATCATCTGGAGAAACACATCACGCTTGCTTGTCTCAGACAGGAACATGAATTGAGAGAGTGCCGCATTACTCAGGATCGAAGAGGCAGTTGTTGTGGTCCCATTCAGGGATACCATTAATTGAAGCAGGATACAGGCTTTGTAACGATTGGAGGAAACCTTACAGAATCCTGCCGAAGCTGCCGCGTCCATGAGTGTATCCAGGTCGTCTGAGGATCCAGATGCCTCGTAAATCGATTGAAGCATCACTGAAAGTTTTTCCCTTTCAGACAGCTTAGTGAAGCCACTGGAGGCAGCAGCTTCAAGGATAGTCTCTGCTAGGCAGGTAGCCATTTATGGATTGGCGATGTCACACGCCTTTTGACAGATGCAGTCCCAAATAGACCCATCTGAAAGAAACAGGTATTCATTGGTGGCAGCAGCGGCAAGCAGTTGTGCAGCAGTGTCAGATCCGCCCTCCCAGTCTTGCGCCAGTGCTATCAGCACACTCCAGGCGTCACCTTCCGAAAGTTTGGTAAATCCATTGTTAGAAGCAGACAGCAACAGAGCCTCAGCATCACATACAGCCATAAAATAGCCTTTCAGTTAAATGGAGGAAGCCTTGGTGCCAGATCCAAAAAACTGACACCAAGGCCCACCCAACCGCAACCAACAACAGAAGTTAGAAGCTGGAGTGGTATCCCATCGCCCCGGTCAGATAAACACACGCCTTCTCCAGGCGGGTAACATCATAGACACAGAGCTTCTTGGCCTCTTCCAGTTTGTCTCCGATCGCAGAGGGAGGACTCCCTCCGGCGTTCGTCGCGTTTGCGTAATGAATGGCGATCTCTGCCGCCTTCATTTGATCTGGATTAATCCAGTGATTCAGGCCGTCAGAAGCCGCAATGAGCGACTCGAAATCAGCCGTGTAGTCCGTGCCCCCGATGGCAGCGAGCTCGGTGGCCATCGCATGAATCTTCAAAGCAAGCTGTTGCTTGGGATTAAGATTGAAATGCTGATAAGCCCCGGCGTCCTCGATCCATTCAGAGGATAAGATGACTGCGGTATTTGCCATAAATGAAAATCCTTTCAGGAGTGGGGAGCCTCCCGGTATCCGTCGAGAGGCTCCCCCGCCAGACAAAAACAGCCGATTAGCTGTCCTCGCAGAGCGTGTTATACGGCGTCAGATCCTGGTAGGTCGTCATGGAGACATCACCAGCAACCCGAGGAACATTCACAACACCGCTCGGCTCGCGCTCTGCAATGATGATCATCTCGATCTCAGGATAGATGGTTTTGACACCCAATTCGAACTCACCCAGGAAGAAGCCCTTGTTCTTCTTCACGTTGTCATACTCACAGACAGTCCCTGTGTTGATGTCCAACGCCTTGAAGTAGTCAGGATTCTTCCAGGACCACTTGCCCATGAGAGAGCGGGCCAGCCCGAACTTCATGGTATCGTTCACCGAAGTAATGTCCCCGACGAACACGTCCCGCGCTGCGCGGTTGTAAACGTGGAACATCTGGAACTGCGCGGCCTTGTACTGGGCGGAGAACGTCGGCTTCTTGCCAACGGTCGTCGCGTCGTTCGTGTAAGGCCAGATCCGGCGAAGCAATCCACCGCCAATGTGATTGAACCGCAGAGGAGCGGGATCAATCTTGAACATCCAGTCTCCGACACCCTTCATGACACCGTACTTGTAGTAGATGCCCGTCTTGGCGAAGTCCGTAGCCCGATACAACTGGGTTAGTGCGGGATTCGCGTTCGAGATGTCCTGGAGCGTCTGGAGATCCGTGGTGCAGAAGAATTTCCCCTGCTCCATGAATTCCTGATCGTGGTACCCGTTGTACTTCAGATCCTCCATGTGGCTGTTCAGATACTCGATCGAGAGCTTCGAGGTTGGCACATTGCCGGCGCCCCCAAGGTCGAGATTCAAGCATCCGTTGGTGAAGAGCGAATCCGTCACAGTCACCTTTGTCAGCGCACTGCCGCAAATGTGGATGTAATCGGCCTGCTTCATGGCGAGGATCCGGAGGAAGTCCGAAGTGATCTCGTCAGGCGCTTTCCGTAACCCGCTCACCAGGGCCGACAACTGCGCCCGCGCCTCCTGGACGTGGCGCAACTGGTCGAAACAAAAGACCGGAGTGCGGTAGTCCTGGTGGTACTTGGTGTAAGTGTTACGAGTCGAGCCCCAGCCCATGTAGCGCGGAGTCGGATCGCAAATCGTGGTGATGCAGGGATCTGCATCCATCTGATCCCAGCACCCATCATCGTTCGCACGGGTCACATGCACTCGATCCCAGGTGTGAACCGTCCCAGTGAAGGAAGGCCACGTCTTGGTATCGTACATGGTCGTGTACAGATAATTGTGAGGGAACCGGTCTTTCGCCAACTCTTTGTCCCAGTTAGGGGTGCGGCGAAAGAGGTAGTCATTAAATTTATCGCAAACTACTGCCATGATATTGGCCTTTCGTGAAAATTGTTATTGTCTCCGGACGCGGGATGCCCGAATACACCGCTTACTTTGTGCTGGGGGAGAAGCACCTTACACCCCTATGCCATGAGACGTCCTCCGGTAGAGGCATGGCGTTACGTCTGATTGAAGCTCTAGGCCATCCGTACAACTTCGTCAACCCTGGGACTTGAAATCAATTTCAGAGAGGTTCATCCTCCGCCTGTGGGCAATCACCGTGGTCGCCCGAACTGAATCGAAAGGAAAATTAATGCCAGTAGCTTCAAAAGCGTCAAAACCGCGTATTCACCCATGTACCACCTGCAACGAATTCCCCACCTGGATCCGGGCAGGCAATTCCAGGTTCTCTGAAGAGTACAAATGTCAGTGCAAATGTGGAGAGAAGTCGTACGGCCGGGGTCCAAAATGGATGTCTATCGCAGACTGGAATGACCAGAATCCACTTCGATGATTCAAAAGGAACTCAACCGCCGGCTCATCGAGTGTGGAGTCTCCAGGAAGAATCTCCGGGGAATCCAGGCCGCCAAGATGCGAAACCTTCTCTCTGATTACATGATCGACGGAGGATGTATCCTGATCATAAACACCGAGGACGACATAGTTGCTTACTTCTACAAAGACACGCCCGCTTCACTGAAATCCATATTATCATGAAAAAAACACTACTCCTGTTAATGCCAATGCTGGCTTTCGCACAGCCCTTCCCCCCAGGTCCACCCATACCCTCCGCCCTTGAGCCTCCAGACCCCGATTCAATGAGCCTCACACTTGCCTGGGATCCAAGCCCGGACACAGGCATCGAGTTCTATCAGGTCTATACGGGAATCGAGTCTGGCGTTTACTTCAAAACGACCGACGCGGGGACCAACCTGACGGTAACCGTCACCGGCCTGGAGCCTGACACGCTCTACTTCTTCGCCGCGACAGCCACCGGGACCAATCAACTCGTAAGCGACTTCTCCAACGAGATCACCTATCGAACCCCGGTCAATCCTCCAGCACCCCCCCAAACCCTGGGAGTCATCCAGGTCAAGATGCTCGAGATCGAGATCGAGGGGTCAAAAGATGCCGGATCCACCTGGACGAATATCTCCAAAATCACCCTGATCATCGAATCCGATCAACCCTCCGGACTGTTCCGGAGCAAACTCACAACCAAAACAGTGGACGGTATCCACTGGGACGCCCCATGAACGACGACGCCCACACACTCGACTGCCCGGCCAATAGCTACGCCGGTAGCAAGCCCTGCACCTGTGGTGCGCCGGTCCCATGGACCTGTCCTAAATGCGGAACCGGAAATCATAGCCCTGGTGAAGACTGCGAAGGCAATCATGCGTTGTCTTTAGTCATCTCTGAAGTGTCTTCAGCGATTTATTATTCCGATGGCTGCCGCGAGCTCGAGCGTTTGATAACGTGCGGGGCAAGACTCGGATGGCAGGACTACAAATGGCATGTATTCAAAAAGTCTGGAGACTCGGTAAATGAGGGCCATGACACTATTCAACAACTCATCGAGTCGCTGGCAGAACGTCAAAGGTCTGCCGTCCGCTGGCGGCGACCACCCAATAACACAGTGAGGAAAATAGATAAATGAAAACTACAACTTCAAAGCGGGTGGCGGATCGGTCGGCACCGTCTTGTTATGCCTTGGTTCAGTTCCCGCAGTTCACGGGGATTCGATGCCTGATGATGCCTTACATCCAAGGTCGTCCCGAAACCGTTCCCGAACAATTCCGAGCGGGATACGAGGAGATCATCGAAGGCATTACCATCGAGGCGGGAGAACTCGGGTTTCTGACGATTGACGAATCTGTCGCAATGGCAGGAAAACCCCACCGGGGGAGCCGTGCAAAAAGTGACCGAGCAATCCACACCGAGGCGGGGCGTCACCCTGACGGCATTTATGCGTGGGGAGGTGGCGGCTGGGGGTCGTCTCACCGCGTTACGCTGGACGGTCGGACGGGGGTTCTGCTTGCGAATAGCCTAGACGATTCGTGCGCAATCTGGAACGCGACACACGAAGACACCAGCATCGATGGAGACATTGGGCACGAATCGAACCGATACCCTTACACTGACGCCACGATGATGAGGGCTGGAGAGGTTCACCGAATCGGGATACTGACGCCCCATGAGAGTTTGCCCGTGCGAAACGACACGCAACGCCAGTTCTTGCGGATCGTTGGGCGAGGCGTTCACGGGAGAGAATCGCACTTCACAGAGAATCCGCTTCTTGTGGCATAACAGCAAGCTCAGCGACCGGCGCTGACAACCCGGAGCGTAAAATATGAGTGAGACAATCGAAAACAGTGAGGCTTGCGCCGGTTCGCTGGAGCGCATGGTTCGGCGATACAACGAAGCGTGGTCTGAACTGGCCACACTCCGAAGCAAAATGTTCCCGGTGAAGTCCATCGTGAACGTGGACTGTGGGCAATACGTCGGGCCGGGGAAAGTGGTGAGCGACTGCGGATGCCCGATAGACAAACTGCCGGTGCAAGTCGGCAATGGAAACGTGTGGTGGTATCCGCTCATCGCCTGTTCGCCGAACACTGAGGCCAGCAACGGAGGCGACGAATGAATAGATGCGAAATATGCGCCTGCAATATCAGCGATGACAAGCAACGGTGCTCATACTGCACGGCCAAGCCTCCGTTGGCTGCGCCGCCTGGTTCTGCGCTGCGCTGTAAAATGGCATGGGCCGACCACATTGGGTGCAGGTATGACGACGAGCGAGTTGTATATGCCGACACTTGTGGATGGCCAGACTCATTCCGAGACTTCAAGGCCGGATGGGATGCGGCGATAAAATTCCGTTCGCAGAACACTGAACTGAGACACGGAGGCGACGAATGAATGTTTGCGATAAATGTGGGCACCCAATCCCCGAATATAACGACACCTGCCCAGACTGCCGGGCCAAGCCTCCGTTGTCTCCAGCGTCTGGTTCTACAGCACCAACCCGAAGAATCGAAATAGAAATTGAATGGCAGCATGAGGATACGGGCGTCCGATTTACGAAACGCATCCCCGAAGGTGAGGCGATACCCGCCTTTCCCCGAAGAAATATAATCGCGTGGCGGGTGCTGTAGAACGTCTAGCATGAGCCACGCCGCAAACAGCCCCCGTGAAACAGAGTCAGCGCCGCCCGGCGTTGGTCTCCATGCGCTTGTTCTGCTTTGGTGGGATGACTCATTCGGCGGTGGCGGGTGGATCGACAAAGAAGATCAAGAAAACCGAGTAGCGAAGTGCCTGACGGCTGGATTCCTCATTGGCGAAACGGATGATCACATCACCGTGACTTGCTCGATGACCGAGGGTGAGGGAGGGCAATACCTCGGGCCGATCACCATCCCCAAAAGCTGCATCACGCGGCGCGAAGATTTGAAGCAGAACAAAAAGCTCTGAGATGACGGACCGAAAGACCAACGATGAACTGGAAGGCGCGGACCGTCATTCTCAGCAGCGTCTGGTTAGATGATATGCGAATAATCATAATAAAATCATACGAACGAATCTGTCCGACTCGTTGGGGCCTTCACGTATTCCGAAACCGAATCGGAAAGGTGATAGGCTTTCGGGTTCTTGGTGTCGGGCTCGCATGGAATAAGCCTGTGTGGACATGCAACCACTGCGGGTGGAAGGCAAACAAGGAGGAGGAAATCGTGTGCTGGAAATGTGGAAAAGGCGAGATGCTCTTCCATCCCACCCTCTGCCCCTCATGCTTCGGCCTCAATACCCATAAATTAAACCAAAATAATACACTTCCCAGCGTCATCTATTCCCCTCGCGGTTCATTGTGCTGCGAAAAATGCCGACGACTCTTCACCCCTGTCCTCCCTCCATCAAGAACCAATGGCAATACTCACTAAAATC
>Ga0307379_10005151_pt1 | contig 18354 bp, 21 predicted proteins | sample UN2MG_FD_202237 | JGI IMG/M metagenome (GOLD analysis project Ga0307379, IMG submission 202237) | Soil microbial communities from Risofladan, Vaasa, Finland - UN-2 | ecosystem: Environmental > Terrestrial > Soil > Coastal area > Acid sulfate soil | place: Finland: Risofladan, Vaasa | collected... | reverse complement strand
TGTCAAGAAGTATGGATCTCAAGATGATTCATCCCAGTCTTGGGGTTCAATCCGCTCCAGCTCTTCGATCCTCCCGTGAAAATCCGCCGTTTCCCGATCGGACCAGGTGCCGAACAGATCGAGGAACTCATCCCTGTGGTCCGGCTCCGGCGCCTTTTCCAAGCCTAGAGCCGATCGAAGCAGCTTCTTCACCAGTCGGTTGAGCGATACGCCCTCTCTCCTGGCACGTTCTTCCAGGACTCTGGTAAGAGTCTCGTCCAGCTTGTGTATAGTGATCGATTTCATGGTTCAAATCAATGGCGACGCAACCGTTTCTGGAGAAATCTTCCGCCGTGGATGATCCCTCTAATTCTCGAAGGCAGTGCTGAGAAGCTCTTGTGTGTAAGGATGCCGGGGATTGCTGAAGATCGCCCGAGCCTCACCCTCCTCCACGATCTTGCCTTCCTTCATGATCACGAGGTCGTGGCAGAGGCTCTTCACCACCTTGAGGTCGTGGCTGATGAAGATGTAGCTCAATCCGTGCTTCGCCTGCAGGCTCTTTAGGAGCTCGATCACTTGAAACTGGATCGTTCTGTCCAAGGAGGATGTGGGCTCGTCCAGAACGAGGATATCCGGTTTTAGTACCAGGGCCCGGGCCAGGGCGATCCGCTGCCGCTGACCTCCGGAAAACTCGTGGGGATAGCGGTGGCGGTGTTCCGGATCCAACCCCACCTCTTTCATCACGTCGACGATCCGTTTTCCCCGGCTCTGGGGGTCTCCGATCTTGTTGATGATCAAACCCTCGCCGATGATCTGCTCCACCGACATCCGAGGACTGAGAGAACCGAAAGGATCCTGAAAGATGATCTGCATGCGACGGCGAAGCGGACGAAGCGCCTTGGCGTCGATCTCGTGAAGGGGCTTGCCCTCGAACCAGATTTCCCCCTCGCTTCTCTCCAACCTGAGCAGGGCCTTACCCAGGGTTGTCTTTCCGGATCCGCTCTCCCCTACAACACCGAGGGTCTGGCCTTTGCGCACCTTAAGGGTAACACCGTCCACCGCTTTCACATGACCCCTGGTTAGCCGCAAGATTCCCTTCTGGATGGGAAACCACACCTTCAAGTCCTCCACCGTGACGAGAGCTTCCCGCTCGGGATCGGAGGCGGGAGGCTCCCCCTCCGGTTCCGCCGCCAAAAGCTCTTTGGTGTAGGGATGGCTGGGAGCAGCGAAGATCCTCTGAGTATTGTCGGTTTCAACGATAACACCATCGTGCATCACCGCCACCCGATCGGCAATGCGGCGGACGATTCCAAGATCGTGGGTGATGAACAACACCGACATCTCAAGCTGCCGCTGAAGCTCCTTCATCAGGTCGAGGATCTGGGCTTGGATCGTAACGTCCAGGGCCGTAGTCGGTTCATCTGCGATAAGCAGCTTCGGCTCGTTGACCAGGGCCATGGCGATCATCACCCGCTGGCGCTCGCCTCCGGAGAGCTGGTGGGGGAAGGAGAACATCTTCTTTTCCGGATCGTTCAATCCCACCCGTTTCAGCCAATCCAGGCTGATCGGACCGGCCTTGGAAGCGGATAACCCTCTGTGCAGGAACAGGGCCTCGTTGATCTGTTTTTCCACGGTGTGCAGGGGATTGAGGGAAGACATGGGCTCCTGGAAGATCATACTGATCTCGCTGCCGCGAATCTCGCGCAGCTGTTCGTTGTCCATGGCCAAAATGTCCCTCTGTCCGAATAGAATCCGCCCGCGGGGATAGGCAATAATGCTCTCCGGAAACAACCGAAGGAGCGCCTGGGCGGTCACCGTTTTTCCTGAACCGCTCTCCCCAACCAGCGCCAGAGTTTCATTCGGATAAATATCCAGGTCAGCCCCATGAACAACCTCGTCGAGCCGTTGACCCTTGCGAAATCCGATGTGAAGATTCCTGATGGATATCAATGATTCTGCCATAGGCCTAGTACGATCTCCGCGGGTCTAAGGCATCCCGCACCGCTTCACCGACGAATACCAGCAAGGTCAAGGTGACGGCCAGCACGAGGAAGATGGTAATGCCCAACCGCGGCGCCTGTAGATTCGTCTTGGCCTGGGCCAGCAGCTCCCCAAGGGATGGAGAACCTATAGGAAGACCGAATCCCAGGAAATCCAGGGAAGTCAAAACCAGAATCGAGCCGCTCAAAGTAAAAGGCAGGAAGGTCAGCGTGGCGATCATCGCGTTGGGCAGGATATGCCTGAACATGACCCGGGCATTGCTCATGCCCATTGCTTTTGCAGCCAGGACGTACTCGAAGTTTCGGCCTCTCAGGAACTCCGCCCGTACCACGCCGACGAAAGTCATCCAACTAAACATCAGTAGTATAGCCAGCAGCAGCCAGAAGCTTGGTTGTACAATGCTGGACAGGATAATCAGGATGTAGAGGGTGGGTATGCCCGACCAGATCTCCATGAAACGCTGGCCCAGCAGATCGATCCAGCCGCCGTAGAACCCTTGGACAGCACCTACAGACACCCCAATGATTGTGGAGAAGAAGGTGAGGATGAATCCGAACAGAACCGAGACCCGAAATCCATAGATCACCCGGGACAGCACGTCCCGTCCCCGGTCATCCGTGCCGAGCAGGTTTTCCCGGGTCGGCGGAGAGGGAGCCGGGCTGGGCAGGTCGTAGTTTATAGTGTCATAACTGAAACGGATCGGCGGCCATAGGATCCAGCCGTCCTGCTCGATCAGATCGATCAGATAGGGATCACGGTAGTCCGCCGTGGTTTCGAACTCGCCGCCGAACTCCGTTTCCGCGTACTCCCTGAACAGCGGAAGATACAGACTTTCACGGTGGCGGATCAGGAGAGGAACATCATTGGCGATCACCTCGGCAAACAGGCTCAACACGAAAAAAAGGAGGAAAATCCAGAGGGAAACGAATCCTCTCTTGTTGGCTTTGAATCGCTGCCAGCGCTCCCGGTTCAACCTGCTCAAGCGAATCATGTGCCGTTCATCCACGACTCTCGAAGTCGATCCGCGGATCCACCAGAGTATAGGTGATGTCACTGATCAATCCCAGCAGCAGGCCCATGAGCGTAAAGATGTACAGGGTGGCGAACATCAACGGGTAATCTCTCTGGGTGGCGGCTTCGAATCCCAGCAAACCCAGTCCCTCCAACGAAAACATAACTTCAATCAGTACGCTGCCTGTAAAAAACATACTGATAAAGGCAGCCGGAAATCCGGCAATGATCAGCAGCATGGCGTTGCGAAAGACATGGCCGAAGAGCGTCTTTCTCTCGGTCAGCCCTTTGGCACGAGCCGTCATAACGTACTGTTTGTTGACCTCGTCCAAGAAGGAGTTCTTTGTGAGCATGGTCAGCGTGGCGTAGCCCCCGATGGTTAATGCTGCAATCGGCAGAGCCAGGTGCCAGAAGTAATCGGCGATTTTACCGAAAAAGCTCAACTCTGCAAAATTCGTCGAGACCAGACCTCGGAGGGGAAACCATTTCAGGAAGGACCCGCCGGCGAACAGGACGATCAGGAGGATGGCGAAGAGAAACGACGGTATGGCGTAGCCAACGGTGACCACCGTGCTCGTTGCCAGGTCGAAGCGGCTGCCGTGTCGCACCGCCTTGGCGATGCCCAAAGGAATGGAAATCAGGTAGATGAACAGGGTGCTCCAGATTCCCAGGGAGATCGATACGGGCAAACGCGTAGCGATGAGGCGGATCACGGTATTGCCGCGGAACAGACTCTCGCCAAAATCGAACGCCACATAGCGCTTCAGCATATCGAAGTAGCGCAGGTGCAGCGGCCTGTCGAAGCCGAAACGCCGCTTGATTTCTTCAATGACTTCCGGATCCAGTCCCCGGGCACCTCTGTAGACAGAGGAGGCTTCCCCTTCCCGTTCAGCCGGGGTGACCTCATCCGCAGTAATACCGGATAGCCGCTCCATACGGGTATTTACCCGAATTCCCCGCATCTCCGCCACCATCTGTTCCACCGGCCCGCCGGGGGCGATCTGCACCACGAAAAAGTTGACCGTGATGATGGCCCAGAGGGTCGGTATGATCAGGAGAAGGCGGCGAATGATGTAGGCGAGCATCAGGTTTCAGATATATCCCACTGGTCGGGCTATCGATCGGGTAAACTACGCTCTTTAGCCGGATCTACCCACCAGGTATCGATTCCCAAAGCGTATTTAGGACGAATAGCAGGGCGGCTGAACTTATCCCAGGAGGCCACCCGGAACATGCTGAGATGCCACTGCGGGATAACGTAGTGATTCCAGGTCAGTACCCTGTCAAAAGCCCGCCCCCAATAGAGCAAGGCCTCATCATCACCCTGATGCTCGTCGATGCCGTCAAGCAGATAATCTACCGCCTCATCTTGAACCGCCGCTTGATTGTAGGTGGAGTCGATGTAATCGCTGCCCCACGAAATCTTCAAAGTGGTGTCCGGATAAATATGGGAGGAAAATCCACTTGAAATCAAGTCGAAATCATGATCATGCCAACGGTTGAGGTACTGTGAGGGATCCACCTTTCGGATATTCATGGTGATTCCCACCCGCTCCAGGTTCTTCTGCAGAGGAATGGCGATCCGCTCCGTCGTGTCGGTGTAGATCATGAGCTCAAATCCGAAGGGCTCCCCGGTACGCACATTCACCAGCTGTCTGTCCCGTACCTCCCACCCGGCCTCTTTCAGCAGTCTAAGCGCCTGCCGTACCTCGCTTCGGATATTTCCCGAGCCGTCGGTGACCGGCGGGTCGTACTCCTTGGCAAATACCTCTTTGGGGATTTTGCCACGGATCGACTCCAGTATCTTCAACTCTTCCCGGCTGGGAAGACCGGTGGCGGCATACTCGGTACTCTCGAAGTAGCTGCGGGTTCGTGTGTACTGGTCGTAGAAGATATTGCGGTTCATCCACTCAAAATCCATCAGGTAGTTCAGGGCTATTCGCACCCTGCGGTCCTGAAAAACGGGCCGCTGGATATTAAAGATGAAGGCCTGCATCCCGGGTGGGATTTCGTGAGGAATCTCCTCTTTCTTGATATAGCCGGCCTCGATGGCGGATCCGGTGTACTGGGTAGCCCACTTCTTGGCTTCGTTCTCGACCCGGATATCATACTCCCCCGCCTTGAAGGCCTCGAAAGCCACGGTCTGATCGCGATAGTAGTCATAGCGAAGGAAATCGAAATTGAGCCGGCCTCTGTTCACCGGAACATCCATGGCCCAATAGTCTTTCTTCCGCTCGTAGATGATGTACTGGCCCATCCTGTGGTTACTCACCGTGTAGGCTCCGCTGCCGATCGGGATATCGGTCAGCGGCTCGGAAAGATCTCGGGACTCCCAATAGTGCTTGGGCAACACGGTCAACCCGCCGAGGCTGACCATCGTCTCTTTATCCGACTCGGAGAGGGTGAACTTGGCCCGGAGGCGATCCAGAGCCTCAACCTTTTCCACGAGACTGAAGTAGCTCTTGAACTGAGGAACTCCCTCCTCAACGAACTTATAGAAGCTGAACACCACGTCTTCGGCGGTGATCGGCCGGCCGTCCTGGTGTCTGGCCTTTGGGTTGATATGGAAGATGATCCAGCGATAGTCACTATCGTACTCGACCTTCTCGGCGATCAATCCGTAGTACACTTCGATCTCGTCATCGGAGCCGGCCATCAGGGAATCGTAAAAGGTGTCGCTGGCAATGGCGGAATCGCCGCGCTGGGCGTAGCGATTGAAGCTGTCGTAGGTTCCCAACGTGTATTGGGTCAACATCCCCCCTTTGGGAGCGTTGGGATTAACGTAGTCGAAATGCTTGAAATCGGCGGAATATTTGGGTTCCCCCCGCATCGCCAGGGCGTGGGAGACGATAATATCAGGGGCAGCCGATACTGCCGCGCCGGCAAGCAGCAAAAACAAAGATAAAAGGCGGAGTTTTTTCATGACTCTCCTCCAAATGAGGTTTTGTACCAGTATAGACAAAAATAGATATTATGACTGCCCGAGTCAACATGGGATCGGCTGCTCGGCTGCTGAGGGGGTCTCCCACGGCATGAAAAATCCCCCCGCCGCCGAGATCGGCTCGGCAACGAAAGGATTTGATCGGCTAGATCCGGCGGAACCCGGCTACTTTTTCTTGACCCACAGCTCGTAGAGGGGCAGCAGGATCAGCGCGCCGTAGGCCAAAGCCAGGGCGAGCCCCCCCAAAATTACAACCGGAGCCAAGGCGCCGGACAGCTTGGCCAGCCACCAGGCCCCCACATCGGCCAGGATGGCCGCGGCGGAGAAGGCGATCACAACGGTCTTGATCCAATCCTTGTACAGAGTAAAGGAAAAGATAAAGATCAGGGCGAACATCGCCGGCAGCGTCCCATTCACGTGAGTATGGCTCAACGAGATCAACCGGGAGATGGACTTGCCCGTATCCTGCTTCAGGTACTCGGCAACATCCTCATACTCCTCGGTCACGACTCCGGCCACCTGGGCGTCGGCGGAGTGACAGGTGCTGCAGGACACGTCCAAGATCTCCTTGACGCGGGGGAAACCGTCTTCCGCAGCCCCCGCGGTGATCCACTCCTTGGTGGCCCTGTAGCCCGCCTCATCCATGAAATATTCTTTCATAGTGCCGTCGATAGCCTTCTCGAGCTTGGTTTTTTCCCGGGCACCGTAGAAACTGATGCGAATATCCTGAATGGACAGTCCCGGCTGCTCGTCGATCGGCGCGTAGGACACAACGATGTTGGCGAAACCCAACAGATACCCCACTCCGGCGACAACCAGCAGGATGCTGATCCCGACCTTCGAGTACATCGGGATGCTCTTCAAACCCTTCGGATCCTTCCAAAACATGACTATCCTCCCCTTACCAATATAAAAAATAGATTATATAGTAAATCGTGATTATATTACCGGAATCAGGTGAATTCCCCTTGATTTCCAAAGTATTATACAGTAGTGTAAGACTATTGTGAACTGATTTACTAATGTTTTTTCCAACTGATACCGCCGCCTGATCGGCGGGGACAAAATACAACAGGAAGGAGTCGAGGAGATGAAAACAACTACCAAGATCCTGTTCTTTCTCCTGCTTGCCGGTGCCGTGGTAGCCGCAACCCTGTTCCTGGTCGCCGCGGACAACAACAAGCCGTTTCTACCAGGAGTGACCGTGACCGATGAGCATCCCAATGGATGTGTGGACTGTCACAAGGTTTCCGGAGGCAACGACTACCGGCTCAACGCCGAGCTGGCCAACGTCGAAGGACATCCCCAGGTCGACGCCATCGTGAAGAATGTGCCCCAAGACTGCCTGATGTGCCACAAAGAGGGCACCACGGCGGGACCTCTGAATCTCATTACCCATAAATATCACTACCGCAATCCCAACGACAACGCCTTCATCAAGCTCTACCAGGGCGCCTGTCTGAACTGCCACAGCGTGAGTCCGGGCAGCGGTAAAATGACGGTCAAGAGCGGTCCGAAGAACTGGTAGATAAAACACACACAATTCTTGTAGTGAGGAAACGTCAGCTCCCTCTCCCAAAAGGGGGAGCTGATCGCACAAAGGACGTATGGCGAGGAAGCGCAAAAGAGTAATCGGAGGCTACCGGTTCGCCCGTTTCGCAGGACAGCCGCAGCCCGAGCTTGTGGAAGCCGGGGCGGCCCAGGTTGTCACGATCGGACTGGCACCGGCGGGCACAGCACCCGTTCGCCCGCTGGTCGAGCAAGGGGAGTTCGTCAGCGCGGGCCAGATCATCGCACGAGACGACGAAACCGTGGGAAACCCGGTCCTGGCATCCGTGAACGGTACGGTCGAGGATATCCTGAAGAGAGGGGGATCCGGCCCGGCCGTGGTGATCCGCAGTGACGGCACGGATTCCTGTCGCCCTTTGGCAGGATATTCGGCGGAGTGGAACAACCTGAGCTCCGACGTGCTCGAGAAATTGATGTACCTTTCAGGAGCCTCCGGTTGCGTTGCCGGGGGTATCCCGACGCGGTTCAACAGCGCGGCAATCGGACCGGAGGAGGTCGAGCACATCCTGCTGCAAATAGTACCGGCGGAGGTGTTCAACCCCTCCATATCAGTACTGCTCGAGGGAAGGGATGTGGGTCAGGTTGCCGAAGGCCTGGCGATCCTGGCAAAGATCATGCCTCGAGCCGCCCTGCACCTGGTCGGCGGCAGGAAGCAGAAGCTTCTGCTTTCGCAAACCCGACAGGCCTGCCTGCAAATCGGGCTCGATCGGGTACATCACCATACCCTCGAGGCGAAATACCCGAACCATCGCGAAGAGGTCCTGGTTCCGGCCGTGCTCGGTAAGGAATTTCCCCACGGGTACTCGGCGATCAACCTGGGGGTGGTCATTCTCGATCTGCAGGCCCTGCTTCAGCTTCGGGACGCCGTGGCGGCGGGGAAACCGGCGATCGACAGAATCGTGGCCCTGGCGGGCAGCGGTTTTACCAAGCGGCCGCACCTCCGCCTGCGGATCGGCACACCCCTGGAACAAGTACTGGATCAGTACCTGGACCGAAGTCGGGAGTTACGAATCGTGGGCAACAGCCTGCTGACAGGTGATACGCTTGAACACACCGCCCAGACTGTCGACGCCCTGATGTCGGCACTGATCGCCGTTCCCGAAGAGAAGCAGGGCCCGCCCCTGCCCTTTTCCAGGCCGGGGTTTCGCTCGGATTCCTACTCCCGCACCTTCATCGCCAACTTCGTGCCCTTCACCAAGACAGTGGATACAAACATCCACGGGGAACACCGCCCCTGCATCGCCTGCACCTTTTGCGACAACGTCTGTCCGGTTGGGATCCTACCCCATCTCCTGCACCGTTATGTCCAGAGAGGCGTGATCGACGAGACACTGGTCCGCTACCGGATCTTCGACTGCATCGACTGCAATCTCTGCACCTACCTCTGCACCTCGAAAATCCCGCTGGCGCAGCTGATGCGCAAAGGTAAGGACAGCCTGAAAGCTGAAGGGTTGGATCCCCGAGGCCGGACCGTACATCGCCTGCAGCTCAAAGGATTCGGGGAGGAGGAAGCATGAAAATCGTGAGGAGCCTCTTCGAAGGGCTGAAAAAGGCCAGGCCCCTCCGGCCCGTGAAACCGGTGATCGAAACCTTGGAAGGAATTCTCCTCGGCAGCCCGGAAACCACGGCGGGTGCGCCCCATTTCCTCGACCATATCGAGATCAAGCGCTACATGTCCACGGTCATCGCGGCCATGATTCCCACCACCGTAGCGGCGGTTGTGTTCTTCGGCTGGTTCGTTTTGGCCATGATCCTGTGCTCCTACGTGGTCGGAGGAATCATTGAAGTGCTGTTCGCCTTGATTCGGAAAAAGGAGATCGAAGAGGGCTTCCTGGTGACCGGATTGATCTTCCCGCTGGTGCTTCCGCCAACCACGCCGCTGTGGGTGGTGGCTGTAGGAATCGCCTTCGGTGTGTTCTTCGGCAAGGAAGTATTCGGCGGCACGGGCCGCAACATCTTCAACCCGGCTCTGGTGGGAAGGATCTTCATCACCATCGCCTTTCCGGAAATCATGTCGGCGACCTGGCGGGCTCCCTTCTCCGATGTCATTACCGCTGCCACCCCGCTGGCTGTGTATCGATCCACTCAAGGCGCCGCCCCCTACCTGGATCTGCTGTTGGGACAGGTCGCCGGAAGCACGGGGGAGGTATTCCGTATCGGAATCATCGCCGGCGCCCTGCTTCTCATGGTGACCCGGGTTTCCAGCTGGCGGATCACCTTGAGTTATCTCGCTTCGGTGGCGCTGTTCGCCTTTGTCGGTCACAGCCTCGGCCCCCAAACCTTCGCCCCTCCGTTGTTCCAGCTTCTCTCAGGAGGGCTGTTGTTCGGGGCTGTATTCATGGCCACCGACCCGGTGACTTCCCCGGCGACCAAGCCCGGGAAGTTCATATTCGGAACCATGTGCGGAATCATCACCGTATTGATACGCACCTTCAGTGGATTTACGGAAGGAGTCATGTTCAGTATCGTGTTCATGAACGCCTTCAGCCCGCTGATCGACAACACGATCGTAAATCTGAAGTACAGGCCGTGATGAAAGACAAGATACTGATGATTGTTTTTGTCCTGGTCCTGGGCAGCATTCTTACCGCTGCCTTGGTTGCGGTCAACTTCTACACGACCCCTGTAATCGAGAAGAACGAGGAGATCGCCACCAAATCAAGCATCCTGAAGGCGCTGAACATATCTTTCAACCAGGACAACGTGGAAGAGATCTTCGCGGAGAACGTCGAAGAGAAACAGCAGGACGGCACGACCTACTACGTCGCTAAAGACAGCAACATCGCCTTTCCTTATTCCGGTCCGGGATTATGGGGACCCATAGAGGGTATTATCGCGATACAGCCGGATTTTGAACGCCTGAAAGGGATCACCATTATTCGCCAGGAGGAAACCCCCGGATTGGGAAGCAGGATCGGCGAAGCTCCGTACCTGGCCCAATTCGAGGGCAAACGATTCAGCGATGGCTTGAAGCTGGTACAACCGGGCAGAAGCATCCGGGACAACCAGATCGACTCAATCACCGGTGCCACCATGACCTCCAACGCCTTTATTGCCATTCTCAATGACAATCTGCAGGAGGTCATGCCGGCGGTCAAACAGGGAGAGAGCCAATGAAAAGTTCGACCCTTGCAAAAGGCCAGAGTCTCAAGACCTTCATCAACGGGGTGTGGAAGGACCACCCGATTTTCTCCATGATTCTGGGCATCTGTTCGGCTCTGGCCGTCAGCAACAAGGTGGAGAACGCCATCGCCATGGGCGCAGGGGTCACCTTTGTGCTTCTTGCCACGGGCCTCCTGATCGCTGCCCTGCGCAGGCTGATACCGACCCGGGTACGAATGATCACCTATATGATCGTAATCGCCACCTTCGTCATTATCGTTGACCGGGTTCTCAAAGCTCTTTTCCCGGAGATCAGCCAGGCGATTGGACCGTACGTCGGACTGATCATCACCAACTGTATCATTATGGGACGGGCCGAAGCCTTCTACATCCAGAACAGGATCGGCCAATCCCTGATCGATGCTCTGGCCAACGGCTTCGGCTACACTTATACGCTGGTCAGCGTGGCGGTTGTCCGGGAGCTGCTCGGATTCGGCACCATCCTCGGCTTCCAGGTCATGCCCGAGGGGTTCACAAAATGGGTGGTCATGGCCATGGCGCCGGGGGCATTCTTCGTACTGGCTATATTCATCTGGATCGGCCGCAGCCTGGCCGGTATGGAGGAGGAATAGGGAGAATGAGAACATGATCGCTTTCAGCCTTCTGACAATTTTCCTGGCCGCCATCCTCACCCACAACATCGCTCTGACCTATCTATTGGGCATGTGTCCGTTCATATCCCTGTCCCGGAGCCTGCGCACGGCCACCGGCATGGGATTTGCAGTTATCTTCGTAGTGACCCTGACCGCGCTGATCAACTGGCCGATCTACAATCTGATCCTGGTGCCTACGGGAAGCACCCTGATCTACTACGTCGTATTCATCATCGTGATCGCCGCTTCGGTTCAACTCGTCGAGATGATCATGGAACGCTTCTTCCCCGTGCTCCAGGCCGCTTTTGGAATCTTCCTGCCCCTAATCACGGTGAACTGCACCGTTTTTGCGGTATCCCTGTTCATGGTGATCCGCAGGTATGACTTTGTTACCACGATCGTCTTTGCCCTGGGTTCGGCGGTGGGTTGGACCCTGGCCATTGTCATCGTGGCGGCTATCAACGAGAAACTGAAACTGGTGGGGGATATACCCAAAGGAATGAGGGGTCCGGGTATCATCATGGTAACGGCGGGTATCCTTGCCCTCGCATTCCTAGGCTTTTCAGGAATGGTGAATGTGCAATGAACTACATGCCTCTGATTCTCATGAACGCCATCCTCCTGGTCATCACGGTACTGCTGGCCATCGCGGACCGGTTGCTGGTCACCTACGGACGCTGCAAGGTCACAGTCACCCAGGGGGAGGACAAACAGGAGTTCGCTGTGCAGGGAGGAAACACCCTGCTCTCCTATCTGATCGATCACGACGTGGAAATCAACTCCTCCTGCGGCGGCAAAGGAAGCTGCGGGTACTGCAAGGTCAAGGTGGAAAGCGGCGGCGGGCAGATCCTGCCCACCGAAGAGATCTTCATGAGCCGTCAGGAAAAACAGGGGGGAATGCGCCTTGCCTGTCAGGTCAAGGTCAAGAATGATGTTGAGATTTCCATTCCCGATTACCTGACCATCGTGCGGCAGATGGCCATGAACAAGAAATTCGATACCAAGAAACGCTGGCGGGTTATTATTCACTAGGGAAGGTTTGAACGGATATGCCAACCGAAGTCACGGAAAAACTCCTATCTATCGTAGAACGCTATAAAAGCGGAATAAGCTCTCTGGTGGCGGTGATGCAGGATATCAGCCAGGAGTACGGATATCTACCGGAAGAGGTTCTGCACGAGGCATCGCGACAGATCGAAGTGCCGATCAGCATTTTTTACAGCCTGGCTACATTCTACAGCTCATTTCGACTGGAACCGATCGGCAAGAAACACGTCTGTGTCTGTGTGGGCACGGCCTGCCACGTACGGGGAGCCTCCAAAGTTGTCGATACCATCGAGCGGGATCTCCAGATCAAGGCCGGAGAGACTTCGAAGGACGGCAACTTCACCCTGGAGACCGTGAACTGCCTGGGCGCCTGCGCCCTGGGTCCGCTGGTCACCGTAAATGGGGAATACTACGGAAAGATGGACCAAAAAAAGATCTTGAAACTCAGTAAAAGTCTTCGCCAGGAAACGGCCGGTCGGGAGGAGAAACCAGAGGCATAGCAATGAAACTCTCCGAAATTGTTGCGGTTCTGCAGGCAGAGGTATTGTACAGCGAAGACCTCGAACGAATTGAGATCAAACAGGCCTGCGGGTCGGATTTAATGAGCGACGTGCTCTGTTACAGTGCGCAGGGCAGTCTGCTGCTTACGGGATTGACCAATCCTCAAGCGGTGCGTACTGCGGAAATGTCGGAAATCTCCGCAATTTGCTTCGTCCGAGGGAAAAAACCGCCCGCTGAAACCGTGGACCTGGCACGGAAGAACGGCATCCCCCTGCTGCTGTGTGAATATTCAATGTACGTAGCCTGCGGCAAGTTGTATTCGGCGGGTGTACTCGGGTGCAATGATCGCTGCGAATAAAAACCCCCAATTCACAAAGATCCAGGAGCTGGTCTACGAGCTCAGGGTAGCCGAAGTGATGACCAGGAACCTCATCACGGTCGCCCCGGACACCAGGATGAGTGAACTGAGAGGTATCCTACGGGACAACCGCATCTCCGGTGCTCCCGTTGTGAAGGGCGATCGAATGATCGGTCTGGTCAGCGTAGAAGACTTCATAACCTGGCTGACCCGGGGCGGCGTCGACTGCCCGGTCGAGCAGGTAATGTCGCGGGAGGTTCTAACCTTGTTCGCCGATGAGCCCCTGGTACATGCGGTGAGCAAACTCGAAGAGCATGGGTACGGGCGTCTGCCCGTTTTGGATCGAGCCGATAACACGCTTCTGGGACTGATCACAAAGGGCGACATCATCGAGGGACTGCTCCAGGAGCTGCAGATCGATTATCACGAGGAAGAGATCCATCGCTACCGGGCCAGTCACTTCTTCGAAGACATGATCGCCGACAAGATCACGATCAACTTCCACTACCATATCCATGGCAAAAGTATCGAGCAGGGCGGGGAGGTGGCGAGCGATCTGAAACGCTCCCTCAAACGTCTCGGCATCCATCCAGCCATTGTTCGGCGGGCGGCCATCGCCACCTACGAGGCGGAGATGAACGTAATCATCTACGCCGAGGAAGGAAGGGTGGATGTCAACGTGGAGCCGGATGTGATTCGGATAGAGGTGAGAGACAGAGGGCAGGGAATCACTGACGTCGCCCGCGCAATCGAACCCGGATATTCCACGGCGCCGGATTGGGTGCGGGAGCTGGGATTTGGAGCCGGCATGGGCCTGCCGAACATCAAGAACTGCGCCCGGAACTTCGATATCGCCTCGACGGTCGGACGGGGAACGACATTAAAGATCTCTATTCCCACCAGTACGAAGGAGAAGCGATGCGCTTGAGCAGGATAGCACAAAACCTGGCCCTGGAGGTTCGTTCAGCGGCGGGGCATCTCGACACGGACGTCCGGGGCGGCTATGCCAGTGATTTGATGAGCGACGTCATGGCCAACGCCGAGGAGGGCTATCTATGGGTCACGCTGCAGACCCACGTGAACATCGTGGCCGTGGCGGCGATGAAGGAACTGGCCGGGATCATCCTGATAAACGGCAGGGAGCCGGAAAAGGAAACGGCGGAGAAGGCGGAAGAAAAAAATATTCCGATCCTGGTGAGCGGGCTTCCGGCCTTCGAGCTGATCGGCAGGCTTTACGATCTAGGGATTCCGGGGCTGCGCGCCGATGCTGAGGACTCTTAAGGTGGATCTCCACGTCCATACCTGCCTTTCTCCCTGTGCAGACTTGAGCATGGTGCCCCGGACAATCGTGGAACGGGCCAGGCAAACCGGATTGGACGCTGTGGGAATCTGCGACCACAATTCGGCGGCGAACGTGCAGGCTGTCCATGAAGCAGGCGAGGAGGCGGGAATCGGTGTGATTGCCGGAATGGAGGTCACAACGGCGGAGGAGATTCACCTGTTGGCTCTGTTCGAGAGCGAGAAGAAGCTAGGCCAGTTTGCCGACCTGGTTAGGGATCACCTTCCAGGCGTGAACAATCCTGAGCTTTTCGGCGATCAGATCGTCGTAGGGAAAAACGGCGATCCGGTGTCCTTGGAAGAGAGTTTATTGATAGGCGCCACAGACTTCGGCGTCAGCCGAACGGTGAAAGAGATACATCGCCTGGGGGGTCTGGCAATCGCTTCCCACGTGGACAGGCAAACCTTCAGCATCCTGAGCCAGTTGGGATTCATCCCGATTGAGTTGGACCTGGACGGAGTTGAGCTGTCCCACCATGCCGGACCCGAAGAGCATTACCAGCTTCGCAGTTTGCCCGTTGTGCGTTCTTCCGATGCTCATTTCCCCGAAGAGATCGGGAGCACCTTCACCACTTTTTTCGTTGAAGAGGCTACGGTTGCCGAGATCCGAATGGCTCTGGCAGCGAGAGAAGGACGGAAAATTCTTTAACCTATGGAGGATTTGTCGTTGCACATATTCGATCTGATAGACAATTCGATCGCCGCCGAAGCGTCCCGGGTGCACCTGGAAATCCGGGAGGATCACCGGGAAGATCGACTGCACATACACATCGAAGACAATGGCATCGGCATGAGCCGGCAGACTTTGGACAAGGCCAAGGATCCGTTCTTTTCCACAAAAAACAGTAAGCCCGTGGGTCTGGGCCTGTCCCTGTTCGCCCAGGCCGCCCGGGAAAGCGGTGGTTGTATGCGGGTGGAATCACACCTAGGCCGAGGAACCAAGATCCATGCAGAGTTCGGGCTGACTCATCCCGACCGAAAACCTCTCGGGGATATCGAGAAGACTTTGACCACCCTGCAGGCCAGTCACCCGGAAATAGAGTTTTCCTGTCACTACGAGATTGTAGAGGAGGAGGTAGAGAATGAAACTCAAACCTGAGGATCTAGATAAAATCCGTGACCGGATGAAATCCACCTCACGCTTGCGGGAGGCGGAAGGGAAAGCCAAGATCAATGTTCACCTCGGCACCTGCGGCATCGCCTCAGGGGCTCGAGAGATTCTTCACGCCTTTCTTAAACTGGTCGAGGAGTCCGGCAGCGAAGATGTGATCGTCACCACATCGGGCTGTGCCGGCTTGTGCAAACGGGAACCCATGGCCACGGTCGAGATCGCCGGTCAGGCGCCTGTGAAGTATGTCGACCTTAGTCCCGACAAGGCCAAAAAGATCTTCGAGGAGCATATCAAGGGCGACAATATCGTCAAGGAATACGCTTTGGCTGTAGGAAGCGAGAGGTTGGGATAGATGGGGAACTTCAGATTCAACCTGCTGGTATGTGCCGGAACCGGGTGCGTATCCAACAACTCCCTCAAGGTAAAAACCGCTTTGGAGAAGGAGATCGAGAAACACAACCTCCAGGAGGAGATCCAGGTTGTCACCACCGGATGCAACGGCTTTTGCGCCAACGGTCCGATCGTTGTGGTCAAACCGGATGACATCTTCTACCAGCTTCTTACCGAAGAGGACATCCCGCACCTGGTGGAGGAGCACTTCCTCAAGGGCCGACCCGTTGAAAAACTGATGTACACTCCGGCCAAAGGCGAGGCGCCGATTCCGAAGATGAGCGATATCCCCTTCTTCGGCAAACAGCGGCTCATCGCTCTGGCCAATCGGGGTTTGATAGACCCGGAAAACATCGAAGAGTACATCGCCCTTGGGGGCTACAAGGCCTTGGCCAAAGCGCTGACCGAGATGACCCCGGAACAGGTCATCGAAGAGATCAAAGCCTCCGGTCTTCGCGGTCGGGGCGGCGCCGGTTTCCCGACAGGTAAAAAGTGGGAGTTTTGCCGGAATGCTTCGGGCGGAGGCGGCACTTCTCCTTCCTTGAAGTACATTATCTGCAACGCCGACGAGGGCGACCCGGGAGCCTTTATGGACCGGTCGATCGTCGAATCCGATCCCCACGCCCTGTTGGAGGGAATGCTGATCGGCGCCTATGCCATCGGAGCGGACCACGGGTTCATCTACATCCGGGCCGAATACCCCCTTGCCTTGGAACGGCTCAACCAGGCCCTCGAGCAGGCCCGGGACTACGGACTGCTCGGGCAGGACATCCTCGGAACGGACTTCAGCTTCGACATATCGGTTAGCAAAGGCGCCGGGGCTTTTGTCTGCGGGGAGGAAACCTCATTGATCGGCAGCCTCGAAGGCAAGCTTCCCGAGCCGAGGGTGCGTCCCCCCTACCCCGCTCAGTCCGGTTACATGGGCAAGCCCACCAATATCAACAACGTAGAAACCTGGGCCAACGTGCCGCACATCATCAAACGGGGAGCCGATTGGTTCTCTTCCATCGGGACGGAAACGAGCAAGGGCACCAAAGTCTTCTCCCTGGTCGGCAAAGTGAACAATACGGGACTGGTCGAGGTGCCGATGGGAATCAGCATGCGGGAGATCGTCTTCGACATCGGCGGCGGCATCCCCGACGGAAAGAAGTTCAAGGCCGTGCAGACCGGTGGTCCCTCGGGAGGCTGCATCCCGGAAAGCCTGCTCGACACACCCGTGGATTACGAGTCGTTGACTCAGGCCGGATCGATCATGGGTTCCGGCGGGATGATCGTCATGGACGAGAACAACTGCATGGTCGAAGTGGCCCGCTATTTCGTCTCCTTCACCCAGCAAGAGTCCTGCGGCAAGTGTTCGCCCTGCCGGGAAGGCACCTGGCACATGATGAACATCCTGGATGACATCACTCAGGGCAAGGGGCAGGAGGGGGATATCGAGCTCCTGGAAAAAATCGGCAGGAATATAAAGGAAACGGCCCTCTGCGGGCTTGGAAACACCGCACCCAACCCCGTCCTGACCACGATCCGCTACTTTCGCGACGAGTACGAGGCGCACATCCGGGATAAACGCTGTCCCGCCGGGGTGTGCAAATCCCTGATCACCTATAGCATAGATCCGGAAAAATGCACCGGGTGTACCGTCTGTGCCAGGAACTGTCCGGTTGACTGTATATCCGGGGAACGCAAGCAAACCCACGTGATCGATCAAGAAAAATGCATCAAGTGCGGTATGTGCTACAGCGTATGCAATTTCGACGCCGTGAGGATTGAATAATGGCAACGATTACTATTGATGGCAAAGAACTCGAATTCGAAGACAATCTGACAATCCTGGAGGCGGCAAAGAAACTGCGGATCAAGATTCCTACCCTCTGTTACAACGAGCATTTAAGCCCATACGGAGGCTGCCGCATCTGCCTGGTCGAGGCTGCCGTCAAGGCCGCGCCGAGACGTTCCCGCCTCGTTCCCGCCTGCACCGCTCCCGCGGAGGACGGAATGATCGTCATGACAGAATCGCAGCGGGTCTTGGACTCCCGACGCTTCATTATCGAGCTGTTCCTGTCCCGCTGTCCGGAATCCGAGCAGATCCGAAAGCTTGCGGCGGAAGTGGGAGTAGATCCGGACAGCTCAAATCTGGACGTGGTGGGCCACTATCTTCTGTACCGGGCACCAAAACGGGAATCAACCAACTGCATCCTCTGCAGTCTCTGCGTCCGGGTCTGTCAGCAGATCCCGGAGCGATTTGCCCTAAGCTTGAAGGAACGGGGAATTGGGCGAAAGGTTACTCCTCCCTTCGAGAAGGTGGCCGAGAGTTGCATCGGTTGCGGTTCCTGCGCATATGTCTGCCCGACCA
>Ga0307379_10005150_pt1 | contig 18356 bp, 12 predicted proteins | sample UN2MG_FD_202237 | JGI IMG/M metagenome (GOLD analysis project Ga0307379, IMG submission 202237) | Soil microbial communities from Risofladan, Vaasa, Finland - UN-2 | ecosystem: Environmental > Terrestrial > Soil > Coastal area > Acid sulfate soil | place: Finland: Risofladan, Vaasa | collected... | reverse complement strand
TGCCCAGCACGCCAGTTACGGCCAGTTGGCCGCCTCTATGGCACTCCCCGCGGTGGCCAAAAGGAACCCAATATTGGGTTCGAACCGGGCAGGAGGCGGCAGAAGTGTTTTTGCGGAACGAAGCCAATTTCGGCAGTCAGGCGGGTGGTACGCAAGGCGTGTAAGGCACGGCAGTTGCGTCCAGGTTCCTGCGACTATGGCGGTCACCGCAACGGGGAAAACGAACCCAATATCGGGTTCGCTCGTCACAGGCACGGTGCCATGCTTCTGGGGCGCAGACCCAGAAGCATGCAACACGGCCCGCCGCGGCAGGGCGAAGCACGCTTCTGCTTCGCAGAAACGTGGCACCCGGCTTCTTCCCCCATCTTCGTGTCACCTGCCTGCCGGCAGTGCAGGTTCGTGTGATTCGCGGACTGCCCCCCGTGCGGGCGGAGGCCCGCGGAAGGGAGAAGCGAGATGTGTGGATCGGCTGACACGAACGGATTAGGTGAGCCCGGGGGACAGCGCAGCAACGGTCCTCGCCAAGCGGAGTCCGGCTCCTCCAGACAGCGGGAGGGGCCTCAGGCGCCGGGGCCGCCGCGCCAGTCAGCGGCGCCGACGGGCGGCCAGCAGCAGCCCGGCTGCCAGAAGCCAGAGCGTCGCCGGCTCCGGGACGGGGGTCAGCGCCAGGCTGAGGCGCCCCTCGAAGCCCTCGAGGAAGCTCGCCACGTCCACGCCCTCGATGAGCAGGTCGAGCTGGGCGGTCTGGTTGCAGCTCAGGGCCAGGCCGTCCTCCAGGCAGACGCCCTGCTCCAGGTCCAGCAGGCCCGTCGCGGACATCCGGCCGGTTCCGTCGGCGATCTCCCGGATCACCAGCTCGGCGAGCGTTCCGGCCATCAGCCGCCGGCCGTTCGCGTCGTACAGGGCCAGCGACACGTCGCAGAACTGCCCCTTGGCCAGCCCGCCGGCGGACTGGTCCTCCAGCAGGCAGGCCTTCAGCGTGGCCGTGCACTGCCCGTAGGTGAGCTCGCGCAAGGCCGAGCCGACCACCATGTCGGCAGGGCAGTTCGCCTCGAGGACCCAACTGACCTCGACGTGCGCGTGGCGCACCTGCAACTGATTCGCCTCCACGCGCTGGATGGCGCCCACCTCGGTGAGCGACCCGCCGCCGTAGTTGAGCCCGCCGGCCTGGTCGACACACTCCAGAGCGAACACGTTCAGCCCGCCCAGGTCCAGCGACGATCCGGGCTGGATCACCAGCTTCTTGACGTACAAGGCCTCGGGCGGCGGGTCGGCTCCGACGGCCGAGTTGGCTATCGCGTCGGCCAGGCGCACGTGCCCGGGCGTCGTCGCCGTGCCGATCTCCAGCCGGCCGATCGCGAAGTTCCGCCAGAACGCCGTCCAGTCGTCGCCCCGCTCGGCCCCGCAGGTCTCCAGGGAGTCCTCTACGCCCGCCCCGCCGGCGAAGACGAGCGTACCTCGCCCCAGCCCCGCCAGGTCGTTCGCGTCGGTGCCCTCGATCTCAACGCTGGTCCCCATCAGGAGGATCTTCGCGCCCGTCTCGGCGAGGTACTTGGCGTGGTTGGCCAGCGTGAGCTTCTCGCCCTGGATCGTGATGCTGGACAGCGAGTCTACCGTCACAGTGCCGTTGCCCCAGACGTACATGCCCTGGCCGACCACCACTTGGCCGGCCTGCGTGACGGACAGGCTGCCCGCGCCGCCCGGGCCCGCACTCGACCCGCCGACGTAAAGGTACTGGTTCACGGTCAATTGAGACCCCTGCCCGGTGACGTACGCGTTGCCGATCGAACTGGTGTCCAAGGCGATCGCGACCCGGTTGCAGTCCACTTGGCTGCCGCCGGTCACGTCTAGCTCGCCGACGCCGTACCGGCCCACCGTCAGCGTGCGGCCGAGCTGAAGTTTGGCGCCGCCTCCGACCCCCACGCTGCCGTACCCGGTGTACCCGGGCAGCTCGCCGCCGATGAACATGTCCTGCCCGACCGTCCACAGCGAGTTGGGCCCCACCACGTTGACCGTGCCGGCCGACCCCGACTTGGCCGAGACGCCTGCCGACGTGGAGCTAAGCTGGCCTCCCGTTTCCACCCGAAGCTCGCCGTCGACCATGAACTGCGAGCCTTGGGCCGTCATCAGGGCGTTCTGGGAGACCAACAGGTGGCCGTCGTTCCAGACCTTCACGTCGCCCAGCACCTCGATGGCGGCCCCGTACCCCACGCCCAGGCCGGCCGTCCCGCCGCAATTGGAGTCGGTTCCGCCCACGATGAGCGAGCCGGTGCTCTTCAGCAGCGTGCCGGCCCCGCTGACCGTCACCAGCGCCCCCGAGCCGGGCTGGGCGGCCAGTTGGGCGCTGCCGCACCAGATGCGCCCGCCGCTGTAGACGTCGACGTCGGCCAGGCCCTCATCGGCGATCGTCAACTGCCCCTGGACGAACAGCAGCGAGTCGTTCCCTTCGACGGTCGCGAAGCCCCAGGAGGTCTTGCCCACCACGACGGTGCCGAAGGAGACCTCCCCGCCGCTCGAGATCGTCAGCCGCCCCTGCCCCAGGTGCGGCGTGATCTCCAGTGTCCCGTAGGTGTTGGTCCACTGGCTGCCCGGTCCGGAGACGGTCGCTTCGGCCGGGGCCGTGCCCAACACGCCTCCGATGACGTCGACGAACGGCCCGCCGGGGGGAGTGGAGGGGGGGTAATAGCCCTTCAGCTCCGCGCCGTTCACCACGGCCAGCCAGCCGCCGCTCTGCTGGAGCGAGTGCTTGTAGTCGATCCTGCTGTTTGCATCAGTCAGCAGCACGCTGGCCTGCGTGGAGCGGACCCCGATGCGGAGGTGCTCTGCGTAAGCCACCCCGCCCTGGCGCACCTCCAGCGCGCCCTTGCCGCGATTGGCGACGGTGACCGTCGTGTACAAAGTGCCGAGCAGCGACCCGTCGCCGGTGACCACGGCCTTCCCGTCGCCCTCCTCCCAGGAGCCGATCTCCACGTCGCCGGTGGCCGGGCCGAACGCCCCGCCGCCTTGGACGGTCAGGACGCCTCTGCCCAGGTAGCCGATGTAGGCGTCCACGACATCAACGTTGCTCCCGTCGATCAGGACCGACGCCAGGGCGTTGGGGTCGAGGCCGTCCGCGGAGCCCACGGCAAGGTAGTAGCCGCACTCCAGATCGCCTCCGTTGGAGATCGTCAGGCTGCCGTCCAACACCTCGCACGGGCCGTACAACTTCAGCAAGGATCGCACCCCCGTGTTGGAGTCCATCCCATCCACCAGGACCGCCGCCCGGCCTCCCGCGCCCGTATTGCCGTCGATGGTGGTGTCCCACGCGGTCACCCGCGCTCCGGCCAGGATGCGGAGTTCCCCGCGCGGAACGCCGAGGCCGCGGCTCGTTCCCCCACCGATCTCCAGGTGAGACAGCCCCTGCGCGTTAAAGGCCGACCCTTTCCCGCTGAGCTCGACCAGGCTGTTGCCGTCGACGGCGGCGATCTGCACGTAGTAGTCGCCCGAAGAGGCGAACGTGCTGGTGAGCTCGACGCGGGCGCCGTTGTTTATCGTCAGCGTGGCGTCCCCTGCGTGGACGGACGCCCAGCCCCCCAGCAGGGCCGTGTCTTTGAAGGCCAGGTTCACGCTCAGGATCGGGTTTGGGCCGGTGCACGTGATCGAGCCGCCCCCGGAGATCTCCCTGGTGAGCCACATGTAGGGCTCCAGAAACGGCGCGTACGGCGGCGGGTACGGCGAGCTGGCGGCGATCAGAACATCGTCCACTCTATTCGGGTCGCCTGCGGGGCTCCAGTTGTTCGGGTCGTGCCACGAGTTGGACACGCCGCCGACCCAGGTGTAGCTCGCCGCCAGACAGGGCCCGCCGGCCAGCATGAGCAGACAGAGCCCCCATGGGATTGAACGTTTGCAGCGCACGTGCGTCCTCCTTGTGTCGCGCCAAAGCGGGGCCGCCCAGAAGACACAGCCGCAGACTTACCGGCAGGACTTGAGCACGAACGAAGAAAATGAGCCCGAGCCTGCCGCAACGGCCCGCCTCGAGCGCGCTCATTATACCCGTTCCATCGACCTGCGCCCATTGCGAAATGCGCAGGCGGACGGTCGCCGATTCCGCTTGAACCGCGGGCCGGCTGGGCTTAGGCTATTAGCGGTTGGCCGGATGCATGGGAAGGACGCCTCGAGCGTCCTTCGTTGGTATTTGCCCACACCGGCCCGCCGAGTGGCACGGAGCAGATGGCCAGAGACAGGCAAAACGGCCCGGAGAACGGCTATCAGTTGCCGTTCGAGAAGGAGATCAACGGCCTGCGGAGGCAGATCGAGGCCTTCGAGGCCAAGCAGGCCGAGACCGGCCACAGCTACTCCGCCGAGATCCGCCAGCTCCGGGCCACGTACGTATCGCTGCTCCGCAACACCTACCAGAACCTCACTGCCTGGCAGATCGTCCAGGTGGCGCGGCACCCGGCCCGCCCGCAGGCGTGCGACTACATCGAGCGGATCGTCCGCGACTTCGTTGAGATCCACGGCGACCGTCGCTTCGCCGACGACAAGGCGGTCCGCTGCGGGTTCGGGAGGATCGGCCTGGGGGCCGAGAAGATCATGCTCCTGGCCCACCACAAGGGCAAGAACACGAAGGACAAGATCGCCTGCAACTTCGGCTGCGCGCACCCGGAGGGCTACCGCAAGGCCCTGCGAGCGATGAAGCTGGCCGAGAAGTACCGCCTGCCGGTGGTGACGCTGATCGACACGGCCGGCGCCTTTCCGGGCATCGGCTCGGAGGAGCGCGGGGTGGCCGAGTCGATCGCGCGGAACATGATGGAGATGGGGCGGCTGCGTACGCCGATCGTGTGCGTGGTCATCGGCGAGGGCGGCTCCGGCGGTGCGATGGGAATCGGCGTCGGCGACCGCGTCGCCATCATGGAGTTCGCCTACTACTCGGTCATCTCGCCGGAAGGCTGCGCGAGCATACTCTGGCGCACGGGCGAGAAGGCGCCCGAGGCCGCAGAGGCGATGAAGATCACCGCCCGGGCGCTGAAGGGCCTGGAGGTCGTGGACGACATCATCCCCGAGCCGCTTGGGGGCGCGCACCGCAACCCCGCGGAGGCCGCCGGCAACCTGGAGCATTACGTGGTCCGGACGCTACGCGAGCTGGACCGTATCGAGATCGACCAGCTCCTCAAACACCGCTACGAGCGCTGGCGGCGAATGGGCAAGGTGAGGAACTCGCAGCTCCAGGCCGCCCAGGCGAGGAAATGATCCTCACCGGCCGCGATGCAATGAGGGCCGCCCCCGCAGCTCGCTAACCAAGCGCGGTCCATCAGGTGGTCGACGTAGTAGGCCGTGACAGCCTCGGCAGTTTGTGGTAAGATCTAGCCAGAAAGAAGGCGGCGCTTGAGAAGGTAAGGCGTTGGTCCTTGGGCCACTTCGACGGGTGGGTGCGCGAATGGGACGCCCCAATCAGTTCCAACTCACGAACGTAACCGTCGACACGCCTGTGATTGGGTTCACGGGGGCACTGGGGAGTGGGTGCAGCTACCTCTCAGAAGGCCTCGCGCAGCACTTCAGCTACGCATACTGCTCTCTCTCGGAGGTGATCCATCAGATAGCTCGGAAGCTATTCAATGATGAGGGCACAGGGAGACTCCAGGACATAGGCAATCGTCTTAGAGAGGAGCACGGTCGAGACGTTCTCGTGCGAGTGGCTTTGACTGAGCTCAACAAGAGGCTGCCAAAGCCAGATTCACCAGCGCGGCCAAAAGGCATTGTTGTGGATGGCATTCGGAACACGGGGGAGGTCGAAGCGCTTCGGCAGTTCCCCAACTTCTTTCTCATCTCTGTGCAAGCCAGCACCGGATTGAGGAAGTCGCGCACGATCGGCCCGGACAGGAAGTTCAACAGCGAAGATGAGTTCTTGGCAGCAGATGCTCGAGACCGTGACGAGCAGGTTGACGATGGGCAGCAGGTTATGCAGTGCAACTATCTGTCCGACATAGTTGTGCTCAATGAGCCGCAGGAGGGAATATCTCCAGGGGCACATGGGCCGTACAAGGATTACATCACGCGGATACTCTACAAGCCTCATGTATCCCTGATCGAGCATGTGTCCTACGGCAGGCTGCCGGCTGAGAGGCACGCGAGACCCGATGAGGCCCTCATGACTGCCGCATACGTCGAGAGCAGACGGTCTTCCTGTCTGAAACGGAAGGTTGGAGCCGTTATCGCAACTCCTAAGGGCGACATTATCTCCGCTGGTCATAACGACGTGCCAGAAACTGCCAAGGCCTGCATTGACGATCCTAGGTACGGGTGGTGCGCTCGAGACGTGATCCAGGAAGAGCTCGGCCAGAAGCTGAATCACTGCCCCGGTTGTGGGACGAAGATTGAGATCAAGCCATATTCCTGTAAAGCCTGCGGGAAGGAGTTGGCCGATTATAGGAAAAGATGTCCTAACCAGGATTGCCGAGCAGGCGTGGAGCTATCGTACATCTGCCCAAGCTGCGGGAGCGATGTTTTCCGGGAATTCGTCCCAGGTGCCGGTCCGGAGAGAACAGGAAGGCTCCTGGATATGTGTCGGGCGCTACACGCTGAGGAGAACGCGATCCTTAACCTCTGCAAGGTCGGTACGGTTCTTCCGCATCTCCACGCGAATCAAGTTGGATTGCCCGAGGGTTGCGTGTTGTATTCGACGACGTTTCCGTGCAATCTATGCGCGAACAAGATCGTGACCGTAGGCATAGGAAAGGTCGTGTACGCAGAACCGTACACGACGGCAGAAGCCAAGAGGGTCTTGGATCAGCACGGTGTGAAGCATGAGCGTTTTCAGGGCGTGAAGAGTCGAGCCTACTTTAGGCTGTACGGTTAGCCTCGCGAAGGAGACCCAGCATGGCGAAGCAAGGGGAAGGTAAGGCCACCGGAAAGGCGGTAGACTCCTCGGGGGCGAAGATCACTCTTCCCAAGGGGTATGAATCGCCCCAGCAAGGCGGGTTGCTCCAAGGCACGCCCATGACCCTTAAGACGGAGTCATCCGCCACCAGCGTGTCGTCGCTGAAGAAAGGCACCAAGGGCTGATACAGGTTGTTCTCTCGATGCTGCTTGGAAACGGGCAGGCAGCACGTGCCTGCCTGCCCTGTCATTTTCGTCGAATCCCACAACGTGGCGATCGCGGGCCCATTGCCCGAGGTCTCTACGTGACAGGCTCCAGGAGTTCCTGGACGAAATCGCCGATCTGCTTGACCAGCTTGTCTTGGGGGGTGCCGGCCTTGTGGGCGTCGGCGATGCGGTGGACGATGGCCGACCCGACGATCGCGCCGTCGGCCACCTTGCAGACCTCCGCGACCGTCTCCGGCCGCGAGATGCCGAAGCCCACGCAGATCGGGGTGTCGGTGTGCTTGCGGAGTTCGGCGACGGCGTCGATGGTGTCCTCGGGCAGGCGGTCGCGCTCGCCGGTGATGCCGGCCACCGAGACGTAGTAGATGAACCCGCGGCTGTGCCGGGCGATGGCAAGCCGCCGGTCGGGGTCGGTCGTCGGGGCGATCAGCATCACGTTGCACAGGCCGTGCGCGGCCGCGAGCTTCTCGTACTCGGGGGTCTCCTCCAGCGGCAGGTCGGGCACGATGGTCGCGTCGAAGCCGGCGGCGGCCGCCTCGGACAGATACGCCTCGACGCCGTGGCGGTAGACGATCGAGTAGCTCACCATCGCCGACAGGGCAAGCGCGCCGCCGGCGCCGCGGTAGCGGCGGACCATCTCGAAGACCTTCTCGCTGGTCACGCCGGCGGCCAAGGCCTCGGTGTACGACGCCTGGATGACCGGTCCATCGGCGATCGGGTCGGAGAAGGGAATCCCCAGCTCGCAGATCCGCACGCCGCGCCGCTCGAAGTCGTGCAGCAGGGCGTCAGTCGTCGCCAGGTCCGGGTACCCGGCCGTGATGAACGGCAGCAGGGAATGCCTGTTCCCGGAGCGAATCTCGCCGAATGCGATGACTAGCCGGTTCTTATCCAGAGCGGCCATCCGCAGATTCCCTTCGTTCGCGTGCCCATCTGTGCAATCTGTGTAATCTGTGGACTACTTCCCTCGGCGCTTGAGTATGGCCGCGATTTCATTGCAGTCCTTGTCGCCACGGCCGGAGAGGTTGATCAGGATGATCTTGTCGGCGCCCATCTTCGGCGCGAGCTTGGCGGCCTCGGCCACCGCGTGGGCGGACTCCAGGGCGGGGATGATGCCCTCGGTGCGGGCCAGGGCGATCGTCGCGTCGATGGCCTCCTCGTCGGAGCAGTGAGTGTACCTGACGCGGCCGGTCTCTTTCCAGCGGGCGTGCTCGGGGCCGACGCCGGGGTAGTCCAGGCCGGCCGAGACACTGTGAACCGGGGCGGTCTGGCCGTCGTCGTCCTGGAGCACGTAGCTCAGCGCCCCGTGCAGCACGCCGGGTGAGCCCACGCAGAGCGTCGCCGCGTGGTCGCCGAGCTTCATGCTCCGCCCGCCGGCCTCCACGCCGACCATCTCGACGGGGTCGTCGATCATCGGATGGAAGATGCCGGCCGCGTTCGAGCCGCCGCCCACGCAGGCGACGATCACGTCGGGCAGCCGCCCCTCGGCCTCGATCATCTGCCGCCGCGCCTCGCGCCCGATGCAGCACTGGAACTCGCGGACCATCGTCGGGAACGGGTGCGGGCCGGCCACCGAGCCGATGATGTAATGCGTGTGCTCGACGCTGGCCATCCAGTCGCGGAGGGCCTCGTTCAGCGCGTCCTTGAGCGTGCGCTGGCCGCTGGTGACGGGGATGACCTTCGCCCCCATCAGCTCCATGCGGAAGACGTTGAGGGACTGCCGGCGGATGTCCTCGGTGCCCATGTAGACTTCGCAGTCGAGGCCGAAGACGGCCGCCGCCATCGCCGTCGCCACGCCGTGCTGGCCGGCGCCGGTCTCGGCGATGACGCGCTTCTTGCCCATCCGCAGCGTCAGCAGCGCCTGGCCGAGCGTGTTGTTGATCTTGTGCGCGCCGGTGTGGTTCATGTCCTCGCGCTTCAAGTACACCTTCGCGCCCCCAAGCGACTCGCTGAGCCGCCGGGCGAAGTACAGCTCGCTGGGCCGGCCGGCTATCTCGCGCAGGGCCCGCTCGAAGTCCGCGCGGAAGCCCTTGTCGGCCATTGCCGCGCGGTACTCGCGGTCGAGCTGCGCAAGGGCGGGCATGAGCGTCTCAGGGACGAACTGCCCGCCGTACGGGCCGAAGTAGCCCTCGCGGGGCATCGACTTGGCGTCACCGTGCGTCATGGTGCATTTCCTTGCAGGCTGAATATACCGTACTGGCCGCCCGTGGCCAACCCGCGCGACGAGCCCAGGTGTCAGCCCTGAGGCCTATGGTAGCGGCCGCGGACCCTCTCGGCGGGGTACTTGGCCTCGGTGGCATCCATCTTGGCCTGAAATGCGCCCGCCAGGTCGATTCCTGTGACGTTCGCCAGCGACAATAGGAATGACAGCACATCAGACTGTGAACGAGACAGACAATAGGCCCCGCGGGCTTTGGACGCGCTTACGTGGAGGACCACTGCTTGAAGCAAGACGACAGCTTCAACTCCTGAAGCTCGTATTGCTGTTCTTTGGGCTCCTGCGCAGGTTCCGCCATCCGCTTGAACGTGACGATGCCTAGTGGGATCCCGTCCGTGAGAATGGTCGGGACATTGTGGCCGCGAACTTCAAACATCAGAGGACTCCCGTTGCGACGTGATCTGCCAAACCAGGGATGGGCAAACCCTGCGTACTCGATCCGCCACTCGCCCAGCGTCTCGGTGTACGCCTGACACTCCAGAGCCAAATGGGATGGTATTCTCAATCTCTCCTTCGAGCGAAGGATGTAAAGCCTGTCCGTTTCGAGTTCGATGGCCCCGTCCTTTGCCTCCACGGCTTCCCAGTAATCGGTTGGCGCGTAGTAGTCCCTCTTAGATGGATCAATCGGTTCTCGACTGTCCTTCCGAGCGACGAACCCTGAGCAGCCTGCGCTCGAATCTGGAAGAAGATCAAGGCAGAAGGGAATGCCTGTTTCCCACGGTTCCTTACCCTCAACCCGGAGCTCCTTCCCACTCCGGTCCACGACAGGATAGTCATCCTCCAAGTTGAGCTCCTCTCTGGTCAGAGTGACAAGGCGATCAGATCCCTTGAAGAGCCTCAATTGCGAGAGCGAAACGCCAGGTCGGACTAGGAGGTCGAAAGAAATCGGGGTGACCTCGACGTAGAGGTCACCCCCGTAGGGCCCTGTCACTTTGTCAAACTCAGGGCTTTCGTTGACTAGAAGGCGGACAAGAACATCCAACCTTCCAATCGAGCTTCTAGCGGTGGACTTGCCTTGGATCTTGGTGCCTTTGAAGTTCAGCCTGCAATCGACCTTGATGAGGTAGACACGGCTTTTCGCGAGGACCATTTCACCATCCATGTGCTTGGGTGACCGGTCTAGAGCGAACTTCTGGATGATGTCCATGACTTGTAGCCTGCTGCCCGTCCTGCAACTGCCCTTCATCTCCCAATACTCGTTCCCAAGGGGCAGGTCGAACGACGAAGCGTTGAATCGCCAGTCCTGTTCCTGATTGAGGCTGGCGATGCGATGAAGGCCGTTCTCATCAGCCGAGGCCATTGCCGACATCTGCCTGGCGCTGAGTATCCCGATGCTCATGGTTCCCGATCATCTCCCCGAGATATCCCAAGCGAGTCCAGGAGAGGTGACTCGCCATCCATAACCATGAAAGACTGTGGAGGACGGAAAGCATGGACCTTCGACTTGGCCCAAGCCAAGCTTGGGCTATTGGGAAGCAACTTGACCCGGTCTAGGCGTAGAGCAAACCCCGTACTCACTCCCCGGAAGTAGTCCCTGAACTCATCCCGCTGTATGCCCCCGTCCTTCGCGTGATCGATCCAGAGTCGCTCGACGGAGGCCCGTTGGACCTTCGAGATGACGGCGGAGAAGAGAAATCTCCGTACGGGATGGGTTACGTAAAAGACGGCAGATGCGTTCTGATGCCTCTCAGAGAACTTCCGGCGGAATTCGACGATCTTCTTGCCTTCCATGATCATCTTGGCGAAATTAGGCCTCAAGGATATGAGCAGAGCTTGCGGCTTGCGGACCACTCCGGGAACGAAGGTTGCGCCAAATAGCTGCTTCCTGATTTGTGGGAAGACCAACTGGTTGAGATGTTGTTTGAGTTCCACGGCCGGGCATGAGTAGACGTATTCATCTACACCCCGAACATAGCGTTCGCGCTCAGTCGCGATGTGGCGGAAGCCCAAACCTTCGAAGAAAGCTTGGCAGGTCTTCTCAGCAGCCTCGCTGACAGTGACGTGAACGTCCCTCGTGGCGCTCTGTGCGAGGTGTCTGACACCCTCATGTACTAAGGCCTTCCCAAGTCCCCGGCACCTGAAACGATCCGCCAATCTCAGCGTGCAGATCTTGGCACGCCGCCCAGGTTTCCCGATGAAAGCCCCGACAACAGCATCTGCTCTCGTGGCAACCAGCACCGCGCGGCGTGCGGAGTCGAGAGCAGGAGCGACCTTGGCGCGGAACCAGTCAAGGATGCCGGGATAGAGGTGGGTGCTCTCGGCTAGGAAGCCTTCCAGGCTAGGTGCGTCGTCCGCGTTAGCTGGACGGATGAACACGGCAGCCTCTGCTGATGGAGCAGCCGTCCGTGGCATTCCCTTGGACTCCGTTCTGACTCTCGGCGTTGGAAAGCTCGGTGACTCTGCCGGTGCCTCTGAGTTGGGTCTGGCTTTGGGCACCAACCTCGACGCAATGGCAAGTTTCTATCATGGCCGGTCCTGGGCTGCAACCTACGGTACCATTTTTCTTCACCGAATTCTAGGTGCCCACATGCCCCCCTGACCGGGACCTCACCGATCCTGGCGGGCGTCTCGGTGGCACTATCGATCGAAGCTCACTGGTCGGTGTGCATGTCGTGTTGTTCGACAGCGTCGCCTGCGATATGTTTCATGTATGAGCCCCCGCAAACCCGTCGGCGTCGTGCTGATCTCCAACTCGCAGCGCGCGGTGCGGGTGTATCGCAAGCGGCTGGCAGAGCTGGTGGGCTTCGTCGCGCGCAAGGAAGGCCATCGCCTTGGACAGATCGACATTGCCGTCGCCGGGCGAGCGGAGATGTCGCGACTGAATCGCGAGTGGCTGGGTGACGGGCGGGCGACAGACGTGCTGAGCTTCGACCTGACGGAAGGCGGCGGGGCGGGGATCTGCGCGCAGATCGTGGTCTGCGGCGAGCTGGCCGCCGAGCAGGCGCGACTTCGCGGCCTCCGGCCGCAGCGAGAGCTGATGCTTTACGTTGTTCACGGCCTGCTGCACCTGATGGGCTGTGAGGATGCCACCGTCCGCGGCGCGGCCAAGATGCACGCGCGCGAGGATGAGCTGCTTGATGAGTTCCTGGGGCGGCGCCGGCCGGTCAAGCCTTCCAGTAGTTCGAGTACGCCCGTGGCGGCTCGGCCTTCGCGACGACGGCGAGTGTGACCTTCGAGGCGCCGGCCTTCAGCAGGGCGCGGGCGGCCTCGCTGGCGGTGGCGCCGGTCGTGGTGATGTCGTCCACAAGCAGCACGCGGGCGCCCTGGAGGGTGGAGGCGGCCCTGGCGGCGAACGCGCCGCGGATGTTCTGAAACCGCCTGGATCGCGGCAGGCGCGCCTGTTGCGGCGTGTGGCGCGTCCGCACCAGCTCGTCGCCCATCGGCAGCTCGAGCCGCCGCGCGACGGCCCGGCCGAGAAGCCTGGCGTGGTCGCAGCCGCGACCCAGCCGCCGACGCCAGTGCATCGGAACCGATATCAGTAGGTCGAAGTCCTCCTCGCCGCACCGGGTCTCGACGGCGTGGGCGAGCATCTTTCCCAGCCGGCGGACCATCAGCTCCCGGCGTCGGTACTTCAGTTCGCGGAGTATGCTTCGAAGCGGTTCGGCGTAAGGCCCGAGCCGGACCACCCGCGCGAAGCGGCCGACGGGGTTCGGGCAGGCGAAGCACCCCTCCTCGCTGATGGGGATATTGGGCCCGACGGAGGCCCCGCATCGCGGGCAGTACGACATGGACACCAGCGCCAGCAGCTTGCGGCTGCATTCGTCGCACAGGCCCTCGACGCCGCTGAGCTCGCACCCGCAGCCGGCGCAGACGTCAGGCAGCAGCAGGTCCACCAGCCCGGCCGACAGCCCGGCGACGGCCCTGGCGACTCCGGTGACGGCTGAGCCTAATGCTACGGCGCGAGCTCGCAATCAGGGACTCCTGTAACACCTCGTCGACAAAACCGTTGTGGCCAAATCCCGAAATCCGAATATCGAAATCCGAAACAAATCCGAAACTCTAACATCAAATGCTCCAAATCCCGATGCGTCGGGACCGGTCAGCGCCGCTGTTTCTGTCTTGAGCATTGAAGCCTTGGGATTTCGATATTGTTTCGGGTTTCGGATTTCGTGCTTCGGATTTCGAGACTGAACGGTGCTCTATGATAACGACCCGCGATGCAGCATTAGGGAGTCTCCGCAAGTCTGATGCCCTCCCGGTGGATGATGTAGTAGTCCTGCATGATCCGCGTCTGCCAGTTGCGGAGGTCCGGCCCGGCCGCCAGATCGATCGTGGGCAACTCGGGGACCAACTCGCGCAGCACCTCGTATGCGCCGGTGTTGACAAGCAGGAAGGCCACCTCATCCGTGGACGCCATCGGGTCCCACAGCAGCCAGTCGAGTGCGGCGCGCTGGCCGGCGGCACACAGCGCGGTAATCGCGCGCCGCGCGGGGAAGGCGCCCGACAGCAGCAGCCCGCGGACTTCCTGGCGGTACTGCTGCTGGCCGAGGATCAGCAGGGCGCACTGGTATGTTCCGCGGTCGAGAAAGGCCGGCTGCACGCCGAGGAACCCGCCGGTCAGCCTCGCGCGAAGGCGCGACCGCGCCTGGTTCCTCTGCTCGTCGGTGCGGGCCGCCAGGGCCAGCAACATGGCGCCGCACGCGCGCGAGTTGGCGTTGTAGTTCCTCGGCGGCTGGCGGTGAGCGGGCACGCGCGGGTCCAGCGGGGGCGGCAGCAGCGTCAGGCCCAGCTCGAAGGCCTCCGGGCGGCCGCTTCTGCCCAGGTGCCAGGCGATGTAATCGCTCGGCAGCCGGTGCTCCGAGCAGCAGGCCGTGTGGACGAGGTATGCGGTTGACTCCTCGTCGATCCGGGGGATGAACAGATCGTTGGGGTCGCGGCCAGCCGGCGGCGGCAGGTAGTAGGAGGAAGACGGGCTCAGCAGCCACAGCGCGACGGCGGCCGCCGCCGAGGGCAGCGGCGTGGGACGGGCCGCGTTCGGATCGTTGGGGTCGGCTCCCTCCACGTAGGGCGAGTACAGCGCCGCCATCCGCAGCGTATCGATGCACTGCTCGCGGCTGGGCGCGTTGGCCTCGGCCGGCTGGGGCAGATCGATCTGCCGGCCGAGCACCCGGGCAGCCACCACCAGCATGGGCGTGAACTCCTGGCGCCAGAACCTGCGGCAGATCAGTTCGGCCTCCCTGCGGACGGGCATCTTCAGCGCGTCGGCAGCCTGAAGGGCCGCCAGCACGTGCGCCTGTGTCAGGCCGTTGGCGTCGGCCGTGGCGGCCCGCAGGACGGCCCGGATCGCCTCGCCGTTGGCCTCCTCCATCCGAAGCCTGGCGACAGCGGCCAAGGCCGCCGCAGAGGGGTATGCCCGGCCGGCCGGTGGGATATCGTCAGCTACCCACTTGCGCGCTGTCTCGTTGTCGATCAGGCTCAGCGCGTAGATCAAGCGGTCCTCCGACTCTTCCTGTCCGTGCATCCTGGCCGCGGCCATCTTCAGGCCGAGTGCCTGCGCTTGACCGTTGGGCTCCAGAGACGCCAACGCGTACGCGCAGCAGGAGACCAGGTGCGTGTCGCTGGTGCCGGTGTCGTCGAATCGCTCGCTGATTTGCGGGGCGAGGTCTTTCATGTCCGCCAGTGCGGTGTCGATGGCAGCCCACCCGGCGACATAGGGATCGTCGTCGTCGATCAGCTTGCGGAGCGTTCCGGCGTCGCGGAGCCTGGCGGCAAGCAGCGCCGCCGTCCGGCGAACCTGTGGCGCTTCGTCGGCGGCTGTGGCCTCCAGCGCGCGGCGGACATAGCGGTTGTCGCGCCCGGAGCGAAGCACCTTATCGAGGATCAGCCGCCGGGTTTCGGCTGCCGCCTCCGCGCGGCGTGTGGTTGCCTGGCTGTCCGCGGGGCGGGTCGTGAGGATGTCGATCAGCCTCAGGCGGTCGATCAGGTTGGGGTCTCGCCCCGGCGTGTTGAACGCGCCCAGCCGGCCCAGAACCTCGACGACGGCAACGAACTTCACGTCGCTGTCGGTCCAGAGCGCGTCGTTCAGCCGCCGTAGCGTTCGCGGGGAGCCGGCCGCCAGCTTCACACCCCACGCCACGGCCCTGGCGCGCGTCGGGGCATCGGCGCTGCCCAGGTTGTGCAGCAGCACCCAGTCGATGACGTGCGGCGTCAGCACGACCAGCGCGACTCCCGCCGCGGCAAGGCTCATCGAAACCGTCAGCGCCCTTCTCTGCCAAGGATGCTCGCGGAGATACTTGACCAGGGCGCTCATGGCATGAGTGTATTCCCGCCGGCGAATCCGCGCCAAGGCGGTATCCGGCTGACCTCTCCGCAGTTTGCATCCTGAGCCACCTGCGGCGCCCCGCCTGCCGCCTCTTCTCACTGGGCCACAGGGCTGCAGAGCATGCAGGTGTAGAAAGCGCCCAGCCAGGGCAGATGGCCGGCGCAGCCCCTGTCCGTGATTGACGCTTGCCTGCGACCGCGGGCAGTTGACGATCAAACCGTGCATCCCCGCTTTCCCCGGCCGGACACCCTGCCGAGACCGCCTCGGCCAGCACACGCTCAATAGTATACCAACACTTATTCGCGTGTCAGAGAAATCTTGACAAATATTCTCATTGCATAACCCCGATGTCGGCCGGATGTTGAATGGGCTCCGCCCCCCCCGCCGAGGCGTGCATCTCTTGCCCGTCGGCGTTGCCGTCTCCGTAGGCGGTGACCACGCACGGGCAGGCATAGGGGTAACGTCCCGAATGGCACTTCCTTAGGGAAGAAGACCCGGATCAGTCGCGATTGCACACATCAATAAGCCTTTGTACGGAAATGGCTTATGGCATGGCCCCGCTACGCCGATTGGCCGAAACCGCGCTAAGGAGGTGCCATTTGGGTAACGTCCCCCATTCCCCCCATTCCTCCCCTTGCGGATTCCCGGAACTCCCCTGACCAGTCGTCGTCTAGTGCAGTGTATCACCTTGGCTTGGTGGTGGAGCTTCAGATGAATCATGTGATGCGAATCGGCGTGTTCTGGATCGCGCTGGCAGGCCTGCTGACCGCCGGGTGCGAAGTCGTGGCTCCGGACGATGCGAGCGTGACGGCCGCCCAGCGTGTCGAACTGGCCGAGAAAATGCGCCTGGTCGAACAGCGGCACATGCCGTGTCAGGCCGAGGCGGTCGCGGCCGTGCTGGACGAGTACCTCGCCACCGAGGTCCGCGCGGTGTCGGCGGAGCTGGTGCCCATCCGCAACGACGGCGGGCTGCACTGGGCGTGGGTGGTCCGCATCGGCGGGCGCACGTCTGCCGTTCTGACGGCCGAGCCGTCCGGGCCCGCCATACGGCCGACCGGGGGACCGGCAGCCAAAGCGATGATCCGGGCACGGCGGTTCATCGCCGAGCACTTCGAGCGGTCGATGCCTGACCGGGCCAGAGGCAAGGACCAGCCACCCATCCCGCCCGAGCGGCTTACCGGGGAATGGCAGGAGCGGACCCACGGCGTGCAGATCGTCGCATTCGAACTGGCCGACCCGCGCCAGATGCGCTGGAAGATCACAGCCAAGCCGGTGGGCAAGAGGACGCTCGGGGGCGAAATCTGGATGCGCTTCACCCCTGAGGCGCTCGTAAGCGCCGAGTTCGGGCTCTGAAATGCCCACAGCGGGCATGCCGTTGTAGTCGACTGGGTTGCGCTTCGCGGCGCCTCCGCTTCGCTACGGCGTGAACAGCGACCTGGGCATCCTCGCTGCGCGAGTTTGGGGTCGCTCAGGAACCGGCCAGAATGCGTTCAAGGCCGGCCCTTTGGACCGCGATGGGCGACTGATTTCCCCTCACCTCCTTGGCGACTGCTACGGGGGCTAAAGGGGAGGGCCAAAGGGGAGGAGGGCTTAAGGCGACAGGCTGCTTCTTGCCGCTTGTTCTCGGCGTCGTGGCATGGCTGGCTCCTACGGGAGTGAGCATAGCATCGGGGCATGAGGGCAGCAAGGGGCGCCGCGGAGCCGGGCGGACCCGCCGCAGGCGGGTCGCGTCCGCCCGGCTCTTTCGGTCCGACGGGCCGCGGCTCTATAATTGCCCCGCAAGGAGCTTCGGACATGGCCGACAAGCGGATCGAGAAAGACAGCCTCGGAGAGGTGGCGGTCCCGGCGGGTGCCTTGTACGGCGCGCAAACGGCCCGGGCGGTGGCGAACTTCCCCATATCCGGATGGCCCATGCCCGCGGAGTTCATTCGCGCCCTGGGCTTGGTGAAGCTGGCGGCCGCCATGGCCAACAAGCAGGCGGGCCGGCTGGCAGCCGACCAGGCCGACGCCGTCATCGCCGCGGCCCAGGAGGTGGCCGACGGCAAGCTCAATGAGCACTTCCCGGTGGACGTCTTTCAGACCGGCAGCGGCACCAGCACGAACATGAACGCCAACGAGGTGATCGCCAACCGCGCGATCGCGATTCTAGGCGGCGCCCGCGGCGGGAAGGGCATCCACCCCAACGATCACGTCAACATGGCCCAGAGCTCCAACGACGTGATTCCCACGGCGCTTCACGTGGCCGCCGCCGTCGAGGTCAACTCCGCGCTTACTCCATCGCTGAGGCGGCTGCGCGAACAGCTTGGCGTCAAGGCCAGCCAGTTCGACGCCGTCGTCAAGGTCGGGCGCACGCACGGGATGGACGCCGTGCCGATCCGCCTGGGGCAGGAATTCGGCGGCTACGCCGCGCAGATCGACGGCGCGCTGGGCATGCTCGACAGGGCCGTCGTCGGGCTGTACTCGCTGCCGATCGGAGGCACCGCCGTCGGCACCGGGCTGAACGCGCCGAAGGACTTCGCGCCGGAGGTCTGCCGGATCCTGGCCTCCCGGACGGGCTTGCCGTTTGAGGAGGCGGCCAACCATTTCCAGGCCCAGGGCGCCAAGGATGCGGTGCTGTTCGTTTCCGGCGCGCTGAAGACGGCCGCCGTCGCGATGGGCAAGGTCGCCTCCGACGTGCGCCTGCTGGCCAGCGGGCCTCGCTGCGGGCTGGGCGAGCTTGTCCTGCCGGCCCTCCAGCCGGGAAGCTCCATCATGCCCGGCAAGGTCAACCCGGTGATATGCGAATCGGTGGTACAGGTT
>Ga0307379_10005148_pt1 | contig 18358 bp, 18 predicted proteins | sample UN2MG_FD_202237 | JGI IMG/M metagenome (GOLD analysis project Ga0307379, IMG submission 202237) | Soil microbial communities from Risofladan, Vaasa, Finland - UN-2 | ecosystem: Environmental > Terrestrial > Soil > Coastal area > Acid sulfate soil | place: Finland: Risofladan, Vaasa | collected... | reverse complement strand
GTAGCCTATTGCCTGCCATCTCTCCAGGCCGTCGATCAGCAGGTCGTCCGACAGGTTGTAGTTGATCTCGCCGTTCTGCAGGTTTGCCACGTGCTCGATGGCGGGCGGCTTGGCGCCGGTATGAAAAAAGATGTTGTCGTCGCAGCGCCCGATCGCGCTGCCCGTCCACGCGTGCAGGAAGTACATCACCGCATCGGGCGTGGCCTGGTAGCAGATGTTGCGCTCGATACGGTTGCCGGACATCAGGCCCGCCATTTGCCGCCAGGCGGGCAGCGTGCACGCGTAATCCTGAAGGCGCACGGCTGCCCTGCAATCCACGATGATATTGTTTTCGATCAGGTTGTTCTTTCCGCCGTGAACGATCACGCCGGCCGCTCCGCACCTCACGATCAGATTGCCATACACGAAGCAGTTGCTTGAGTAGTTGTCCAGGTAAACGCCGCAGGTGGGATAGTTGCTGCTGCGAACCAGGCGGCCGTCTTTCGCTTCGCATCCGAAGATATCGCTGAAGACGTTGAAGCGGATGATGTGGCCCGAGCGCTGGCCTTCGCGCGGCGCGCTTTCCATCCAGCAATGCAGGCCGGCGTTGTCGGCGGTTTCGAGGCAGACATTGCGCACGACGTTGTATTCGACGATGTTGCGGCCGGCCGGATTGTCGCCCAGCAGCAGCCCCCATGCGGGCATGTTTTCGATGAGGTTGTGCGAGATGCGGTTGCCGTCGCTGCTGCCGCAGAAGATGCCGGCCACGTATTTGTTAAGCACGCCGCAGTCGTGGATGTGGTTTTCGGAAATCTCGTTGAACTGCGGCTGCCGTGCGGCTCCTCCGGCGAGGCAGATGCCGTTTGCACCGGCGCCGCCGATGGTATTGCGGCGGATCACGTTGCGCGAGCTCGAGTCGCTGAGGTAGATGGCGTTGCCGCCCACATCGCAAAAATGATTGCCCTCGATCGTGCAATGGTGCGAGCGGTGCAGCCGCAGCGCATCGCCCACGTAGCGCTCGCCGGCCGGCAGAGCGGCGGCGCCGCAGCCTTGCACGCCGCCGGGGTGGGGCGTATCGCCGTCGCGCGTTTGCGTAAGAGTGAAACCGCAAAACGTGATCCACGATGCGCCGCGCAGGTCGACAAGCCGTTCGAGCCTCGGCACAACGACTTCGGCGTTGGAATCGCCCGACGGCGGCCAGAAGTACAGCATAGCTTCTTCCGCGTCGAAGCACCACTCGCCGGGCCGGTCGAGTTCCTCCAGCGCGTTTTCGATGCAGAAGCGGTTGTCGGTCTGGATCGCGGCGGGCACGTACCACGGGTGCACGTCGGTGTCCCAATCTTCGCGTGCAAGGCGGATGAGGCGCTCGCCATAGTTCACGCTCTCGACGGGGGTAACGGTCATGTTCCAGCCGGGGCCGCGGAACATCTTCACCTCGATGCCGCCGGGCCTGGCCCATGTGTGGCGAAAGGTGTTTGGTCTGTAGTGGAACGCCGTGGTGGAGCCTTGTTCGGCGGGCGCCTCCACAAACGCCCAGCCGGTGGCGAGCGGGTTGGCGGTGTCCACTTTTGGCCAGCGAGCCCTCGACATGCGGCGGCCCTTGCAGAAGAGCTGGCGTGTTTTCCATTTGCCTCCGCTGCTGCCGTGAAGCTCGGCCTGCATGATGCGGCCCCTGAAGGGCCTCCAGCCGCCCAGAACCTGCCCGCCGCTGAGCAGCGGCGTCTCGCCGGGATGCGCCCGCCACGCCACGGGGTTCTCGCGTGTGCCGGCGTCGGCCTCGGTGAGTACCAGCGGCTCCGTGAGGTAGTAGCTGCCGCCGCGCGCGATCACCGTGAGCGGCGATGGAAGCCGCTTGGCGTGCTTTCTGAGCGTGCGAAGGGCATCGCGAGCGCGCGCAAGCGTCGCAAACGGATGATCTTTCGTGCCGGGCCAGCCGTCGTTGCCGCCCGGTGCCACGTAAAACGTGCCGCTTTCATTGCTTATCTTCTGTTCCATGAGTTTTCCTCTTCGAAGGATCAAGCTCGGTTTGCCGCTGCCTAATGCTGTGCTCGTGTAAACATAACCTTACCGCAATGAGAGGAAAAAGTCAAGGTGCGGCCTGCGCGCAGCGGCCTGTGCGCAGCGGCCTGCGTGTAGATCGAGCAGGTGATCGTGAGGCCGCCCAGCAGGCTTCACATGCCATCGGAGCAAACTGCGGCTGTGCAGGATTGTTTTACGGAAGGATCGGAAAAGGCATGGATCATTGGGCCGCGTGCAGCTCGGCGCCGGCATCGACCAGCCGCTTCTGCAGCAGTGGCACGTTTAGCTTTCGGGGCGATTCGCCGCGTTTCACGCACAATGCCGCCGCGGTGCCGGCCGCTTGCGATATGGCCATCAGCGGCGCCATCGAGCGCGCGCTCTGGAAAGGCACCTGCTCGGCCGAGATGCACCTGCCTGCGATCAGCAGGTTTTCGATCTTCAGCGGCACGAGGCTGCGATACGGGATGTGAAAGCCCTCGTGGTTGAAGAAATATCGCTTGCCGTAGTAGCCGGGCACGGGGTTGGAGCTGATGGCCACCACGTCGTCGAAATGCCGCCCCTCGATGGCATCGGCTTCGGTGATCACGTATTCGCCCAGGATATGGCGTGTTTCGCGCACGCCCAGCATGTCGGCGGTTTGCACCAGGTAGCATTCCTCGTAGCCGGGATTGACGTGCAGCCGGTCAACCACGTCGAGGATTTTCGTGCGCGTCTGAATTTCGGCCTCGGTGAGCTCGATGGCGTCGGTGCCGTCGAGCCCGCCTACGCCGGGGCCCCATCCGGTCATAGTGTTGCCCACCACCACGCCCACGTAGCGGCCGTCGGCGAAATGCTCAGGACGCACGCCGGCCACCCTGTACATCAGGCCCATTCCCATGGCGTGCGAGTCGCTTTTCGGCGGCCTTGAGAAAGGTGCACCGGCCCGCGCCGCCACGTCTCCGTCGCCCGTGGCATCTATGATGATTTTCCCCTCGACAGCCTGCCTGCCGGACTTGTTCTCCACGATGATGCCGCGAATCGCGCCGTCGGCCACTATGCTGTCGCACACGTGGCTGTGCAGCAGCAGCCGCACTCCTGCCTCGTGGCACATTCTGAAGAGAAGGAATTTGAGGATTTCGGGATCGAATCCCACCGCGTATGGAATGTCGCCCGCTTCGAGTTGTTTGGTGAAATCGCCGTGGGCGGTTTTGCCGGAGATGCCATGCAGCAGCGCAAGCTCTACGACGATCTCCTGAGCGATGCCTTTGACGCTTTGAAGCTGATCGGGCGGTTTTTCGTTGCGGAAGCCGTTGAAGCTGGTCATCAGGCCGCTGGTGGCCATGCCGCCAAGCACGGCGGACCGCTCGACCAGGAGGGTGTGTGCCCCTGCCCTCGCGGCGGCTATCGCGGCCGAGACTCCGCCCGGCCCGCCGCCGGCCACTACGACGTCCGCCGAATGCGCGACAGGTATGTCCCTGGCCGGCTCATTGTATGTTTTCAACGCGATTCCTTCATGCCACCATGTACGCTGCACTGGCAAAGCCCAGGATGACCACTGCAACAAGAAGCACTGCAACTCGAGCGCAGAACTGGATCAGGAACGCTTTGCCCCAGCCGATCTTGTATACGTACTTGCAGATGGTGGTGCTGATGAAGAAAAATGCAATGATCAGGGCCACCGGAACGACAAATCGCATCGCTCCGACCTGGAGGCTGCCGTCGGTTGACACCACGCTCAGGAGGAAGGTGACGCCTATGAGCAGCAGGCCTATTGTTACGCGATCAAAGGACGAACAGACCAGGGCAGTTCTGAACGTGCTGCCTTTCTCGCCGGCGATGCTCGCCCCCAGCCACAGAAATATGGACGACAGCGCTATGCTCACGAGCAAGCTCATCACGAAATAGCAGATGCCAAGGGCCGTCTGAAGCAGCACCTTCTGGCCTTGTTCGGTTTGCTGGCCTGCGATCTTGCCCTTGTCGGAATCGTAGGATTCGCGAAGAAAACTGGTAACCGGCACGAGAAGTTTCTTCTCTTTGCCGGGGCTGGCGGCTGCATCGGGCACATTCGTGCACTTCGAGAAATCCCCGTAGATGGCATCGATCATCTGCAGCAGAGTTCTCATGCCTTTCGTACCTTCCTGGGCCGCTGCAGTGGATGTGATGACACAGGCGAGAGCGACCGCAAGGAGGACAATACGAGACATTTTCATATTAACCTCCAAAATGCCCGCTCGGATGAACCGCTTTCAAGACATCGGAGCGGGGCTTTCGATAGACACGGCAGAATAGCCTGCCGCAACACACGGGCGCACGTTCACCCCCGAGCATGTGTATATATCGTCACCCGTACACATTTTCTTTAGGTGAAACCAGAAGTTTAGGGAAAACTGCGCCATTGCCAAAGACCTCGCGGCTGCCGGATCCCCCAACGCGCCGCATGCCTGTGAAACCGCGCCAAAGCGAACGCTTGCGGTGACCGCCTTTCGCCGACCCGTTCTTTCTTAATTGTCGTTGATTTGCCCCTTAACGGGCGCTATAATCATGGTGCAGTATAGAGAGCATTTTATGTTGGCAAATAAAACTATCCTGGCGCTCGTTTCGGTGGCAGCCGTCGCTGCGGCGTCAGGCTGCGCCTGGTCTCAGCGAAATGGCGATGATGCCGCCTCGGTCATGCTCGATCATGCGAAATCGCTGTATGACGCCGGCCGCTACAGCAAGGCCGAGAGCGCCTTCAGCAGGCTTGACAACTCGCGCGTCTACGCCGCCGAGATCGTCGAGGAAGCTGTTTTTCACATGGGCGAGTGCCGCTTCGAGCGCGGCGACTACCCAGGCGCCCACAAAATCTACAGCCGGCTGCTGAAGGATTTCCGCCGCAGCACGCATACCGATGCCGTTGTCGAGCGCGAGTTCATCATCGGCGCCGCCTTCTGCACCGGCCGGCAAACCGCCTTCTTGCGCAAGCGCGGCTTCGGCGCAAAGGTGCTGCTCGGCGTTCTGGAATACCACCCGTTCTCGGTCTATTCCGCCGAGGCGAGGCTGATACTCGGCGATTATTACCTCGATCAGGCCGATTACGACGAGGCGATTGTGCAATACGACGTGCTGATCCGCGACTTCGGCAGCACCAGCCTGGCCAGGATTGCCAAGTATCGCAAGGCCCTTTGCCTCTACCACAACTTGCAGGGCAACCGCTACAACATCGAGGAAACCGAGAAGGCAATCGAAAGCCTTCAGCTTGCACATAAAGAGCTTTCACAACCCGCACGGAAAGACGCGCAGTCGCTGGAGGACATCGACAGCAAACTCCACGACCTTCGCGAGGTGGGAGCAAGGGAAAACTACGACATCGGCCGGTTCTTCCTGAAGAACAAGAACAAGAAGGCGGCCGCCACATATTTCTACGCGGTGCTGAAGGAAGCTCCAAACTCGTCTTACGCGGAGCCGGCCCGCAAAGCTCTGGACAGGATCGAACGGGAAATCAACCAGTGAAACCTCTCGCGGCTGCACTGATCTTGCTCGTGGCGGCATCAGCGCCCGGGTGTTACAGGATCGCCGGCCGCCCCTACGAAAATGTCCAGACCGTGGGCGTGAAGGTTTTCACAAACAAGACGCTCTACAGCGGCGTTGATTTCCAGCTTACCGACGCTGTGCGGCGCGAGCTTTCGGCCACAACCGTTTATGCCGTTGCATCGCCCGCCAAGGCCGATGCCGTGATCGAAGGCGACCTCACCGAATACAGCGAACCGGCCGAGGTGGTCGACGAGCAGCAAAACGTGGTTGCTCGGCGTTTGTTTGCCGCAGCCTCTTACCGGCTGGTCGACAACTCGTCGGGCGAGGTGCTGGCCGGCCCCGCAAGTGCTCGATGGAGCGAATTGTACAGGATGCGCACTGGCCGCACACTTGCTGAAGTTCGCGAAGACCTTTTCAGAAAGCTGGCTCAACGGATCGTTCAGCAGGTATTTCTACCCTGGCCCGATGACGGTGCCCTGGAACCCGAAGATCAACAGGAGTGAGCTATGGGGCAGGCCCCCAACGACGACAACAGAAATGAACAGCAACCCGGCGGCGGCTTCCGCACGCGAGCAATAATCGTTTGGCTGCTCATTGCAGTAGGCGTGATCGCATTGCTGCAGCTATCCTCCAAACTACCGGGCTCCGGCAGCGACACCGCCACACTCGCCGAATTCTACACAAACCTGCGCGAAAACAAGGTGGAGTCGGTTCGTATTGAAGACCGAGTGCTCCTGGTAACGCTGGTGAAGCCGTCGGCAAAAACGCCGCAACCGATCAAGTACACCATTCCGCCGGGGCACGAAGGCGACGTGCTGAACCAGCTTTCCGAACACGCCAAACTGCATCCCGGCCTCGATTTCGACTATAAGCCGCAGCACTGGGCGATGGTGGCCCTCCAAACATGGATCCCGTGGATCCTCATGCTCGCCTTGGTGTGGTTCTTCCTGACACGCGCGATGCGCTCGCCGATGACCGGCGGCGTGCTCGCCTTCGGCAAGAGCCGCGCACGCCTGGCAAAGAAGCACGCGGGCGTCACTTTCGACGACGTGGCCGGCGTTGAAGAGGCCAAGGAAGAAGTGAACGAGATCATCGAGTTCCTCAGGAACCCCACGAAGTTCGAGCGGCTGGGCGGGCACGTGCCGCGCGGCGTGCTGCTGATCGGCGCACCCGGCACCGGCAAAACACTGCTCGCCAAGGCCATTGCGGGCGAAGCCGACCGCCCATTCTTCAGCATCAGCGGCTCCGACTTCGTCGAGATGTTTGTCGGCGTGGGCGCATCCCGCGTGCGCGACCTCTTCCGCCAGGCAAAGGAAAGCGCCCCTTGCATCATCTTCCTGGATGAAATCGATGCCGTGGGCCGAAGGCGAGGCACCGGCCTCGGCGGCGGGCATGACGAGCGCGAGCAGACGCTCAACGCCATCCTCGTGGAGATGGACGGCTTTGATTCAGACGACCGCGTGATCCTCATCGCCGCCACCAACCGGCCCGACGTGCTCGACCCCGCACTGCTCAGGCCCGGACGGTTTGACCGCCAGATCGTGGTGGACCCGCCCGACATCAACGGCCGCGAGGCGATACTCAAGGTGCACGCGCGCAAGATCCGCATCGCGCCCGACATCGACCTGCGCCAGATCGCACGCGGCACGGCAAACTTCTCGGGCGCCGACCTCGCAAACCTCGTTAACGAATCCGCCATCATCGCCGTGATGAAGGGCAAGGATTACGTGGAGATGGACGACCTCGAGGCGGCCCGCGACAAGGTGCACTGGGGCCGCGAAAAGAAAAACAAGGCAATGTCGGAAGACGAGCGCCGCACCATCGCCATCCACGAAAGCGGCCATGCAATCGTCGGAAAGCTCCTCGAACCCGCCGTCGATCCCGTGCACAAGGTGGGAATCATACCCAGAGGCATGGCCTTGGGCGCCACCACCTACCTGCCCAAGGAAGACAGCTACCTCATCCAGCGCAAGAAGATCATCGGCAACATCACCACGGCCCTCGCCGGCCGCGCCGCCGAAGAACTGGTGCTCAACGACATCACCTCCGGCGCACAAAACGACCTCGAGCACGCCTCCGAGCTCGCACGCCTCATGGTCTGCAAGTGGGGCATGACCACGGCACTCGGCCCGATCAACTACAGCGAAAACGAAGAGACGCTCTTCCTCGGACGCGAGATCACAAAAGTGCGCAACATCAGCGAGGATACCTCGCGCAAGATCGATGCCGCCATCCGCGAGATCATCGATTCGGCCTCGGCCAACGCGCATAAGCTCCTCGAAGAGCACCGCGACGCCCTCGTCAAGCTGGCCGATGCCCTGCTCGAATACGAGGTGCTCGACGGACACGAGGTGGAGCTGATCCTTGAAGGCAAGCCGATCGAGCGGGCCCGGAAGCTGCCCGCCGCATCGCCCGCGGCCAAGCCCGCAGACAAGCCCGCCGGCGAGAAAACACAGCCCGAATTCCGTGAAGGCATACAGCCCGCATAGCCGCTGAAAGGCTCTGCATGAACCAGCCTTCCCAAACCGAATACACCGTCAAGCTCCCGCGCGGCCTCAGCCTCAAACTGGGGCCGCGCACACTTATCATGGGCGTGCTCAACGTCACGCCCGATTCGTTCTCCGATGGCGGCCTCTATTACCTGCCCGATCTCGCCGTCGAGCGCGCCCACCAGATGATCGAGGCCGGGGCCGACATCCTCGACATCGGCGGCGAATCCACCAGGCCCGGCGCCATGCCCGTGCCGCCCGAAACCGAACTCAAGCGCGTCATTCCCGTCATCGAGCAGATATCCTCGCGCTCAAACGTCATCATCTCGATCGACACCACAAAAGCCCAGGTGGCTCGCGAGGCTCTCGCAGCAGGCGCTTCCATCGTCAACGACACCACCGGCCTGCACGGCGATCCGGCACTCGTCAAGGCCGCCGCAAACGCGTCGGCTGCCGTTGTTGCAATGCACATCAAGGGCACCCCCCGCACAATGCAGCAGCAACCCGTCTACCACGACCTCATCGGCGAGATCGCCGGCTACTTGCGCGAAAGCATCGCCCTCGCCGAGGCAAACGGCGTGCCGGCCGGCCAGGTGATCATCGATCCCGGAATCGGCTTCGGCAAAACCGTACAGCACAACCTCGAGATAATGGCCAGGCTGCGCGAGCTCCAAGCCTTGCACCGGCCCATCCTCATAGGCACATCGCGCAAATCCACCATCGGGCAAATAACCGGCAAACCCGTTGACCAGCGCATCTTCGGCACCGCCGCCACCGTTGCCATCTGCATCATCAACGGCGCCGCTATCGTGCGCGTGCACGACGTATCCGAGATGGTCGACGTTGTAAAAATGGCCGACGCCATACGCTCGGCACGACGACCAAACACGGAGCAATAGGAGCAAGGCCGCCCTTTCCAGATCATGCTATACCTCGTCGCAACGCCAATCGGCAACCTCTCAGACATATCGCAGCGGGCAATCGACACGCTGCGCGCCGTCGATCTCATCGCCGCCGAAGACACTCGCAAAACCGGCCTGCTCCTTCAGCACCTCGGCATCAGCGCAAGAATGAAGAGCTACCACGAGCACAACGAAGAACGCAGCGCCGAAGAGCTGCTGCCGCACCTGCTCCGCGGCGAAAAGGTGGCGCTCGTTACCGATGGCGGCACGCCGTGCATCTCGGACCCCGGCTACCGCATAGTGCGAAAGTGCATCGAGCACGGCATACCCGTGGTCTCGATACCAGGCCCGGCGGCGTTCGTAAGCGCGCTCGTAGTCTCCGGCCTGCCCACTCACGAGTTTCACTTCTTCGGATTTCCGCCCAGGAAACCCGGCCAGCGCCGCAACAGGCTGGCCGAAATGGCATCGCTGCCCGGCACGCTCATCTTCTACGAATCGCCATTCCGCGTGGCCGCATTGCTGCACGATTGCCTGGAAACGCTCGGCGACAGGCGCGCGTGCATCGTTCGCGAGATCACCAAGATGTTCGAAGAAACTACTCGCGGCACCGTCTCCGAGCTTATCGCCGGCCTCTCCGCCAAACATCCGAAAGGCGAATTCGTCGTGCTCATCGAGGGATTGAACCGGCAGTAACGCCGCCGCAGTGCGTGAGCCGGTTTTGCCTCTTTCAACTTCCCCCGCCCTCTGGTATAATCCTCCTTCACCTGCGACCGCTCTCATCCCATAGCGAGGATACTCGATGACGCCAAGACAGCGTGTGCTGGCTGCGCTCCGAAACGAGGAAACGGACCGCGTGCCCCTCACCGTCTACTCCGGCCTGCTCGGCAGCGATGACGACGTGAAGGCCCTCCTCGGCGACCACGTAACGCTCATCATCTGGGCAAGCGCACACAGGACTGAATTCCGCAAGAGCACCTTTCGCTCCGAGAAATCCACCGAACACGGCGAAGAACTGCAGCGAAACTACATCGAAACACCCGTCGGCACCATCCACCGCAACTATCGTTTCGACCCCACCTATCACAGCACATGGGCGGTCGACTCCTATATCCGAAAGCCCGAGGATTGGGACGTGCTGCGGTTCATGTTTGAGGATGCGGTGTACACGCCCGACTACGAGCCGTGGCTGCAACGCAAGGCCCAGTGGGGCGAAAGCGGCGTGCAGAATACCGCCGTGGGCCGCACTCCATTTCAATCGCTGGCATACGAATACGTGGGCGTCCAGCAGCTCAGCCTCGATTATTACGACTACCCCGAGAAGGTGCAGGGCGTGCTCGACATTATGCTCGAGCGCCAGAACGAGCTGGACAAAATCTACGCCGAGTCGCCCGCCGAAGTGATCAACTTCCCCGACAACATCACGTCGATCGTGGTCGGCCGCGATCGCTTCCAAAAGTACTGCATGCCCCGCTACCGTCACATGGCCAAGGCACTCGAAGGCACGGGAAAACTGCTCGTGGCCCACATGGACGGCATGCTGAAGAACCTCGCCGACCTCATCGCCGACTCCCCGCTCACCTCGCTGGAAGCATTCACGCCCACGCCCGACAGCGACGTGAGCGTGGCCGAGGCCCGCAAGCTCTGGCCCGGCAAGCAGCTATGGATCAACTACCCATCGTCCGTGCACCTCTTCTCGCCGGACGTCATTCAAAAGCAAACACGAAAGATACTCGACGAGGCCGCACCGGTAAAAGGCTTCCTGATCGGCGTAACCGAAAACGTGCCCCCCACCGTCTGGCGGCAAAGCATGGCAACCATCGATAAAGCGATCGGCGATTTTCACGCGTGCAATTCGCGAACATAACCTTTTGAGGATAGACAATGGACCTGATCTACAAACCGGACTGGGCTGAAGCAAAGAAGCATTTCGAGGCGTTTTATCAGGGCGAGATCATCGACCGGCCCTGCGTGGCCGTGCGAGCACCCAAGGACGGCGCGAAGCCCCAGTGGGTGCAATCGGCAGCCACCGACATTCGCGGACGCTGGCTCGATTTCGACACGCAACTCGCCAACGCCGAAGTGGCCGCCGCGTCCACCTTCCACGGCGCTGAAGCCTTCCCCAGCTTCATGCCCTATCTCGGCCCCGACCAGTTCTCCGCGTTCCTGGGCTGCGACATCACCTTCGCCGAGGGAACCGCGTGGGTCAACCACATCCTCGACGATTGGCGATGGTTCACGCCCATCAAGTTCGACGAGTCGAACCACTGGTGGCGGCGCTTCATCCACCTCTGCCGGCAGAGCCGCGAACGCGGCCGCGGCAAATGGATTCCAAACACCAGCGACATCCACAGCGGCGCCGATTGCCTGCTAGCAATGCGCGGCCCCGAGGCGCTTTGCATTGACCTCATCGAGCGCCCCGAAGCCATCAGGCGCGCGATGGTCGAGCTTGAAGCAATCTGGTACAACATCTACGACCAGATAAATGAAGCCGTTGGCGGCCCGGAGGCCGGCGGCACCAGTTGGCTGCCCTGCTGGGGCGAAGGCAAATACGCGACTATCCAGTGCGACTTCAACGCACTGATCGGCCCCGATATGTACAAGGAGTTCTTCCTGCCCGAACTCGAAGCCGAGGCAAATTACCTCGACCACTGCGTCTATCACCTCGACGGCCCCGATACGCTTTGCCACCTCGACAATCTTCTCGCAATCCGCAAGATCGACGCCATCCAATGGGTGCCCGGCACCGGCAAGCCCTCCCACATCCATTGGCTCAACGTGCTGCGAAAGATTCAGAACGCCGGCAAAGGCGTGTGGATGGACGTGCCCGCCGACGAGGCAAAGCTGCTCGCAAAAGAGCTGCGCCCCGAGCGAGCGTTCTACCACATCACCGGCGGCATCAACACCGAAAAGGAAGCCCGAGACCTGATCGAGTGGTTCAAGGCCAACACCTGAGCGTTGCTGCGCGCAAGCGGAGCAAGATGCGAGTGGCCCAAGCGGGCGCCCGTGAAGGCTGCGATCCGCACGCTGCTGCTCGTAGGCCAAAAGCTCTGGATCGGCACCGACAAAGCTGTGCTTGCATACGAATGCCAAACGGGAAAGTTTCAGCAGATATCGCACGAACACCTGCCATTGCAGCAGGTGCTCTCGATGCTTCACGCGGGCGGAAGAATCTGGATCGGCACCGAAGGCGGCCTCGCTTCATGCCTGCCCAACGGCTCCGGCTGGCGGACAATCAGGAAGGAAGATAAACTCGTGCACGATGTCGTCAGCGCCATCGCCGCCGACATTCAGTATCTGTGGGTAGGCTCGATGGGCGGAGGCTTCACGAGGATTTCGGGAATCCTCAAAGAATAGCTGCGTCAGATTTGCGGCACTGCCGCCGCACGGCCCGTAATCGCCGACTCCTCCGCCGCGAAAACGACCGCCACCGCGCGGCCGCCGTCTATGTGCGAAGGATACACCTGCCCGCCCCGCCTCACCGCGTTGTAGAAGCTTCGCAGGTTGCCGCAGTGATCGCTATCCGCCGTCACCGCCACCGAAACCTTAGGCTCCTTCGCCCTCCGCGCCCGGCCGCAGCCGCCAAAGCCGCCTACCCCCGCTTGGGCCACTGGCATCTTGCTCTGCTTGTCCACCGCTTCGCTCCTATGGGTTCACCGTCTGCGAAACGTCCAGCACCGCGTGTGCATACATCGGGCGCTGGCGGTCGAGGTTGGGTATTCCGTGGAAGAAGCCGAGCACCTCGCCCATGGCATTCGTGATGGTGCCGTGGCCCACGTGGTAGAGATTCTGCCCGTCGTATCCGCAGAGGTTCACGGCCGCCATCGCGCGGCGGTAGAGTATGCAGTCGGTTACTGCGCGGCCGGGGAAGAAAACGCCCTCCAGAATCTTCGCATACTTTTCGCGGCCGGCGGCCGTGAGCAGGTCGGCGGAAGTAACACGATCTTCGCGTTTGCCGCCCGCGCCCGTCGGCAGCAGCACCAGTTCTACCTTCTCGGAGGCAAATATCTCGTTAACGTTCTTGATGCCGGAGTCGGCGCAGATGGCAATGGCGCATTTCACGCCCTTGATGTGGAAGTAGCTGAACATCACCTCCACCGGCTGCCCGCGGTCTGCCGGGTCCACCTCGTTTCCCTGCAGCACCAGCTTCACGGGCGAGTCCAGCGGAAGCTCGGCTCGCGTCACGCGGTGCTTGCGCTGCACGGCGTATTCTCCATCGGGAAACACGGCATAGTGCGCGAGGTGCCGCTTGTCGCCGGCCGATTCCACGAAACCAGCGCAAACCACCACGCCGGTCGATTGCGCCAGGTTGGCCAGCTCGGCGTAAATCGGCCCGCCGCCGGCTTTCTCGGCCGTGGCAACGACCTCCGGATAGCCGCCGTAGCCGCACGCGCTCATCTCGGGCGTGAGCAGCACGTCGGCTCCGTCGCGGGCGGCTTGCTGCGCGAATTCCGCGATTTGCCCAAGATTGCCCTGAACGTCGCCGGGCTTACTCGTAGTCGACGCGATCGCCACGTGAATCAGCTTGCTCATTGGCCGGTATCCTCCACGCCCTCCGCGATCACCTGCGCGATTGCGTGGCATTTGCAGTGAGAGATAGAGAGGAAGATTTCGGTAATGCCGAGCTTGCGTGCGCGGACGGCTGCCCTGCCGGAGAGCCGGATGCGCGGGCGGCCGCGGGCATCCGCCTGGACCTCGACCTGTTTCCAGCCGATGCCTTCGCGCCAGCCTGTGCCGAGCGCCTTGAACATGGCCTCCTTGGCGGCAAAGCGGCCGCCGAAATGCATCACCGGCACTTTGTGCCGCTGGCAATACGCGATCTCGGCTTCCGTGAAGGTTTTGCCCAGAAACAGCATTCCGTGGCGGTCTATCAGATCCTGCAGGCGATCCAGGTCAACGATGTCAACGCCCGTGCCGACGATCAATTGGCTCTCCATCGCAAGAACAAGCGGTTCATTTCCCGCCGCCACAATCACCTGTAGTCTACGTCCACCCATTTTCTGGCGCGTGCGCTCTTGAGCGCGGCCTCGCAGATGCAGAGCTCGGCGTGGCCGTCGGCGAAAGTCGAGAAGTTGATCTCTTTGTTGTCGCCGATGATGTAGCGGTAGAAATTCTCGAAGAGGTTCCGCGGCCCTTCCGGATACGCCTCGGGATGCCCGCCGGGGAAGTGCGCATACTTGCGGGCTTCGGGCTTCAGCAGCGACGGGTCCTTCACGAGCAGCTCGTTGGCTTTCTCGCGATAACCGATCCACATCTCGTTCGGATCTTCCTGGTCCCACGCGATGGCGCATTTCGAGCCGTCGATCTCGAAGTATAGGCGGTTCTTGCGGCCCGCGCTCACCTGCGACACCGTGAGTGCGCCGCGCGCTCCCTTGTCAAACTCCAGCAGCAGCGTGGCGTAGTCCTCGGTGGCTATCGCCATTTCAGTGAGGGCGGTGGGCTTGATCGTCTTGCCCGCATACGTCTCAACCGGCTTGGCGGGCTTCATGCGAATCGGATGGATCGTGGCGAAGTCGGCAAACACGCGCACGATCTTCTGCCCCGTGATGAACTGGATCAGGTCGCACCAGTGCGAGCCGATGTCCGCCACCGCGCGGCTGTCGCCGCTGAGGCTGGGTTCGAGCCGCCAGTTGTAGTCGGTCTTGAGGTATAGCCAGTCCTGCAGGTAAGAGCCGTGCACGATGAACACGTCGCCGAGGTCGCCGTCCTTCACCATCGCGCGCGCCTGCTGCGTGAGCGGATAGAAGCGGTAGTTGAAATCGATTGCGTTTGCCACGCCGGCCTTCCGGGCCATCGCTACCAGCTTGCGCGATTCCTTTGTCGTCATCGCCAGCGGCTTCTCGGAAACCACGTGCTTGCCGGCCTTGATGATGTCGCTCGTGATCTGGAAATGCAGGAAGTTCGGAGTGCAGTTGTGCACCGACACGATCTCGGCATCGGCCAGCATGTCCTTGTAATCGCCGTAGGCTTTCTCGATGCCCAGCTCGTCGGCTTTCTTTCGAGCCAGCGCCTCGCCCGCCTCGGCCACCGCAGCCACTTCCACCATAGGCAGCCGCCGCAGCGCCTCAACGTGCGCCGGCCCGATGAATCCAGTACCGATCACACCTACTTTTATCTTCTTCATTGTTACCTCCGTGGCAGTATTCATCAGCGTCGATTGCACACAAAAAGTTATCGCGTGATTATACACCGGCCCCGTGGAGAGTCAAGAGAAAAAGACCGGTGCGTGGCAAAACTCAACGCCGGACGCCGTAATTGCACTTTGATTCACCCCCGCGTTCTGCGATAATTGAAACAATGAAACCCGACGACAACTGGAGCCGCGCCGCCAGGCGCACAACGGCAAGCCGGCTTAGAGTGGTAAAGCCGTTCGACCCCTACCACTGCCCGCTGTGCACGTGCCCGCCCAAGCTCACGCTGAACGTTTACACCGGCTGCGGCACCGATTGCTTCTACTGCTACACCAGCAGCTACGCTTGGGGCCGCTGGGGCAGGCAGTCGCTGCGCTGGGGTGCGCGCAAAAGCCTGCACACCGGGCTGGAAAAAGACATCGCCACGCTCGCCCAGGCCGGGCCGCCCCTTAGCCAAATGCCCATCGTCCTCTCGCTGTCGTCCGACCCCTACCCCGACACACCGCGCGTAAACGAAGCCCAGCTTGGCCATACGCGGCACTGCCTGAAGATGCTATCCGATGCAGGCATGCAGATCATGATCCAAACGAAATCCGACATGCTTCTGCGCGACATGGACATCCTCGACCCGCGCAGCACCGTCATCGGCATGACTATCACCACCCCGCATGAAGAGCTTGCTGCGCAAATGGAGCCGCACGCGCCGCCGCCGAAACGCCGCATGGCGGCCCTGGCCCGTGCCGCCGCCCACGGCTTCGCCACCGTCTGCAGGGTGGATCCGCTCGTGCCGGGCGTAAACGACGATGCCGAGTCGATCGCGCTGCTGGCCGCCCTCCTGCGCGATGCCGGAGTGAAGCGCATCATATCCAGCACGTTCAAGAAACGGTGGGACAGCGCCCGCCGGTTTGCCCAGGCCTTTCCCGAGCAGGCCGCGGCCTCCGAGCAGCATTACGAGCGGCAGCCAATCCAAGGCTACCGCTACCTTACAGCAGAAATGCGCCGGCTGATGATGGAAGGCGTGCTGCGCATCGCGCACGATTGCGGTCTGGCTTTCTCGTGCTGCCGCGAAGGCTTCGCAGAGCTCAACGACGGCTGTTGCGATGGAAGGATTCCGCAAAGCGTCCGATCATAACTAAGAGGAAACGCCCGGCCGCACCGCCGCCGCCACAATGGAAAACAGAGGATTGCATGGCGCTCTCGCACGACATCATCGAAAACCTGACCGGCTACTCGAAGGCGATGTACGCCACGTGGTTTTACTACAAGCCCGGCCGCCTGCTGCTCGATGCAGGCGAGGGCGTGGCATCGGCTATGGGAAATTTCATCTTCGGCATCGAGAAGGTTTTCATCAGCCACGGCCACCACGACCACATCGGCGGGCTGCCCGGCGTTGTGCGGGCGCGCAACAGCGCCCGCGGCGACAAACAGAAGCCGCTGGCCATCTACTACCCCTGGGACGACAACCTCATCGAGCCTATCATCGAATACATTCAGAAAGTTTCCGGCCGGCTCGACTACGATCTCACTTGGAACCCGCTGAGGCCGGGCGACGAGCTGCCGCTGGGCGACGAGCATGACAAGCCGCGCTCCGCCGGCCGCACCATCGTGCGAGCCTTCCAAACGCCCCATTCAAAGCGGTCTACTAGCCTGGGCTACAAGCTGGTCGAACGCCGCCGCCGCTTGCGGCCCGAATTTGAAGGCCGGCCCGAAGCCGAAATCGCACGGCTCGTCAAAGAGCAGGGCCGTGAAGCCGTAACCGAACTCTACGAGCACAGCCTGCTGGTTTACGGCGGCGACTCCATGCCGCTGCCCGTCGACGAGGTGCGCGATTGCGAGGTGCTGCTGCACGATTCCACCTTCCTCACCCCCGAAGATCGCGGCACCGAAACACACGCCGCTATGGAAGAGGTCATGCAGCTCGCAGCCCAGGCAAACGTGGTGCACCTGGTGCTCGTTCATATATCGTCGCGCTATTCCAAAACACAAATACTCAAAACCGCACGCAAACTGGCGGACAAGTACGGCCTAGCCGACCGAACCACGCTGGTGATTTACAGGCAGATCATTCCGCTGATAGACGACGGCGAGCGACCAGCCGGAGGAGCTTAATGAATCTCCAAACCAACGACTTCTTCGAGCTCGAAGGCTTCCAGCACAGCAAGCTTTTCGACGGCACAACCAACCCATGGGAGGTGCTCGGGCAAGCACTGATCGATTATATCGCCGCGAACATCCAGCCCGGCATCCACGGCCGGGTGATGGACGGCGCCTGGCTGATGAGCGACCGCATCGAGATCGGCGAGGGCACCATAGTAGAGCCGGGGGCAATGATCAAGGGGCCGGCGATCATCGGCAGGAACTGCGAAATCCGCCACACCGCCTACTTGCGCGAAAACGTGATCGTCGGCGACAACTGCGTGATCGGCCACGCCACCGAGATCAAGGCCTCGGTGCTGCTCAACCACGTGGAGGCCGCGCATTTTGCGTTCGTCGGCGATTCCGTCGTCGGCGGCCACGCAATGCTCGGCGCCGGCACGCGGCTGGCCAACTTCAAGGTAGACGGCTCTGAGGTGATCGTCTACGCGCCAAACTGCAACATCCGCACCGGGCTCACAAAGTTTGGAGCTATAGTCGGCGACGGCTGCAAATTCGGCTGCAATTCCGTTTCCAATCCCGGCACGATCCTCGGCAAAGGCTGCATCATCATGCCCTGCACCGCCGCCAAAGGCTGCCTGCCGGCCGGCACCCGTGTAAAGTGAATTCAACAGGCACCCCAATGACACTCCGCCAAATCATCACCAAGGAACAGATCGACCGGCGCGTAAACGAGCTTGCTGCGCAAATCCGCCGCGACTACGAAGGCAAGGAAGTCGCGGTCGTCGCCGTCATGACCGGCGCCGTCTTTTTTCTCGTCGACCTCCTGCGACGCGTCGACCTGCCCGTCCGCCTCGACGTGCTGCAGGTGAAAAGCTACAACGGCACGGCGACCAGCGGAAGCCCCAGGATCGTCGGCCGGCCCGCCCTGCGTCTGCAAGGCCGCCACGTGCTGATAATCGACGACATCCTCGACACGGGCCTTACGCTGCAATCTGTAGTACGCGAGGTGAAAAAAAGCTGCCCCGAATCGCTGAAGATTTGCGTGCTGCTCAGCAAGAAACGCCGGCGCGAGGCCGACATCCAGGCCGACTATTGCGCCTTCGAAATCGCCGACGAATTCGTCGTCGGCTACGGCTTGGACTACGACGGCCAGTTCCGCTACCTGCCATACATCGCTGCCATTGATGAAGGCTAGCTCCCCTCTAACCGCCCAATAATCTTGCTTATTCACGCCTGCCGATTTATAATGGAAATA
>Ga0307379_10005147_pt1 | contig 18360 bp, 14 predicted proteins | sample UN2MG_FD_202237 | JGI IMG/M metagenome (GOLD analysis project Ga0307379, IMG submission 202237) | Soil microbial communities from Risofladan, Vaasa, Finland - UN-2 | ecosystem: Environmental > Terrestrial > Soil > Coastal area > Acid sulfate soil | place: Finland: Risofladan, Vaasa | collected... | reverse complement strand
TGCACCGTTGAGCAGCCGCCCTATAAAGCCCACTTTTCTGGCAGGCACAACGAACATCTCGGCAGCTTCCGGCTCCGGCTCCGGCTCTTCAAAGGCCTCGATGTCGGCCAGGGCCTCAGCCGAAACCATCACGAAAGCCGCCAGCAGAATCCACAGCAGAAGGTGTTTGTTTCTCATATAGTCCTCCGTTGGATAAAAACAGGTGTCCTCGGACCACCAATATAATATCGCGCGTTCCCACCGTCGTCAACATGAATTCCCCGCCTCCTGATGCCTGGCATTGTATTTTTATGTATTGCCACGGGCCGCAGACGGGGCCGATGGCTTGGTACAAAAAAGACCCGGTACCGAAGGTCCGCTAACGGTACCGGGAAAAGAAGGCCGGCAGGGACTTCCGGCTCCTCTTTGCTGACGAACAAAAAAAAGGATAGCCGAAAACCCGAAGGGTTTACGGTATCCCATTAAAGCGTGTCTGTAGAATCGGTCAGTAGGCTATTAGAAGTATACCACGAAAAACCTGAATGTCAAGCAGACTTTTCGTGTTTTTTTCCACGAATCTCCGGCGCGACAAGCCCCTTTGCATCGTAACGCATTGCGGCATCGGTACTTGCAAGTACCGGAAACTTTTCGCCTGTAACTGGAAAAAATGGATTTTTCCTGCCTTGCCGCCCGATTAGCTCCGATAATCAGGGCTTTTTGTTTGAATGCAACCCCCGCCCATGCTATAATGAAAAGGTGCAGGGAAATCCCCCTCGCAGACAGCTATCCGGAGAAAGGAGCCGCACATGAAACTTCAATGGTTAGGGCATTCCTGCTTCCTGATCACCGCCGCCGACGGAACACGCATCCTCACCGACCCGTACGATGTGAAATCCTACGCCGGCGCCCTCTCATACAAGGACCTCGACGGCCTGAAGGCCGATATCGTGACGGTGAGCCACATGACGCACCCCGATCATAATCATCTCGATGCGATCGGTGGGCCGCGGCGGGTGGTGAAGAAAGCCGGCGACCACGTCATCGGCAATATCCGGATCACCGGCGTTACATCGTTTCACGACGAGGCCAAAGGCAGCGAACGCGGCATGAACATCATCTTCATCATCTCGGTCGACGACATCCGCATCTGCCACCTCGGCGACCTCGGCCACGTGCTCACCGAGGGTAACGCCCGCGGCATGGGCAAGGTGGACGTATTGCTGGTGCCGGTGGGCGGCACGTATACCATCGACTCCGGCCAGGCCGACACCGTCGCAAACATCGTCAAGCCAAGCATCGCGATCCCGATGCACTACAAAACAGATCGTTGCGGTTTCCCCATAGACGCTGTCGGGCCCTTCCTCGCCGAAAAGCAAAACGTGAAACACCTCAAATCCGAGGTGACCATCTCCCGCGAAACGCTGCCCCAGGAAACCGAAACCTGGGTGCTCGAATATACGAAATAGCCAAAGGATCAGTATGGCACATAAGGTAACGTTGATACCTGGAGACGGCGTGGGGCCGGAGATCGCCGAGGTGGCGAAAAACTGCATCGATGCCACCGGCGTAAGAATCGATTGGGAAATCGCCGAGGCCGGCAGCGAGGCTCACCAGAAAACCGGCACTCCCCTCCCGCCCGAAACCATCGAATCGGTGCGGCGAAACAAGGTGGCCCTCAAGGGGCCTGTAACCACGCCCGTGGGCACGGGCTTCCGCAGCGTAAACGTGGCACTCAGGCAGGAGCTTGGCCTTTATGCCTGCCTGCGGCCGTGCAAGACCTACCAGGGCGTGAAAACATTCTTTCCGCCGGTCGACCTCGTGGTGGTGCGCGAAAACACCGAAGACCTTTACGCGGGCATCGAGTTTGAACAAGGCACCGACTCGTGCCGCGAAATCATCGAAGCCGTGCAGCGGCTGGGCAGGAAAAAGGTGCGGCCCGACTCCGGCATCAGCATAAAGCCCATCTCCATCTCGGCCACGCGGCGGATCGTGCAGTTTGCATTCGACCACGCCCGCAAGCACGGCCGCCGGAAAGTGACCGCCGTGCACAAGGCCAACATAATGAAATTCTCCGACGGCCTCTTCCTCCAAACCGCCCGCAAGGTGGCCGAGGAAAACTGCGACATCGAGTTTGAAGACCGCATCGTCGACAACATGAGCATGCAACTCGTTCAGAAGCCCGAGCTATACGACGTGCTGGTGCTGCCGAACCTCTACGGCGATATCCTTTCCGACCTCTGCGCCGGGCTGGTGGGCGGCCTTGGCATTGCACCGGGCGCCAACTACGGCGACAACGGGGCCGTCTTTGAAGCCACCCACGGCAGCGCGCCCAAATACAAGGGCCTCAACAAAGTCAACCCCACCGCGCTCATTCTATCCGCCGTGCTGATGCTCAGCCACCTCGGCGAGGAAGCCGCCGCACGCAAGCTCGAACACGCCGTGGCCGACGTCATCCGCGAAGGCCGCTACGTCACATACGATCTGAAGCCGCACCGCGACGATCCGGCCGCCGTCGGCACTCGCGAAATGGGCGAGGCAATCATCAGGAAAATCCAAGGAGCAGAATAAATGGGCCGACCGAAGCTTGCCGTCATCGGCGCCGGCATGGTGGGCGCTACCACCGCGCAGCGCCTGGCCGAAAAGGAACTTGGCAACGTTGTCCTCACCGACGTCATTCCCGGAATGCCGCAGGGCAAGGCACTAGACCTCCTCCAGGCCGGCCCGGTTGAAGGCTACGGCGTGAGCGTCACCGGCTCAAACGACATCGCCGACATTGCAGGCTCCGACATCGTTGTAATCACAGCCGGCATTGCACGCAAACCCGGAATGAGCCGCGACGGCCTGCTCAAGATCAACGGCGAGATCGTGAGCGGCCTGGCCGATGCCATCCGCAGCCACGCCCCCCACGCCATCGTGATCGTCGTCACGAATCCGCTCGATGTAATGACGCAGCTCGTGCACCGGCGCACGCAGTTCGATGCCTCCCGCGTGATGGGCATGGCCGGCGTGCTCGACTCCGCGCGCTTCCGCACGTTCATTGCGGCCGAGCTTGGCGTGGCGGTAAACGACGTAGCCGCGATGGTGCTCGGCGGGCACGGCGACTCGATGGTGCCCCTCCCCCGCTTTTCCACTGTCTCTGGCATACCAATCACCGAGCTGCTGCCCGCGCAGCGCATCGACGAGCTGGTGGAGCGCACGCGCAACGGCGGCGCCGAAATCGTCAACCTGCTCAAGCAGGGCAGCGCCTGGTACGCGCCCTCCGCGTCCGTGGCGTGCATGGTCGAATCCATCGTGCGCGACCAGAAGCGCCTGCTGCCGGCGTCCGTGTACCTCACCGGCCAGTACGGCATAAAGGACGTATTTGCCGGCGTGCCGGTGAAGCTCGGCGCCTCGGGCGTCGAGCAAATCGTCGAATTGAAACTGACCCCCGCGGAGCTTGCAGCCCTGCGGAAATCGGCCGAAGAGGTGCGAGCACTCGCCGAAAGGCTCTAGCAGCAAATGCGCAATATCCCGTTTGAAACCATAGCCGAAGCCGTCGCACAGGCCGCGGTCGACGCCGCACACCTGCTGCCCCACGACGTTCTTCACGCGCTCGAGCAGGCCCGCGAGCGCGAGCGGGCGCCACTGGCCAAGGACATCCTCGGCCAGCTCATCGAGAACGCGCGTATCGCCCGCGAAAGCCATATGCCTCTATGCCAGGACACCGGCTTGGCCGTGTTCTTCGTGCGGCTCGGCTCCCGCGTGCAGGTGCAGGGCGGCTCGCTCGCCGATGCGCTCAATGAAGGCGTGCGACGCGGTTACAGCCGCGGCTGCCTGCGGCGGTCGGTGCTCGGCGATCCGCTGCACCGGGTAAATACCGGCGATAATACGCCCGCAATCATCCATTTCGAGCCTGTGGACGGCGACGAGCTGGCCATCGACTTCATGGCCAAGGGGGGAGGCTGCGAAAACATGAGCCGCATAGCCATGCTCACCCCCGCCGACGGCCGGCGCGGCGTAATTGATTTCGTAGTCGAAACCGTGCGCAAGGCCGACGGCAACCCGTGCCCGCCGATCATCGTGGGCGTGGGCATCGGCGGCACCTTCGAGCTTGCCGCCATCATCGCGAAAAAAACGCTGCTCCGCCGGCTTGACGAGCACCACGCCGATCCCGACCTCGCCGCGCTCGAGCACGAAATCCTGGCCGAGGTGAACGCCCTCGGCATCGGGCCGCAGGGGCTGGGCGGCGACACCACGGCCCTCGGCGTGCACGTTGAAACCGCGCCCTGCCACATCGCATCGCTGCCGGTGGCGGTGAATATCGAATGCCATTCGCACCGCACGCGGAGAATCACGCTGTGAAAGAGCACACCATCACCACGCCGCTTTCAGACGAGGCCGTGGCCGCGATGCGCGCGGGCGACCGCGTGCTGCTGTCGGGCGTGATTTACACCGCGCGCGATGCCGCACACCGCCGCATGATCGAGCGGCTTGACTGCGGCGAGCATCTGCCGATACCGGTTGCCGGGCAGGTGATCTACTACGTGGGCCCCACGCCCACGCCCCCAGGCCGCGTGATCGGCTCGGCCGGCCCCACCACGAGCTACAGGATGGACGCATACGCGCCGCGGCTGCTCGAACTGGGCATCAAGGCCACCATCGGCAAGGGGCCGCGCTCCGCCGCAATGATCGACGCGATGCGGAAGCATCGTGCGGTATACCTCGCCGCAATCGGCGGCGCGGGCGCCCTGCTGGCCGGCTGCGTGCGCGAATGCGAAATCGTGGCGTATCCCGATCTCGGGCCCGAGGCCGTGCGCAGGCTGGTTGTCCAGCTTTTCCCGGCCATCGTCGCAAACGACATCTACGGAGGCAACATCTACGTACGGTGAGGCCGCCCTCGCCTTCATCAAGCCCATGAAATGGAATGAACTAAAGAAACTGATCGTGCCCGGCAGCTCGTGCGTGCTCACCACGCACTACTCGCTCGACGGCGACGCCATCGGCTCCGAGCTTGCACTTGCGGGGCTGCTCACTCAGCTCGGCGCCCGCCCGCACATCGTCAACCACGACGCCGTGCCGCGAATCTACCGCTTCCTCGATCCCGGCAACATCGCCCGTCCATTCGGCGAGCTTGATCCTGGAATCGTGGAGAGCGCCGATCTCGTGTTCGTTCTCGACGTTTCAAACTGGGAGCGCATCGGCGAGCCCGCGCAGGCCATCCGCCGCAGCCACGCGAAAGTGATCTGCATAGACCATCACGCCACAAGCGACGGCATTGCGGATATCGATATCATAGAGCCCACCGCCGCTGCAACCGGCATGATGATATACGACATGATCCAGGCGTTCGGCGCGAAAATCACCCCGCCGATGGCCGCCGCCCTTTTTGTGGCAATCGCCACCGACACCGGCTGGTTCCGCTTCTCGAACACATCGCCCGCCGTTTTCAGGGCGATTGCCGGCATCACGGAAGCCGGCGCCGTGCCGGCGGAGATTTACAGCTTCGTCTACGAAAACCTCCGCTGGGAGCGCCTGCACCTGCTGAAGAGCGGCCTCGGCACGCTGAGGTCGGCGGCGGGCGGCAAGGTGGCGTGGATGACGCTTTCGCGGGGAGCTTTCGAGGAAAGCGGCGCCGACGAGGAAGACGTTGAAGGCCTGATCGATTTCCTCCGCTCGATAGCCGGCGTGGAGGTGGCGATACTTTTCCGCGAGTCGCCCGCCGGCGTGATCCGTATCAGCATGCGCTCGAAAAGCAGAATCGACGTCGGCCGCTTTGCCGAGCGATTCGGCGGAGGCGGCCACGCCCGAGCCGCCGGCATAAAGATGTCGGGACGGCTTTCCGACGTAACGGAGAGAGTTCTCGCGGCCGTGGATGAGCTGTTTGGCTCCAAGGCCGACGTCAATGTTTGACGGAAAACGGAGCGGAAAACCGATGCCGCCCACTGCTGTCATTTCAGACATTCACGCAAACATCCACGCCCTCCAGGCCGTGCTCGCTCACATCAAGGAGCAGGGCATCGAGCGCGTCATCTGCCTGGGCGACGTGATCGGCTACGGCGCGCATCCCGCTGAATGCATCGACGCCGCACGGGCGTTTGCAGTGTGCCTGCGCGGCAATCACGAACAGGGCGTGCTGCACGACGCCTCACAATTCAATCGCGAAGCACAGCGGGCTACGATGTGGACTCGTTCGCAGCTCAAGCCGGGGCTGCTGAGCGCATCGGCAAAAAAAGACCGCTGGCGTTTTCTCGAAACGCTGCCAGAGTCGCACCAGGAAAACGACGTGCTCTTCGTCCACGGCTCGCCGCGTAATCCCGTTTGGGAATATCTTTTCGCGATGGACTCGGCCGACCTGCTGGGCGGCATCTCCACCAAGCTTGCGGAAAACCTCTCGCTCGTGAAGAAGCTTTGCTTCGTGGGCCACACGCACGTGCCTTGCGTGATCGAGGGCACCGGCGTCTATCGGTCGAGCGCCGCGCTCGGCGGCACGTTTACTATCGAGCGCGGCTCAACGGCGATCGTGAACGTCGGATCCGTAGGCCAGCCGCGCGACAACGACCCGCGAGCCGGCTATGCAACGTGGGAAAACGATACCATCACCTTTCATCGTGTGAAATACGATGCGGCCGCCGCGGCGAAAGACATCATCGGGATCGCCGGCCTTCCGCCGATCCTCGGCGAACGCCTGCTCACCGGCATCTGACAAACCCGAACCTCAAGCTTTCATCTGCCGGCCAGGGCGTCTTTTGCGGTTTGAATCCACGGGCTGGCGGGATACGCGGCACGGAATTCCTCGAGCATCTTTTTGCCTTCGGCGGCGCGGCCGGAATCTATCAGGCACAGACCGCAGTTCAGCATGATCACATCGCCCTCGATCGCCGGGTCGTGCGTTTGCAGCACCCGCTGGTATGATTTCACTGCGAGGTCGTACTTCAGCGACAGCCGCTGGCAGTCGCCGATACCCGCCCACGCCTTGCGCTGAAGCGTAGCGCGGGGCCTCTTTTCGATGCAGCGCCGGAAAGCTTGCTCGGCCTCAGCATAGCGCTGCTGGTTCAGCCGGCACACACCCACCCAATAGCAGGCTTCGGCGGCTTCGGATGGCCGGGCGCTGATGCTCGCCTCGAATTGCCGGGCGGCAGCCTCGTAGTTGCCCGCCAGGTAATACTTCTGTCCTTCGAGGAACGCGGGGACCGGCGGCTCGTCGCGCACGGCCGAGCCGAAACAGCCCGGCAGCAAAGCAGCCGCCAGCAGAATCACGCATACCGGCATCCGGTTCATTTTCATCCTCGCATGTAATCGCGGTTCTTTGCCAGCTTCTCGCGCGTCTCTTCCACCAGCATCTGGAACGCCGGATGGTCGCTGGGCCACGAGCGGTCTTCGTAGCGGCCATCCTTCATCTTCGTCAGCTCGGGCAGCACGTCTTTGAAGTAGCTGCCGTAGATGTGGAAGGAATCGCTCTGGTCCATGTAGCGACCGACGCGAACGGGCCGGTTGATCTTTTTCGAGATGCGCTCGGCAACGATGCGCTGGAGGTCGGTGAGCGCGTAAACGTTCATGAACCACGCTTTGTAGGCGTCGCGCGACCGCCAGCTCGTGTTGAGGTTCAGCACCGGCTCGCCCGCTTCGTTTGGCAGCAGCCTGAACCACAGCCGCTGGAGGCAGGGCGGATCTTCGGTTTGCGGGTCGGCGGTGGGCATCCAGGTAACGGCCTGGATGCGGCGGCTGTGGCCGGCGGCGGCCGCCTTGTTCACTACGTAATCGATCTGGTTGATCGCTCGAAGCCGCGGCGCCTTCGGGTCGTTTATGTTTTCGGTGGGCGCGTAGTCAAAGATGCGCTCGTGATAGGTATAGGTCCATTTGTCGGGATCGGTCGCGTCGATCCAGTGGTCGTGGATGCCCTCCACCACCTCCTGGCGATAGACTTCAAGCTCTTCGGGGCCGCCGGGGAAGTTCTTGTGGATGCGCGGCTCGCCAAACGGCTCGCGCACCTCGACCATCATCGTGCAGTCGCGGCTGGGCGGGTCGATGAAGCTGCCTTGGGCGTCTTTGCGGTCGTACTCGGTCCGGATGTCTACGCCGTTTTCCCAGCAGGCCAGGATCGCCTTCTCCCAGGCTTCGGGCAGGGTGCGACCGGAAACGAAAAGGATGGGAATGTTGCCGCCATTGGTATTCATTGGTGAGGGTTCTTCCTTACATGCCAAGCCGTGCGCGAATCTGCTGCGAGATCACCTTGTTCACAAGATGCTTGTTTTCCTGAATCCATCGATAGTAATCGCGGCGTTTGAGGGCGGATGCGGCTTCTTCATCGAGGATGTAAACCGCATCGGGATGAAGCTGCAGAACAGACGCGGTAACCGAGGCGGTTACGGGCCCTTCCACGGCGGCGGCTGCCACGTCGGCCTTGGCCGCGCCCGTGGCAACAAGGATGATGTGGCGTGCCTCCATTATGGTGCCCACGCCCATGGTGATGGCGAAACGCGGCACCTCCTCCTCACGCGCAAAAAACCGGGCGTTGTCGGCGATTGTTTCGCGTGTGAGCGTTTTGACGCGCGTGCGCGAGCCGAGCGACGAGCCGGGCTCGTTGAACCCGATGTGGCCGTCGCGGCCGATGCCCAAAAGCTGGATGTCGATTCCGCCGGCGGCCTTGATCTCTTGCTCGTATGAATCGCAGAAGCCGGCGGGGTCCAGCACCAGGCCCGAAGGCACGTGGATGTTTCCCTTGTCGATGTTGATGTGGCGAAAGAGGTTTTCATACATGAAGTGGTAGTAGCTCTGCGGGTGCGTGGGCGGCAGGCCGAGGTATTCGTCGAGGTTGAAGGTTACTACCTTCGAGAAATCCAGCCCGCCCTCCTTGTGCCGCCGTGCAAGCTCGCGGTATGCGATCAGCGCGGTGCTGCCGGTGGCGAGGCCAAGCACGAGGTTGGGCTTTCGCAGGATTTGGGTGGTTATGACGTTTGCCGCGAATAGACCCGCCTTTTCGGCGTTCGCTTCAATGATGACTTCCATGACTTGTCCCTGGCTCCTGGTGTGGACTGCGAAATTTCTGCACGCCGGGCCGCGAGACGGCCGGCAGATGAATGGTGAAGGTGGAGCCCTGGCCGGGCTGTGTTTGAACGTCGATCGAGCCGCAGTGCTCCTTGACGGTCTTTGCCACCACGGCGAGGCCGAGGCCGGTGCCCTTCGAGCCCTTCGTGCTGCAGAAGGCCTCGAAGATGCGCGCTTGCACGTCGGGCGGGATTCCGCAGCCGTTGTCGGTGACGGCGATGAAAACGCGCTTGGCCTGCTCGTCTTTGCCGATCTTGATGGATATTCTGCCTTTGCCCGATTCGACGGCATCGATGGCATTGGTGAGAATGTTCAGCAGGCAGCGTACGATGCCTTCGGCGTCTATCTCGGCGCTCGCCTTCTGCTCGTCGAGGTTATGCTCGATGGCGATGGCCTTCTCTTCGAGCAATGGCCCGCTGAGGTCGATGACGTCGCGCACCACCTCGCCGAGATCGCATTTTTCGTACAGCGGCTGGCGCTCCTTGCAATAGCTGAGCATGTCCATCACGAGGCCGGAGAGTTTGCGCTCGTTTCGCCGAACGATATTCCAGCCCTTTTCCAGCGAGGCCAGGTTCTTCTCTTCGAGCGCCTTCTGCACTAGCTGCCCGCCGCCCTGCATGCACATCAGCACGTTCTTGATGTAGTGCGAGAGGTTTGCCAGGGCCTCGCCCAGCACCGCAAGCCGCTCGGCGCGGACGTTTGCCTCGTATAGCTTCGCGTTTTCAATGGCCACGCCGGCTTCGTTTCCCAACGCCGTGAGCAGCTCCAGATCGCTGCGGTTGAAGGTGCCCGAGGAAATCTTCGTGTCAACGTAGATTATGCCGATGGTCTGCTCTTTGTAGCGGATGGGCACGCACATAGCAGAGCGGATGTGGAATGCGGCGACGCTCTCGCCGCTGGAGAAGCGGTCGTCGCTCATTGCATCTGACGTGAGTATGCCGCTGCCCCGCTGCAGCACCTGGTTTACGATCGTGCGGCTGAGCACGAGCCGCACGTCCTTCTCCTCTTCGCGTGCGCGGATCACCTTTGGCACGAGATTGGGCGACGGCGTCGGCGAGGCCGACGGTGACGACGAGGCCGACGGCGACAACGGCTGGTTTTCGACAACCATCAGCACGCCCCTGTCGGCCAGTGTCACTTCGAATATCTGGTCCATGATCCGCTCGAAGAGCTTTGGCAGATCAAACGTGGAATTGAAGACGCTGTTGACGCGGTAGAGGGCCCTGAGGTTTCGATGCGCGGCCGCCAGCGAATCGAGGCTGACCTCGCCCAGATCAACATCGAAAATGGTAGAACCCTCCGAGCTGCGGACCGTCTCGCGGATGGTGGGCCCGGCACCGGGCTCGTCGCTCACAAGACGCACCACTGTATCGGTCGACGGCTGCATCTGGCTGAAATGGAAGACCATTTCGGTATCGCCCACCCGCAAGAGGTCGCCATTCTTGATCACAGCGGCGTCTACGGGCAGTTCATTGATGAACGTGCCGTTGGTGCTGCCGAGGTCGCGCACTATTATCTTGCCGGCCGACCTCACCACTGCGGCGTGCCGGCTGGAAACCTTTTCGTCGTAGAGGATCACCTCGTTCGACCGCGATCGGCCGATACTGAACGATTCCTCCTGAAGCTTGAAAAGGGTGCCTTCCTGCGGCCCCTTCATTATCTTGAGTTGAATCATCGCAGCCTCCCGAACGCTGTTCGAGCAGTAACGGGCAACCCGGCGCATTTTGCGCAACGCTGCCGCGCACAACGCATGGCTTTGGAAACTGCACCAATTATATAAAAGAAAAACGACAAGTTAAAGGAGGTTTTGTCGCAGAATAAGCGACTGAAGGGAACGTGCAGCGTCGGGCCGGCAGCCTGGCCGTTTTCAGCCAAGACCAGGCGCCGACTGCCGCCGCAGAATGTGCGGCCAAAGGGCGTACTTGAAGGTGCCGCCGCTCGTCTCCACCTGGCCCAGCAGCCGCTTTGCCGCCAGCTCGCCTGCCCGCTCGCACGGAAACGCCAGAGTGGTAACGCCCATATGCCGAAGCGACTGCAGATCATCGCAGCCGATGAGAGCAAAATCGCTGCCGTATTTCAGGCCCCGCCCGAGCAGGCAGCCTGCAATGCCTGCCGCCAGATCGTCATTTAGAGCTATAATCATGGTTTGAGAATCGAGATGCTCTTCGATCTTCGCCACCAGCTTGACGTCATCGTGCGACGTGCCTCGATGCGGCAGCTCCACAGTGCGCACCGCTCGCCTGCTGATGCCGAATGCCTTGGCGCCGTTCTCGAAGCCGAGAATGCGCTGGCGGATAATATCGTCGGATTTGTCGCTGCCCGCGAGCACAAAGCGCCGGTATCCATGCGACACCGCGTGCTGCGCCGCGAGGAATCCCGCTCTGGTTTGATCGAAACAGATGCTGTCGCAGTGGAGCTGGCAGGGGCAGGTGCTCACTGAAACGGTTGGCAGGCAGGATCTCTCGACGAGCGCGCAAAGGTTGGCATACGCCGCCGGATCGGGAAGCATGTCGAAAAGCGCCACACCATCGAGCTTGAATGAATTGGGGCTGCCGAAAAAAGATTCGGCATCGGCTACCGTGATGTAACGAACTGTGCCGCCCGAGCGGTTTACCGTGATCTCAAAACTGCTGGCCACGCGATTGATAAAAGAGGCAGACGCCGGCGTACCGTCATCCTGAAACACCACCGCCATTTGCTTCTCGGCCGCCGGTGCACCGGCCTTCTTCCGCTCGGGGGCGCTCTCAGATGGGCGGCTGCCGACAAACGTGCCGCGGCCCGGTATGCGCCGCACCATCTTCCTGCTCACAAGCAGGCCAAAGCCCTTCTTCACCGTAACGGCGCTTATGCCCAAAAGCTTGCATAGCTCTGCCTCCGTTGGCAGGGCTTCGTTCGGAAGAAAGCTGCCCGCCGATATCAGCGCTTCTATCGACTGTGCGAGCTGTATGTACATCGGGAGGCGCTTCTTCCTGTCGATTAACCCGGCAATACTGGCTGAATCCATTGCTGCCATATTTGTACCTGCTCTTCCATATTGCATCCGCGTACTTTTAGCGGGCTATCCGAATATTCTAACATATGTTTTGCTTTTGTCAACATGAAAACAGGCGCACCCTTCAGCCAATCTATGCAGACAATCATTGGTCTGCGTTCATTTCATCGTGCTGTTCAGGTTGGGGCAGCTTAGCCTTCAAACCGCAGCGATTCCACCGATTGCGCCTCGATGGTGATGGCCGTCTCGTCTTCGGTCACTCTTCCCGTCACCGCCAGGAAACCGCCCGACAGCACGTGTGCGAATCGGCGATAAACATCCGGGAAGAAGACGACCTCCACCACGCCGGTGCGGTCTTCGAGGCTGATGAATTTCATCCGCTCATTACTTGCGGTGGTAGTACCTTTGGTGGATATCACCACGCCGGCAATTGTAACGTATCTGTTTGCGAACTTGTGAAGCTCCGTTGCCTTGGTAAACCTGCCCGAATCGTATTCAGCCTCAAACAGCGAAAGGGGATGAGCCGTAACGCAGAAATCGAGAACCCTGCGCTCGTGGTTCAGCTTGGCCGCGAGCGGGTAGTCCGGGATATCGGGCACGGGCGCGTCGGCTTCGTCATCGATGCCAAACAGCCCCGCCGCGGGCACGCCGGCCTTCTGCTCGCGCCTCACAGCCGCGTGCAGAGTTTGCAGCCGCCACAGCTTCTGCGGCCGGTTGCCCTGCCCCAGGTCGTCCATTCCGCCGCACTCGATCAGGCTCTCGCACTCGCGCAGCGAAATGGGAACGCGGCGCAGGAAATCGGCCATCGAGCGGAACCCGCGTGCCGCCCGTTGCGACAGAATCGATTCCACGGCCCGCGTAGTGAGCGACTTTACGAACGAGAGGCCGGTTCGCACTGCGTTGCCTTCCGCTGTGAAAACCGGTTCGCTGCGGTTCACGCTGGGCGGCAGAATGCCGATGCCCAGCCTGCGTGCCTCCTCCACGTATGCCCATGTGCCGTAGTAGCCGCCCCGGTTGGCCAGCACGGCCGCCATGAATTCCGCCGGCCAGTGAGCCTTCAGGTAGCCCGCCTGCCACGATAGCCGCGCGTACGAAGCGCTGTGCGCCTTGCAGAACGCATAGCCCGCGAAGCCCTCCACCTGCCGCCATATCTCGGCGGCAACGTCGTCGGCAATGCCGTTTGCCTTCGCGCCCGAAAGGAACCGCTCCCTTTGCTGCGCAATTCCCTCGTAGCCGCGCTTCTTGCTCATCGACCGCCGCAGGTTGTCGGCCTCGCCCAGCGACATTCCGCCGATCGCGCTCGCTACCTTCAATATGTCTTCCTGGTAAAGCATCACGCCAAACGTCTCTCTCAGGATCGGCTCGAGCTTCGGATGGAGGAACGCCGCCGGCTCTTTGCCGAGGTAACGCAGGATGAATGCCGCCGCCATTCCGGTATCGGCGGGGCCGGGCCTGATCACCGAGCTGGCCGCGGTGATGATCTCGAAATTGTCGGCTCGCAGTTTCTGCAGCAACTGCCTCATCCCCGGCGACTCAACCTGAAAGCAGCCAATCGTGGCGCCGGTGCGAAACAGTTGCATCGTTGCCTCGTCGTCGGCCGGTAAGGCTTCGATATCAACCTCCACGCCATGCCTGTGCCGCACGGCCTTCACGGTGTCGTCGATCACGCTGAGCGACCGCTGCCCGAGCAGGTCCATCTTCACAAGGCCCAGGTCCTCGATGGGATGCATATCGTACTGGGTGATGATAACGCCCTTTGCCGCGTATTGCAGCGGCACGAAATCGGTGATCGGCCCGTGAGCGATCACCAGGCCGCCCGCGTGGATCGACAGGTGCCGCGGAAAACCGTCGATCGCGCGGCCGATATCGAGGATGCTTTTCAGCGGCTCGCGGTCGATCGGCAGGCCTCGGTATTCGGGCATCGTGGCCACGGCGTGCTCCACGTCTTCCACGCCGCCGTAAGGCAGCCGCGCCGCAAGCACGCTGATCTCGCCGGGCGACAGCCCAAGCGCGCGGGCGATGTCGCGGATCGCCGAGCGGGCGCCGAACGTGTTGTGCGTTGAAATCATCGCCACGCGGTCTTCGCCGTACTTGTCGAATACATACTGGAGCATCTCGTCGCGGCGCCGCCAGCAGAAATCGAGGTCGATATCCGGCGGGTCCTTTCGCTGTGGATTGAGGAATCGCTCGAAATAAAGATTGTGCTCGATCGGGTCCACCCGCGTGATATCCAGCACGTATGCCACGATGCTGTCGGCCGCGGAACCGCGGCCCACTATCGGCACGCCGCGCCGCTTGGCCTCTTCCACAATGTCCCACACGATCAGGAAATAATCCGCGTAGCCCATTGCGATGATCACGCTCAGCTCGTAATCGACGCGGTGCCGCACCACGTCGGCAAGCGTGCCGTATTTCCGGCGCGCGCCGCCATAGGCCACGGCCCGCAGCCAGCTCTCGGCCGTCTCGCCGGGCGGCGTGGCAAATTTCGGAAACCGCGTTTTGCCCAGCTCCAGCTCCACGTTGCAGTCGCCGGCGATCTTGGCCGCATTGACGATGGCCGGCTCCCACGGGCCAATTTCCTGCTTCATCCGCTCCAGCGGTTTCAGCCAGCAATCGATACCGGCAAACTCGGACGCCGGCAGCGACTCGACGGACGTATTGTTGTCGATGGCGCGAAGCACCTGGTGGATTCTGTATTCGTGCGGGTTTGCGAAATGCACGTCGTTGGCGGCAACTATCGGAATGAGCCGCCCGCCGGCCCAGCGTGCGATCTCGTCGCGCCGGCGGGCTTGGGCGGCATTCTCCGCCGGATGCAATTCAAGATATACGCGCGGCCGGTGGCCATACTCCTGCAGCCGCTCGGCAAGCGAGCGCTCCCCCACGATGACGATCACATTTTCGCTGGCCTGGCAAATGGCGGTGAACAGATCGAAATGCTCTGACAGATGGCGTGCGGTCACTATCTTGCATAGCTCGGCATAGCCGGCTCGATTGCGTGCGAGGAAGATTGCAGCGCCTGGCATGCCGGCGGGATTTGGCTCGCGTCCGACATTGGCCGCGCCCTGCGTCTGCTCGCTCACGAGCGCGAGCGGCGCGTTGCCGCCGACGACGAGTTCGGTGCCGATTATCGGCTTGATGCCCTGCTCGATGCACGCCCGGTAAAACGGGATCACGCCGTACATGCCGTTGGTATCGGTGATGGCAAGCGCCTGCATGCCGCGTGCCTTCGCCGCGGCCACGAGATCGCCCACGCGGCTGGCGCCGCGAAGGAATGAGTAATTGCTGTGAACATGCAGGTGAGCAAACATCCGCTTCCTCGGCCCTCCTCCCTTCTGTGCGTAACTCCGGCCTCAGTCCGCCTCCACAACGGCCGCACCGGCTAACGTTTCCTCAGGCACCCATACAGACACGGCCGAGGGCGGCCGTGCCACAACGTGCCTCCGGCACCCGGCACTCCTACTTCACTCTCACCATGTAAGGCAGCCGCTCCCTCGCGTGCTTCAACAGCCGCACCACGCCGTACCAGCGGGTGTTCCACGGGTGGCCGTCTTCCGACCACATGATATGCGTAGCGCCGCCGGGCCCGGTATGCGTCCACCAGATCGAGAGGCCCAGGTCGCGCGTTCGCGGCCATTCGGTGAGTTCCATCAGCTCGTACGGCACGAACATCTCGAGGTCGGCGCCGGCGTCGGTTGCTTTCCACGCGCCCTTGATGCCGGGTGCCAGTTTGGTGGTCTCGCCCGGGCCGAGGCCGATAACGCCGTTCTCGACGAGGCTGCCGCCTACCCAGTAGTATCGCCCGGGTGTACCGAGGAGGTCAGGGCTGCGCGAGTCGAAAAACAGCACAAACCTGTCCTTCCGCACGTCGCCCGTGGCCTTGACTGCGATGAAGATGCCGGCCTTGCCGGCCTTGAACGCCCACCGCAAATAGCACTCGCTCGGCGCGGCGCGATTGTCCGCCACGCCCTGCACCCAGCGTGCCTGCACCGGCTCGCCCACCGTGCTCCATGTGTGGTCGTCCCACTCGGCGAGGTCGCCGTCAATGTTTGCCTCGCCGGCGAGTGCGCCGCCGAACCGCAGAAACGCCACCTCGGCCACGGCGTGGCCGGTCTCGCCTTTCCGGGCAGCGTGGGCTGTGATGACAACTCGGCCCATCTCGGCGCCGTCGGGTATGCTGGCCGTCCTGAACGTCTCGCCCGCGCCGTTGATCAGCGGCACATCGAGCTGCGGCTTCTCGCACACGTGGCGGCCGCGAACGAACCGCGTGTCCACCTCGAACGGCAGCGGCACGCAATAGACGCGGCTGCCGCCGCCGAAGAAATCAACCACGGGCACCATCAGCGGCCCCACTGCGTAATAGCGGTTCAGCGGGTGCTTCAGCAGGTCGGCCGGGCGGGTCAGTTGCAGCCAGGAAACCTCGAACTCCTTGATCTCGTCGGGCTTCAGGTTGTAACTGATCGGGCCGTCGTCGGCCGCAGCGATTTCGCTTTCCATCAATGGATAAACGTGCAGCTTGCCCTCGCGCTTCTCGGCGGTGATGTTCCTGACGATGATCGTGCTCACCACGCCGCGCACGGTCCACTTGCTGCTGCCGTAGAGAGCCAGCGGCGGGAAAGTGCGCCGGCCGATGATTGCGTCGAACGCGGCCTTTGCCATTGCCAGATGCCCGAGCGCGTTTGTGTGGATCGTGTCGCCCTTGCCGTCGGATTCGAGCATGCTGGACATCTGCAAGTGGTAGCCGAGCGGGTATTTCGGCCACATGTTCCTGACCGATTCCTCAATCGTGGCGCCGCCTTTGCCCCATATCGCCGCGAATGTATCGGCCAACGGCACGCGCAGCCTCGCGGCCAGCGGCCGCAACGATTCGGCAAACCCGATAGTGCGGAAGGCAAACCAGACCGGCTCGGCGCCGGGCCGGTTGCGGGCTTCGTCGTCTAGCGGAATGGAAATGTGCGGCGTGGGCATCATGAAAACCGTGTCGCCGCCGCAATCGGCTGCCATCCGCTCCGCGATGAACTGATACTGCTCGAGGTAGCCGTCGAGCGGCACGCCGCCGGCCTGATCGTTCAGGCCGTACATCAGCAGCCCGAGGTCGGGCTTGTTTGGGATTGCATCGTCTTCGAAAGCGCGGACGGCCGCGTCGACCGATCGGCCGGGGTAGGATCTGTCGATGACGGTGATGTTGTTATTGTTGAACGCCCGCGACAGCATCATCGCGAGCATTCCCTTGAAATCGCCGGTGTTGGTAACCGAGTCGCCCATCGCGAGGATCGTGTATTTCTCGCCCGCCGCGAGTTTCTTGCCGGTGCGAGTCAGCGTTTTCACAAGGGCGGTTTTCTCTGCTGCAGGCGGCGGAGCTATGGCAAGAAAACGAACCTCCACCGGCCGCGCGAGGCCGAGCGTAACGATATGAATGCCCTCGGTGAGCGGGGCTATCAGTATCCTGCCGTTCTCGGCTTTCACCTTGCCATCGCTCTTCGGCCCCCAGCCGTCGGCGGTTATCGTTCTCACCACGTAATGGATTTCCAGGCCCGTATCCGGCACCCTGATGGCCGCCTGCCCGTCGGTGAAAACGTAAGGCGCTACCAGGCTCGCGGCCTGCTCGGCGCCCCAGGCAGCGGCGCAAACAGCGGCCAACACAATCGCGACAAGCATACAGGGTCTCTGCATGGCTTTCCTGCATCCTGTGAAAAAGCTCTTGGTAACGACGAAATCTCTACGGGCTATTTTACACTCGCTCAAATGAGTTTCAAGCTTTTTACTTGAATCCGAAGGCTCGTTCGTGTAGAAATCTATGAATGCACCGCGAAAGGTAAGCTTGCTTTTTTCAGGAGACATTTCATGGACAGAATCGCATACGGCGGATGGAAGAATTGCTACAGACTGGCGAATCGCGCGATCGAGCTGGTTGTTACCGGCGACGTCGGCCCGCGTGTCATCCGCCTCGCAACGAAGGGCGGCACAAATCTCTTCAAGGAATTCAAGGAGCAGATGGGCCAAACCGGCGGCGACGAATGGCGCATCTACGGCGGCCACCGCCTCTGGCACGCGCCCGAAGCCAAGCCCCGCACCTATTGCCCCGACAACTCGCCGGCGGATGTGAAGCAAACGGAAAACGGCCTCACGGTCACGCAGGCGGTGGAATCGACCACCGGCATCCTGAAGCAGATGAGCATCATCCTCGATGCGAACCAGCCGCACGTCCGCGTGCTGCACCGGCTCACAAACTGCGCTCTATGGCCGGTAGCGCTCTCACCGTGGGCGCTCTCGGTCATGGCGCCCGGCGGCACCGCGATCATTCCGCAGGCTGCATACATTTCGCATCAGGAATGCCTGGTGCCCGCGCGCCCGGTGGTGCTCTGGCC